>ENA-UOIY01000735-UOIY01000735.1-human-gut-metagenome-genome-assembly--contig:-P114-NODE-735-length-47989-cov-111.348730_pt1 | contig 47989 bp, 36 predicted proteins | sample MGYA00242335_ERZ723882 | MGnify/ENA metagenome assembly ERZ723882
TTTGCGTAAAACAAACCGTCTATGGTCTTAAGTTGATGACATTGCCCCGGAGGGGAAGCCTTGGGCGCTCCCGCGCCAGTGCTTTACAAAAAAGAAAAGCTTTTAATGTTACAACGCACTACAAACGGTCAGATGAGCCTTGCCGCGTTCCTGCAGCCTCCGCATCACGCTCGGGTAGCGCGACGCGTCCGTATGCGGCAGGAATCTGGCCGCCTGCATATTCTCTACGAATTTTTCCATCTCCCCGAACTGCACATACGTCGCAAGCGCGCAGATCTGATCCAGCCGCGCCCGGCAGCCCGTATCCAGCAGCAGGCGTTTTGCGCCTGCGAGGGAGGAGTTGCCGAGAATTTTGAATTTTTCGCGCGGCAGATCGGGGTACAGACCGACCGTGATCGCGGATTCCAGATCATAATGCGTCCCGAAGCCGCCCGCGAGATAGAACGCGCCGATCTCCGACGGACTGACGTTCACGCTTTCCAGAAGCGTCGCGACCATCGTATGCGCGGCGGCCTTGCAGGTCAGAAATTCCCCGATGTCGTCCTGTGTAAAATAGAGCGGCACATTGCCGTCGTAGGCATAGATAATGGCCGGGACGTTGCGCTGTCTGGTGTCGTCCCACACGTCGCGGATGCACGGCGAGGCGCTTTTCTGCAGATTTCCCGCCGAATCGATCCAGCCGGACAGAAACCCCTCCGCGATCAGATCGAGAATGCCGGAGCCGCAGATGCCCTTCGGCGGAAGGCCGCCGACTGTCTCATACCGAAGACGGTTGTCGGGGCCGATCTTGATGCGGCAGATCGCGCCCGGCTCGGCGCGCATACCGGATCTGCTGACCGCGCCCTCAAGCGCAGGCCCGGCGGCTCCCGCTCCCATGAGCAGAAATTCCCGGCAGCCGAGCACCAGCTCGCCGTTTGTGCCGATATCGAGAAACAGCGCCAGATCCTCCCGCGTGTCGAGATCCGTCATCAGAAGACCGCTCGTGATATCGCCGCCCAGGTAATTTGCGATCGCGGGCATACAGAAAATATTCCCCGCGATGGGAAGTCCAAGCTCCGATGCGCGCAGCACGCCGGGGTCAAAAAATACCGGCGTATAGGGACTCTGGAACACCTGCCACGGGTCGCAGCCGAGGAAAAAGTGCAGCATCGTCGTATTGCCGCCGACCGTCATGGCCGAGACAGCCTCCGGCGGAACACCAGCCTGCGCGCAGCAGCGCTCGATCATCTGCCGCACGTCGTCAAGCGTCAGCGCCTGAAGCGTGTGCAGATTTTCGGGATTCTCCTTCACGGCCAGAATGCGGTCGAGGATGTTCGCGCCGAACTGCGTCTGGCTGTTGGTACAGGCTGCCTCCGCAAGCGTCTTCCCGGAGAGCAGGTCGACAAGCTCCATCTGCATCGTCGTGCTGCCGATATCGAGGCAAAGACCATAATTCCGGTCTGTCGTGTCTCCCGGCTCGACGCGCACGACATCCGTCCCGCCCGCACCCGGGCAGAGCGTCACCGTAACGCGATAGCCCGCCTCGTGCAGCACCGGATACAGCTGCTGCATACACCCGAGCGTCAGACGGCAGCCCTCCGGCAGCGCGGCCAGCAGCCGTTCCCGCGCGGCAAGCGTATCTCCGGCGGACGGCTCCGGCAGCGTCAGATATCGTTTTTCCGTCAATGCGTTCATAAAGACTCCTCACGCCCTGCTTCCCAGCAGGAAGCAGAGGATCCCGTAGCCGTGGGCAAGCAGGTCGAAGACCCACCGGTTCGCGTCGACGCTGCGCTCGCCCATATCGATCACGGCGGTCGCGTTTTTCAGCCGCTTCGCCGTTTTGTAAAGCCTTCTGTCCTGATGCCCGTGCGCCTCTCCGGCGCGCATCCAGCGGTCAAAAATGCCGTCCAGATACGCGTGGATCAGCAGCTCCGTGGCCATGGAGCGCTCCGTAATGTGCAGCTGCGCGCCGTGCTCCGCCGCGTAGCCGTCCAGAATCATGCGGCTGAGCGGCAGCGAGCCGTTGCCCCGCTGCCGCAGATAGGCCATAAGCGCGCTGTTCGTCGTCAGATGCACGGCGCGGTCCGTATAGGAAAGCTCCACGCCCTCCGGCAGCCTCTGTGTTTCCATGCAATGCGCTTCCTTCGTTTTTTCTTATCTTACCACATCCCGCGCAGCCGCGCAAGGCTTCCCTTATCCTGCGGAGCATGGCACGAAAATGCCCGGACGGCAGCGCGTCCGGGCATTTTGTCAGGTCTGCTCGTCAGAAATGGGAGGCTGCGGCTCCTCCGGCGGTGCAGGCTCCTCGTCAGGGGGAATGGCTGTGCCGGGGTCTTCCTCAGCGGGAGGCGCAGACTCTTCCGGGTCCTCGACGGGCGGCTCCTCCGGAACGGGTGCCGGGCAGGCGGGCGTCTGGGGCTGATCCCAGTAATATTCGCCCGTCATATCCTCGTCATAGCGCAGCCGGAGCGTTCCGCCGCCAAGCAGGTCGCGCAGGATATCGACGTGGCAGTAGCCGCCGTCAAGCTGCATGATGTTCCAGTAATAGCTTTCGCTGCCGCGCATACCGCTGACGGTCTGGCAGGTAAGGCCCGCCTCATCGCACAGCAGCTGCCAGCTCTGCGCCATGCTTTTGCTGTCGGCAATGCCCTGGCAGAGCGCGGAATAGACCGGGGTGCGGCTGGTGCCCTCCTGATATGGGAAGCGCTCGGCCAGATACGTAAACAGCAGCGAGGCCTTTTCCGTCTCGCTCGTGCAGTAGCGGACATAAATTTCCGCCGCGCGCAGACTCTCGGATACGTCCTGCTGCATACTCCGCAGCTCCAGCCGGGAGGCTGGATAGTCGAATACCAGCTCCACAATGCGGTTGCGGGCGTCAGCCGGATAGGACGTGACGGTCAGCTCCGGCTGCGCGGACTGCTCCTTCAGATGCGCGCCGCAGTAATCCTGCACAAGCGCCGCATAGTCGGGCTGGCCCGGATAGGTCGCGTAGAGCGTCAGATGGTCGTCGTAATTCTCCAGCGCCTGACACAGCAGACGCTTTGCCTCCGACTCGCTGCCGACATATTCGATCTCGTCCAGCGGCGTGCGCACATCGCGGAACGTGATATCGATCCTGATCTCGTAATAGGCGACGATCAGCGTACAGTCGTGCGTGATATAGTCGATGGCGTACGCGCCGATCGGATCCTCGCGCGAAAACTCGTACACGGCGGCGGGAAGATCCTCCTCGACGTCGCCGGAATATTGGCTCGTATGGATCACGCCATGCTCCACGCCGTTCTGCACGAGCGTCCGCAGGGCGTTCTTGAGCGACTTATAATCGCGAACCGTCAGCACGTCGCTCTGCGGCTCGGCCTTTGTGCCCGTGTTGTGCGGGGTCACAAGGGTGTAGGAGGACGGGACCAGCCTGCTGCACCCGCACAGGGCTGCCAGCAGCAGAGCAAGCGCAGCCGTCATCATCCAGCGTTTCAAAGCAGCCCCTCCTTGCCGTTATAATTCCTCACCCGAGACGCGGAAGCCCTCGCCCAGGACCTGGTGCGCGGGAAGCAGGATCACAAACGCGTCCGGATCGATCTCACGCACGATGGATTTCAGCTCCGGCAGCTCCTTCTGCCGCACGGCGGACATCAGCACGGGCCGGGGACTGCCGGTATAGCTGCCGCTGCCCTCCAGTACGGTCGCGCCGCGGTCGAGCCGGGTTCCGATCTGCTCGGAGACGGTCTGGTAGTGCTCGGAGATGATCAGCGCGACGGTCGAATGATCCAGCCCGTAGAGCAGCTGATCCATCACGAACGACGATGCCGCCAGCGGAAGCGCACTGTAGAGCGTCTTGGACAGATCGTGGAACACGATGCCGGTCAGCGTGATGATGAACAGGTCGATCGCCAGCATGACCTTGCCGAGACTGGCCGAGCGGAAGCGGCGGCGCAGCAGTCTGGCTGCGATATCGGAGCCGCCCGTCGAGCCCCCGGACAGGAACACAAGGCCGATGCCAAGCCCGACGAGAATGCCGCCATAGAGGCTGTCGAGCAGAATTTCCGTTTTCGGCGCGGGGATAAAGGCGAACAGATCGATGAATACGGAGCTCAGCAGCATCCCGGACAGCGAACCGAACAGAAATTTTCTGCCAAGCTTCTTTGCGCCGAGGACAAACAGCGGTACGTTCAAAAGCATGGTGATCACGCCGATCTGTCCGAAGCCCAGAAGCTCGCGCAGGATCATCGCCAGACCGCTCATGCCGCCGACGTTCAGATTGTTCGGCTCCAGAAACAGATCGAAGCCGAGTGCGAAAATGGCGCTGCCAAGGGTGATCTTCCATCCCATCTGCCAGATGGTCTTGAGCGTTTCACGTTTCAAACCGTCGTCCTCCCGTACTTCTTTTTTATCAGATATCCAGCTTCATCTGTGTTTCGCCGACGTCCTCTCCGCGCAGGAGCGCGCCTGCGGCGGGCAGCGTCCGGGCCGAATAGCGGCCTACGTTGCTGAGCGGTGTTTTTTCCAGCTCCGCGGCCGATTCGATGGCGGCCTTTCGCTTCAGGCTCATCACAGCGACGCCCTGCGTCGCGCGCGTGGTCTTGGCGGAAAGCTGCGCCGTGGAGAACACGAGCACGCGCCCGTCCGTTGCGCGGATGACGATCTGCTTTTCCTCCGGCAGATCGATCACGGCCCGGAGCGGGCTCTTGTCGGAGTATGCGCCCGTCAGCCGCTTGCGGTTGGATTTGGTGTCATAGCAGCTCGCAGCGACCTTCGCCGCCTTGCCGTTTTCAAAGACGAAGAGCAGATTGCCCTCGTATTTTCCGGGGAAAATGACCGTCAGAAAGCTCTCGCCCTCATCGAAGCCGAGCTTACCGGGCAGGAAATCGCCGAGCGTGGAGGCTTTTCCGTCGGCAAAATCGGAAATTTTCGTCTTGTAGACCTGATATTTGTCGGTAAAGACCAGCATCTCCTCACTGTTCTGCGCCGGGCGGGTCAGAAGCAGGCTGTCGCCCTCCTTGAATTTCTGTTCGCCGGACATCCGCAGCGACTGCGCTGTGATCTTCTTGAAATAGCCCTCGCGGGAGAGGAAGACCGTGACGGGATAGTCGTTTTCCGGCTCGTCGTCCGGCTCCTGCGGAAGCTCGTGGTCATACACAAGGGTCGTCCTGCGCTCCTTACCGTATTTCTGCGCGACCTGCTCCAGCTCCTTGCAGATGAGCGCCTGCACCTTTTTCTCAGAGCCGAGCGTCGCTTCGAGGTCGGCGATCTCCTTTTCAAGGGACTCCGTCTCCTTCAACCGGTTCAGGATGAATTCCTTGTTGATGTTGCGCAGCTTGATCTCCGCGACGTATTCCGCCTGTACCTGATCGATGCCGAAGCCGATCATGAGGTTCGGGACGACCTCCGCATCCAGCTCCGTCTCGCGGATGATGCGGATGGCCTTGTCGATATCGAGAAGAATTTTGCCGAGGCCCTTCAGCAGGTGCAGCTTGTCCTTCTTTTTGTTCATCTGGAAATAGAGTCTGCGCCGGACGCATTCGGTGCGCCACGCCGTCCACTCGGAGAAAATTTCGCGCACGCCCATCACGCGCGGCATACCGGCAATGAGAATGTTGAAGTTGCAGCCGAACGCATCCTGCAGCGTCGTCGTCTTGAACAGCTTCTGCATGAGCTTGTCCGGGTCCGCGCCGCGCTTCAAGTCGATGGTGAGCTTCAGACCGTTCAGGTCGGTTTCGTCGCGCATATCGCTGATCTCGCGGATCTTATTTGCCTTGATCAGCTCGGCGACTTTGTCCAGAATGATCTCCGTGGCCGTTGTGTAGGGGATCTCGTAGATCTCGATCATGTTCCCGTCCTTGACATAGCGCCACTTTGCCCGCAGGCGGAACGAGCCGCGGCCCGTTTCGTAGATCTGCTGCATCTGGGCAGGATCGTAGAGAATTTCGCCGCCCGTCGGGAAATCCGGGGCCGGAAGCGTGTCCAGCAGATCCGCGTTCGGGTTTTTGATGAGCGCGATCGCCGTGCGGCAGACCTCGGCCAGATTGAACGAGCAGATATTCGACGCCATGCCGACAGCGATGCCCATGTTGGCCGAGACCAGCACGTTCGGGAACGTTGTCGGCAGCAGCACAGGCTCCTGCATGGAGCCGTCGTAATTGTCGACAAAATCGACGGTATCGGCGTCGATATCGCGGAACAGCTCGGCACAGATCGGCTCGAGCTTCGCTTCGGTGTAACGCGAGGCGGCGTAGGCCATATCGCGCGAATAGACCTTGCCGAAGTTGCCCTTGGAGTCGACGAACGGGTGCAGCAGCGTCTCGTTGCCGCGCGCCAGACGCACCATCGTCTCATAGATGGCGGCGTCGCCGTGCGGGTTCAGCTTCATCGTCTGGCCGACGATGTTGGCGGATTTGGTGCGGGGCTTTGTGAGAAGCCCCATTTCGTACATGGTGTACAGAAGCTTGCGGTGCGACGGCTTGAAGCCGTCGATCTCCGGAATGGCACGCGAGACGATGACCGACATGGCGTAGGGCATATAGTTGGACTCCAGCGTCTGACAGATCGGCTGCTCGAGCACCTCCGCCCGCAGCCCCATCACATTCGGGTCGTCATGCTTTTTGCTTTCCGGTTGTTTTTTCTTTGGCATAGTTGATCGTTCCTTATGATTTGACGATATATGCCGGGGCAGACAGCGGCAGGATCGTGAGCTGGTCATGCCTCCGGCGGCCCATTCTTTTCCGCCTTGCCGGAAAAGAATGGGGAGAAAAGGGGCGCTCGGTTACGTTTGGTGCATACTGCGGGTGCTATTCAGGCAGGAACCTGTTTTTTAGTCGTTACAATCACACATAGCCACCCTACGAGAGTTTTGGTACGCGCCGCCTGTTACGGTACGGCCCAATTTGTGAGTCGCTGCGTTTGAATAGGTGCGGTAAATTAGTCCTGCAGCCAAAATTTGCAGGATTGTACGGATTTGCCGAGACCTCTGCAAATCTTTTTCGGACAGCATCAGAAATTTTGAACTGCCCCAAATCTCGCGGGAAAGATCCAAGAAAACCGAAGCGGTTTTCTTGGTCGGTTCAAGGGAGCTCCGGGGGGAAATCGAAATCCCCCGGGCCTCAAATTGCAAACCAGCGCAGCGTTTTCTTTTGGAGAAGCAAAAGAAAATGCTGAAGGGCAGCTGCTGATTCGCAGAAGACTATCAGCCTTATACAGCCTCACGACACATCCAGCTGGTCGAGATATTTATATCCGTTTTCCGCGATATGCTCCTTGCGGCCCTGTAAATTATCGCCCAGCAGCAGATCGAAAATCTGCATCGTGCGCTCCATATCCTCGGGCATGACCTTGATGAGGCGGCGCGTTTCCGGGTTCATGGTCGTCATCCACATCATTTCCGGGTCGTTTTCGCCAAGACCCTTGGAGCGGTTGATGGAGAGCTTTTTGCCCTCCAGCTTCTTGACGATCTCGGATTTTTCCGCGTCGGTGTATGCAAACCACGTCTTGTCCTTGCACGTGATCTCATACAGGGGCGATTCCGCGATATACACATAGCCCTCCTGAATGAGCGTCGGGCACAGCCGGTAGATCATGGTCAGGATCAGCGTGCGGATCTGGTAGCCGTCGACGTCGGCATCGGTGCAGATGATGACCTTGTTCCAGCGCAGATTTTCCAGATCAAACGCGGACAGATCCTTCGTCTTCTTCGTCTGTACCTCCACACCGCAGCCAAGCACGCGGATGAGGTCGGTGATGATGTCGGACTTGAAAATGCGGTCGTAATCAGCCTTCAGGCAGTTCAGAATCTTGCCGCGCACGGGCATGATGCCCTGAAATTCCGCGTCGCGCGAGAGTTTGACCGAGCCGAGCGCGGAATCGCCCTCGACGATGTAAATTTCGCGCTTCGACACGTCCTTCGTGCGGCAGTCGACGAATTTCTGCACGCGGTTGGCGATATCAAGATTGCCGGTCAGCTTTTTCTTGATGTTCAGACGCGCCTTTTCCGCCGATTCACGGCTCCGCTTGTTGACCAGCACCTGATCGGCAATGCGGTCGGCCTCCTGCTTGTTTTCGATGAAATAGACGTGCAGCCGGTCGCGGAAAAATTCCGCCATGGCGTCCTGCACGAATTTGTTCGTGATGGCCTTTTTCGTCTGGTTCTCATACGAGGTCTGCGTGGAGAAGCAGTTCGTCACCAGCACCAGACAGTCGGCCACGTCCTGAAACGTGATCTTCGATTCGGACTTCGTGTATTTGTTCGTCTGCTTGCAGTAGGCGTCAATGGCGTAGACAAAGGCATTCTTGACGGCCTTTTCTGGCGCGCCGCCGTGTTCGAGCCAAGAAGAATTGTGATAGTATTCGAGACGGTTGACACGGTTCGAGAAGCACAGGGCGGCGGAAATGCGCACCTTGTATTCCGGCTTGTCTTCACGGTCGCGGCCCTTGCGCTCGGCCTCCCAGAACTGCGGCATGGTCAGCGTCTGCTCACCTGCAATTTCGTTTACATAATCCAAAATGCCGTTGGGATAGCAGTAATCCGTCTTGACGAATTTGCCGCCTTCCTGATCGCGGAACGTGAACGTCACGCCCGCGTTGACGACAGCCTGCCGCTTGAGCGTGTCCTCAAAATATTCCTTCGGAATGTTGATGTCGGTGAAGACGGCCAGATCCGGCTTCCAGCGGAAGACGGAGCCGGTGGCCTTGCGGTCGGCCGGCTCCTTTTTCATCTTGCCGACAAGCTCGCCCTTTTCAAAATGCAGCGTGTATTTAAACCCGTCACGGCGGACGGTCGCGTCAAAATACTCGGACGAATACTGCGTGGCGCAGGAGCCGAGGCCGTTCAGGCCCAGCGAGAATTCATAGTCGCCGCCCGCGTTGTTCTGGTACTTACCGCCTGCGTAAAGCTCGCAGAAGACAAGCTCCCAGTTGTATTTTCCCTCTTTTTCGTTCCAGTCGACCGGACAGCCGCGCCCGAAGTCCTCGACCTCAATGGAATGATCCTCATAGCGCGTCACGAGAATTTGCCGGCCGTAGCCCTCGCGCGCTTCGTCGATGGCGTTGGACAGAATTTCAAAAACGGCGTGCTCACAGCCCTCCAGGCCGTCCGAGCCGAAAATGACCGCCGGCCGCAGCCGGACGCGGTCCGCGCCCTTTAAAGACGAGATGGACTCGTTTCCATAGGCTTTTTGTTCTTTCATGCGGATTCCTCACAATATTTCGTGCTGTAACGGGCATTCCGCCCACTATAATTAGATATAGTATACGGTTTTTTTACTCCAAAGTCAAGGTTTGCCGCAAAGCCCGCAGGATATACGGCGGCCTGCCCAGCGTTCGCGGACGGGGAAAATTTTCGTGTTTTTCCGTTTGGTGATTGCAAAGTTTTCGGTTTCGGTTTATGATATATGATGTGAAGTGTAGTACAAAATCGGCAGAAGCTTCTGCCATGCGCTGGACAGGGAAAGATTTATGAAAATTGGATTTGACAATCAGAAGTATTTGAAGCTGCAGTCCGAACGGATCCTGGAGCGCGTCGCGCATTTCGGCGGCAAGCTCTATCTGGAATTCGGCGGCAAGCTTTTTGACGACTATCACGCCTCGCGCGTCCTGCCCGGCTTCCAGCCGGACAGCAAGATGAAGGTGCTGCTGCAGCTCAAGGAGCAGGCGGAGATCGTCATTGCCATCAACGCAGCCCACATTGAAATGAACAAGCGCCGGGGCGATCTCGGCATTACCTACGATCTGGACGTCATGCGCCTGATCGACACGTTCCGTTCCATCGGTCTCTATGTCGGCAGCGTCGTCATCACGCAGTACGCGGGCCAGCAGGCCGCCGAGGTGTTTCAGCGCAAGCTGGAGGCGCTGGGCGTGAAGGTCTACCGGCACTATCCCATCGCGGATTATCCTTCGAATATCAATCTCATCGTTTCCGATGAGGGCTACGGCAGAAACGAGTATATCGAAACCAGCCGCCCCATCGTCATTGTCACGGCCCCCGGCCCCGGCTCCGGCAAGATGGCGACCTGCCTCAGCCAGCTCTATCAGGAGCATAAGCGCGGAGTGAACGCGGGCTACGCCAAATATGAGACATTCCCGATCTGGAACCTGCCGCTCAAGCACCCGGTCAACCTCGCCTACGAGGCCGCGACAGCCGATCTGGCCGACGTCAACATGATCGACCCCTTCCACCTCGACGCGTACGGCGAAACGACGGTCAATTATAATCGCGACATCGAGATCTTCCCGGTGCTCGAAACGATCTTCCGCTCCATCTTCGGCGAGTGCCCGTACAAAAGCCCGACAGACATGGGCGTCAATATGGCGGGCTTCGCCATCTGCGACGATGAGGCCTGCCGCGAAGCGTCGTATCAGGAGATCATCCGGCGTTATTTTGCCTCTGCCTGCGCCGTCAAAAAGGGCGTCGCCATGCCCGAGGAGCTGCGCAAGCAGGAAATGCTCATGAACTCGCTGCATCTGGACGTGTCCATGCGCAGAACCGTCCCCGCCGCGCGGGCCAAGGCTGCCGAGACGGGCGCGCCTGCCGCAGCGATCGAGCTGCCGGACGGGCGGCTCGTCACCGGCAAGACCTCCGGCCTGATGGGCGCGTCGTGCGCCGCGCTTCTGAATGCGATCAAGCTGTCCGCAGGGATCGACGACCGTGTGAACCTCATTTCTCCGATGGTTCTCGCGCCCATCCAGCACCTGAAGATCGAGCATCTGGGCAATTCCAACCCCCGCCTGCACACGGACGAGATCCTCATCGCGCTGTCCATCAGCGCCGTGACGAATCCGACCGCCGAGCTTGCCATGGAGGCGCTGGCCTCCCTGCGCGGCAGTCAGGTGCATTCGTCCGTCATTCTCTCCTCGGTCGACGAGGGGATGTTCAAGCGCCTCGGCATGAACGTTACGTTCGAGCCGGTCTATCAGTCGCACACGCTCTATCACAAGTGAGGGATCGACGCTATGGAACATTCCCGCAGTAAATTACCCGCCATGCTCGCCGTTCTGTTCTGCATCGCGCTGCTGGCCGGTGTCGGCGTGCTCCTGTGGAAGACGCTCCCGGAAAAGCAGAAGCCCGAGCAGGCCGAGACCATCCAGACGGACGGCGTGTTTTCCAACGAACCGACGACCGTAGAGCCGGAGCGCGAAGCGCCCTATGAGGGCGAGCTTCCCGGCCAGGCCGCCCAGCCGGAGACGCCGGACGAGCAGCCACAGCCGGGTACGGATGATCAGAATGAAACAGACCCGCAGACGCCGGACGCTCCGGAAGCCTCCGCCGCACAGCAGACGGCGCAGGCGCTTCTCGATACCATGACGGACGAGGAAAAAATCTGGCAGCTGTTCTTCGTAACGCCGGAGGCCATCACAAACGTCAACACCGCCACCGTAGCGGGGGAGACGACAAAGAAAGCGCTGGAGCAGTACCCGGTCGGCGGCATCGTGTATTTCGCGAAAAACCTTGAAGACCGCGAACAGACCGTCGCGCTGCTGGAAAACACGCAGTCCTACGCAAAAATTCCGCTCTTCCTCGGCGTTGACGAGGAGGGCGGCACCGTCAGCCGCGTCGGCAGCAACCCGGACATGGGCGTGCCGTCCGTCGGCGATATGCGTTCGCTCGGCAAGCAGCAGGATCCCGCAGCGGCCTATGCCGCCGGGCAGGACATCGGCGGCAGCCTGCACGCGCTGGGCTTCAATCTGGACTTTGCCCCGGTCGCGGACGTTGCGCAGGGTGCGGACAGCGTCATCGGCAGCCGCTCGTTCGGCTCTGATCCGGAGCTGTGCGCGTCGCTGGCCGGTGTGATCGTCAAGAGCCTGCGCGCCGAGGGCATTGTCTCATGCCTCAAGCACTTCCCAGGCTACGGCAGCGCCACCGTCGACGATCACAACGGCACGTCGATCGTCGAAAAGACCCTCAGTGAGCTGGAAGGCTGTGACCTTGTCCCGTTCCAGTCCATCATCGCCTCGGAGGGGAGCGTCCCGTTCGTCATGGTCTCGCACCTGTCCTACCCGAATGTCACCGGCAGCGATACGCCCGCCGATCTGAGCGCATCCATCGTGACGGATATCCTGCGCGACAAGCTGGACTATCAGAACGTCATCATCACCGACTCGCACTCCATGGCCTCCATCACCGACCATTATTCCGCAGGCGATGCCGCCGTCAAGGCCCTTGCCGCCGGATGCGACATGATCCTCATGCCGTCCGATCTGCAGGCCGCGTTCGACGCCGTCAAGGCCGCCGTCGCCGACGGCACGCTTTCGCAGGCCCGTATTGACGAGAGCGTTCTGCGCATTCTGACCGTCAAGGCGGAATACGGCATCATTTCCTGAGAAACCGATGCTTTCAGTAAATTTCACCGAAAGGATGTGCGCACCATGTCCGCAGCCCCGAACAAAAAGCCCTCCGTTGCGCTGGGCCTGATCCTGATCCTGCTTCTGCTTGCCGCCGTCGTTTTCGGCGGGATGTGGGTCGTGCAGGCGGCGTTCACGCCGCGTATGTCCGACGCAAGGGCTGCCGCCGAGGCGGCTTCTGCCCCTGCCCAGACGCCTGTACAGCAGACTGAGCCTGCCGTACAGGAGCCGGAGCCGCAGGAGCAGCCCGCACAGCAGCCTGCAGAGCAGACAGCAGAGTCCCGCGTGACGCTCATGGCGCTGGGAGACGATCTGATCCACAACTGCGTCTACTGGTCCGCGCAGACGCCGGAGGGCGGCTATGATTTCACGTCGTTCTTCGACGATATCCGCCCCACCGTCCGGCAGTATGATCTGGCCTGCATCAATCAGGAGACGATCCTCGTCAAGGACCGTGAGCTGATCGAAAGCTATCCGGTCTTCGGTTCGCCCATCGAGGTCGCCGACGCGCTGGCCGATACGGGCTTCAACGTCGTGACCTTCGCCAGCAACCACTGCTTTGACAAAAAGGAAACCGGCATCACGGATACGCTGTCCTATTTCCACGAGACATATCCGGAGATCACCACGCTCGGCATCCATGACACGGAGGCTGATGCCGAGGCAATCTCCATCGTCGAGAAAAACGGCATCCGCATCGCCATGCTGAACTTCACTTACGGCCTCAACAACTCCATGCCCGAAAAGCGCTGGATGATCGATATGCTTTCCAGTCAGGAAACGGTCTGCGGCCGCATCGAGCAGGCAAAGCAGGCGGCGGATTTCGTCATCGTCTTCCCGCACTGGGGCACGGAGGACACCTTCAGTCCGGACAACGACCAGCTCACCTGGGCGCAGGCAATGGCGGACGCGGGCGCGGATCTCATCATCGGCGGTCACACGCACACGCTCCAGCCGGTCGAGCTGCTTACGGCATCCGACGGCCGCGACGTGCCGGTCTATTACAGTCTCGGAAACTTCCTGTCGCACCAGAAGGAGAAAATGAACCTCCTCGGTGGCATGGCCAGCGTCACCATCGTCAAGGACGCGGACGGAACGCACGTATCGGAATACGACCTCAAGCCGACCATCAACGTCATTCTCCGCAATGAGAACACTGGCTGGTACACCTACCGCCCGATGCTCCTGGACAGCTACAGCACGGAGCTTGCCGCCCAGAACCGCTTCTCCGAATGCACCGTCGACGCCATGTGGGCGCTGTATGAGGATATCACAGGATAAAATGATAGCCCCGGCTTCCGTTCAAAATGGAAGCCGGGGCTTGGCACATCATGCAGGATCAATCCGCGAACAGCGGGGTAGAGAGGTAGCGGTCGCCGGTATCGGGGAAGAGGACGACGATGGTCTTGCCCTCATTTTCCGGACGCTTGGCCAGCTCAACTGCTGCGTGGAGCGCCGCGCCGGAGGAAATGCCGACCAGAACGCCCTCTTTTCTGCCGACGAGCCTGCCGTCTGCAAACGCGTCCTCGTTCGAAACAGGGATGATCTCGTCATAGACCTTCGTGTCGAGCACATCGGGGACAAAGCCCGCGCCGATGCCCTGAATCTTGTGCGCGCCTGCCACGCCCTGCGACAGAACCGGGGACGAGGCCGGTTCGACCGCGACGACCTTCACGGACGGAACCTTGCGCTTCAGGTACTGCCCAACGCCGGTGACCGTGCCGCCGGTGCCGACGCCTGCAACGAAGTAATCGACTTTGCCATCGGTATCTTCGTAAATTTCGGGGCCGGTCGTCTCGATATGGGCCTTCGGGTTCGAGGGATTGACGAACTGGCCCGGCACAAAGCTGTTCGGGATCTCCTTCGCCAGCTCATCCGCCTTGGCGATCGCGCCCTTCATGCCCTTGGCGCCCTCCGTCAGCACAAGCTCCGCGCCGTAGGCTTTCATAAGCTGACGGCGCTCAACGGACATCGTCTCAGGCATGACGATGATGATCCGGTAGCCTCTGGCTGCCGCGACGGAGGCGAGGCCGATGCCGGTATTGCCGGAGGTCGGCTCGATGATGACAGAGCCGGGCTTCAGCTGACCCGCAGCCTCCGCGTCGTCGATCATTTTCTTCGCAATGCGATCCTTGACGGAACCGGCGGGGTTGAAGTATTCAAGTTTGGCCAGGATTCTGGCCTTGAGGTTCAGCTCTTTTTCGATGTGCGTCAGCTCCAGCAGGGGAGTCTTGCCGATCAGCTGGTCAGCGGAAGTATAAATGTTGGACATATTCAAAATCTCCTTTATATTTTATAAAATGAAAGCGTCGATCCGGTTCCTTTGTCACATCCGACATCGGAACACGGCGCACGGAAGCAGATGCAGGATCATATCTGTGCCCTCACTCAAACGGAACTAAAATAGTATGTTGGTAACATCTATCGGATGGCTGTATCCTACCACACATTCCCTAGCTTGTCAATAGGCTTTTAAAATTTTTCTGCGTTGCAGCCGGAACGGATTTATCGTATAATGTAATGAGAAAAACGGGAGGGCTGCGCAATGAATAAATTCTGGGGACATCTGAAAACGATCACACATCACCGGCACCTGGTCATGCGCGGCTGCTTCCGCATGGGCCTGATCTGGCAGGGACTGACGCATGACCTGTCCAAATATTCGCCAACCGAGTTTTTGGCGGGCGTCCGGTACTATCAGGGCGACCGCAGCCCGAACACCGCCGAGCGTGAGGCGAACGGCTATTCTCTTGCCTGGATGCACCACAAGGGCCGCAACCGTCACCATTTTGAATACTGGACGGATCTGAGCCCCAAAACGAGAACGTATGAGCCGGTCGATATGCCGGTCAGATACCTGTGCGAAATGGTCGCTGACCGCATTGCGGCCTGCAAGACATATCAGGGCGCGGCCTATACCGACGCATCCCCGCTGCAGTATCTGGACCGGGCAAACGAATCGCGGCTCGTGCACCCGCAGACCATGAAGCGGCTGCGCTTTCTGCTCACGATGCTCGCCGAACGCGGCGAGAAGGAGACGTTCCGCTTCCTGCGCAGGGTCGTTCTGAAAGGGGAACCGTTCGCCGAGGAACAGCCGACACCGTAACGCACTGACAGCTTAACCTGGTTTCATACACTAATGTTCTACACAATTTGTGCATTATGACGAAAAACGGACATCGGATTTCAAACATTTGTGAATAGCTGACGACGGTTCTTTGTAGTATAATATAGACATACCATCTGTCCAAGGACAGATAAGATGTAAAGGGAGGATACTATGAAGAAACTGATTGCACTTCTGCTGGCGGCATGCCTGATGCTGGGCCTTATGACCACAGCGTTCGCAGCAGACGAGAAATCCAACGACATTGTGATTCTGTACACCAACGACGTGCACTGCGCCGTTGACGACAACATCGGCTATGCCGGTCTGGCTGCTTACAAAAAGGAGATGCAGGCCGCGTATAACTACGTTGCGCTCGTTGATTGCGGCGACTCCGTGCAGGGCGACGTCATCGGCACGCTGTCCAAGGGTGAATATCTGGTCGATATTATGAATGAAGTCGGCTATGATTTTGCTTCCTTCGGCAACCACGAATTTGACTACACCCTGCCGCAGCTCCAGAAGCTCATCGACAAGGCCAAGTATCAGTATCTTTGCTGCAACCTGACCTATACGGCCAAGGACGGCAAGGGCCTGACCGGCTACAAGGCGTATGAGATCAAGACCTACGGCGATATCAAGGTCGCGTTCGTCGGCATCGATACGCCCGAATCCTTCACCAAGTCCACCCCGACCTACTTCCAGGACGCCAACGGCAATTTCGTCTACTCCTTCGCGGAGGGCAACAAGGGCGCTGACCTTTATAACAAGGTGCAGGAAACCGTTGACGCTGCCAAGAAGGACGGCGCGACCTACGTTGTCGCCCTTGCACATCTGGGCGTTGACGAATCCTCCGAGCCGTGGCGCTCGACCGACCTGATCGCCAACACGACCGGCATCGACGCCGTGCTCGACGGCCACTCCCATTCCACCATTGCCATGGAGCTGGTCAAGAACAAGGACGGCAAGGAGATCCCCCTGTCCTCCACGGGCACGAAGCTCGTCAACATCGGCAAGCTGACCATCTCCAACGGCGTGTTCACCACGGAGCTTGTCTCCGACTACGCCGCCAAGGACGATACGGCCGACGCGTTTGTCAAGTCCATTCAGGAAAAGAATGAAGCCCTTGTCAACACCGTTGTCGCCAGAACCTCCGTCGACCTGACCACGAAGCGCGCCGACGGTACCCGCGCAATCCGCAACCGCGAAACCAACCTCGGCGACCTCTGCGCCGACGCGTACCGCGCCGTTTCCGGCGCTGACATCGCCCTCGTCAACGGCGGCGGTATCCGTGCCGATATCCCCGCAGGCGATATCACCTACGGCCAGATCATCAAGGTCCATCCGTACGGCAACGCGCTCTGCGTCGTCGAGGCGACCGGTCAGGAAATCATCGACGCGCTCGAATGGACGGCCCGCAACACCATGTCCACCTACTCCGACGGGGAGAACTCCGTTGGTGAAATGGGCGGCTTCCTGCAGGTTTCCGGCCTGAAGTACACCATCGACACCACGGTCAAGTCCTCTGCAAAGGGCGACGACAAATCCATGTTCGTCTCCGTCGACGGCGCGTACCGCGTCAAGAACGTCAAGGTCCTGAAGAACGGCAAGTATGTCGATATTGATCCGAAGGCTACATACACAGTCGCGTCCCACAACTATATGCTCAAGGATTCCGGCGACGGCATCAATATGTTCGCGGACAACAAGCTGCTGCAGGATTCCGTCATGCTGGACAATCAGGTCCTGATCAACTACATCAAGGACAGCCTGGGCGGCATCGTTCCCGCAACCTATGCTGCTCCGCAGGGCCGCATCACGGTCATTGCCACCCCGTACACCGACGTGCTCGACGGCAACTGGGCGGTTGAGGCTGTCAACTATGTCACAGACAAGAACTTCATGAAGGGCCTGAGCGAAACGACCTTTGGCCCGAACGGCGCTCTGACCCGCGGTATGCTTGTAACGGTCCTGTACCGTATGGCCGGTTCTCCTGAGGTGACCGGTAAGGTCAGCGAGAAGTTCACTGACTGCACGGACGGCAGCTGGTACGCGGACGCCGTTCTGTGGGCAAGCGCGAACAAGATCGTCGACGGCTATGAAGACGGCACCTATAAGCCCACCAAGGCCATCAGCCGTCAGGAAATGGCAAAGGTCCTCTACGGCTATGACAAGATCGGCGGCAAGACCGCCGATGGCATCACCGAGAAGCTCACCTACACCGACGTTGACGCGATCGGCGAATGGGCGCTCGAATCCGTCACCTACTGCACCGCCGCCGGTTATCTGGCAGGCTCCAACGGAGCCTTCAACCCGAAGGGCACTGCGACCCGTGCAATGGGAGCAAAGGTGCTCATGAACATGACCAAGGAAGCGGCATAAGCGATACCCCCAACCCGCCCCTGCCATGCGCCGCATGACAGGGGCGGGTTTTCTGTGCGCCCCAAGCGCCCATTCCCCGCGAAAAGACACGCAAAAAACAGTAGACTTTTTCCTGCGCCTGCTGTATGATAAAGGCGAAAAAATAGCATACCGAAGATGTGTAGCTGCGTCTTGCCGGGGTGTTCGGCAGGGGGCGGCGAAAAAGGAATGGACCTACTCGAAAGAACTGTGCGCGAGAGGGCCGCTCCGAAGCGCGAAAGCGCCGGGCCGAAAGGCAGCCATTGCGGGAAACCGTGAGAAGGTAGGAGCAGCACGCGGGCGGAAAGCCGCCCAGATCGCAAGTCAGGAGAATTGCTGTCTTCGGTTGGAACTGCGAACACCGGATCCGTCTGCGGGTCGGGTGTTTTTGTTTTGCACTGGGAGGCTCTATGAGAAAGCTTTGGACGATACGCTGGTTCCGTGTTCTGCTCGGCGTGGTGCTGACGGCGGCGCTGCTTGCGCCGGTCGTGCTCCCTGCGCTGCAGATGCAGCGGCAGGAGCCGGAAAACCCGATCCGAAAGGAGAATATCCAGCCGGTGCGCCGACTGAGCTTTGGCGACGGAGACGGCGGCACGCTTGCCGCCGCGCCGCTTACGCAGGAAACCGGAACAGGCGGCAGCCAGTCCGGGCAGGAGCAGAATCCTGAACAGCCGCCGGAGGAGCAGACCGGCGAGAACGTGCCCGAGCAGCTGCCTGAGCAGCCCCGATCCGACCCGGAGCCGCAGCCCGGCCAGGAATCCGGCGAGCAGCCCGGTGAGAGGACCGACGGCCAGCCGGACGACGCCGGAGACGAGACGCAGCCCGACGCACTCGACCTTGGCCTCGTACTCACCTGGTACCGCTACGGCGGGGAGCGCTATCGCTCACTCTGCCCGTCGGATACGACCGTGCGGCAGGACGTGCGCACTGCGCAGCTGCCCGATGGAAAGCTGCGCTATGAGCTGGAGCTGCGCGGCCTCGACGCGGTCGATTCCCAAATCACCAACGTAGAGATTTCGGAAAACAACGGCGCATTTACACCGGCGGACGAACGCGGCAGCATTGCCATGCAGGTCGGCCCGCAGGGCGAGGACAGCTACTATACGCTCCGCGTGCAGGCAGTCTGCACGCACGTGCTGGAGGACGGAGCACGGCAGGAGCAGGAGACGGAATTCTGCTTCGTGCTGCTCTATTCCGACGAGCTTGATTTGGAAGCGCAGCTGCTATGGACGCTTGCAGGCGGCGGTACGGCCAGCCTGCGCTGTCAGCCCGGAAGCCGGGCCGCGTGCACGGTCAGAAACGACGAGCTGGAAGAAAATCTTCTGCGCTACAGCTTCCGTCTGGGCGGGCAGAGCGCCGAGGATGCAAAGCTCCTTTCCATTGCATACAGCGCCGCAAACGGACAGAGCGGGGTGCTGGACGCAAATGGTGGCGCGCTCACGCTGCAAAGCGGCTCGGACGGCAAAAACGCCTATACCATTTCCATGCTTACCGAGGTAACGAGCGGCGGCCGGACCCGGCAGCTGACGTTCACCTTCCTTCTGGAGTGGCGGGAGGAGCAGGACCTCCGCCTGAGCCTCGTCTGGATGAAAAACAGCACCGAGGCGCAGAGTATCGTCTGCGAGCCCGGCGACCGTGCCTCCGCCGAGATCCGCCGCACCGAGCTGAAGCTCGGCGAATTCAGCTACCAGCTCCAGCCGGATGGCCGGGATGCGGCGCAGATGACCATCACCTCCGCCAGCCTTGCCGCAGAGGGCGGCACGGCGCAGACGCTTGCCGTCCCGGACGGCAGCACCGTCCTGCGCATCCCGGACGGCGCCGCGTCGATCAAATATACCCTGACCGTGCAGGCCCGCTATCAGAAAAGCGACGGAAGTCTCAAAAACCTGACGTTTACCTATGTCCTCCGCTATTCCGGCGACGTGAGCCTTGAACTGCGCTATACGCTGCTGAACAGGACACAGACCGCGATCCGCTGTGCGAACGGGCAGAACAAAACGGCACAGACGGTCTACAGTGACGAGGTAACGGACGGCGTTCTTGCCTATACGCTGGCGCTGACCGGCGGCGACGCGGCCAGCGGCGTCGAGATCAGCGACGTTTCCTGTTATCAGTCCGGCAGCGGCAAGACAAAGGCGCTCGGCTCCGCCGAATCCGGCCAGATCGAGCTTCTGGTCAACGCGGACGGCAGCGAGGGCGAGAATACCTTCACCATAACGGCAAAATCCGAGGCAGGAGAACAGTATACCTTCAAAATCAACGTCCCCTATAAGCTGCGCGGCGACGGGACCGTCAAGATCGAGACGAATCTGACCGACGGCCAGAAGGTCATGAACGGAACGAACATCACCCTGACTGTGACCGCATGGAGCGAAAAGGAGGACGGCACTCTGATCGCGCAGATGACTGCCTCGGACGTCGTCGTGACGCTGGACGGCGAGGTGCAGCGCAGCTACGGCTCGTCGGGCGGCAGACTGCAATATACGCTTGTGCCGGAGAACCCGGCGGAGGGCGACGAAAACGAGCATACGCTGGTCATCACCTGCGAGGACACCTACGGCAACAAGGACGTGCTCACGCTGACGCTTCTGGGCGAACGCTCCCGCAAGGGCGAACCCATTGGCCACGCGACGATCTACATCGACATGACGGTGCTGGGCCTCGGCGTGACTGCGCCGCTCAGCTACGAGGTGCTTTCCGGCGAACCCGCGTCCTACAGCGTGGCAAAGGCCGTCTGGGGCTATGATGCGGGCGACCCGTTTGGAACAGCCGCAAACACCTTCGGCTGGCCAAGCTCCGAGACCGCTTTTACCGGCAGCTACGACGATAACTTTTATATTGCCCGACTTGGCGACGGGACCAATATGGCCGCCCGCTCCAATGCGCTGCGCGGCAGCTGGTCCAGCTACGGCTCGGACCGTGAATCCGTCCTTGCCGCCATTGACGGCGTCTTCGGCGAAAACTCAGCCTATGCCGCGCTCTGGCGCAGCATCTATCTGGCGGGCATCAGTCTGAACGGCTGTCATAACACCTCCGTCGGAGAGTTTGACTTCACAAACGGCTCCGGCTGGCTGTATTCAATCGGCGGCGGAACCTATTATCCGACTACGAGTCTTGCTGATTACGAATTGCAGGACGGCGACGTGCTGGTGCTGCGCTATACGCTGGCCTATCAGCGCGACGTCAGCAGCGCCGATCAGGAAAACGCGTTCTGCGTGTCCATGATCAACGGTTCGATGAACGTCTCGCACAAGTGGCAGACCGTCACCGGTGCGGACGGCGCAGAGCAGACCGTCTGCACCAGCTGCGGCAAGCTCCGCGCGTGTGAGCACCCGCAGACGGAATACCGCGAGACAGAGGACGGAACGATGTGCTACGAATTCTGCCTCAAGTGCCAGAAGTCCGTCACAGAGCCGGAGGCGCACGACTGGCAGATCGAGCAGATCGAGCAGAATGACGAGCAGCACCGCAAGATCTGCTCCCGCTGCAAAAAAGAGGTCGAAGAAGGTCATCGCTTTGAATTTATAGAGGACACCGCCACCTGTGAGCAGGCGGGCGAGAAGCTCTCCCGGTGCCTGGACTGCGGCTATGAAAAGCATGAGCCGTCTGAGAAGCTCAACCATACGCCCGTGATCCAGCACAACGAACAGGAGCACTGGGAGGAATGCGAGATCTGTCACGCGGAGATCGAGGGCACGCGCGGCGAGCACCGCTACGAATGGGACGACGGCCTGCGGGATTGGGTCTGCACCTGCGGCTATACCCACACGGAGCTTTGCAATGGAACGCTGGAGGCGATTGAAGCCCTGTGCACGTGCAGCCATGAGACGACCCGGTGCAGCCTGTGCGGCAAAACGTTTGAGCGCGACGCGCCCGGCGCGTTTGAGTACCCGCACAGCTATGAGATCGTCCTGGCCGAATGCACGTGCAGCCTTGAGGTAAAGCGCTGCGTGTACTGCGGCGACAAAACAGAGCAGCCGGGCACATACGAAAACTATCCGCACAGCTATGAAAACGGCTTCTGCCGCTTCTGCGGTATGCCGGAGCCAGTCGCTCCCGGCCCAGACCCGGACCCGGATCCAAATCCCGAACCCGGCCCGGAGCCCGATCCGGGCACGGAGGAAGGCCCAGAGGAATAAACAGGAGGAACACAGATGCAGGAAAAAATCAAGGAAATTTTAGACCAGATCGAAACCGTGATCGTTGGCAAGAACGAGGTCATGGAGCGTATCCTGATGGCGATTCTGGCGGGCGGCCATGTCCTGATGGAGGACGTGCCGGGTGTCGGAAAAACGACGACGGCCATGACGTTCGCGCGTGTGCTGGGACTGGAAACGCGCCGCGTGCAGTTCACCTCCGATACCATGCCGTCGGACATCATCGGCTTTTCTGTCTACGATAAGGACACCGGAAAGCTGGTCTATAAGCCCGGCGCGGTTATGACGAATCTGCTGCTGGCCGACGAGATCAACCGTACCTCCAGCAAAACGCAGTCCGCACTTCTGGAGGCAATGGAAGAGGGCCATGTCAGCATCGACGGCAAAACGCATCCGCTGCCCGACCCGTTTATCGTCCTTGCAACACAGAACCCCGCCGGCTCCGCCGGTACGCAGATGCTGCCGAACTCGCAGCTTGACCGTTTTCTGGTCAAGCTGACCATGGGCTACCCGGACTTCAAAAGCCAGGTCAGCATTCTCGAAGAGCGGCACACGGAAAACCCGCTGGACCGCGTCCAGCCCGTCGTCGGTGCGGAGGAGTTGAACGCGCTCAAGCAGCGTGCGGCAGCTGTGGAAATGAAGACAAGCGTTTATGAATACGTCACGCGTCTGGCGGAGGCGACGCGCGTACACCCGCTGGTGCAGCTGGGCCTCAGCCCGCGCGGCGCGCTGGCCGTTTGCCGGATGGCAAAAGCATACGCCTATGTGCAGGGCCGCGATTATGCGATGCCCGAGGACGTCGCGGCGATCTTCCCGGACGTCTGCTGCCACCGCCTGATGCTGAGCACAAAGGCCCGCATGATGGAGCGCAGCGCAGCACAGATCGTGGATGAAATTCTGAAAAACGTGGAAATGCCGGTCATCCGCAGGAGCCGGGAGGGCGTATGACCGTACTTCGGATCGGATATGCGCTGCTCCTGCTGACGGTTCTGGGGCTGGACGCGTTCTGCGGCAGCATCCTGAGTGCAGCGGCGACAGCCCTTCTCGTGCTGACGCCGCTGGCCTGCGTCCCGCTGCATCTGCGCGCGGCGAAAAAGCTGCGTGTGCGACTGGACGCGCCGGTCAATCTGGAAAAGGGCGAAGAGGGTACGCTGCGCATCCGCGTGGAAAACACAAGTGCACTGCCTGTATGCCTGCTCGGTGTGCGGCTGCGGCTGACAAATCTGCTGACCGGCCAAACCGCCGTACAGCACTACCGGCTGACGGCCCGGCCCAAAAGAACCGGCGTGTCGGAATACCGCATTTCCAGCGCGCACTGCGGCAGGATTCAGCTGACGGCAGAGCGCTGCCGCCTGTATGACCCGTTCGGGATCATCGGCATCCGGCTGGGTAAGCCTGCGGTCGCGGCCATGACCGTGCAGCCGAAGGGCTTCGTGCAGAGCGTCTATGTTTCACCGGACGCGAATTGTCCGGACGACAGCGAGAATTATGCACCCGACCGGACGGGATACGATCTGGCCGAGGTCTACGCCCTGCGCGAATACGCGCCCGGCGACAGCCTGCGGCAGATGCACTGGAAGCTGTCCAGCAAGCTTGACAAGCTGGTCGTCCGGGAGCCGTCGCTTCCCGTGCGCCGCTCCGTGCTGGTCTTCTGGGAGCGGACGCAGACCGCCTCGCCGGAGCAGTCCGACGCGCAGGCCGACGTTGTCGTCACAGCCTGCCGGTCGCTGCTGGAATCCGGCGTGCAGTTCACCGTCTGCTGGAACGATGCGCAGGAGCAGCAGTGCGTGAGCCAACCCGTGCGCAGTGTCGATGAATTGACGGGCCTTCTGCCGCGTCTGCTCTCCGCAGGCACGGCACAGGGCGAAAGCGGCGCGGCGCTGTTCTGCCGGAGCAGCGGCGAGGCCGTTCTGTCGCACATTCTGTACATTACGTGCCGTGTCCCGGAGGATGCGGCTGAGCTCGGGCGCTTCGGCCGCCTGACCATATTAAGCTGCGGGGCAGACGCGCCGGAGGCAATCGCCTTTGACGCGGAGCACTATGCCGAGCAGCTTTCTGAACTCGAAATTTAAGGGGGAACGGGCATGAAAAAACAGGATACTGCCGCGTTTTCCCTCATCCGCTGCGATACGGAGAAAAAAATGCCCGCACTGGCGGTGCGTGCAATCCGTGCTGCGCTCTTTTTCGCCGGACTTCTGGCTGTGGCACAGGGAGCCGCCGGGATCTGGACAAACTACGGCTGGCTCTGGGCCGCCGCGGGTGCTGCGGCGCTGGTCTGGCAGAGCGTGGTGCTTGGACTTCCGCGCCGCTGGCTCCGGGCGGTACTTCCGCTGCTCTGCCTCGTCTGCGCGGCAGTCTTTTCCGGGCGCTTCCTCGCGGGAGCCGTCACGGTCAGCAGCGCCGCGTGCGAGACGCTGACGAAGGCCACAGGACATATCCTCCTGCCGCTGGCCGGAGCGGGAGCGGACGTGGCGCTTTTTGTGGGTATTTTGGCGGCGCTGCTCGGCACGCTCTGCGCGTATGCCGTCCGCTGGTCGCCGACCGTCTGCGGCCTGCTGCTGACGGTGCTGTCTGCGGCGCTTCTGGCGCTGCTCAGGCCGGATTCAGCGCAGGTCTGGATGGCGGTGTGCCCGCTGTGCGCGGCGCTGCTGCTGGCAGGCGGCGCGGCAGACCGCAAAGAATCCGTTCCAATGCTTTTGAATTATGGCGCGCTGCTGGCAGCGGCAGGCGTGCTTGCAGCTGCACTGCTGGCCGTACCGGGCCTGCGAAGCGGCACATTGTTTTCCGAGTGGGGAACGGCTTCCCGCACCGCATTGCACCGGCTCCGGTACGAATCCGGGCAGGCTGTGCTGCCGGAAGGGGAATTTTCCGGGTTTTCCGCCGCTTCTGAGCAGACGCCGTGCCTGACCGTCACGATGGAGCAGCCAACGGCGCTCTATCTGCGCGGCTTTACCGGCGATACCTTCACCGGCACGGCATGGCAGGCGCTTGATGCGCAGACGCTTGCCGAACAGACCGATCTTCTGTACTGGCTGCATAAGGAGGGCTTCTACCCGCAGACGCAGCTTGCCGCCGCGTCGCGCGGCCTGCACCGGCAGGAGCAGACGCAGACAGTCCTGATTGAAAATACCAGCGCTTGCAGCGCCTATGTATACGCGCCCTACGCGCTCTTCGCGCTCCCGCAGGAAGGTGCACTGCGCACGGACAGTCTGGAAAGCACCCAGATCCCAACAAGCGGCCTGCGCGGAGCGCGGCAGTACCGCTTCACCATGCCCCTTGCCCCGGAGCAGACTGCAGCGGAGTTATTGGACGCGCTGCGGGAACAGCCGGAGACGGCGGACGCCTACCTCAGCGCAGAGGGCAGCTACCGCGCATTTGTGCAGGAGCAGGACGTGACGCTTCCTGAGCAGGCGCGCGCGCAGCTTGCTCCGATTCTGGATGAGCTCTGCCGGGAATACGGTTCCGCCGGTTCTCTGACGCCGGAGCAGGCGCAGCTCTGCACGGCGCGCTTTCTCGAACAGCTGGACGCGCTCCGCGAAGCCGGAACGGTGCTGCCGCTGGATGAATCGATAAAGGACACGACGTATCAGACCGCGACCCTGACCGTGCTGGCGCTTCGTTATTACGGCATCCCGGCGCGCTATGCCGAGGGCTTCGTCCTCACGCAGGAGACTGCCGCGTGTGCGCAGGCCGGTTCTGCGATCACCCTGACCGCGGCAGGCGCACAGGGCTGGGCCGAAGTCTATCAGGACGGCACCGGCTGGATGCCGCTGGCTCTCACACCGGGCTACGGCGAGTTGACGGATATTCTTTCCCCGCATCAGTCCGAATCCGCCAGTCAGACCGGCGACGCACACACGGACGACGGTTCCATTGCGCAGGCGGAAACGATTGAGGACGAATCCGACGAAACAGAGGATACGCCGCAGGAGCAGCCGGATGACGGCGCGCAGAGCGCCCCCGCAGTCAAAGCGCGGCTCTGGCTCTGGATCGTGCTGGCAGTTGGACTTCTGCTTTTCCTGCTGGCAGCCGCCGCGCTGCGCTATGCGCTCATCCGCCGCAGATGGCGCTACCGGTTTGAGCGCACTGCACCCGCACAATCTGTTGCCTGGGTGACGGGGGCGCTTGCGGCGCTCTGGCCCGCGATGGGGCTTGGCTACGACGGCGGCTCGGTCTTTGCGTTCGGCGAATCGCTCCGGGAGTCGGATGCGGAATACGCCGGAGCGGTTCGTGACCTTGCTGCGCTGAACGGCGAGGCCCGTTTCAGCAGTCACACTATGACGCGCGAACAGGCGAAGCGCGCCCTCCGGGTTTGGAAACAGACGGTAGACCGCCTGCAAAAGAATGTACCGCTGCCGCGCCGCGCGTGGCTGAAATGGATTCGCTGCCTGTACTGATAGGGGAGGACAGATATGAAACAAAAGAAGCTTCGTTTGTTCGGGCTGCTGCTTGCGGCCGCCATGCTGCTGGGCTGCCTGCCGGTGCAGGCGCTGGCAGCGGAGGGCGGCTGGTTTTACCTCGCTGCCGACTGGAACGGCACGCTGCTGATTGCGCCGGAGCGCATCAGCTACACGGCAGATCAGACGCTTTACGAAGCGCTGAACGCCAGCGGCCACAGCTTTGGGCCGGACGAGAACAGCGTGACGCAGATCGATGGCAAAACGGGCAATTTCATCCGCAGTGATGAAACCGGGAGCCACGACCTGACGCGAAACGCCGCGCAGGCCGGGATCCGGTATCTCTGCTTCACAGACAGGCTGACGGCGCAGCCGTCGGATGCCATGCAGAGCCTGATCGCTGCTATGGCCGATTACCGGCTGGAGGAGCCGGATGTGCAGCTGGCCGCAAAGGTAGCGTATAACGCCGCTTGCGCCGGATACGTCACTGCGGACGATAATGCGGCGCTCAGCTTGTACACGGCGCTTCATAACGCGGTCGAGCAGTACAAGCAGACACTGGACGGCCCAAAATATAACGTTACTTTCTCGGACCGGAACAGCGTCTGGCAGTCCGGCGATACGCTGTATGCCCAGAATCAGTATGGCCGCGTCTATCAGAACGAGAACGGCAGCGGAATGCTCTCGCTGCCCGCCGGAAGCTATACCTTTACCATGCAGGCGCAGTCCGGCGGCGTGACGGGCAGCGTCACGGTTCCGGAGCAGACCTCCGTGACTGCCGTGCTTGACAGGGCCGACTGGCTCAAAGCGGACGGCTTCATGCTTTCATCCGCGTCCAAAACGGAGTTTGACGGCAGCAAGCTTCCCGTGGAGAAGAAGACGGCGCGTGAATTGACCGCCGTTCTGGACGACAGCTTTACCGGAACGCTCTACGCGTTCTGGCCGTATGACACGAGTGTGTTTCCGGATGCAAGCAAGCTGAAGCTGACCGCAATCTATACCCCGGCGGGCGGCACGGAGCCGCAGCAGGCCGAACAGGCGCTGAAATCCAGAACCAGCGGCGTGGACGGCGTGCTTGCCGTCGGTATGCAGGGCAATACCGTCGTGTACCGCGCCGGCACGCAGGACGCGCAGGGCATGACGCAGTATCAGGACTATACGCTCACCATCCGCCGTGCCCCGACGCTGAAGCAGCTGCGCGTGACGGAGGAATCCGGCGCGCCCGCCGCGCTGGAGTCGTTTGACGAGAGCACGCGGACATATACCTGGCAGGTGCTCAGCGAACAGGTCACGCTGGCCCTGACACCCACGGCAGAGGGCTATACGCTCTTTGCCGACGGTGAAGACGTCACGCAGACGGGCGGCTGCACGCTTTCCATCGATGAAACGGAGAAAAGCGTATCCATCGAGGTGCGGGCCGGAGGCGAAGCGACACAGTATACGTTGGTTCTGAAAAAAACAAACAGCTGTACCGTTCGCATTCCGGTCGAATCCGCAGATGTTGACCTGACGGTCTGCGATGCAAGCGGACAGATCTTCAAGGGTGTCTATGTCGCGGCTGCAAATCAGTACCGGTTCACGCTGGTTCCCGGTATGCAGTATACCTACACGGCGACAAAGGATACGTATTATCATGCAACGGGCAGCTTTACGGCCAAGGACGGCCCGCTGCCAAAGGTCACTGTGCAGACCGGCGACTGGCTGACAGAGCTGGCTCTGAGCAAGGACAACCTGACGTCCAGCAAGGGCAATATTCCGCTCGACCAGACCTTTGACCCGGCCAGCCATGCCTATACGGCGGCTGTGGCCGATACGCCCGCCGCAGTCTATCTCTGCATCAACGGCGATATCCAGACGGGTAGCACTGCCTTCCTCGCGCAGTACCGCACCATCACCAACACCGCGCAGGACGACCAGCTGCTTGAGACGCAGATCACCTCCGCCCAGCTCGGAACGCCTGTGTTCCTGCGGAACCTGCTTCTGAACCAGAACGGACGCGGCAATACGCTCACGATCCGCTGCCAGCGCACCGCCGGGAGCGTCACCTACTATCAGGAGTATATCGTCACGCTCCGGCGCACGCTCTCGCTGCGCGATCTTTCACTTGCCTGCGCCGGGCAGGCGCAGACGCTCACGTACGGCGGCGGCACGGGCTATTCTGCTGCGGTGTGGGACTATACCGTCACCGTGCCCGCGGCTGCACAGACGCTTTCCGTCTGCGCAGAGGTCTATCCTGCGGATGCCGCCTGCTACCGCGATAACGGAAGCACCGGCTATCGCGTCTGGATGGACGGACAGGAGCTGACGCCCGGCGCGTCTGCCGATGTGAAGCTGAACGGCACGGCGGAGCCGGAGACTATCACGCTGACGCTGACAAATGACTTTGCGGGCGAAGAAACGGCTTCGGAGTACCGGATTCAGGTGCGCAAGGCGCAGCCGGTCCTCTTCACGCCGCAGCTGACGCCCATGGACGCGCTGATGTTTGTCTGCGATACGCTCTCCAAAACACGCGTCTGGCCGGATGCAGACGGCGCGTATGAGCTGTTTGACGGCTATACCTATCAGTACCTTCTGACCTGCCCCGGCTATGCGGGCCGGAGCGGGACCATCGAACCGTCGCACAGCGCATCCGGTGCGCTCGTTCTGAAAATCGACGAGGACGCTGTTGTCGTTACGGGCGGCGCGGCCCGCGCCGCAATGACCCTCAGCGCTGCGCAGAAGAACGAAACGCTGCGGCAGCTTCCCGCCGAATGGGCCGATTTCCGCGGAACGAGCTATGACGCCAATGGCACGCCCGGCGGCACCGCAGGCAGCAACAACGCCGTCGTATCTATCCAGATGCCGGTGGATGCCGACGCATCCACGCTTTACTGGTCGAATGCAATCGGCAGCGGCATAGACAGCGGCTCGACCGGCTGCCCGCTGCTGGTGGACGGCGTTCTGATCGTCTGCGCGGGGGATATGATCTGCCGCGTCGACCCGGTTTCCGGCGAGATCCTGACGAAGGCCAAAATGGATCGCGCGTCGAGCTTTTCCATCACGCCTCCGGCCTATGCCAATGGCATGGTGTTCGTCGGACTTTCCGACGGTACGATTCAGGCGTTCAACGCCGAAACGCTGCAATCGCTCTGGATCTACCATGACCCGCTCGAGGGCCAGCCGAACAGCCCGATCACCGTCTGCGGCGACTATCTCTACACCGGCTTCTGGCGCAGCGAGGAATCTCCCGCAAACTTTGTCTGCCTGTCCATCACGGACGAGGACCCGGCGCGCACGGATGAAGAAAAGACCGCCTGCTGGTATTGGACGACGCCAGGCGGCTATTACTGGGCAGGCGCGTATGCCTGCGAGGACTATGTTCTGGTCGGCACGGACGACGGCGCGGACGGAAGCAAGTCCATGACCGGGAGTCTTCTGATGCTCGACGCGAAGACCGGACGACTGCTCGACAAATGGGACGGCCTCTGCGGTGACGTGCGCAGCACGATCTGCTATGATAAAGCGACCGATGCCTTCTGTTTTACCACGAAGGGCGGCTGGCTCTGCAGCGTAAAAACCGGGAAAACGTCCGACGGCTGGCAGCTGCGGACAGGCAGCAAGTGGACGCTGAAGCTGGAAAACGGCACGAGCACCGCGCAGGCCATGAGCACCTCAACGCCGGTGGTGTACAATGGCCGTGCCTACATCGGCGTCAGAGGTACGGCGCAGTTCAGCGAGTACGGCGGCCACAGTCTTACAGTTGTGGATCTTGCGTCGCACACGATCGCCTACCGCGTCCAGACGCAGGGCTATCCGCAGACTTCCGGCATTCTCACGACGGCCTATGAAAAGACGACCGGCTATGTCTATGTCTATTTCGTCGACAATTATACGCCCGGCAAGCTCCGCGTCCTGCGGGACAAGGCAGGGCAGACGCGTGCAGACTATGTCACGGAGGAATCCGGCGTGGATACGCCCTATGTCCTCTTTACGCCCAGCGGAAAGGACGCGCAGTATGCGATCTGCTCGCCGGTCGTGGATTCCTATGGCGTGATGTATTTCAAGAACGACAGCGCGAAGCTCATGGCCTTCGGGCCGTCGGTCACGCTGGAAATTACCCGTCAGCCGGATAAAACGCAGTATCGGGCCGGTGAGGTCTTCGACCCTGCCGGTATGCAGGTCGATCTCGTCTATGCGAACGGCCTGCGGCGGGACGTGACAAAGTATGTCCAGTGGTCGGAGGACCCGCTTACGGAGGAGGATGCGGCAATCGACATCCGCTTCCCCTATGTCCGGTACCACGATCAGGACAGCGAGGAGTCCGGCCGTCTCACAAACGTCAAAACGCAGACGCCGACCGCGTCCGTCAGGCTGACGGTCGAACCCGGAACGGTGGAAAACGGCCGGATCGGCATGCTGACCTGGGCCTATGATATCAAAACCGGCTCGCTTACGATCAGCGGCGAATTTGAAAATGGCCAGAAGCTGGCCGTGGCCTATTATGATCAGAATGGACGCATGGTGCAGGTAAAGCTGCTGACGCAGGCACAGACGCTTGCGGCAGTTGAAAACGGCGCGCGGATCCGCCTGTTCCTGCTGGATCAGGATAACCAGCCGGTCTGCCGGGCCATGACGGTAAAGAGGTAACAGCATGAAAAGAATACGAGCGTTTGCGCTGCTTCTGGTGCTGTGCCTGCTCCTGTCCGCCTGTGGCGGCACGCAGACGCCACTGGAGCGGACGGCAAAGTACCTGAAATCAGCGGTGCCGGAGCCGGGCTTCGGTTCGCTGGACGGCGACTGGATCGTGTTTGGTCTGGCGCGTGCCGGGGCAGATCTGTCGGACGGATATTTTGACCGGTATTATACGGCGGTCGAAGACGCCGTGCAGGCGGCAGACGGAACCCTCGACGAGAACCGGTATACCGAGTATTCCCGCCTGATCCTTGCCCTCACGGCGATCGGGCGCGACCCGCAAAACGTCGGCGGCTATAATCTGCTCCTGCCGCTGGCAGACCTCGAAAAGACAACGGCACAGGGCGTCAACGGCGCGGCGTTCGCGCTGCTGGCGCTGGACTGCGGCGGCTATGAGCTCCCGCAGAATTCTGCAGCCGCCGTGCAGGCGACGCGCGACGGCTATGTCGACGCAATTCTGACCCGGCAGAATGCCGACGGCGGCTGGAGCCTCGGCGGTGGCGCGTCAGATCCCGATCTGACCGCCATGGCCCTGCAGGCGCTTGCCCGCTACCGCAGCCGCGCGGACGTGTCCGCGGCAGTAGAAGCCGGGCTTTCCTGTTTGTCGCGGATGCAGGAGGAAAACGGCGCGTTTTCCTCCTGGGGCACAGAGAGCAGCGAGTCGGTCAGTCAGGTGCTCACAGCACTGACGGAGCTTGGCCTCTCGCTGGATGACGCGCGTTTTGTGAAGAACGGGCAGACGCTGGAGGACGTGCTCCTGCGCTTCGCGCAGGACGACGGCAGCTTCGCCCATACGCCGGAGGACGGAGGCAACCTGCTTGCTACCACGCAGGCGTTCTACGCCCTCACCGCTCTCCAGCGCGCCCGCGACGGAAAACCCACCCTCTACGATATGTCAGACGTTACGCCCTGAAAGCCTGCACCCCAATCCTCACCCTGCCGCACGGCAAGGTGAGGATTTTCGCGTTTTACAGCACACACCAGACACTTTCCCTGTACACAGACACCGATCTGTGTTATAATCATCAAATAAAACTGGACGATCAGGAGGCAGAACTATGATTCCGACCAGAGAGCAGGCATGGGCCCTGCTGTGTGAATATAATGAGGGTGAATTCCACCGCCTGCACGCGCGTATCGTGGGCGATGTGATGCGGTATTTTGCCGCCCAGCTTGGCTATGCCGATGAGGCGGACTTCTGGCAGACCGTCGGTATCCTGCACGATCTGGATTTTGAGCAGTATCCTGACCAGCACTGCACGAAGGAGGCGCAGATCCTGCGCGAACGCGGCGTGGACGAGCGCCTTGTCCATGCGGTCGTCAGCCACGGCTATCTGCTCACCGTCGACGTGCAGCCGGAGCACCAGATGGAAAAGGTGCTCTACGCCACGGACGAGCTGACCGGCCTTATCGGCGCAGTCGTGCGGATGCTGCCGACAAAAAGCGTGCGGGACCTTCAGCTCAAGTCGCTCAAAAAGAAGTTCAAGGACAAGAAGTTCGCCGCAGGCTGCTCGCGCGAGGTCATTGAGCGCGGTGCGGATATGCTCGGCTGGAGCCTAGACGAGCTGATGGAGCGCACGATCACCGCCATGCAGGCGTCCCCGGCTGCCAATGGAAACTGAAAAGGTACTGGTCGCCATGTCCGGCGGCGTGGATTCCTCCGTCGCGGCCAAGCTGCTGACGGACGCAGGCTTCTCCTGCATCGGCTGCACGATGAAGCTCTATGATAATGAAGACGCGGGCATTCCGAAGGCCAACACCTGCTGTTCGCTCGACGATGTCGAGGACGCACGCAGCGTGGCCTACCGCCTCGGTATGCCGTATTATGTCTTCAACCTCAAGGACAAATTCGCCGAGTGCGTCATCGACCGCTTTGTGGATGCCTATGAGCACGGCATTACGCCGAACCCCTGCATCGACTGCAACCGCTATCTGAAATTCGACAAGCTGTTTGAGCGCGCCGATATCATGGGCTGCCGCTATATCGCCACCGGGCACTATGCCCGCATCGAGCGGGAAGGGGAGAAGTACGTCCTCAAAAAGGCCCTCGACGAGACGAAGGACCAGAGCTACGTGCTCTACGATCTGACACAGGAGACGCTTGCGCGGGTCAAGTTCCCGCTTGGCAGCCTGCGCAAGACCGAAGCGCGTGAAATTGCCGCCGAAGCCGGCCTGATCAACGCCCGCAAGCACGACAGTCAGGACATCTGCTTTGTCCCGGACGGCGATTACGCGAAGGTCATCGAGAGCCGCACCGGCAAAACGCCCGAACCCGGCCCGTTCCTCGACCTGAACGGCAATGTCGTCGGCACCCACCGCGGCATTATCCACTATACCGTCGGCCAGCGCCGGGGCCTGCGGATGCCGTCGGACGGCAAAATTTATGTCGTGAAGATCCTGCCGGAGCGGAACGCCGTCGTCGTCGGCCCGAACGAGGCGCTGTTTACAAGAGAATGCCTCGTGCCCGGTATGCGCTGGATCTCCGGCGAAGCGCCCGCGCTTCCGTTCCGGTGCAGCGCAAAAACGCGCTACCGCCAGCCGGAGCAGCCCTGCACGGTCTATCCGGCAGGGGAGGCAGGCGTCCGCCTCGTCTTCGACGAGCCGCTGCGCGCCATCACGCCCGGCCAGTCCGCCGTGCTCTATGATGGCGATACCGTCCTTGGCGGCGGCATCATCGCAAGGGAGGAATCCGTATGCTGATCTCATCCATGGGCCGCTACGCGGTTCTGATCCTGCTGGATCTGGCGGAGCATCGCGGCGGCTTTGTCCCCGTGCGGCAGATCGCCGAGCGGCAGGAGCTGTCGCAGAAGTATCTTGAGCGCATCCTGCGTACGCTGGCAGAGCACGGACTGGTCGAGGGAACGCACGGCAAGGGCGGCGGCTACCGCCTGACGCGCGAACCGTCCGACTATTCCATCGGCGAGATCATCCGCGCGGCGGACGGCTCCCTGTCCTGCCTCGGCACGAACGTACAGCTGACGCGCTGCGAGGTATCCTCCGGCCTGTCCGCCGTCTGGAACCGGCTCGACAAACAAATCGCCGCCTGTCTCGACGCCATCCCCCTCTCCACCCTGGCCACCGCCGACGCAGCGGATGAATATGTGATCTGACTGATTTTAGCGCAGCACCCAGCGGCCTTTCCACCGGGGAAGCCGCTGGTGCATACGTTTTCTGCTTCTTAACAGACCCTTAACATACCGGCTGTTTTCTTTTATGCTATTATATACTGGGTGAGGATCGATGGATATGACACGAAATACAAAGGATCAGACCTTACGCGGGCGGCTGCGGCAGATATTCCTGTTTTCCTGGCGCGACTGTGCCGTGTGCGTCGGCATTCTGGCAGCGGCGGGGCTGCTGTGCGCGCTGCTGCGGATGATCGACTCGTCCGACGTGTATGTCGCGCTGATCTTCGAATGCGCGGTCGTGCTCGTCTCGCGTTTCACCGACGGGTACCTGTTTGGCCTGCTTGCTTCGGTGATCGGCGTCGTCGGCGTGAACTGGATCTTTACATACCCCTATATGCAGCTCAATTTTACCATTTCCGGCTATCCGCTGACCTTCCTTGTCATGCTGGCCGTCTCCGTCGTTGTCGGCACGTTGACCACCCAGATCAAGCAGCAGGAAAAGCTCCGTGCGGAAGCGGAAAGAGAAAAAATGCGCGGCAATCTCCTGCGGGCCGTCTCTCACGATATCCGTACGCCCCTGACCGCCATCGTCGGCGGCATCGACGCGATTCTGGAAAACGGCAGTCAGATCTCACCGGAAACCAGCAGAGATCTGCTGGAAAATATGCGCGACGAATCCAACTGGCTCATCGGCGTGGTGGAAAATCTGCTGTCCGTCACGCGTATGTCCGGCGCTTCGAATATCAAAAAGGAGCTGGAGGCGGGAGAAGAGGTTCTCGGCGCAGCCTCCATGAAATTCAAGCGGCACTATCCCGCGGTCGAGGTCAGCATCACCGCGCCCGATACGCTGCTTATGATCCCGATGGATATCATTCTCATTGAGCAGGTGCTGATCAATCTGATGGAAAATGCCGTCCAGCATGGCAAAACGACCACAAGGATCGAGCTGCGCTTGTCGAGCGCCGGCGGCCTTGCTGTTTTCGAGGTCGCGGACAACGGCTGCGGCATCGAGAAGGAGCTTCTGCCGCACCTGTTCGATGGCTATCTCACCCGCGATCAGGAGGAGATCTCCGACCAGCGGCGCAATATGGGCATCGGCCTGTCTGTATGTATGTCCATCGTGCAGGCGCACGGCGGTACGATGCGTGCGGAAAACCGGAAAAAAGGCGGCGCTCTGCTGCAATTTTCATTGCCATTGGAGGAAAACAGCCATGAACATCAGAGATAAGGTTCTTCTGGTCGAGGACGAGCGGACCATCCGCAGCTTTATGCAGGCGATCCTGACGGCAAACGGCTACGACGTGCTTATGGCCGGCACGGGTGCGATGGCGAATACCATGATCGCATCGCACTGTCCGGATATCATCATTCTCGACCTCGGCCTGCCGGATATGGACGGCATGACGATCCTGAGAAACGTCCGGAAATGGTCGAAGGTCCCCATTCTGGTCGTCTCCGCCCGCAGCCACGAGCGCGACAAGGTCGAAGCCCTCGACGCAGGCGCGGACGATTATCTGACCAAGCCCTTCGGCACGGAGGAGCTGCTTGCGCGCATCCGCGCCGCCGTCCGCCACACCCGGACGCCGGAAGGCGCAGCCGCCGTCGCCAATTCCGGCGTGTTCACCGCCGGAGAGCTGACCATCGACTACGATAAGCACCGCGTTTATATCGCGGGCCGCGACGCCAATCTCACGCAGAACGAATATAAGCTGGTTGCGCTGCTCGGCCTGCACGCGGGCAAGGTCCTGACATATGATTATCTCATCAAGGAGCTCTGGGGCCCCAGCGCCCGCAGCGATAACCAGATTCTGCGCGTCAATATGGCAAACATCCGCCGCAAGATCGAAAAAAACCCCGCCCAGCCCGCCTACATCTTCACAGAATCCGGCGTCGGCTACCGCATGGTCGAGGGGGATTGAGCGTTCTGCCGCCGCTTTTCCGGTTTTGGAAAAGCGGCGGCTGCTTTCTGTGCTGCTGTTCCGCTTGCATTTTTCCTGAAACTGTGGTATGAAAGAAGAAAACCAATCAGGAGGGATTCCCTATGAAAGTCATGCTTGTAAACGGCAGTCCGCATGAGCACGGCTGCACCGATGCTGCGCTGCGCGAGGTCGCTTCCGCGCTGAACGCGGACGGAATCGATACCGAAATTTTCTGGATCGGCAATACGCCCATCGGCGGATGCATCGCCTGCGGCGGCTGCTCCAAGGCAGGCAAATGCGTCTTCGGCGGTTCGGTCAACGACTTTGCCGAAAAGGCAAAGGACGCGGACGGCTTTGTGTTCGGCACGCCGGTCCACTACGCGGCGGCCTCCGGCAATATGACCGCGTTCATGGACCGCCTGTTCTATTCTGCGCCGAAGGAAGCGTTCTGTCGCAAGCCCGCCGCCGTCATTACCTCCGCCCGCCGCGCAGGCACCACGGCCGCGTACGAGCAGCTGCTCAAATACCCCGGCATCACGGAAATGCCCATCGTTTCCTCCTGCTATTGGAACAATGTCCACGGCTCCAGGGCCGAAGACATCCAGCAGGACGAGGAGGGCGTGCGCATCATGCGCGTTTTGGGGCACAATATGGCCTGGCTCCTGCGCTGTATCGAGGCAGGCAAGGCCGCAGGCGTTCCGGAACCCCGCAAGGAGCCGCTTGCAAAAACGAATTTTATCCGGTAAAAACTGCACAAACTAATGCAACGCAAGCTTGAAAGGAGTGCAACGCAAGATGTGTACTGCGATCACATATCAGACAAAGCAGCTTTATTTTGGCCGGACGCTGGATTACGAATGCAGCTACGGCGAACAGGTGACAATCACGCCGCGAAATTACCCGTTCGACTTCCACCACGCAGGACCGGTGCATACGCACTACGCCATAATCGGCATGGCCCATGTGGCGGGCGGCTACCCACTGTATTACGACGCCGTCAACGAAACCGGTCTGTGCATGGCGGGGCTGAATTTCGTCGGAAACGCCGTATACGCGCAGCCAGAGCCGGACAGGACGAATATCGCGCAGTTTGAGCTCATCCCATGGCTGCTGGGCCGGTGCGCGTCGGTTCAACAGGCCCGGACAGAGCTTTCCCGGCTCAACCTGACCGGAACGCCGTTCAGCGCCGCTCTGCCCGCCGCGCAGCTGCATTGGCTGATTGCCGACGAAAGAGAAGCGGTCACGGTCGAATCGACCGCAGACGGCCTGCACGTCTATGAAAACCCTATCGGCGTTCTGACCAATAACCCGCCGTTCGGCGAGCAGCTGTTCAATCTGAACAACTATATGCACCTTTCGCCCCGACAGCCGGAAAACCGCTTTTCCCAAGCGCTCCCGCTGCGCCCATACAGCCGGGGCATGGGCGCGCTGGGCCTGCCGGGCGATCTGTCGTCCATGTCGCGCTTCGTCCGCGCCGCGTTTACAAAGCTGAACGCCGTCTCCGACGACACGGAGCAGGGGAGCGTCAGCCAGTTTTTCCACATCCTCGGCGCCGTGGAGCAGCAGCGCGGCTGCTGCGAGGTGGCAGACGGACAGTACGAGCGCACGATCTATACCTCCTGCTGCAATGCACACAGCGGCGTCTATTATTATTCCACCTATGATAATCGCTGTCTGACAGCGGTCGATCTGCACCGGGAAAATCTCGACGGCAGCGCGCTTATCGCCTATCCGCTCATAACAGAGCAGCAGATCCTCTGGCAGAACCGCCGGTAAAACGCAAAAGCGGGAGAACGCACAGCTTTGTGTGTTCTCCCGTTGATTTATGCTTTATGGCAGTGCGCGGATCAGCCGAAGGAGGCGTCGAGCATATCCTTGATCTCGCCCGTCCAGTCCTCAACGGACGCGAACCAGCTGATCATTTCGTCGTACTGGTCGTCCGTCAGATCGTCGCGGGTGTTGAGAATGTCGCTGTAGCGCTGCAGCATATCGCCCATGCTCTGGCAGTCGGCGAGGATATCCTCGTCGATCACATCGGCGTAGTTGTTCATCTTATCCGCCATCACATTGTAGGCATCGGCGGCCTTGCTGTAGGCGTCGACCGCTTCCTGCCTCTTGGCATTCTCGCCGCAGGCGGTGAGGCTCAGCAGCAGGCTGAGGAGCAGCAGCAAGGCTGCGATGCGCATTACATTCTTCTTCATGTTTCTTTTCCCTTTCTATTTCTGCGTTTTATTCGTTCGCGGCTGTCATTTCTGCCGCGAAAACGACGGTTCAGATGCCAAGCAGCTGCTTTTTCTTGGCGGTAAATTCCTCCTCGGACAGAATTCCGGCGTCCAGCAGCTCCTTATAGCGCTTGAGCTCGGTGACGGTGTCTGTCTGCGGGGCAGGCTGGGGCCGGGTCTGCGGCTGTTTTTCGCTGTCCGTGCCGCCCACATTCCGGTGCTCAGGCGCGGACGGGTCGAGGATCTTCATCAGGTTGACGGCAAGCGTGTGCAGCTCTGTGACCTTCTGCTCGTAATCGCGCTTGTAGTCGTCGAGATTGGGTTCGTCGTGCATAAAGACCGGCGCGCTGATCTTCTGGCGGAACGAGCCCCAGTAGGGATGGCGGAGCTGGATCTCAAGCTCAAACTGACGGACCGGCGCAGGCTCGTCAAATCGCGGCTCGGAGCGGCGGAGACGGCGCGTGGAGGACGAGTCGCCGTTCTTTTCGAGCATACGCTCCAGCTCCTCGAACCGCTCATATTCGCGCTTTTCCCGCAGATAGGTCAGGACCTTCGGCGCAAGCTTCTTTAAAATCGCGGGGACCTCGCTGCGGTAAAGGTCGAGACTGCCCGTTTTGCCCTCCATCAGCAGCCGGCCGTCCTCATAGATGCGGAAGCAGGCGAAGTTCTCTGCTGTAAAGGCAAAGGCTCCGTCGCCGTATTTCAGCCGGAGCAGTCGGTGCTCCGTGTCGAGCAGAATGCCGCCGCTGAAAAAGCCGAAGCTGAACTGCTCAGTCTGCGTGAACTGCTCGCGCAGGGGCCGGTTTTCCTCATAAAAATCAAGATAATTCCGGAAAGCCTCGATCGACATATTCGCAAGCGAGCCGTCCGGCAGGTCGATCTTCGCGGCACAGGCCTTGCACAGCGGCTGATCGTCGACGACCGTTGCGAGCAGGCGCGGGGTGGGGCTGCCGCAGATGGGGCAGAGCTTTTTGTTGTTGCTGAACAATCCCATAATTCTCTCTCCTTGCTGTTTCTGTGCCGCTGACGCGGCGGTCATAGCCTGTGAAAGCCCATCAGATGTCCGGGAAGGAAGTTCCACGGCCGGGTCAGCGCATGATTGTAGTTCTCCACGGCCTGCCGCAGGATGCTCTCGCTGCGCGCAAGAACTCCGGCGGCGCGCTCGTCCGCGGCGGCGCTTCTGCGGCAGGCGGCAGCCTGCTCAAGCGCGCTGTCGACAATGCTCTTCAGCGACCGCAGCACCCGCCGCACCTCCCGGAACCAGAGGACGAGGAAGGCGGAGAAGCTGACAAGCGCGGCAAGCCACGCGATCCACTGCTCCATCCCGCGTCCCTCCTTCTTTTCGGTTATATTGAGTATAGCAGTTGCTGTGCGGAAATGCGCATGGGCGGCACGAGATGTATGCTTTTTCTGCCTGAAATGTCATACGCGCTCTGGAAAGATACGCCGGAGTATGATAAGATGCAGAAAAGGTATTTTCGAGGGAGGCGGTGCGGATGAATATCGCGGTCTGCGACGATCAGGCGGAGGAGCTGGAGACTGTGACGGAGCTTTTGCTGCAGTGGCAGGCGCAGCGGCGCTGCCCGCTGCATTTTCGCACGTTCCGCAGCGCGGCGCAGCTGCTGGATGCGGCGCGCAGGGAGCGCTTTACGCTGTATCTGCTCGATGTGATGATGCCCGGCATGGACGGCATGGCTGCCGCGCGTGAGCTGCGCAGCTTTGACGAGGCGGCGGCGCTTGTGTTCCTGACCTCCTCGCCGGGCTTTGCGTATGAGAGCTACGGCGTGAAGGCGATGGAGTATCTGCTGAAGCCCGTCCGCGCACAGACGCTGCACCCCATTCTGGATCAGCTCTGGCAGCGTGAGCAGCGACCGCAGGACAGTCTGACGCTGAAAACTGGCGGCACGCTGATCCGCATCCCGTTTTCGCAGCTGGCCTTTGTCGAGGTCAACGGGAAGCACCTGTATTTCAATCTGGCCGGCGGTCAGGTGCGGCAGACGGCAGGTACGCTCCGCGATTATGAGGCTGTGCTGCTCGCGCGGGAGGAATTCACGCGGATCCACCGCTCGTATATTGTTAACATGATGCAGATCAGCGAGCTTTCGCCTGCGGGCGTGCGAACGTTTTCCGGAAAAAACCTCCCGGTTTCACGGCTTTTGTACCCGCAGCTCCAAAAGGATTACATGAAGCTGCTGTTTTTGGAACGGGAGGGATGAGCTGTGCCCGCTGAGGTTATCATCGGCATTTTGAATTATGGCCTGATCCTGATCTTCGGCCTGTGTCTGAGCGTGGAAATCGCGGGCGGCTGCGAGAGCCGGAGGCAGAGGCGGACGGTCGCGCTGCTCTGCGTGCTGCTGCTGCTCATTCAGATCTCGCCCTGGCTCCTGTTCGGCGTTGACACGGTCAAGCGGCTGTATCCGCTGATCGTCCACCTGCCGCTGACGCTGGGGCTGATTTTTCTGCTGCATAAGCCGCTTGGCGTGTCCATCGTCAGCGTCTTTACCGCGTACCTGTGCTGTGAGATTCTCAACTGGGTACGCGAGATCGTCAGTGCGCTGACGCACTCTGTTCTGGCGGGCGAGATCAGCTATGCGGTGCTGATCGTTCCGGTCTTTCTCCTGCTGCGCCGGTATTTTGTCCGTGCGGCATACGAAGCCATGACCTGCTCAAGGGCGGCGCTTGGGCTGTTCGGCAGCCTTCCGGTCGCGTTCTATTTCTTTGATTACGCAACGACGATCTATTCCGATGCCCTTTACGCCGGAATTCATGCAGTCAACGAGTCGCTTCCGGCGCTGCTGATCGTATTCTACGTGATATTCCTGACCGCGTATCACGTGCAGACGCAGCGGCGCGGCAGCGCGGAGATGCAAAGCTCCATGCTGGAAGCAAAATGGTCGCAGGCGCAGACGGAAATGGACGCCATGCGCCGCTCACAGGCGCAGACGGCAGTGTACCAGCACGATATGCGCCACCACCTGAACGCGATCGACGCGTTTTTATCAGCAGACCGGACAGAACAGGCGCGGGACTATATCCACCGTGTACAGTCCGAGGTCGAGGCACTGAGCGTCCGGCGCTACTGTGAAAACGAGCTGGTCAATCTGCTGTGCTCCTCGTTTGCGGAAAAGGCGCAGCAGCACGGCATCCGGCTGACGGCGGAGCTCCGCCTCCCCGCAGCGCTGAGCATTCCAGACACCGAGCTGTGCACCGTTTTGTCCAACGGACTGGAAAACGCGTTCCGCGCCGTGTCCGGGCTGGACGAGCAGCAGCGGACCGTCTCGCTGTACTGCGGTGTGCGGCTCAATAAGCTGCTGCTGGAAATCAAGAACCCGTATCAGGGCGAGGTTGTCATGTGCGAGGGGCTTCCGGTATCCGACCGCGCGGGTCACGGCTACGGCTGCCGCAGTATGCAGGCCATCGCCGCCCGCCGCGGCGGCCTGTTTGAGCTGCAGGCTGAAAACGGCGTGTTCCTGCTGCGCCTGGCCCTTCCGCTGAACGGGTAGCCGCGTCTGCTTGCCATGAAAAATGCACCGGTGCTTCTGCAGCGCACCGGTGCATTTTTTGCGATCCCATATACCACAGCCATGATTCTGTTTAGAAAATCCGGGAAGCGTACAGAATACGCGCAGGAGGTGTTTTCTACGGATCGGCATGAAATTAAAATTGGCGGTGCAACCTACTGCGTACAAAGAAGCTTTCGGGATCAGAGCAGCGCCGCAGAGATCATTGCAAAGAAAATCTTGGAATCGTCGAAAACCGACGGAAAAATTGACGTATCTGCGCCGGTAAGTTATAATATGAACGGGAAGTTGGTTCAAGGAGGCTAAACATGAGGACCAACGTATCAATTGTTGTTGCCGCATATGTGCGTCTTTCCGTGGATGAGGCCGGAAAGAGCGTATCCGGGAGCATTGAAAACCAGATCAGTCTGATTAAAGAGTATTGCGCGAAACGAGAACTGATCGTCGCGGCTGTCTTTCAGGATGACGGCTGGTCGGGCGGAAACTTTGAACGCCCCGGCTTCAAAAAGCTGCTGGAATTCCTGAGGAAGAAGAGCGCGAATACGGTCATTACCGTCGATCTTTCCAGACTTGGACGAAATATGCGCGAGGCAAGCTACTACGCCGAAGAATATTTTCCGGAGCACGGCATCCACTTCTTCACGATTTCCGACGGCTTTGATACGGCGCGTGAAAACGTCTTTGCACCGTTCCAGTTCGCCATGAACGAGGTCTACCTGCGTGACGGTTCACGCAAGGTCAAAAACGTTCTGAAAAACAAGCGTGAGAGCGGGCAATACTGTGCCTGTCCGCCGTATGGCTACAAAAAGAATCCGGACAATGTGCATCAGCTCATCCCGGATGAGGTGACCGCGCCGGTCGTGCAGAGAATTTTTGCCGCGGCGGCCTCCGGTGATTCCTCCCGGAAAATTGCGATGGAGCTGAACGCCGGCGGGATCATTCCGCCGCTCAAATATCGCGTCCTGTATCGCGATCATTTTGGCGACGAGGGCGCCAGCCACGCCTCTGATCTTTGGAATTATACGACGATCAAGCGGATCCTCAAGAATGAGGTCTATCTCGGGCATACGCTGCTTGGCAAAACGAGAAAGGCCAGCATCCGTTCCGAAAAGAAGCTCCCCGTCCCGCAGGAGGATTGGGCAGTCACGCGCGGCACGCATCTGCCGCTTGTTTCGCAGGAGTCATTTGACGCTGCGGCGCTGAATCTCGGAAAAGGAACTCGGAATTATCAGAAATACGACCACGTGCGCAAAAGCATTTTCTCCGGCATTGCCGTCTGCGGACGCTGCGGGCATTCGCTCTGCTCCTGCGGAACGGTCTATAAGGGGGAACGCGAGAAATACTGGTACCTGTCCTGCACCAGACAGCGGCCCGACATTGCAGATCCCTGCGAGGGTGTCCGGATCCGCTACAGTGACCTTCTGGAGGTCGTGCGGCAGGATCTGAACGAGATCCTTGCCATGACCGATGAACAGATCGACCGGCTTGTCGGCGATGTTCTCCGGGAAACGCAAACGTCCGAGGCAGTCCAGGCCCGGCAGCTTCAGCAGGAGCGGGCTGCCGCCCGTCTGAAAACCATCGACAGGGTGATTACAAAGCTCTACATGGACAATGCGGAGGGACGACTGGAGGATGCCCGGCTATCCGATATGGTGTCGCAGCTTCAAACTGAGGGCGCGGGACTTCAAAGACTTCTGACAGCATTGGAACCGGACAAAACAGAAAACGCAGCGGAGGACTATCAGCGTTTTTTCGCCCTTGCACGGCGCTATACACACATTGAGAAGCTGGACAGAGAAACGCTGTCGCTGTTTGTTGAGCGCATTGAGATCGGACCGAAGGAATTGCCGCAGGGTATCCGGAAGTCCGTCCGCCGGGAGCAGCTGTTTTGCCAGAGCATCCGCATCTTTTACCGCTTCGTCGGCGAGCTGGCCCCAGCCCCCGTGCGAAGCTTCCCGCTGCCACCCAATCCGGAACCCGGCAAAAAATAAGATGAAAAAGAACGCCAAGGGAGGTCGGCGTCAACCTGAAGAACGGCTACAACGGCGACCTGACCTCCCGCGAAGCCGGCTCCGTCGGCGGCCAGATGGTCAAGAAAATGATCGAGTCCTACGAGCGCAACATGAAGTAAGTCTTTTTCTCCGGAACACCGGAGGCGGAGACGGGGGCCGCTGCAAAAGCAGCGGCTCCTTTTCATAGAAAATGGTCTTGAATTGAATTTTTACATATTATACGGTAAATATGGGAGAAAATAGCCGTTTTTGAAAAACGGGAGAGAAGAGGAACGATAATGAAGCGATGCTTTACCAGTCTGGCCGCGCTGCTCTGCTCGGCGGCGATCCTGCTGTGCAGCCTGCCCATGCAGGCGCTGGCGGCGGAGTTCCGGATGCAGACAGCCTATGAAGACGTCTTGCCGGACGAACTGACCGCGCAGGAAGAAGCGCCCGCCGCCCTGGCAGAACCGGAAGCGCCCGAGGCCGAAAAACAGCCGGAAGCCCCTCCGGAGGCGCCCGTCGTCTCCGTCCTCTCCACGGATAACAGATCCGGCGATTTTACATACAGCGTCCTGCCCGACAATACCGCGCGCGAAGCAGCTTGCTTCCGGCGCGGCAGATAGCCGCTGCAAGCGCCGTCAACGATATCCTGCGCAGAGAGTCGCCAGCGCGCCCACAAGACAGAAGACGCCGAGCTGCGTATCTGTCATGCGTTCGGCGCAGACGTCTATCTGCACGCCGAGTCCCATAAAGTTGATTTGCCGAAACACACCGGTGAGCAGGGCATACAGCAGATGCGCACCCTCATGCACGAGGTAGTAGGCGGCAAGTGCCGCCAGGATCCCGATGTATTGCCGCGTCCGTTTTGACATGATGGTTCCTCCTTCGCAGCCACTGCGTCAATCTGTGCCCGCTGTGCTCTGTTCGCCGGGCAGGATGGAGAATTCCTCGTTATACCTCCTTTGCCTGATATCCGCATGGTACTGGCAAAAGGTTCAGAAAGCGGTCAGGAAAATCGTCCAGAAATGGTCAAGATTCCGGCCTCAGCCGGAACCCGATGCCCCAGACCGCTTCAATATGGTCTTTGCCAGTCGCGTCCCGCAGCTTGCCGCGCAGATTGCTGATGTGGGTCTTGAGCGAGCCTTCCGTGCAGTCCGGCGTGTCCGCGCCAATGCGGTCGAGCAGGACGGATTTTGCCAGCACCTGTCCGGGATTCTGCATCAGCAGCTTCAAGATGGCGTATTCCGTCCGGGTCGGCGAAACCGGAGTACCGGCGGCGCGTACCTCGTGGGAGGCCGTGTCCAGCGTCAGACTGCCGCAGGCATAGATCGCCGCCAGCGGAGAACGGGCCGCCTCCCGCAGCCGAACAGCTACGCGGGCCAGCAACTCCTTCGTATCGAAGGGCTTCGTGAGATAATCCGCCGCGCCGCCCAGCAGCAGTCCGACCTTGTCCTGCACCGCCGTTTTGGCGCTGACTACAATGACGGAAATGCCCTGAAGCTGCGGCAGGACCTCCTCGCCGGACAGCCCCGGCAGCATGAGGTCGAGCAGAACGAGATCGGGGCGGCTGTCTTTCAGCAGAAGCAGCGCCTCCGTGCCGGAATAGGCGCGGAGCACCGCGTAGCCTGCCCGTTCCAGAACCTCCTGCTCCAGATTCCCGATGGCTGCGTCGTCGTCAATAATCAAAATTGTCTGCATTGTTTTCAACTTTCCTGTTTTTATTTTCGAAGCTGTCCGTCGCCGCCCATCAAGGCAGTCATTTCCTCAATGCGCTCCAGCGGGAACGGCGGCTGGCACAGCGGCTTCATGGCGATGGACATGAGCTTCATGGGGTTGTCGTCCGCCGCCACGCGGTTGGAGCTGAGCGCGCCGCAGCGGCGGCAGCGGTGAATGATGGCCCATTCTCCGCCCCTGCGCACCCAGACGGCGATCGGCTCCATGATCCCGCCGCAGTCACTTTCCCGGTCGCCCGGCTCAATGTCCAAATGCAGGCTTGCAAGGCAGTTCGGGCAGTGGTTGCGGTGGCCGGAGCCTGCGTTTTCCGGGACGACAGTCCTTCCGCAGACCTTGCAGATGAAGGTGTCGCTGCAGGCGTGGGTCTTATAGTAGCCTTTTTCAAAGGCTTTGCGTTTGTTTTCGCGATTCATGTTGCTCCTCCTGAAGATGTCGGTTCCGGTTCTTCGGGAGGAATGGCGTGTGATGGAATTTGCCAGACCTCCCGGTCAGACTACACGCTCCAGTGATAAAGTGATTCGCTTCAAAAAGTTCTCCTTAAAATTGAAATTAAAAATTGCGTTTTCGTAATTGTACGGGATGCTTGTTCTTACGCCTGCATCTTCGATCTGTTCAAGAATCTATTGTCCTGATTTCAGATAAAAGGCTTCATACGCTGCGCTCCAATGCCGCAAGATCGCCTGCCTGAATGGCGCTGCGTTGAACCCTGTTGCGGCAAACACGCTGAACCGCTCGACGACGCAGAAATACTGCGCCGGAACAAGCTTCGTGCCGACCGCGCCGACGAGCATCATGCCGAGGGCAGCAGCTGCGCATACGCCGTAGGAGCGGCACCGCCGGTCCTTCACACCGGCGGCAATGAGGATCGCCAGCGACACGATGGACAGCAGTACGACCGCAGCGGTGACGGCCATGTGCATAACGTCCTGAAATGCGCCGGCATAGCCGCTGCTTGACAGCGGGAACATCCGGTAGCCGATCGCAGAGATCCACTCCATGACGGCAAACAGATAGACGCCGGTGCGCAGCAGCTTTGGATTCCGGCCCTGTATGCCGATGCAGACGACCGTCGCGCAGACGACCTCACACGCGTTATAGCCCGCACTCAGCTGGTTCCACAGCGCAAGCGACGGCGCATCCGCCGCGCTCAGATCGCTGACGGCCTGCGCCATCCAGTCATATCCCGGGTAGGGTGTATCTGAAAACTCATGATGTGACCGGCAGCGAGGGATTTTTGCGTTGCGCAAGACATTTTTTCGCAGGAATACTGACGTATTTCAAGGAAAAATGACGCGGCGCACCGCAAAAAGGCCCGCTGTCCGGGTGCGTTGGGAGTTTTCAGATACACCCTAGGCCAGCGGGGCAAATATCACCGCTGCCGCATACGAAAAAAAGCTGACAAGGCCGAGCAGGCCAAGCTTTTGTACCATCGTTCGTTTCATTTTGTTCCTCCTGTTCAAAAAACGCAGTGCTGACCACGTCAGACATGGTCAGCACTGCGTCCTTGCGTCTGGCTGATTGACTTCTTCGATTTGAAAATTTCTTGCGTTGATGATGCTCTCCCGGCGGCATTTCGGGCAGAAGAGCGGGAACTCCTGCAAGATTGTCCGCCGCAGCAGCCGCAGCCGCGTTTTTGCGCCGCAGACCGGGCACAGGACCCAGCGTTCCTCTGCCGCGCTCATTGCAGCGGCTCCTTTTTGTGAACCATACGGAAAAAAAGCGCTACATGGCGGCGGAGCATATCCAGACACTCCGCCTCCCGTTCCGGCTGCCGGTCGCAGATCCCGATCAGCGTCAGGACGGGCGCGACATACTGCATCGCCAGAGTATCCGGGTCTTCCGCCTGAAGCTCACCGGCTGCGATAAGAGCGCGGAAGATCCCGGCGTGGTAGGCGAGCAGCCGGTCAACGTACCGACGGGAATACAGCGCCGCCAGCTCCGGTGAACGGAACTGCTCAATGGTCATCATGCGCCGGAAGCGGCTGATCGGCGCATTGTGCAGAGAGTATTCAAAAATCTGCCGCACCTTTTCAAACAGCGCTTCTGCTGTGATCTCCGTAAAGACCGGAATGTCCTGCGACACGTTCTGTACATGAATGTCGATTTTTCCGGTGTCCGCCTCATACTGTGCCGCCGTGGATTCCACGATCGCGTCAAAAATGGCCCGCTTGCTGGGAAAGTGGTTATAAAGAGAGGGCGCCTTGATGCCGACCGCCCGCGCGATCTCGCCCACGCTGACAGAATCGTATCCCTTCTCGGAAAACAGCTCCAGCGCCTGTTCCAGAATCCTCTCCCGAGTATCCTCCTGCTTCATCACTTCACCAGCTAACTAATATTCGTTAGCTTCAATATAAAGGATTTTCCCGGAAAAGTCAAGCCCCAAATCATAACCACCGGCCGTGCCGGTGGTTTGCACTAGCCCCCTTGGGGCATTACC
>ENA-UOIY01000738-UOIY01000738.1-human-gut-metagenome-genome-assembly--contig:-P114-NODE-738-length-47740-cov-13.113705_pt1 | contig 47740 bp, 42 predicted proteins | sample MGYA00242335_ERZ723882 | MGnify/ENA metagenome assembly ERZ723882
ATTTGACAAATCTTCGACATTTCTATCTTATTTTTATAGTTTTATATCTATACTTATTTCAAACAGGACGCAAAGTAAGCACTTTTATCCGTATAAAACAAGGATTTCTTAAAATAATTCACTTCCAGACACCAATTTTTCCTTATTTGAGCAAATCACGAAGAATTAATAGCGCATTATTGCCCGCTCTTTCAATATTCATGGCTCTTCCGCGGTTCGTTTCCTGCCTGTAAGTGCGAATTTCATTTTTATAACCAGCAGCGATCCAGACAGTGCCTACCGGCTTCTCTGGTGTTCCACCTCCAGGACCGGCAATTCCCGAAGTTGCGACAGCGCAGTCGGTTTTCAGCGCTTTCATCGCTCCTTTTACCATTTCGATCACAGTCTGCTCACTGACAGCGCCATACGCTTCCAGTGTTTCCGGTGAAACATGGAGCAGATTCATTTTCACTTCGTTAGAATATGCCACTATTCCTCCGTTAAAGTATTCCGAACTTCCGGCAATGGACGTCAGACGTGCCGCAATGCTTCCTCCGGTGCAACTTTCTGCGGTGGAAACGGTTAAATTCTTCTTTTTCAGCAGTTCGCCTACGATTACCTCCAGTGGGATATCTTCTTCGCTGAAAATATCATCGCCCAGTATCGTTTCCAGCTTAGCCTGCTCGCCATTCAGTGCGCTTTCTACTTCTATCTTGTTCTGTCCCCGTCCGGTTAGCCGCAGGCGGATGATTCCAAGTTTGGGCAGATATGCCAATTTGATGCTTTCCGGCAAGGCTGTCTCCCACGGTTCCAGTTTTTCAGCAAGTATGGATTCGGGGTAGTGTTGTACCAGAAAGGTCCGGTGCATGATTACATCCGTCTGAAACTTCTCACGTAGCTTGGGCAATACAGACTCAGTCATAACGGTTGTCATTTCCTGCGGAACGCCCGGCATGGATACGAGCACTTTATTGTCTTTCTCAAACCAGCTGACAGAAGCGCTTCCTACCGGATTGTTGATGACTGTGCAATCTTTGGGAACCATTGCCTGACTCTTATTCAGCGCATTCATCGGTATTTTTCCGGCAAGCACCCGCTTCACGTTCTCAAATACTTCTTCGCTGAATATCAGTTCGGTATGGAAGTATTTGCAGAGAGTTTGTTTGGTGATATCGTCTTTTGTGGGGCCGAGTCCTCCGGTTACCAGAACAATATTTACCCTTTTCATCGCGTTATCTACTGCTTCTATGATCTCTTCTTCCCGATCACGGATCGAAACAATGCGTAGAACTTCGATACCTATCTTATTTAATTCCTGCCCCATCCAGGCAGAATTTGTATCGACTACCTGCCCTATCAGCAGTTCGTCGCCAATGGTAATAATCTCAGCAAACATTTTTTCCTGCGTTAGTTAATAGAATATGCTACCTATATTAATAAGGTATATACACTATGTTAAGTCATTAGGTTTACTTCATTTTTTCGTTCCACATACGTGATCCATTCGGTTCATGTGCGTGAGCTGAATGGATCATGTATGTGAACCGGACGGTTCACGCACGTGGAACGAAGGAGTGCTATAAACAAAGATTCTTAATGAAGGCTTCTTATATCATTAATCCTCCTTTGTCTCCCTATTATATATAGGTGCATTTTGTTTTCAGCAAGGCTTCTTTATGTCGCCGCCTATTGGGGCGGTGACATTTTTTTTCGGCGTTTGCCGTCACTATTGTTGTTGTCGTCACTTTAAATGTCACTGTTTAATTTGCTATACTTCAATTAGTTATTAAATAAAGAACGATGACGGTAAAAAACTGTTTTATAATGTAACACGGGAATAAGCCGGAAGATCGATGGAGCAGAAGTCTTTATCCAGATACTTGAAGTATCCGGTAATGGCAATCATGGCTGCATTGTCGGTCGTGTAGCTGAATTTTGGAATAAAGATATTCCAGCCATACTTTTCGGCATGTTCCCGGAAAGAGTTACGCAATCCGTTGTTGGCAGAGACTCCTCCGGCAACGGCTACTTCTTTTATCTTATATTCTTTGGCAGCTTTCCGCAGTTTGTCCATCAGGATGTCTACAACAGTTGCTTCCAGAGAGGCGGCCAAATCCACTTTGTGATGCTCGATGAAATCGGGGTCGTCTTTCATCCAGTCACGCAAGGAATACAGGAAAGAAGTTTTCAGTCCGCTAAAGCTGTAGTCCAGCCCCGGAATATGCGGTTTGCTGAAAGTAAACGCTTTCGGATTGCCTTGACGTGCCAGTTTGTCAATGATCGGTCCGCCTGGATATCCGAGCCCCATCACTTTTGAACATTTATCGATTGCTTCTCCGGCAGCGTCATCAATCGTCTGACCGAGAATTTCCATATCATTATAGGCTTTTACCAATATAATCTGTGAGTTTCCTCCGGACACTAATAGGCAAAGGAACGGGAATTTCGGTTGGATATTCTCTTCTCCTTCTGCTTTAATAAAATGAGCTAAAACATGTCCTGTCAGATGATTAACATCTATCAAAGGAATGCCGAGTGAACGTGCGAATCCTTTGGCGAAAGAGACGCCTACAAGCAAAGATCCCATCAATCCCGGTCCACGTGTGAAAGCTACCGCGCTCAATTCTTCTTTGGTAACTCCTGCCCGTTTCAGTGCTTCGTGTACCACCGGAACAATGTTTTGTTGATGTGCCCGTGAAGCTAATTCGGGTACTACTCCGCCGTATGCTTCGTGTACGGCTTGACTTGATACCACATTTGACAGCAGATAACCATCCTTGATTACGGCTGCCGACGTATCATCACAGGAGGATTCAATTCCTAATATTATTGCACTCATATGTTTTTAAACTATTAAACGGTGCAAAAGTAATGATAAAACTACGATTCATAACGAACTATTTTATATTTTTGTTCGCTAAATAAAAGTTATCGCTTATCAGAACGCTGAAAAAGACTGTACGCTGGGTAGTTGGTATTGTACTGGGAGTATATATCGGAACTATTGTTTTGCTGAATATTCCAAATGTTCAGCGAGTAATGAGTGTGTTTATCGCCAAGGAATTGTCCGAGGTGCTGAATACACGCCTGACTATCGGCAAAATCAATATCGGTCTATTAAACCGTATTATCATTGATGATGTGCTGCTTGACGACCAAAGCGGCAAGGAAATGCTCAAAGTAACCCGCTTATCGGCTAAGTTTGATATCCTTCCTTTCTTTAAGGGAAAGATTTCCATTAGCAGTGTCCAGTTATTCGGCTTTACCATCAATCTAAATAAAGAGACTCCCGACTCTCCTCCGAATTTCAAGTTCGTATTGGATGCTTTTGCTTCCAAGGACACTGTAAAAAAGGAAAGTTCGCTGGATTTGCGTATCAATTCCGTTTTGATTCGTCGGGGAAGGATGGCTTATCATGTATTGTCAGAGGAAAAGACTCCCGGAAAGTTTAATGCCAAGCATGTTCAGCTTCAGAATATTATAGCTAATATTTCATTGAAGGCGATGAACAGGGATTCTTTGAATCTTGGTATCAAGCGTCTGAGCTTCGATGAAAAGGCTTCCGGATTCTCTTTAAAGAAGATGAGTCTGAAATTGGTTGCCAATGATAAACGGACTAATATAGAGAATTTCGCCATCGAGCTGCCTGAAACTTCACTGAAGATGGATACCATTCATTTGGTGTATGACAGTCTGAAGGCTTTTGATCAGTTCTCGGAGAAGGTCTACTTTTCTTTCCGTACGTTACCCTCGCAGATTACTCTGAAAGATATTTCCCCTTTTGTACCTGTATTGGCGCATTTCAAAGAACCGATAACGCTGGATATGCAGGTGAAGGGAACGGTCGACCAGCTCACCTGCTCTCATCTGGAGATTACGGCCGACGACCGCCAGTTCCGGCTTTCGGGGGATGTATCGCTTCAAGAGCTTTCGAGTCCGCAGGATGCGTATGTATACGGGAAACTTTCCGAGCTTTCCGCCAACAGTCGTGGCGTCGGTTTTCTGGTACGTAATCTGAGCAGCAATTATAATGGGGTACCTCCTCTTCTGGAACGTTTGGGGGATATTGATTTCCGTGGAGAGATTTCAGGATACTTCACCGATCTAGTTACTTATGGACAGCTGCGTACCGGGATTGGTAATGTAAAAACCGACTTAAAGTTAAGTTCCGATAAGGCTAAGGGGTTGTTTGCTTATTCCGGTGCTGTCAAAACAGAAGAGTTTGAACTGGGCAAGTTATTGAATAATGAGAAGTTTGGGGAAATCACCTTTAACCTGGATGTACATGGACGGCATATCGAAAACCAGCTTCCTGCTGTGGAGTTGAAGGGATTGATCGCTTCTGTGGAATATAGCAGATATAAATATGAGAATATTACGCTGGACGGCGAATACAAGCAAGGCGGATTTAACGGAAAGATAGCGCTGGATGATCCGAATGGGTCTATTTATCTGAACGGAGATGTGAATGTGGCATCCAAAGTTCCAACTTTCAACTTCCTGGCCGTTGTCGACAAGTTCCGTCCTAATGATCTAAATCTTACACCTGACTACCAGGATGCGGAGTTTTCTCTGAAGGTAAAAGCCAACTTTACCGGAGGTTCCATTGACGAGATGATTGGAGAGATCAATGTGGACAGCCTGGAGTTCAGGGCACCAGACAAGGAATATTTCATGAAGAACATGAATGTACGGGCTACCCGGCAGGATAATGAAAATCAGCTTAAACTGACTTCTGAATTTCTGACGGCAAGCATAGCGGGAAAATTCCAGTACCACACCTTACCGGCAAGTATTTTCAATATCATGCGTCGGTATGTACCGTCTTTGATATTGCCTCCGAAGAAACCGATAGAGACGAACAATAATTTTGCGTTTGATGTACATATATATAATACGGACATTTTATCTACGATATTTGATGTTCCGTTGACTGTATATACACATTCTACGTTAAAAGGGTATTTTAATGATGCCTTGCAGCGGCTACGTGTGGAAGGCTACTTCCCCCGCCTGCAATATAAAAACAACTTTATCGAGTCGGGTATGATCCTGTGCGAGAATCCTTCGGACCATATCAGTGCGAAGGTGCGGCTGACCAGTCTGAAAAAGAATGGAGCCGTGAATCTTTCTCTGGAAGCACAGGCCAAAGAAGATAAAGTCAGCACGACTCTAAATTGGGGAAATAATGCCATAGCGACTTATAGCGGAAAGTTGGCGGCTGTTGCACAATTTCTGCGTACAGCCGGCGAAAAGCCTTTGCTGAAAGCGATGGTGGATGTGAAACAGACAGACGTTATCTTGAATGATACACTTTGGCAGATACATCCTTCGCAGGTAGTGGTAGACTCGGGCAAGGTGGATGTGAATAATTTCTATTTCAGTCACCATGACCGTTATGTGCGTATCAACGGGCGGCTTTCCGACAATCCGGCGGATACCGTAAAAGTGGACTTGAAAGACATTAATATGGGATACGTATTTGATATTGCAAACATATCCGATGACGTAAACTTTGAAGGAGATGCTACGGGAACAGCTTATGCCAGCGGCGTGTTCAAGAAACCTGTGATGAATACCCGCCTCTTCGTCAAGAATTTCTCGCTCAATCAGGGCCGTTTAGGTGATTTGAACGTATATGGCGCCTGGGATAATGAGAAAAGAGGAATCTATCTGGATGCGTCCATTCAGGATATATCGCCGTCACCATCGCGAGTCACCGGTATGATCTACCCGTTGAAACCGGAAAGCGGACTTGATCTGAATATCGATGCCCATGAACTGAATTTGAAATTCCTCGAATTTTATATGAAATCGATAGCACAGGATATAAAAGGACGGGGAACGGGAAAAGTTCATTTTTACGGAAAGTTCAAGGGATTGAATCTGGATGGGGCTGTTATGACGGATGCTTCCATGAAGTTCGATATCCTGAATACCCACTTTGCCGTTAGAGATACGATTCATCTGGCTCCTACCGGCTTACAGTTCAATAATATGCATATTGCCGATATGGAAGGGCATTCGGGAACCTTGAACGGGTATCTGCGTTTCCAGCATTTCAAGAATATAAATTACCGTTTTGAGATACAGGCTAATAATATGCTCTTGATGAATACGAAGGAATCGACGGATATGCCATTCTTTGGAACGGTATATGCTACGGGAAATGCGTTGCTTGCAGGGAATGCGATACAGGGACTGGACGTAAATCTCGCTATGACAACCAACCGGAATACGGTATTCACCTATATCAACGGAAATGTGGCGTCGGCTGCCAGCACCCAGTTTATAAAGTTTGTAGATAAAACGCCCCGTCGAAACATTCAGGATTCCATTCGGGTAAATTCCTATTTTGAGCAGATGCAGCAGAAGCGTCAGGCGGACGAAGAAGAGCATCAGACAGATATTCGTTTGAATATTCTGGTAGATGCTACACCCGATGCCACCATGAAAATTATTATGGACCCTATAGCCGGAGACTACATCAGTGCGAAGGGAACAGGAAACATACGCACGGAGTTTTATAATAAAGGGGATGTGAAGATGTTCGGTAATTACCGAATCAGTCAGGGAATATATAAGTTCAGTTTGCAGGAAGTGATTCGCAAGGATTTTATCATCAAAGATGGAAGTACGATTACTTTCAACGGCGCTCCTTTGGATGCGAATATGGATATTCAGGCATCATACACGGTAAACTCCGCTTCACTGAACGACTTGAATCCGGATGTTTCCTCCATTGCCCAGCAGACTAATGTACGGGTAAACTGTATCATGAATCTGAGTGGGATTTTACTGCGGCCGACCATTAAGCTGGGTATCGAGCTTCCGAATGAAAGAGATGAAATTCAGACGTTGGTGCGCAATTATATCAGTACGGAAGAGCAGATGAATATGCAGATTCTTTATCTGCTGGGTATCGGTAAGTTCTATACGGAAGATGCTGCACGGAACAATCAGAACTCGAACGTGATGTCATCGGTACTCTCTTCTACTCTGTCCGGTCAGTTGAATAATGCCTTATCTCAGGTTTTTGAGACTAATAACTGGAATATCGGTACCAATCTGAGCACGGGTGATAAAGGATGGACGGATATGGAAGTAGAAGGTATCCTGTCCGGTCAGTTGCTGAACAACCGCCTGTTGGTTAATGGTAATTTCGGCTATCGGGACAATCCGATGGCGAATACCAACTTTATAGGCGACTTCGAAGCTGAATGGCTGATCAACCGCTCGGGAGATATTCGTCTGAAGGCTTATAATGAAACAAATGACCGTTACTACACAAAGACAAACCTTACTACGCAGGGAGTCGGTATCATGTATAAGAAGGATTTCAATAAATGGAGTGACCTTTTCTTCTGGAATAAATGGAAACTGCGCAGCAAGCGGAAACGTGAAGAAGCCGAAAAGGTGCAACAGCAGCAGACAGACAGCATTGTCGATGATAAAGCTAAGTCGGAGCTAAAGAGAAAGCGGGCACAGGAATAAAACAAAATGAGTGTGTGCCAAAAGTCAATGGTGACAATATTTTGGACACACACTCATTTTATTTTTATTTGAGAATCGTACCGTCTGCGGTTACTTTAATATCTATATCTGGAGAATTATTTCCTTCCAGTTCAATCTGATAATAGGATGTTCCCGTTGCCATCTCAAAGTATTCGGCATCATCCATCTGATACCCTGCATACTCAACGCTGATGGTATTGGTCACTGCAGCGGGCAGTTCGTTTCTCCGTACCTCCCATGAGGTAGAATACCACTCTCCGTCTTTATCAAACAGGACTTCTTTGGAAACGTTGCGGTTCAAGCCACTGTCGAAATGGATGATATCTACTTCCGTAAATCCGAAGTCCAAGTCGTTTTTGTCATCTTCCACGTCTACTTCCACGATTCTTGCTCCTGCATATTTCCCATCAATGAAAGTCTTCATGACGGCGGGCAGTTGAGTGGTCGGAAGGTGCTCGTTTTCATGATCGTCTGTGTCTGCAATGCTTTTAATCAGCACTCCATCGGCAGAATAATACAGATCGACTTCCTGATTTTGGTTTTCCACCTCAATAACGTAGACTGTTTCGATGCCTTGCCGCTCGAGTTTATCCACATCGTCTCTTTTCCATGTCTTATAGTCACTTGCTTCGAATGCACTCTTTACCGGATCGGGCAATGCGGTGTACGGGATATCCGTTTCAGTCATATGCCAGTTGCCATCCGTTGTGAACCATGCGGATGCCTCATATCCATCATAGAAGTCCGCTACATAATATCCTGCCTTTGTTTCCCACTTTACGTTCTTGACGTTAGGATACTTGGTCGAGAATGCTTCTTGCAATGCGGTAGGAACAGCAATTGATTCATCGTCATCGTTGTCGCAGCTGTGCAGGCTCCATGCTGCACAGAATGCTATCAGTAGTGTATAAATTCTGAGTTTCATTGTTGTCGTAGATTTTAAGAAAGTTAATTATCAATATCAATCAGATTAAACTTCAGGTCAAATTTCAGTTCTGTACGGTTGGACAGCTTTACTTCGTAATCTTTCTTATCACGTTCTATCTTCAGCACTTTTGCATCCGGATAATTAGTTGTTACATATTTCTGAATGGCGGCAGGAATAATGGCAACAGGTACGGAGGTGTGCTTGCAATCTACTTCCTCCCAGTTTCCCTTCTTGTCAAATTCCACTTTATTACCATTCGTGAAAATCACTTCATAGCTTTTGTAAAGGAAGTCACTTTCCATTTTTGCCAGTGCCACTTTGCTGTCAGAGAAATGCTGTTTGATAAACTGTTGTGCTAATTGTGGCATTTGAGTCACCTGGATAGGTTTATCGTCATCTGCACGTGCTACTGTCTGTAAAGTGAACAAGCATACTAATAAGAATACTAACTTTTTCATAATCATTGTTTTTTTAATTGGTTTTACTGTTATCATTTAATTTATAATGCAAAGATGAGAGGAGAATCTGAAAAGATTTGGGAATTTTGGGCAAAATCTGAAAAAAACAAAGGAAATCTTTCTTATTGTATTCTTTTGTTTCTTTTAACAGCAACTAATAAATTCATCGCTTATTTTTGCAGGCACAAATTTGACAATATTCATATTAAATCAACCATAAGAACTTTCGTATGACTATGAGAACAAATTGTTTTTTATTATTAACTGTTTTGCTGGGAATACTTCCCATGAGTAACACACACGCTAACGACTCTATACCTAAAAGCGTGATCTTGTACACACCTTACACAAAAATCTCCGTTTCACCGGGGGCGTCTATTGACTACAGCATCGACCTGATTAACAACACAGACAAGTTGGTGAATGCCAATCTTTCCGTCAGTGGCCTATCAAGCAGCTGGAAACATGAAATGAAATCCGGTGGTTGGAATCTCAGTCAGTTGGCCGTACTCCCTAAAGAAAAGAAGACTTTTAATCTAAAGGTAGATGTTCCTTTAAAAGTAAGCAGAGGCAGCTATCATTTTGTAGTGTCTGCCGGAGAAGCGCAACTCCCTCTGAATGTCGTTGTGGCACAACAGGGTACTTATCAGACGGAGTTTACCACCGACCAGCCCAATATGCAGGGAAATTCCAAATCAACTTTCACCTTTAATGCCACACTGAAGAATCAGACTGCCGATCAGCAACTGTATGCGTTGATGGCTAAAGCACCCAGAGGCTGGAATGTTATTTTCAAACCTAATTATAAGCAGGCAACTTCCGCGCAAGTAGAAGCCAACAGCAGCCAGAATGTAAGTATAGACATCACTCCTCCTGCCAATGTGGAAGCTGGCAGTTATAAAATTCCCGTACGTGCCGCTACGGGCAATACTTCGGCTGAACTGGAACTGGAAGTAGTTGTCACCGGTTCTTATCAGATGGAACTGACCACCCCGAGAGGATTATTAAGTTCTGACGTGACTGCCGGTGATACCAAACGGATCGAACTGGAAATTAAAAATACAGGTTCTTCCTTATTGAAAGATATCCAACTGTCTGCCAACAAGCCGGTTGACTGGGATGTAGCTTTCGAACCGTCAAAGATAGAAATGCTGAAAGCCGGAGAAACTGCTACTGCTGTAGCCATCTTGAAAGCATCTAAGAAAGCACTTCCGGGTGATTATGTAACTACGATGATGGCCAAAACTCCGGAAGTGAATGCGGATGCGCAATTCAGAATTGCCGTAAAGACTCCGATGATTTGGGGATGGGTAGGTGTTCTGATTATTCTGGCTACTATCGGTGTTGTCTACTATCTGTTCCGTAAATATGGAAGGAGGTAAATTATGGGCGAACAAGTGATCGTACTTACCGAATTAACCAAACAATACGGTAAATTTACTGCTGTAGATCATATTCGCCTGAGTATCCGGAAAGGAGAAATCTTCGGTTTGCTGGGTCCGAACGGTGCCGGAAAGTCAACTACTATTTTGATGATGCTGGGATTAACGGAGCCCACATCGGGAATTGTCGAGATTTGTGGAATTAATTCTACCACTCATCCTATTGAAGTGAAAAGGAAAATCGGCTATCTGCCCGAAGATGTGGGATTCTATGATGACATGACAGGTCCGGAAAATCTGATGTATACGGCACGGCTGAATGGTATCCCTGACAAGGAGGCGAAAGTAAAAGCACTGGAGCTGATGAAGCGCGTAGGGCTTGAAGATCAGCTGAAAAAGAAAACCGGAAAGTATTCCCGCGGTATGAGACAACGTCTTGGTCTGGCCGATGTGCTTATTAAGAATCCCGAAATCATTATTCTGGATGAGCCGACTTCGGGAATTGACCCTGCGGGTGTTCAGGAATTTATCGAACTGATTCGCTGGCTGAGCAAGGAGGAAGGGCTGACGGTTTTGTTTTCTTCCCACCATCTGGACCAGGCACAGAAAGTATGCGACAGAGTGGGATTGTTCAGTAACGGCAAAATACTTGCTCTGATTGATATGGCAGAACTGAAAGAAAAGAAACAGGAATTGTCTGATATTTATAACCATTATTTTGAGGAAGGAGGCGAAGGACATGAGTAAAGTCAATCATCCTTTTTGGGTTATCGTACATAAGGAAATATCCGATCATGTCAAAAGCTGGCGTTTTCTTATTCTGATCGGTATCATAGCGCTTACTTGTATGGGATCGCTATACACGGCGCTTACTAATATCGGTGCGGCTATCAAACCGGATGATCCGGACAGTTCGTTCCTCTTCTTGAAGTTATTCACAGCTTCGGATGGGACTCTCCCCTCCTTTGTACTGTTTATTAACTTTTTAGGTCCTTTATTAGGAATTGCTTTGGGATTCGATGCTGTCAATTCGGAGCAGAATAAGGGGACATTGAGCCGTATGCTGTCTCAGCCCATTCATCGTGATTGTATCATTAATGCGAAGTTTGTGGCTGCTTTGATCGTGATAGGTATTATGCTGTTTGTACTGGGCTTTTTGGTGATGGGATTCGGATTGATTGCCATTGGCATTCCTCCTACGGCTGAAGAATTCTGGAGAATCGTTTTCTTTCTTATAACGAGTATCTTTTATGTAGCCTTTTGGTTGAACCTGGCCATCTTATTCTCACTCCGCTTCCGTCAGGCTGCTACTTCTGCGCTGGCTTCCGTAGCCGTTTGGCTGTTTTTCAGCGTATTCTATACGATGATTGTCAATTTGGTGGCAAAAGGATTAAGTCCGTCGCAGATGGCGTCTCCTTATCAGATTATCAGTTATCAGAAATTTATTCTTGGATTAATGCGTCTGGCACCCAGTGAATTGTTTAATGAAGCTACTACAACGCTGCTGATGCCTTCTGTCAGAAGTATCGGACCGCTTACGATGGAACAGGTACAAGGGGCTATTCCGAGTCCGCTGCCGTTGGGACAGAGTCTGCTTGTTGTTTGGCCACAGCTCACGGGGCTGATTGCAGCGACTGTTATCTGCTTTGCAATCTCGTATATTATGTTTATGAGAAGGGAAATCCGATCCCGATAATCATATGCGGAATCCAAACCAGACACTGTCATAAAGTGTAATCTTAGACAGTACCCAATTAATTCTGCCATCCAGTACATTATTTTGCTCTGGATGGCAGATGTGTTTTATCAGTTGTTTTACTTCTGGTTCTTACTGGAGATTTCGAAACAATGTTCTCCTTGTTCGAAGTAATATCGCAAGTTCAGCTGTTGCAGACGGCAGATGGAATCGGTTATTGCCAACCCTAATCCGGTAGATCCTTCTTTTTTGTGTCCTTGATAGAAACGTTCAAAGATGTGAGTCTCATCCAGTGGTTGCTTCTCTCCGGAATTTCGGAAGGTGATGCTATGTTTGGTTATGATAATCCGGATATGTCCTCCGTCTACGTTATGCACGAACGCGTTCTTTAACAGGTTTGTCAGTAAAGCAATGGCCAGAGACTCGTTCATGGTCACATGGAAATTAGCCTGTTCTGTTATACTTACTTCTATGTTCTTGTAGTTGTAGACTTCTTTATAGTCTTTCAGGTATTGCCTGAGGAGTACGTTTAAGTCTACCTCTTTGGTGTCGGTGAACTGACCGTTATCTATTTTTGATAGTAGCAGCAGAGATTTGTTTAGTTTGGTGATATATTCCAGTGTCTGATGGGTTTTCATCAACTCTTCAAGCTGGTTCTCGGCCAAAGAATCGTCCTCCATCAGCATTTCCAGCCGATTGCGGCAGATAGCAAGCGGTGTCTGAATCTCATGTGAGGCGTTTCCTATGAACTGCTTCTGTTGTTCGAACATTTGTTCTGTCCGCTCTACGTAACGGGCGGCTGCATCATTCAGTTTGCGGAATTCCGTGATCCGTGTATCGTTTTTCAGAGGTTTGTTTTTCTTTCCGGTCTGATAGCTGTCCAGCCAATGAAGCAGTACATACAGCGGTCGCATATTGCGATAAAATACCCACACGGATATGATGATGATACAGAGTAACAGAGCTACATACAGAAAAATAATCCAGACCTGAATCGCACTTTTCAAATCATCTTTTTCGATGCTGGGAGTGGATACGGTCAATTCGTAATAACGTCCTTCGTCATCTTTAAAGATAGTGGTCAGGATACGTGCCGGTTCTGTTTCCTCTTTTTCTACAATGTATACCATGGAGTCTTTATATTGGATATCTTCCTGGCTCTTTGCATATTCTTTGGTTATTTCTTTTAGGTAATATTGATTATTGGAACCGTTGTTTTTGGAGGGAAGTTCCTCTCCTGCCAATGCGCGGATAATGATTGTTTCCGAATAATCTTCCAGTGAATCATCCACTTCATCGTTGACTTCGTCGATCATCGTAACATAGAAAAAGACTGCCCAGACAGTCAGGATAAGAGTCAGGGCCAGGGTGATACGAAGAATGATATAATATATAAGTTTCATGGATGGTCCTTTCTGGTTTCTATTATTCTACAATCAGTTTATAGCCGAATCCGTAAACGGCTTTGATTTCAATATTTGCTTCTGCATCCTTCAATTTTTTGCGAAGATTTTTGATTTGTGCATAAATGAAGTCAAAGTTATCCACTTGATCGATATGGTCTCCCCATACTGATTCTGCCAGTGTGTTTTTATTGACCAGACGGCCGGGACGATTTATAAAATAAAGTAGGATATCATATTCTTTTCTGTTCAGCTCCAGCTCCTGTTCATTAACAAACACTCGGTATTTGTCGGGTTCTATCCTTACATTTCCCTGACGGATATCGATTTCTCCATCGTGTTGATTCCGACGGATCACACTTTTGATCCGCGCATTTAATTCTGCCAGATGAAATGGTTTCGGCAAATAATCGTCAGCGCCTAGTTCCAGTCCCAGCACTTTGTCTTCCAGCGAATCTTTGGCAGAGATAATAATCACATTTTCCCGTTTGTGGAGAGCTTTCAAGCGTTCGAGAAGGTCAAGGCCGCTCCCGTCCGGCAGCATAATATCCAGTAAGACACAATCATAGTCGTAATCTTCTATTTTGTATAATGCACTGTTGAAGTCTCCAGCCGTTTCTACGACATAACGTTCTTTTTCCAACGAACGTTGGATCAATTCTCTTAAAGAGGGTTCATCTTCTACAATTAATATCTTCATAAAATCTTCTCCTTTCTTTATTACTGTCTACAAAGAAAAGGGATATTTCTGAAATAAAACTGAAATGGATAAAAAAAGAGTCAGATTCTCAATTTTGAAAATCTGACTCTTTTACTATTGAAATAGATATGTGTTTTTAATAAGAACGTGCAAAAACGACACGGCAAGCAGAAGGTTTGCCCGTTACCATACATTTTCCCGGTTCTTTATCACCTTCAACGTATGAATCGAATGGGATACAACGAATCGTTGCTTTTGTATCCTCTTTAATCTTTTCTTCGGTCTCGGTTGTTCCGTCCCAATGAGCCAGGATAAAGCCGCCTTCTTCGATTTTCTCTTTAAATTCTTCGTAAGTATCTACAGTCGTGATTTTAGAATTGCGGTAATCCAATGCTTTTTTGTAGATATTTGCCTGAATTTCTTCGAGCAGTTTCTGAACATATGTTTCGATGCCATCGCAAGTCACAGTTTCTTTTTCCAGTGTATCACGGCGCATTACTTCCATTGTATTGTTTTCGAGGTCACGTCCTCCCATCACCAGACGAACAGGGACACCTTTCAATTCATAATCTGCGAATTTGAAGCCCGGACGTTTGTTGTCCGCATTGTCATATTTCACAGAAATGCCCAGTGCTTTCAGTTTGGCAACAATGCCTTCCACTTTCGCGTCGATTTGTTTCAGTTGCTCGTCGTTCTTATAGATAGGAACGATTACTACCTGAATCGGAGCCAGATGTGGAGGTAATACCAGACCGTTATCATCGGAATGAGTCATAATCAGAGCACCCATCAAACGGGTAGAAACACCCCATGAAGTTGCCCATACATATTCCATCTTATTTTCCTTATTCACAAACTGAACATCAAATGCCTTGGCAAAGTTCTGTCCAAGGAAATGAGATGTACCGCTTTGCAATGCTTTTCCATCCTGCATCATAGCTTCGATGGTATAGGTATCAAGTGCACCGGCAAAACGTTCGTTAGCGGATTTTACACCTTTCACTACCGGAACAGCCATGTATTTCTCAGCAAATTCGCCGTATACATTCAGCATTCTGATCGCTTCTTCCTCTGCTTCTTCGCGTGTGGCATGAGCGGTGTGTCCTTCCTGCCACAGGAATTCGGCAGTACGCAGGAAAAGACGGGTACGCATTTCCCAACGGAAAACGTTTGCCCACTGATTACAAAGAATAGGCAGGTCACGATAAGACTGAATCCAGTTTTTATATGTATTCCAGATGATTGTTTCTGATGTAGGGCGAATAATCAGTTCCTCTTCCAATTTGGCAGCAGGGTCTACTACTACGCCGGAGCCGTCTTCTGCATTTTTCAAACGGTAATGAGTCACTACGGCACATTCTTTAGCGAAACCTTCTACGTGTTCTGCTTCGCGGCTCAGGAATGATTTTGGAATTAATAATGGGAAATAAGCATTCACGTGTCCTGTTTCCTTGAACATATCGTCCAGTTGACGTTGCATCTTTTCCCAAATTGCGTATCCGTAAGGCTTAATCACCATACATCCGCGTACGGCAGACTGTTCTGCCAAATCAGCTTTTACCACCAAATCGTTGTACCACTGTGAGTAGTTTTCACTACGTTTGGTGAGGTCTTTCAGTTCTTTTGCCATTATATTTTTCTATTTAAGTTTTCTTGGATGTTAAAACAGGGTGCAAAAATACGAAAAAGGAACGAACTGCCCTATTCTTCTCGCATTATTTTCTTTATACCGCCTTATGTGACTGATTTATCCATTTATAGTTACTATTATAGTCACTTTACTTGGTGTCATGGAAGAGTATATCTATGGATTTCACTCAGATGAAGAAATTTATTGTTATTGGACTACTATTCCTAATATTCATTTCTGCTTTACTGGGATTTTATGGTATTTATCTGATACATAAAATATCAAGAAAATGAGTTAAAAGAACTCTTGTAAAAATATAAAAACAGATAGTCATTGTCTGACTACCTGTTTTTTCAGTAGAGCGGTAAGCGAGACTCGAACTCGTGACCCTTAGCTTGGGAAGCTATCTTTATTAATATTAAGTAGTTGATATATAGTTAATTATAATGTTTTGTGATTTAAATTGCAATGTAATTGCAATTTTGTTATATTGGCTCTCTTATGCATAATGTTGGATTCTATTTGATTAATCTATGTTTCTACCATTTTTATCATATGTATATTTAGACAAATGCCCACTTTTTATCCACCTAGAAAATATAAGAAGTACTGCAATTATAATTGATACTATTGCTATTATTATTGGCAGATATATCACTGGTGTTGAAGTTGGCATCAACAAAACAAAGTGTAGTATGATTACAAGAAGCCAAATAGTAAAACAGACTTGGCCAATAGCGATGTTAATTCGTGAAGGTGAAAAAGCTCCTGCTTTTGCTGAATAAAGACAAGGACTCATTTTGCGTATATATAAGCCCATTTCCCCCATTACATTAAATGCAGGTATTTTGAGTACTTTTCTATGTTCATGCTCAAAAGTAGATATAGCTGTTTCATATACTTCGTACCATGCTTTAGATGCTTTTGCCATAAATATCCATAATAATGAAAATATGCTACTTAAGCATCCTAATGCAATGGCTGCTATATTTAAATAGGTCATTTTATCTAATTGTGAACAATTAAATGATTGGATGTTTATAATCTGCAATAAAAGATACCCATAACCACTAAAACACAAGACCATAAAAACTGATAAGAATATTGAGCGCTGCCATAAATTGGATATTTCTAAGTCTCGACATTTGTATAACCTATCTAATACATCCTTTAGCTCTTTCCTCGAGAATATTTCTTCATCATTGTCAGATATATTAGACTTTATTTTTTCAAAAGAAACACTAAATAGTAATTTTATAAAGTTGTTCATTAGTTATAGTTTTAGAATAAAATTTCTACAAAAATACCAAAGTTTTTTCTCTCTGGCTTGTTATTAAATATGTTTGAGAACACATAAAGAAAACCCCGACTACGCTTAGTCGAAGCTAATTTTTGGAATAAATAACGTATTATCTTCTCTCGATCTCGAAAGCTAGCAACTTTTCCGTAGAGAGATGATATAACAGACATCCACGTCTGTACACAAATATACTATTTATTTTTTAATTTGAACTGAATCGTACATTTTTATTAAAAGGTTGCGAGAAATATATTCGTTTTTAACTACTGTTTGGGATATAATGGGTGGGAAGTTTATATATTCTATACGAGATACAGATTCGTCATATGCTCCCTCTTTCAAACGTACATCCCTTAACTCAAGATTATTAAATAAGTCGGCATTCAGGTATAATTCTCGTGTCTTGGAAGTTGATAGTGAACTAAATGAGTTGAAGAACAGGAGTGCAAGTTCATATTTAGACAATTGCGCTCGGAATATTTTCGAATATTTTTGTGGCGAATTGAATTCCGAAGCCATTTCCAAAATATAATAAGCGTTTCTAAAATAAGTACCAAGTTGATTTTTATATGGGGTAAAACAATGGTCAGCGGCTTTGCTGCAAGCTTCAGCTATAGGTCTGAAATTATTCTGTTCAAAATAGATCTTAATCGCATTTAGACACAAATAATCATAGGCATTTATATGTACTGGAAACGTAGTACTCATCCCACCGTGCATTCTCCAATTGTGTTCTGAATAAATGTTGTTGATAGCAGTATTCAAATGACTAAACGTTAACATCCATTGCTCTCTTGAAAAGTTTTTTGGAATAATATATTCAGTGAACTCCTCTTTAGAAAAATTATTTGGGATGCTTCTTCTTATTTCTAGATAGAAAATATGGTATAACTCTACATAAATCTGTCGATAAGTTTTTTCGGGTGTACAATACTCATTGTAAAGAGTTATTTTCCATTCACATTGTTTTTCATCATATACCCAATCTGTTCTTTTCACTTGCAAGGCATCCCGATATGAAATGAAAATCTTAAGCAACTCAAAAAAAACAGACCTATCCTCACTATTCAAGAATTGCTGTTTATTCTGTTTTAGTGTAAAAAGAACTCCGATGAATGCTATTAATCCAGCAATCGCCCCTAATAAACTTCCAAACTCACCCCAGTCGGTCTTTTTATCTGCAAAGTCACCTCCTGTTTGATTAAAATAACAAAAGACAATGACTATTATGAGCAATACAGAAATAACAGCTACCCAAACAAGCCAATCTTTTACATATCTTTTTATTTTCACCATAAATCAAAATCCAATAGTTCAATAAAGAATAATATTGCCAGTTTTCAAATATAATCACTATTTTGATATATAAAAAATATTTTCTGAAATAATCAAAGTGCTACAAAGAAACTATGCCGAATTGTAATATTTAACATTTTAGCAATAAAAACACCCCGACTTTCCCAAGCCGAGGTATCCAGAAGTTTTTTTATTATGAATCTTAGTGTTATTTTTAGTAGTTATTTCTTCCGACGGATTAGCCAGACAATTATAATGATCAAGCCTATAATTACGCCTATAGCTATTTCTCCGACTTGTAGCTTAACAGATTGCCACCAGGAAAGTTCACGTTCAACTGGATAAGGGACCTGTATTTCCTTCTGCTTCTCACTAAAAAGAGAATCATACTTTGCCTGCAACATAGAGTAATCGCGTGATAGTTCCTTGTACCAGTTACGGTATCTATACAATTCGGTCCGGATAACGTTTCCGGATTCATCGACTACGATTACGGTAGAGTCCTTTATTACAACTGAGTCTTTCCGAACCGTCTGTTCCTTGATTACAACCGAATCTCTCGTTGTTACCGAATCTTTTAGTTGTATTTTGGTCTCTACTGGGACATACTGAGGACTCCGGCAAGATGACAACCATATTGCTGACGTCAGCAAAATGATCAGGAAGTATACTAGGCGTCTCATAGCTTCAATACTTGATTTCTATTCATACCATCTGCTCGGAATGATACATGCACCCAGGCAAAGTTGGATTCATCGATAAGCTGATCAAACGGCAAGTTCTTCTGAATGCAGTCAAACAATAACTTATTTTGTTGCCGATCACCGGTATCAATATCAGCAGCTTGTCCGGTCATGTGTTGGCTGGTAGCAGAACCCTTCACTGCTTTATTCAATGCCGGGCAGCGGAAACCGGAATTAACCGTGATTGGTTTACCATACCACTCCCGTAATGGGTCCAAGACATTATTCACTAATGCAGTCAGATTAACGACGTGTTCCTGATTACATCTGTTATTGATTCCTAAGCGGTCCGCAGTCGTAGATTTGCAGAGTTCCGCAATTGTAAAGTACTTCATTTCTTTTCCTCCTCTTTTTTAGTTCCTATATTAATTTTAATCAGAGGCCCACACTCAGCTATTACAGCTAATAGGCATATTGTTCCAAGCCAATGCCAAAAGTCCTGGAAAATAAACTCTAATACTTCGATCATTTCTTTTCCTCCTTATAATTAATAGTCACTTGGCGGCTGCCGGTTAGTGCATCCGTGTACATCACATTTCTTTATTTCGGCTTCTTTCAATCTAAGCTCTAGTTCATGCTTCTTATGAATATCTTCCAAATGAGCGGACTGTTCCTGTCGGAGTTCAACATAAATAGCGTCAATCTTGGCGTCACGTTGAGCGATACGATCTTCAAGCCATGCGACTTGCTTGCGTTCATTTTCATCCTCCATACTATCCGCTGTCGCATCTTCCTTCCTTGCATTCGTTCGACGATTCACGTAGAAGTTAACTATCCATTTGATTGCTTCGAAACCTCCCAAAGCCCCGATCAGAGCCAGCCATTCATTTAATCCCATATTCCTTTTCTCTATCTAATTATTAATACTACCTTTGTATCGCTTATAAGGCGAAGGGGTGTGCCCTTCGTTATTTGTTTTGTTTGTGTTTTATATCCGTCTTACTCGTGATGAGCAGGACGGTTTTTTATTTTTATTTAAAGACATATCTCAACCAACCGCTGAAGTAGCTGCTATTCTCTAGGTAGTTATTGTCCTTCTCCGCTAACCTAGCCTCCCGTTCAAATGAGATCAGCCGGTAGGCATCGTAGTCTTCCCGGCAATCAGCGAGTATGGAAGCGATCATCTTGCGGATACACCACTCTAGTACATACCATACATAGAAGGTAGCCGGTGCTAGTGCCAACCACCAAGACGATAAACCGAAGATCAGCGTAATGATCCAAATCAAGATACCGGAGGCGACTGTCAGTTCAATCCATTGCCGAGCGTGAACGCATTCATGATTGATTGTAGACTGCCTGGCCTCTGTCTTGGACCATTGTGTGAATACCCACGCTAGCAGCGTGATAGTTGTACAGTTGTTGATCAGCAGATGTTTTGCGATCCAGCTTTTGTAAAATACCTTTTTCATAAGTTCTATTTTTTAATGATTAAATAATAAATTAAGACCAATTAAGTAGTGTCATGGTAGTGCTGTCGTAGTTCTTAATGATCCAGTATGTATATAATAAATACTGAGATCCCTTATTGTTATACTGTCTTATTCCTTGCAACTCTAAATATCCTCCGACCTTGATTTTTATTATATCAAAATCCCTTTCTGTTCCATCGCTTCTGTCTCCTGGAAGTATGAAGGCACTAGGTTCCTTTAGTGAAGATCTAAATTCCAATGATTGCCCGGCTTCCCCACCGACATATATTTTAATAGTAGCTCCATTAAATTTTTCATCAGTAAGATTATTAATGGTTACGATGTTTACGTTTTCTGGCTTGGCTATATATGTAAAACTAAAGCCGAGGTTACCTTCAGGATTTAGCTGTATATCTTCAAAGCTTTCATAAACTCTGAATGGAGTCTTAACAGCACCGGTAAAACTACCATCCCCCTTGACGGTGACATTAGCTTTACCGTTTTCGTCTATGGTTACGACAAACTTGTCATCAATATTGATACCGGTACTCATAATGGCGTTAACGAGCAGATCACCGTCAATTTGAATCTTGTCCCCTTTGATTTTGATGCCTTCCTTACTAGCGTTGATAGTAGCAAGTATTGAGTTCGGATTACCATCTTTATCTTCACCCATGATTTCCACTTTCCACTCTTTTGCATTTTGAGTAACCTGGGTCCCTATCTCCTTTATAATGTCTCCTTCAGCATCGGTGACAGCTTCCTCGAACTTGGTGATCAATCCTTCTGCGGTCAAGTTAAGTTCAGATTTGCGGCTTTCTGTTGTCGCGTCAATCTCACCTTTTGCTGATATCGTTTTCTGTTGAACATTCTCCTCGAATGTTGCGGTTAAGCCTTTAGCAGATAATTCCAGTTCCGATTTAGCGGCATTCTTAGATGTCGTGATAGCTCCGTCGGCTTCCTTTACCTTTTCCTCTGCATTCTTATTGAAAGTAGCTGTTAGTTCTTCCGCTGAAGCCTGAATGTCTGATTCAGCAGATTCTTTTTTATCAGTGATCGCTCCGGTCGCTTCTTCTGTTTTTTCTTCTACCGTTTTCTTGAATTGAAGATCAAGCTGTTCGGCAGTCATTTTTAGGGATGATTCTGCGGATTTCTTCGCTTCGGATATCGCTCCGGTTGCCTCTTCTGTTTTAGTATCTACGAGATTAGTGAATGCAAGTACAAAGTCCTTGGCTGTGAGTTGAAGTGTACCGATTGCTTCTTCTGTGGCTGTTGAGATAGCACCCAGAGCATTCGTCGTCTCGGTATTAACCTTATGGGTAAAGTCAGCAGACAACTTTTCATAATTGACATTAAATTCAGAAGAAAGTTCTTCGATTTTGGTCACATGTTCACCTGCGGTGGTAGCTGATCCGGCAGCAGAGCTAGCAGAATCAGAAGCTTCCTTCGCGTACTTGATGACTTCTTGCCATTTGCCGGTGATCCCATCCTCCCTGATTTCGAAGTCGCCGCGTATCTGAATCTCACGACCGTTCAACTCGTCTTCGATTGTCTTGTCATTGTGCAGGATGAATGTACCACGAATGATCACGCCGTCAGCGATCAAACCAAACCATCTCTTAACGCTTCCTACAGCTTCCTTTGCCCAGGCAGGAATCAGACCGATATCTGCATGGCCAAGCGTACATCTTACATGTTCCGGATCGGAATAAGCCGCCCAGCTGTCGATACCGTCATAAAAATACTGGCAGTTTGTCCTTGATGAAATACGGATGAATGATTGACGTTCTGCATCAACTATGTTTCCTACTCTTGCAATGATCATGTGCTGGTAAGGGATGCTGTCACCTTCAGCTTCAAGGAGAATTGATTGATCACTGCTGTTCGGATCAGAGATGGCGGTAAACTGTTGAACGGAGTAGATTACACCGCTATTGCCGGGATTGTGATAATACCCTAGTAATAAGTCACTATCAGCAAGTGGATTATTATCCGCCTCACGAAGATCCGGATAGACTGTGAATGTTCCGTCTCCGTTATCGAAATAAGAAGCTATCTTAATACTGCTGGAAATAATCTCTTCGTCCTCTGTCACCCGGATGCGGTTATAGACAAATTCGTTCGTGATAAATTTCTCGCGTACAAATACGGATTTAAACTCAGCGTTACCGAGCTTGTCAATCAGCCAGCCTGAAACGCCTGATACGAATGTGCTTACCCATTCATCGACTTCTTCGCCAGCTGCGTTAAGAATCTTCTTTCCGGTCGCTTTAGCGGAGGAGATGAATCCCCAAATACCGGTATTTATTAATCCTGCCATTCTGTTCCTCCCATCATTTGCATTAAGAATGCCACCTGCTTCTCTAGTTTATGATAGTCAGCTACGGTGATTCTCTTTTTTTGTTCTACATCAGTTGGTTCATCCTCTATGGTTTCTGCTTCTTCAATATCTGTGTCCTCTAGCGGTGTATCTTCATCGATGAGGATAGTTTCTTCGTCAGCAGGATCATCTATCTCTTCATAGTGTTCAGGGAGTTCCAGTAATGGTTCTGCCAATTCTTCACCTGCCAGGTAGTAGGTGTATCCGAGATAGATTTCATTCCCGAACAATTGTCCGTCACTGATTCTACGGAGTACTTTGCCTTCTTCCGCAAGAATGTGTTTATTGTTTAATTCGTCTATTTTCATATTATACCTCCTCATTAGGGAAATCGGTTGCAAATTGGCTCATTGGTTTGATTCTGTCTGCTAGCGCAGTCCAGTTGGTTGCTGTCTTATAGTTGTCCACGGATTCATCAGGGACATAAATAGAATAATGATAGATATTTGCGTTATCAATAGTGGTTGTTTCTATAGTTTGAGGTATAACCGAGTTTGAGATGATATACTTCAAGCCAAAACCTAGACTAGAAAACGAATACCGACCTAAATTCGATGATATCGACGGAAGTATTACGCTATTCATTTTACATTCGTAACAGAAATAATCCATTGTTGTTACTGGACAATTATCAATTAATCCGGCAGGCAAATCTTTTATTTTTGAATATTGAAAGCACCCTCTAAAGTCCGATACATTCTTATTGTTTATAAATAGATTTGCCGGAATCGATTCCAGTAAAGAATGTGAGAAACAACCTTCTGGGTTATTCCAACTATCGACTCCTCCAAAATAAAGTGCATTCGTACAATAGTAGAATAATCGTTCGGGAACGGAAGTGATTTTTGTATTAGCGAAACATAAGCTGAAATCATAGGCGCTTACATTGTATCTAAATAAATCATCTGGTATTGAAGATATTAATGCTCCCTTAAAAGCTGACCTGAATGTGTTGGCTTTCGTGCAATGATCAAATAAACCTGCAGGGATTGATGAAATTAGGGTATTTGTAAATATATTCGAAAGACTTGTCGCAGCTACGCAATTGTCAAGCAACCCTTGCGGAATAGATGTTAAACCTGTATTATTGAAACAATAGGAAAAATACTGTCTCTCTGTATCATTTTTCAACACAAGTCCTACATACTTCAACATGGAGAAACCTGAGAAACTCAAGTTATTTACATTACTATTTCCGAGGTCCCAATATGCAACAAGAGATAAACTGTTTTTTGTAATCGCATAGGTCACATCGCTACAGCTTTTGATTTCTACCTGATGGAAATCTGAGTTATCATACGTGTGATCATAAGTCAGCTCCCCTGTCCCGACTGCATGATCTTCTGTTCCGTCTCCCCATGATATAATATAATCAGTGGCGTCTGAGGTGACATAGAGAGAAACGTTTTCTCCAGTGACAAGCATCTGAATATTTCCATTCTCTATCGGTTTGAAAGATTCAATATCAATTGTCATGGCAGCGTTGACTGTAATGGCGGTTAAACTAACAGTAACGTTATCTGTTACGCTGAAATATCCATTTTTAGATATGGTGTATTCATGAGTTTTTTTGCTACTTATTACCAATGTCGTTTCTCCGGAGGCATCAGTAATCCCTGTTTTCCCATCGCATTGAATAGTAGCTCCTGATAGAAGCACAGTACCGTCTTTAACTATGAACTTAACTTCGACCGTGTTCGGTTCTACATATACAGTTAAGGATGTTGCAGACGTCCCAACAGTTATATTACCCGTCTTTTCATAATATGTGTCATGGGTAACGGAATACTGATATGTTCCTTTTCCCAATGAAAAAGTGCATTCACCGTATTGGTTAGTCGTCCCTGTCACTCCATTACATTTTACGGTAGCACCTTCAATGAGCAATGAATTGTATTTTACGATAAACTTAACATCCACGACGCCATATACATACACAGTGTTTGTTGTATCAGATGTTATGGAACCATATGAGAAGGTGTTGCTTGCATATCCGTATGCAGACACGGTTCCGGATATAGCCGTACCACCACGTGGTAAAGTAATATATCCGTCTGCATCAGAAATGTATGATTGGTCCCCAATTGTGACAGTAGCACCTTGGACATATATTGATTGGTTATAAACTCCTACACGAATCTTTCGTAATGGGATATATGTCACAGTATAACTCTGAGAACGTGTACCGGCTACAAGATATGAACCCTTAAAATCTTCGTGATTTTCACATTTGAACGTAAAATCAATCGTTATGTTATCTTCAGAAGTTACCTTGTAGGTATATTCGTTTACTTTCTCAACTTCGTAGTCGCATTCGAAGGCTGAGTTCTTTATAGTCTTATACTGAGATGAACTGAAGGTGAAAGTCGTCACAGGAGCAGGTTTCAATTGACCATATGTGACAGTTAATTCGGGAAATGCCGCCTTCAGTTTGTTGATTTGAGAATCAGTCGCTACAGAGACATAGCATTTACCAGTGATGATCGCCTTGTCTACATTGTTGCCGTTTTCGTCCAGTCCTTTCAAACTGATTAGTTTTATGATAGGATCAAGGGTAGATAATGTCCAGTCTACACCGATCAAGCGTACACGTTCTAACTTCATAGAATCAAGTGCGAAGCATCTGTCAATGATAGACAAGACATTTGCTTTGTTGGTGTTTTCCCATCTGATTGTCGAAAGATTCTGTACACCATCAAGGATTAATCCTGCATCAGTAATATTGATCTGATTGAGCATGGTTAGGCTAGTAACGGTTTCCGGCAGGTGCATTGTACGCATATTCCCGGCAGCCGGCAGAAGTACTGCAGTAGTAGCTGAACCTTGTGCATATAGTTCTTCAAGGTTGTCGCATCCGGATACATCGATGGGCTGCGTGTAGTTCGGGCAGTTGGCCATGTTGAGCAGTTTAAGCATACGGTTATTGCCGACATATAAAACCGTCATATTTTGATTCTGATACCCTTCGACGGTTGAACCGATGATTAGCTCTTTAAGCCGTGTCATCTTTGATACGTCAACCGATCCGGGATACAGAGCAGAAAGATCACCCAGGGAGGTAATCAATGAAGCACCATAGATGATCGTTTCCGTGTCGTTGAAGGTCATTCCTTCCGGAGCGATCATTTTAAAGCTGTCGTTAAATCCGACACGTTGTGATCTAGTGACCGATCCCCATTTAACGTTGAAGTACATAGCGTTGAATGAGGTCAGTGTGATGTCGGCACATGGTGCAATTCCTGTCCATACCGCAGGAGTATAGGTACGGAACACAGCAGTGTCACCCAGGACCGATCCGGCAAGGAACTTGCTGTCGAGATATAGGAAGCGGTTTTTCCATATCCATTTGCCGTATAATTCACGGCTTCCCTGAAGAGCATAAAGATAAGCTCCGGTCTTGACGATTTGAGGATTCTCATGAGACTGTGAGTAGTCCAGGTAACCTTCAGTCAGCGGCTGCTCATATTTGAAGTAACCGTCTTCGTTATAGATCGCTTCAGACCATTTCTCGGCTTGGCGCTTGTACAGGTATTCGATCATGCGGTCATACGACAGGATGCCGCGCTGACGCATTGTATAGTACATTTCACGGATATCGTCGGCGAACGCTTCCTCTACGAGTTTCCATAATTCTGAGTCGGCACCGTTCCAGACATTCTTATTTCCGATTACGTCTGAAATCTCGACATTATACAAGAATGTAATTAATGCCTCATTGTTGATAGGCAGAAGGGTGTCATTATCGTAGAAGATGAACATCCAGCGTCCGTTGCCTATTTTAGTCAGGAACATGTTTTTTGCACGCTGGTCTGTCATGCCGAGCGCAAGGGTGATCAATGCGTAAAAAACGACTTGCTCCTTGTCGAAGTACTGATCAAACTCCGATTTGAATTTCTCTATATTGCCTTTGCAGCTATTCACCCACTCAAATACTTTCCGGACATTCGTAATGTCAGTGTTGCCGTCGGGGTATCGAGCTTCGATGTTATTCTCCCATCCAGTCATATCACCGGTTTTGAATAAGGTCAGATCGGAAGTATTGTTTAGAAATTCCCAGCTTTCGTCTCCTGCTTTGAAGCCGAAGGTATTCTCTGCTGCCTTATCCGTATTCAGATTGACCTTGCCGATAAACACAGGCACACTGTCTGCCGTTTCCTTGTGGAATAACAGACATGGACGTCCGGCAACAGTAGTACGGACCTTCGGATCAGCCTTCTGCGCGTCAGTCAGAATGTTCATTTCCTTCAGCATGGTGTCGATCATATTCGCCACACCGGTATTATGCGTTCCGGATGATTCCGCAAAGTCTGTTTTGACACAGAAGACAGCTGCCGGCAGGACGTCGTCGGTTACCTGGTATGAATCCTCCTTCATTCCGGTTTCTGTGTAGGTGATCCCGTCTATAAATTCAAATTTATTGTTCTTGCGGGGATAATACTGGGATGATGTACCCTGAACATTGTTCTTGATGTCTGCGATCCAGTCTAATGAGGAATTGGCAGAAGAGAACAGATAGACCTTATTCGTCTTCTTGTCTCCCTTGTATTGTGGCAGGTCACCCTCGAATACAAGACAGTCGATCATCTTGTTTACCTTCTGAAAGGATACACTGCCGTAGTCATCGTAGATTTGATTGCGCAGGTACAGATCACGTTTCTTCTCTACGTCGTCCATGTCGGCGATGTAGTTGTCAAGCAGCTGGTACCGATTCAGGTTATTGTTGTATGACCTGATGTTATAAATGTCTATAGTGGCGTCAGGGCAGCCGATGGCGATATCTACAGGAACCGATTGCATGAAGTTGTCCGCGTCCGGATATTGCATGGAACCGGACTTGATGCCGTTTACGTAGATGCCTACTAGCCGGTTGTCCGCTCTCTTTTCTACGACGAAGGCTAAACGAATGCGCTCTTCATCTTTGAATCGTGTGTCGATAGAGCTTTGCTCTGATTTAAGCAAGGCTGTCTGAGATGTGATCTGAATCCCACGATCCCCGGACCAGCAGGAGATGACAGGCGTGTCGTAGTTGTATACGTCACGCACGATAAATTCAAATTCAATCGTTTTGCCTGTTGCCCGGAAATCGGAGGCAAAGAGATGCAGCGGAAGAGCGACCGATGCCCCACCGCTGACACGGAGACAGGAATAACCGTTATCGTCTTTCACCCAGCCGTTGTTCTTCCAGTTGAAGCCGGAGAAGGTAGCGGCTACATCGTTATAGCTCCATTCTTCCTTGTCGGTATCCGAGTTACTCCGGTTCTGCGAAGTTAGATAGAGTTCCAGGTCTTGAGTTTCAGGTTCTACGATAATGGGTGATTCAGTTACGTTGACATTGAATGTTTTCGAAGTATTTCCACAGGTGATCGTCAGAGTCAGCGCACCGGCATCGTTCGCACGGTAGCTCCATGACTGCCTTGTACGGTCTACGGTTTGCGTTGATACTACCTGACCATTGGCTGATAATGTAATCTCGCTACTGGATGAAGCAGGAGAATAAACGATGAACGGGATGAGCAGGGTATCGTATTGTTCGATCTCCATCATCTTGAATGAGGATGCAATGACAGGAGTATTGCTTCCGGATGAAATACAGATAATATCGTAGATCAGATGTTCGCTTTCGATGTCTGTTTCATCAATGGTAGCGGTTGCGTATACCTCTAATGTATGCGCTCCGTGAGATTGCGCCGGAATACTGTATGTCTGCTGACGGTTGCTGATAGCGGTCTCAACGGTACCGATTTCCTTGTCGTCGATCTTAAAGTGAATAACCTTGGTCAGTGATCCGACAGGGGTATAGACAAATGAGATCGCTCCGACATAAGCCTTTGAATCATCGAATGTAGAAGTAACTGAGATGCTTACTGCGTTGATCTTGAATGTCAGCTTGCGGGTAGCTCCGTAACTGTCGGTAACTTGAACGACGAGGATGTTATCACCGAGTATCAGGTATTTGCCTATATTGAATGAAACTTCCCCTTGGTTGATTGTTTCAGAGGCTACCTGTTTATTGTTTAAGGTATAGGTTGCGATGCCTTCGCCGGTTTCCTCTCCGGATAAAGTAGATGAGTATGTGTACTTGATCAGTGTCTCCTTACCATGAACGACCGTTGCATTTGACGGAGTGACAAAGGCAAGCGTGAGCTTTGTTCCTCCACCGGTTGCAGCAGATTTGACAGGGTAGAATACGCCTGCCCGTTTCTGCATAATGTAATTGCCATCAGGAACAGTATCAAATGATTCGTCTGTGTTGTCCATTTCGCCCAGGGAACTGGAGCCGAATCCGCTGCCATTACCTGGTATTTCTGTTAATCCTATTGCCATAGTGCTTTTATTTTCGGGATTTTCTTTTTCTGATTCTGCTAAAGAATAATTGGTGTCTGCTGTGACAACTACTCCACCGGATAACTTCGTAAGTTTACCAACATTTAAGCCTCCTTCGATGTCGCATGTATCCTTCGAAGTAAAGCCTTTCTCTAACGTGTCTTTAATGCCTTTGCGAAGATACCGGTCATCGGCGTATGACATAGACGCAACTGGTTCTAGCTTACAATGCACACGTCCGTCATCCTTTGGCAGCGATTCGTCAATGACAAGAACATAGATGTTCGTTTTGCCTTCTTCTTTCACGGTTATCATCTGACCGTCGTAGGGCACATAGGCTGTAGTGTCAATGTTCTGGGCATAGCGGGTCGCATCCGCAAGAGATTTCCAGGTTGCTGTCGAGTCAATGGCCAGGCTTCTTGTTCTCTTATACTGGAGATAGAAACTTGCACCAGCGATGACAAGACTGGAACGTGGAGATACGGTATTTATCTCAGATAGATATTTCGCTATTTCAACTTTGTCTTCCATGATCAAACTGTTTTAAAAGTGAATGTGTCCGGATCATTGTCCATGACTGCTTTCGCATACCACATTTTATAATTGATTGCTTCGCTGCCGTTGGCTCCTTCTACGGAAATTACAATAGGACCTTCCATGCCATTCTCCATGAAATTCCCGGAATAGGCAGTTAAGGTCAGTTCCTTAATTGTATCAGCAGGAATGCAGATAGCGAACATTTTCCATTGTCCGAGTGAGAATTTATATGTACCGGGACCACTATACAGACCGTTCGATCCTAATGCCCGCACATCGGCAGATGATTGAGGAATAGAAGAACATACGCCGGCGAACCATTTACGTTTGACATTCACGCTGATCTTACTAGTTAAGATCATATCTTTTATATCTCCGTCGTCAGAAGCGGCATATATGACTGTTGCAGTATAGGATTCTCCTTTAGTGTAGTTCCCTTGTAACTGCCTTGTTGCGGTTTGAATGCCGGTAGGATCGCCTGTGAATTCCAATACGTTTTCTTCTTTGTCATCGTAGAATGCTTTGATCATTGCGCCGTTGTCGTTGCGGGTGGCGGTATATGTAATGAAGCCTTTGGTTGATCCGAATTCAACATCATTAGCGGTTGACAATTTACCTATTAGTGTTGCCGGAGTAGGCGCATAAAGCATCTTTCGGAATATCTGTTCGTATCCCATACCTTTGCGCAGGATTTCTCCTGGATTTACATGACCGGTCTTTGGAGCGTTTACGTGAATATCCTTGCTCAATCCTGCATCAGCAGAACCAATCCCGGAGGAAGATGAACTTCCACCGCCACCACCGGTACGTACAACAGTACCATTACGATAATTCTTCGACCTGGAACTGGCAGGAATTGCTCTTGATTTTATGACGATGTTACTACTCATACTTCTATCATTATACATTGAAACTGATTCATCTTATAGTCGATAGTACCTCCTGCGTTGATGAATTTCTTATTAACCATATAATTGTCATACAAGCGGGATAAAGGAGTTATATCGGAAGATGCTTTTATTACTTGCGTTAATTTGATACGGGTGGCATTATAACGTTTGATAATACGTCGAATAAGTTGCTCTTCTGGACGGACTGTAGTTTCTTCTATGACTGAATAAAGATTGTCTCTCAGGTAATCTTCACTTAAAATAACTTTGCCATAACCCGCGCCATCATGGTTGTATGAGCTGATTTTCAATTCGATCTCATCGAGTTCATTGATGTAGTTCTCATTAACCGCGTTCTCATAAATACGATCAGAATTAGATGTAGTATCCTCTCCATCCCGAGGAATGAATCTTACAGTAAAGTTTTGTAAGAATACCCCATATTTATTAACTTCGGATGGATACATACTAGCCAATAGTTGAAATTCCAGCTCTCCGGCCGTTATTCCACTTCCCGTAAAAGAAGAATATATCATTTTACCGGATGCGCCTTCATAAGGGTCCGTTAGCTTCTTGTCGTTAATGACCGCTTTATAACCCTCATTCTCGTATGCCCCGAATGACAAATATGTACATTTATAAAGATTATTTCCGAGTACCGGATCATCAGTCGTAAGGTCTATATGACCAATAAATAATTTGGTTCCGATTAATAAGTTTCCTCCCCATCTGTCCTTTGACAATGGAGATAAAGGTTCGTTTTGGAAATACCTGACAGAGGCATTTATACAAAATACCCCTGGAGGATATGCGACGCATGGACTTCGCAATATAAATACTGGAACATATCCACCCAATGCTACCCCATCTTTGTTTTTCAATCTTATTCTAACAACGTCAGTATAGCTATACTCTGTAATATCGGGAACCTTACCACCATCCTTATTTACCATTTTGTAGTTGCAATACCTCATAGGGATAGCGCCTAAAAGATTATCCGCTTCTATATTGTTTTTGTATTCGTTTATATCTACACGATGAGCGAATTGTTGGTATTGATACATCTCCAAATCCCCTGGATTCAGGAGGATGCGATGCGACACGTCATCTCCGGATGTTATATCTGGTAAGGTAGCCAATCTGTCCAGGTCGTCATAATTAACACTGAAGTTTAAAGTTTCAGGGATAGGATAATTGCTACATTTCACTGTTACTTTATTATAGCCAGGGAGTACATCCAGAGAATGATCAGATCCGGTAAATCCAATGTTTTGTACGATGAGATTATTAAATACTGCATCTGCTTTCTCGATCAGTCCACTGTTATATTTATGATATACTCCGTTATGATCTATATCGACAAAGAAAAGCTCTCCTCGCCAATCTACACAGGTCCAGTGGAGGAATTTGCATACTTCTTCGAGTACCTCTTTAAGTTTCAGCGCTTTGTCGTCTTCATCGAAGAAATTCTGTTCACTAATTCTCATCTCCCAAAGTATATTACTTCCGCCTGATAAATATTCCTTTTCGTTTTTCGCATAGACGTATGGGATATATACTGCATTATATTGTACAGAAGTTGCTTTGATGCATTTCTGTAGTAAACTCCATAACGAGACAAATTCCTTTCTGCTTCCGGTTACGTCATAATCAATAAATTCAAGAGTGGACATCGCACTCATACACTCTATCTCCAGTTCGAATTTAGAGGAACTGTAATTCTGTGTATATAGTTCCGGCTTGATATACCCATACCATGTTACTACCCCATCTCTTTTGAATATGACCCGGTATTGCTGATAGGCTGTAGAAAATAGACTCTGTAAATAATCGCTGCCTACTACGCGAATTGTTGCAGTACTGAACCTGATAGGCGTATACAGGAATTCTTCATCTGCAATATCGACAGTGAATGGTGAAGCCCCCGCAACCAGCTCAATGACTTCACCCGAATAATTTTCTTTCTCTATCTCCACAACACATGGAATGTTATCTATTGCGGCAAATGGTATTGTATATATTAATCCGTAGCTCATGATATAGGCTTTTTCCCTTGTGATTTAAGTTCATTGTTGATAGTCAGAATCAGATCCTTTGCCCGGACCCTGGTTATTACCGATGAAGATATATTTCCACCTCCACCCAATCTTCCGGAATTAATCGCTTCGAATAAATGAGATTGCTGGCCTTGATTGAGTATCATTTCACCGGCATTAACACGAGCTAATATCTTATCTCCGGATGAAGGACCGCCGGTAATAATGCCACCATTTGCGAACTTAGGAATGGAGGCGGCTAATATTAATGCTTCCATAGCCGCAATTTGAGCAGCAGCAAGACCTACTCCTGCAAAAGGAATAGATGCATATGCTGCTGTACTTTTTGCAGCCATTTCCGCAGATGCAGCTGTAGTTTTTGTTGATGATGCTGCGACCTCTGCCGCCGTTTGAGTCGCAAGAGCAGTAATTTCTGCTGTAGTTTCTATCGTTTTATTCGCAACTTTTGTTCCGGTAGTAGCCGTATCAATAGCCGCCTCTGTTTCCTTCGCCTTTGTGAGCTTATTTGTTAATTCCGTAATACTTTCGATTGTTTTCATCACCGACAAGAATCCATCTGCAATTCCGGAAAACATATTCCAAATGGCCATTAACTTTTCCCATTTAGTAGCTTCCTGTTCAGGATCAAATGCATCTTTCAGGCGTTCGAATGCCGACACCAATCCATCTACAGTCGATACGACATTTTTGATACCATCCCATTCCATCTGATTAAGTTCCTTGGTGAAATTTTTGATATCTTCCTGGACCTGTGCTAGTTTTAATGCCTCTTCCAACGATGGAACGTCAGCCATAGCATTCGCAACCTCATCTGATAATGTCTTCCCGATAATTCTTGCTTCCTCTTTGTATTTATCTGCCAATTCTTTTGCCTTGTCTAGATTTTCAGAGGCAATATCAACTTTGGTTTTCTTGTAGTCAGAAGTTTCGTCGCGAGGCTTTATCTTAATTGGAGAAGCAAGTATCTTTGCATTCAGTTGCATAGCTGAAATAAATACATCTGCCTCATCTCCAATGCCTTTAATGCCGGCAGCAGATTTAGCCGCTTCAACGGAAAGTGAAACTATATTGGAATTCAATTCTTTCTGAGAGATAAGACCTTTGGCTTGCTGTGCTTGGGCCTCCCTGACCTTTGTATTGTAATCATTCTGCACCTTCTCAAACTCAACAAGAGCAGCATTCTTATCTTGAATTCTTATCGCTTTCTCAGCGGTGGTCTTAAGATTCTGAAAATATTGACTCTCAAGTACTTCTTTATCACCTGTTCCTTTGGCTTGGGTGTACATCTTGATGTTCAGTTCTCCCAGGGCTTTGTTATACTCTGCCTGAGTGATCTTTCCGATCTCTAATTCAGCTCCTAGCTCTTCAAATTGTTTATCATAAGATTCTTGCTGTTTCTGAAGAGGAGTTTTTTTCTTTTTGTCATCATCCGGATCAGTAGTTGGTGTTGTAATTGTGGTGCTTCTAGAAATCTCAGTTCCTAATCTCGATTTCGCATCACTGAGTATTTTTGAGAATTCAATATAAGCATTCAAATCATCCTTTAAACCATTTTCAAATCCTATAGCGTCAACCATTGACACTTTATGCTTTGCTTTAAACCTCTCTTCTCTAACCAAATCTCCGCGAGCCATTTCCCAATCAGGAGCCAATTCCTGTACTGTCTTCCCGTTGTAGGATTTTGAGCTTATTTTGCGTAATTCATTTTCGCTTTCTGCTACTTCCTTTGCTGCCAGTTCGGCTCTTGCTGCACTTTCAAGCAATTCTATACGTTTAGATATTTCTTTGTTTACATCTTGGTTGGTTTTTAGCTCAGTACCGAGAATACCATTGATTTTCCCTAATATTTGTTTTTTGTAATCTAATGATGAATTAACTTTATTGTACTCTGATAACAAGGCTTTAACTTTTATAATTTCTGAGTTCGACTCTGCCGCATGATTCATTCGATTCAGATAATTGTCAAACAAGCCCTTTATTCGTTGTGACTCTTTATAAGCATTATAAAATTTAGCAACGATAGCCCCTATGACCGCAAGTATTGCTGTTGGAGCCATAGAAATGAGAGTTGCCTTAATTGATAACATCGCTTTGCTGAAAGCCATTTTGATAGAAGCACCGGCCTTTTGCGCTTTCCATGCAACTTCATCAAACTTCTGTCCTGCATCCTTGGCCGCCCGACGTGCTGCTGACTTGGCGGCTAATTCGGCTTTGGCAATAGAGGAAATAATTTTATTGACCAGCCGACTTGTAACCATGACTAAAACAGTTTCAACAAGATAGGTAACAATGCTTTTTATATTGTTAGCAGCCGATTTAACAATATTGGTCAGCCAGTCTATCAGAGCTTTATATTTACTTTGTATATCCGTGCTGTTCACTAACTCTGTAAAGACGTTTTTCAGGCGATTTACAGATGTCTCCAAGTTATCAGTATCAACGTTAGGAATCATCTCATTAAGTGCCTCAGCAAATTTAGGAAGCACATCCTTACTCATCAGTTTACCCTGTTTGAGTAACTTGTCCAGACCGGCAACAGAAACACCCGCAGCTTTTGCCATAGCTTGAAGAGCAACAGGAAGACGTTCTCCCATCTGCAGACGCAATTCCTCGGAACTGATCTTGCCTTTACTCATCATCTGGGATAATGCAAGCATAACTCCATTACTGTCGTCCGCACTCATACCGAAGGCCGTACATGCCCGAGAGACGGATTCGAATACTTTTCGTTGATCGATCATGGACATACCGGATATGGAAGCAGCCGCCGTGAATTTTGCGTAGTTAGCTGTCAGAGCATTAATCTCTAATCCGTATTTTTTAGCCAGATCGAGCAGATATTTCTGATTATCCGCATATTGGGACATCGTGCCGGAGACATTCTTCAATGCGGTGGTAACACGGTTTGTTTCTCGGGCTACATCAATGAAACGAGAAACAAGGTTACTTAGTCCGAGTCCGCCTGCACCTAATGCCGCAGCGAAGGTGAGAATCTGCATCTGCATAGAACGAAAGGCTGCTTTTACCTGATTCGTTCCTCTTTTGAAATTCTCTGTTAAGAGATTTATCGCTATACTGAAACTTAAACGTCCTGCCATTATTCTTCTCTTTTTGACCAGTTTACTTTATTTATATCAAATAATTCCCCAGCAAGGAATTTCTTTAAATTATCCTCATTCTCTCTCATTACGCGCTCCGCGTCTTTCTTCATTTCTTCTTCCTCCCATGGAAATATAATCAGATCTCTTGCCCCATTTTTCATCTTTCGGGCATCGATATGCGGGAGAATGGTGAGGTATGTCCACATCCTTGCACTTTCCATGTCTTCTTTACGTTTTTTTTCATACGCTTCTATGTAGAGCGGAAGATCGCATAATTCCATTTCGTTGAATGCGTAATACGCATCTAATCCGGACATAACAAGTGTAGAAACAATACTACCTATCATTTCCGGGGTGCCCTCATTACTACCCTTTCCCGTACTTTCCTGTTTCTTTTGAAACTGGCTTAATACTGCTATTTCCCGTTCTAACTTTGATACCATCTCTCGCACCAATTTTTCATTTGAAAGGGTCTTCCGGAAGACATCGAGGGTATACATCCCCCCTTCGCTGTTACAGATCGTTGTCGTGTACAGTAGGGCATCTACGTCTTCCCGGTCTGAATAATCCATTAGGGAGAATGATTTCTTCCGAAGTTGCTCCCAGCGAACGATTGATTTTATTGTTAATCCAATTTTCATTGTACCGCTATTAAAAAAGGCGGCCATCATGGGACCGCCTTACTGATATTTCTTTAATTTCTTCCTTATGCAACTCCATCTTCCAAAGGTCCTGTACCCTGTAGGGATATGGAGCTTGTACAAATAGCACCATTATCCGCTTTCAGAGACAGGGAAGTAATAATTGCTTTCCCTTTAACGTATTCTTCTCCTTTTGGGAAATCCCCGTCAGCTTCTTCCGTTTTTGCAAGAACGAACGGGATAGGCTTACGCTCTACCATCATCTTTTTAAGTGTGGTAAAAGAGGCGTGTCCGGTCTTTAAGGACAACATGCTTTCACAAGATACCGTGTACCCTAATTGCCCTACTAGAAAGTCCTTCCAATTACCCGACATCTTGTTTGACGTATCAATAGTGTCCGCCGAAATATCAATACCGCATGACGTGCCGAACGCGATTGGTGTCATAACTGCCGGATTTTCACCCTCCGCCGGAGTACTTTCTATATAGACCATCAGTCTGTCACCAACGATCATATCACTACTTGAATCATACTTTTTTGCCATAATTTTCAATTTATTATTTTAAAATTCTATATTAATCACTCTCGTTACAGTCTCACTAAAAACTTCATGACTTGTATATATTTCCCCGCCTCATATTCCTCTGTGTCATCTTCCAGGCGTATCTCCATCTCCGGATCCGTATACCTTCCTTCAAGAGCCTTAACCACCAGTCCGGCTATATCCTGCGACCGTTGGCTGTCGGCACTCACTACGCAGACATATACATACGGATCTCTTCTGGCAACTCCCATCTTGGTCGTATCCTGTATGAATCCATCCCGTTGCAGGGTGATATAGTCTCCTTCCGTTCCTTCGTCCGCTACAAGCGGAAAAACATTATCACCGACCGCTTCCACAATAGACGCATCATCCAATAATACGCCTCTGATTTCCTTCGATGCTTCGTAATGACTAATTTTCATGATTTACCATTTTCCATTCGTTCAACTGCCCGTACTATCCCGTCCATCACCGCATTCATGGCTTTACTTCCATCTTCGGCCCGAGTGTCTTCCCAATAACGCAAAGCCGGTCCGTGTCCTCTACGGGCGTAATTCTTGGTGCAGCGAATTCTTGTTCCCTGGTCCAGAAGCCAGCTATGATTTCCTATCGGATAACCAAATCCAGACAATACCCCTAGTTTTTTTCTCTTCACTCGTACACGAAAAGCTTTGATAAGATTTCCTTTATGTCCATAAGGAGATTTCATGCGTGATTTCAGCCTCATCACTCCACCTCGTTGCAGAATAGAGCCTCCGGCGTATAAACCGGCACGTACAGTCTTATCCTTTTCGAAGTTTTCAAGACCGTACACAAGGTCTTTAACCTTGTTCGTATCAAGTTGCTTGACTGTGAGTATATCCATTACGTATCGCTTTTTATACAAGTTATCAGGCAACTGTTATCCTGATATTTCCTGTTTATGTCAATTATCCGATAAAATTGATTGTTATACGCGATGCGGAAAGCCTCCATCATCTTTTGATGAAATCTGCACCATAGCACAATTTTCATATCAATGAATTCCTCCTTCGCATTTAATCCATCCCCTATATTCGGCTGCGCTTTCCGTCTTTCCGCTGGTACGTTTGATAATCCCGGGATTGGATCGTAAGACTTCCGAGGTGATCCGTTGGGATTCTTCCCCTTCGTTTCTTTTTCGAACGTTATTCTTTCACGTGGTACCATCCTCTTTTGCTCCTCTGAATTTTATAAATGGAGCCGACAATGCGGCAGCTCTTCCTATGCTGTAAGGCTTAGAAAACACAATATCGGAACGGTTATCATAGAAATCACTGATAGTTATCAGGATAGACCGTCTCAAATCTCTGGGAATACATCCCTGCTCATCCTCATATTCTGATAGAGAAGATTGCAGGCGGGTTTCAAGTGCGGCCTGGGCATCCAGGATGCATCCCGTTATATACTCGTCCTGCTCTCCATAATCCACAAATCCGGGAATTTGCATTTTTGCTTCCTCTAGGGTAATATACTGTTTCATGCCTTGTTGAAGTAAAGGGACGGGGCTGCCGTCCCTATGTTTTTAAGCTTTCGGAGTTTTCTTTGCTATGGCAAAAGCCTCCGTACGTACAGTCAGCATATCGAAATCCGTATTCAGTACGAAATAGATAAGGTTTTTCTTTGCACCTGTATACGGATCTACTATCATGTGCATTTTCCCAAACTGCCCCACAAGTTCGTAGTTGAATATACCGAATCCGAGAACACCGTCTCCAATGTATTCTGTCATGAATACCGGATATCCGTTGATTTTCCCGTTTTCAAGAATCATCAAACCACTGCCGGCATCTTTCGGGGTAGCTTCCAGTTCAGCGTAAGTCGTTGCCGAACAGACATAGGCTGCTGTTCCGTCAAAGACGACACCTGTTTTTAATACAGCTCCCTTCAAAGCCACCACGTTCTTCCATGTAAAGTCAGCACCCGCTGCGGTAGTAACTGCCGGGGCAGCTGTAGCAGCTACAAAGCAACCATCAGACGCCTTTGAGGTAATCTTGGTTGTCTGGAACATCCATTTGTTCAGCAATCGCTCTAATCCCATTGTCATTTGGGTACGTACGATTTCAAGCAATGCACTATTGCTCTGATCTATCGCACGATTACTTACGGGGATAGCCAATGATACCCGTTTGGGAGACGGCTTAATTTTAGAGATGTCAATTGTGGTGTCTGCTACCTCCGCATTTTCATCCTCGATAGTAGCTTCAATGCCGGCAACAACAGGCAATACCCAGTCACCTACAAGACCGTACTGCATTTTGCACCCCACCTTACCCAAGATTAAGCCTTTTTCCAAAGGCTGGATGATTTCCCCGATGGTCATCGGAATGAGAGGCGCCACGGTGGTGGTGTCTTGAATCGTAGCGGCACGGGTCAAAGGAATATCTATGGAATTTCCATTCATGATCCCGTCGCATCCTTCTGGAAGAGAACGGTTGTGCACAAATGAGGCAACCGCTCCGGCAAAAGCAACTTCAGAGCGCATCTCCTGTTCGGATACGCGTTCTTCATCATTTACCATACGGGCCGTACGCAATTGGAGAATTTCTTTTTCTTGTACCAAAGCCTCTTTTTCTGTAATTTCATCCGGTGTCAGGCTTCTTTTATTGGTATCCAATAAGTCAGCCATTTCGCCCAACCGAGCATTGATTTCAGCGATTCTCGCTCTGTTTCTTCTGATTTCTTTTTTCATGATTAAAATTTTGATAGTTTACGTAATTCTTCTATTTCTTTTTTATAACTCTCGTCCGGATGTTCGAAGGTGTCTTCTATACTTCGTACATTCACTTGTGTTCCGATGTAAGCCGGGCTTGCCACGATGCTTATTTCACTGATCATATCAATTTTATGCACTTTTCTAAGCAAAATTCCGTCAGACCGTTTTATCCATTCGACGTTTTTCCGCTCATCGGTCCGATATCCGAAAGATGATCCGAACAAATCTCCTCTTTTCACCATTTCAACGGCAAATTTTCCATCAGGAGTATCAGGAGCGTCCAAAGCATATCCCAAACCGTAATTATCCAGGTGGAGTCTCAGCGATCCGCCTCCCATGCCACTCCGAGCGAGGAGTCTTTCTCTGTTATGTTCCAGAAGCGCTCTGATATCACTGCGTTTGATCAGTTCCTCGTCAACAGCTCCTGCCTCTATGATTTCAATAAAGCATTTACGCAATACAGGATCATACATATATTTGCTCTCTTGACCAACTACTACCGCATATCCCTCAATTGTTCTTTCCGATACCAATTTGGGAGATGCCTCACCGCCAAAACTTCTGATTTCCAAATTTTCCATGCTTGTTCCTTTTATACTGCTGACGTTTCCTTATTCTTGGGTGGCACTTCTTGCGGTTTTTCCTCATTTTTATCTCCGTTATTGCTATTATTTAACACTTCACCGTTTATTTTCGGACTGTTGATAGGAGCTACGTTGCAGCTTATCATTGCGACATCTCCTCCATCCACAGGCGGCATTCCCCTTTTTTGGCGGTATTCATTCACTGTATAAATTCCATACTGGATACACTTCTCCATGTTTAATGCCATCGTTTCCAAGTCAGTCTGATAGAATGCTTCCAGATCAAATTCAATGCGATATTTCGCGGCAACACTCCTGGGGATTAATTTCACAAAGAACTCATTTGCAATTTGCCGCAAATAAGGCTGGATGGTATCAGTCATATATTGCACCTGACTCATCTCGCTGGCTTTATAATTTTGACTTTGTCCGGCAAATGCTTTGTCAGGGTGGACGCCATAAAAGCGACACAGGTCTAAAACAGAGAATTTTTGCTTCTCCAACAGCTGGATATCAGCAGGGGACATGGAAAGCTGGTTGAATCTTAGTTGTCCGGGAAGATATGTGATTCTTTCACCGGATCTCAATTCTTTCCGGAAACGGTCGGAAACATCCTTCAGCTGGGTTTCGTTGTATTGTTCGTATCCGGTTGTCTGATCATCGTCGTTACCACTGATAAATCCCGAATATGTGCTGCCGGGCTGAAACATATCAAGACTCTTCTCGTCTGCGCTGTACGCCACACTCATAATCCGGGAGGCATATCGGATTGTACTCTCTCCTGTATATCCGCCATCCAGGCTTATATTGCGAAGATGAATAATTTCATCGCATTCAAGAGATTTATATATACCGTTAATGGGGTCGTTTACGATATAGAAGTTCAAAAACTTATCATAAGTAACGCTGCCAGGACTCAGTAATGTCAGACTTTTCGGCTCTCCTTCCGACCAGTCCGGATAGATATAGGCGTTCCCTAGATTAACTGTCTGTATGATGGCGTTTCTTATCATCTCATATGCAGTCTGCCTGCTGTTTGGTGCAACAGATAACAGGTAGTTGAGTTCACTGGCCTCATCCACCATGAAGACGCCGTTTTTCTTTCTTTTCACCTGCAGAGGCAGGGAGGCAATACTACCGCTAAGTATGGATACGCACCGATATACGGTTGCTAGCTTCATCGCCATTTCCGGCCCTTCAACTGTTTGGGCTTTTGCAGCTATATTGTGTACTGTTACATCTGGTGAAGCTACAGATTCGAAGTATCCTCTCTCCTTGACAGGCTCTTCAACGGGTGCTGTATCCGTTTTTCTTTTCCAAAACTTTAAGCTGTTATTCATTTTCTGAAATTATTATATAAGTAAAAGGTCATTACCGATGTCACAGCACCGTCTATTTTAGCATTCTGAGATTTTTTAATGGGCTTCCTGTTCTCCAGCCTGTCTTCGTCAATGACAGCATTACCGAAGCAATACCAGTTGATCGGATTGTAGTTAAAGGTAACACGTCCGGTCCTTGCTGCTATTTCGAAACTTTCAACCGGGCTGGTAAATGTCCCGTAGGTTTGTTTTATTGGCTGGAGCACTTTCTTTGCACCACTGGCACCCATCATATTCACGAATTCCATACTTTTGTAAGGGTCATATCCTATATTAAGTATCCGTATGCTTTCCCTATTGCGGGCATTGATGTCATTTACTATCATCCGGTAGTCTATCACATTTCCGTCACATAATCGAAGATATCCGTCTGCTGCCCATCTTTCGTATAATTCACGATTCGGATGAGATATCAGCATTTTACGCGGGAAGTAATAATCATTGTGAATATGAAACATCTTGATCTCAGGCAAGTAAATGTTATAGCTTACAGAACTAAAGTCATCACAAACGGACAAATCGACTGCGACCATCGCGTCCGGACGATTTTTCAGTGTTTTCAAATCATTGTCGTCTTTGCACATAGCCTCTATTTCTCCGGAAGTAAACCACACTTTGGCCTCATCCTGCACAAACAGGTTCAACAGCTTGGTTCTGAAAGTAAGCATGTCCTCTGCGGTCATCTGGGCTTTCCTGTACTCATTCTCATAGTAATCCGCCTGTACTGTGATTCCCAGGTGAGGCTGTACCTTTGCCCAGGTGTGCGGATCATCTTCGGCATCATTGACATCCGGTTCAAAGATATGCGCAAAGATGGAGTCGTTCTCTACTTCTCCACGGAGTACTGCCTTATATGAATTGAGCATATTCACAAACGGACTTTCCAATTTATCGCTGGCTGTTGTGATAACAATAGTCATAGGATTGACACGGGCACCCATAGACGATGTAAGCACATTCTTCAGCTCGGCACTATCTGCCTGGCTGAATTCATCAAGAATAACGGTGGACGCATTGAGTCCGTCCAGCTTGTCGGGATTCGACGCAAGGCATCTGGCGAAAGACGTTCTTCCCCGCCTTTTGCTAAATACCTGTTCCCGGTTTATTTTGAAGTTTTTAAACCGCTTATCAAGACTCTTCAAAATATTCTTTATTTCTCCGAAACATATCTGAGCCTGATCATAGCTATTTGCAGCTACATATGCCTGCGCATTAGCATCACCGAACAGTAAATCATATATTGCCAGTGAAGCAACCGATGTCGTTTTGCTATACTTACGTGGTACGAATAATAGGGCGTCCCTGCAAAGCCTTTTTTCGGGCGTACGGTAAAAACCAAGGATATTGGCAAACTGAAATACCTGAATTGGGGTAAGACGATACTTTACGCGTCCTTTCAATCCCGAAAATTTTAGATTCTCGTAGAATACGATAAACTTCTTGACCTCTGTTGGTTTGAAAATATACGCATCCAGCAAACGAAAGAAGCGAAGGATAGATAACAGCTCATACAAATTATGATCGTCAGGATGACTTATCGCTGATTTCACATAATCCTTCAACCTGATATCCGTTTGGTCAAGCGTATAATCCTCGACATTGACTTCCTGTAATCTTTCAAGTGTCCGGGCCTTTAGCTGTATGAGATCATTCTTTTCCAGCATTTTCGACTTTTTTAATCAGTTCGTCTACTTCATCGTTTTCATCATCCGCTTCTATGGTAGCACGGGTTAAACGCAACTCTCGCAATGCCTTGCGGGTTTGTTCGGCCGCATCCTGCATTACGGAAAATTCGGGATTGACCACTTTATACTCATTATTTTCGCGGCTGATTCTTGTCATGCATACCTTATCCAATTTGGAGACTTCGTCCCGGGCCTTCAGATAAGCCATATATGAGCCGGCAGCAAGAGAGATGGAAATTTCCATTGCCTTAGAATAAGTCCCTTGTTCTCTCATTGCTTTTCGTATTTTTTTCTCTATATCTTCGTAGATTTCCATGCGTCTTTTTATATGTACGCGCTTTCTGACGTATATGGGTGACACTTTCGTATTACCCCCCACGGGTATAATTTGTACCGCGTGTGCACGGAAGGGAAGGCGTGGGTTTCATGGGTGTACATGGGGTTGTAAAAAAATGATACCCCCTTGCATGAATTTATAGTTAATTTTAATTAATATTCACGATTAGGATAATGATAGGGAAATCCCTATTTGTTTGATCAAACTATTTAATAATATCTCATTCTATTGTACATATACAAATGATTATGTATTTTTGTGGTGTCAGATAAACAAAGTATTAACCTTTTAAAACAAAGTCATGAGAGAACTGAATGAACTGGAACAGATTGAGTTCGAAATAGAGAAGGAGAAACAAAACCTTAGAGAATGGAAACGCAAGGTACTTATACTGGAGATTGGAAAAGAAGATGATGAAGAACGTACTGATGCGATACTCGAAAGGATATCAGAACTCCTTGAAAGAAAAGAGAAATTAAAGAAGTAGTAATCGCTCCTCTTCGGAGGAGCATAACTCAAATAATGATATGAGAACATTAGAAGAAGACTTGTTAAAGATGGATAGTTTGCATGGAGATGAACTTGATGCGCACTTGTACGAGATGAAGGCTTTATACACCAAGCCGGAAGAGAAAGAAGCCATTAGAAAGCACTTAGATAAGGCTCTTGATACCATCACTAATAATGTCAAAGCAATAGAACGAAAGCTCACAATACGGGAACAGATGAATGATATTGTAGATTTAATACCCGTGTCGTATATTGCGAAGAATTACTTTGGCAAGAGTCGAGCTTGGTTATATCAACGTATTAACGGGTATAAAGTCCGAGGTCAAGTATATACTCTGAATGAGAAAGAACTTGAAATCTTTAATCGTGCCTTAAAGGATATTGGAAATAAAATCGGTTCACTTTCAGTTGGTTAATACAGCTGTTATCTGACACCGCCTTTGCCTGTGAACCGTGCAAAGGCAATTAAGGGAATAGTTATTTGCTATTCCCTTTTCTTTTTATTTTAGAAACTTGTCTACAAACGACTCGGTTATCCTTTTGTTATTGGCTTTAATTGCGGCTTTGGAGTGGCTAAACATTTTTCGATGAATATCGGAATGGCAAGCATGGCATACGCTCATTAGATTGGAATAATTAAACATTAGCTGCTTCATCTGAGTTGCTGATGCAACTGATTCTACAGGTGTTATATGATGTACTTCTGTAGCTACTGTAATCCTCCCATCTTTTTCGCAGCATTCACATATAGGGGTATTAATGAGCTTTTTAATCCGCAAAGATTTCCATTCTTTGGAATTGATATATTTGATGTATGTTTTGTTTCTACTCATTGCTTACTGATTTACAAGAACATCTACGCTTTGGCTTGTTAAATTCTACATGCTTTTCAGCTTCAGAAAGTTCATTAAACATACATTCTATATCGTAAGGAAGGACTTCTGTTTGAGGATCATTCTCAGGGTCCGATGCACGGAGAAAACAATGTATCAAACTTTGTACAATTTCATATACGCTTTTGAATCCGTATTTTGAGGCTATGGTTTCCAATCGTTTATAATTCTCCGGTGTGATCCGGGAATATACTTTTTTAGTCAAAATCTTCTTTTTCTTTCCCATTCTTAAAAGTGTTTTCATTGGTTATTTCTATTCCATCCTCGCAAGCTCCGTTTTCACAGAATGTTTCCTTCTGATGAAATTCACACCACCCGTCTCCGAATGAGTCCTCGTTGGTGAATAGCTTGCATTCACTGCATACTTGATGTATTTTATCCATATTTTATTTTTAAGTTATAGTTAAACTGCCCTCTTATGTTTGTTACCAAACAGCCCTGCGGGCAGTATAGGACAAGTTGCCGTAAATTGTTAAAATTGAACTTTTTTAAATGTAATCTATTGATTTTCAATTGATTATTTATGCACCATATGGAGCTTTCTTTATAACTAGCTAATTAGTTGATTATCAATAAATTATATTTTCTTGTGAATGGGCGTAAAAATCCCTATCTGATAATTAGCCAGGAGCTTGTCTTTAAATTCTTTCTCCATTTCGCTGATTTCTTCTACGTATTTACCGCATTCTTTCGGCCAGCTGTTGGCGAAATTTCGAATTGTCTCCCATTGCTTTTTTGTCAGCTTCCCGTCTATATACATCTGCTTATAATGCTCCTTGTATCGTGTCACTCCAATCCGGTGAATCTCCCTGGCTTTGTCAAGCTGGGAGATTTTAATGCCTTTCAACGCAGATAATTCCCTTACAAAGCGTATCTCTGACCAATCTTTATAGAATATTCGACCTATTTTGGATAAGAAGTAGTAATCTATAAATTCAAGCATTGGTACGGATTGATGCCTGTACATTGTTTCAATACGCAAGATGTTGTCTCCGACTTGTCGGCCTTTCTCTCCGGCTTCGAATGTTTTATCGTAAACCTTCAGAACTTTGCGGACATACTTGCTTTTATTTGTCGTAGCCTGCCGATAGTCATCAAAATTGGCATCATTCCAAAGGGTCCGATCAAATATCTCTTCCATCTGTTTGATATAGCAGTCTGCCGAATGCATCATTTTCATCGTTGTTCCGATCTCATAGTAAGTCACTACTGCGTTTTCGATCTTTACACATAGGCGCAAAAGAAGCTCCTTTATGGTCCTTACAGACATAGCGAAAGTTATTGGACGACTATTGTCAAGTTTACCGGTCTTTCCCTTGCTGTAGAGCTTACATATTGAACATGCGCATTTTAAACGGTTTCCCCGAATTTCAATAAAACAACCATCAAAGTTGGCATATGATGTCGATTTATAGTAAACTTCATCACCTTCCGTGCATTGTTCCAGATAATTCCGGAGAACAATCGTATCAATGTCGGCTATGTCTATGGTTGCCTTCATTGTTATTTTATCGAACATCCTTTTTCAAAGTATGGGCACACCCTTATTCCTACAGATCGCTTGCAATTATGAATTGAACATGAAACCATGAAATTCACTACGGGGCCGGCATGCTTACAGTACCGGCAATCGCATTTTATTTTCGAATCAGTCCTTTTTGTCATTTCTCTTTTTTCTTAGTATTGGTAACTTGTTAATGATAGCTCTCCGGGTGATTAATGGCAGTTTGCCTGACCGGTGAAGCAGGGTAGTTTTCTTGATACCTACATCATCTTCAGTCAGATAGTCGAATACAGCACTCAATGAACCGAATGCGTAACCTTTCTTTCGGAAGATTAAATACACATATATGACATTCATAATTTTAATAGTTCCATATGTTGTTTATTTGGAATCCTTTATATTGATCCATCCCTTCTCTAGTTTCAATCGTTTAACCTCTTGTCGATAATGGGAGATTTTTTCCCTATAGTCAGCTTCGGACATTTTGTTGATCTGATATTTAGCAGATTCCAGAGAGAGTACTGTTGACTCTCCATATTTTCTTATAAGTCCTCGTCTGTATCCTTCAATGTTTCCGCTATTGTGACGATTACAGGTAATACATTGAGCATTACAATTCTCTTCACTGAACCTGGTAGACATGTGTTCCCGGCTTATATAATGCCCACAATCGCTTACTTCGTAGGGGAATCCATTATTGCAGGAGATACATATAAATGTTCCGTCCTCTCTCACGTCTCTTAAGCGGATGTATTCGCTAAAGACCTTATCCAGCGTGTCTTTGAGCTTTGACTTCGTAGATTTACAAGGCATTGCTTTCAAGGATTTTATCGTATTGCTCAGAGTTTCTGAAGCGGATAGCGTGGTCATACCATAAGCCTGTATTAGCTTCAAATACGCATCCATCTTCATCAAGTTGAATATCTCTCAGCTTTCCTATGACGGCTATTTTTGAATTACTATTTCCCCAAAAGATTGATAGTTCATTCTTAGATGGAATATACTCCAGTTCCTCTGTTATCTCGCATATAAAGGCTCCCGTGTCATCCGGCTCAAATATTGTTGTTATTCCTTCTTCGGTTGCCTCAACTGTTATGTACCGGCTATGTTCCGGTATTTTGTAAGTCCTTTTTGTATTCATATCTGATTTGTTACGAATTAAAATGCTTGATAAGTTCTTCGGCTGTTGCCTTGTGA
>ENA-UOIY01000750-UOIY01000750.1-human-gut-metagenome-genome-assembly--contig:-P114-NODE-750-length-46921-cov-138.432467_pt1 | contig 46921 bp, 49 predicted proteins | sample MGYA00242335_ERZ723882 | MGnify/ENA metagenome assembly ERZ723882
GGCGGTCTATCTCTTGTTTTCGGTTGCTTGCTTCCTTACCGTACATGAGCATTGGCACCGGGGTTATCGTTGCCGTAGCCCTCCATGAGATTGACCACTCCCCACACCGCAAGACCCGCACCGAGCGCGATAACGAGTGTCTGAAGAACCGTGACAGCCTGATTGATGAAAGCCATAGATTTTCCTCCTTGATTTGAAAAAGATTGGTTGTGTATTTTTGAAAATGGGCATAAAAAAAGAAGCCCCGTCGCTGTTCTGCTTTGGGAGCCATCAGGCTTTACCCACTGCGCAGTGCAGCGACGGGGCTTTAATCCGCTTCGACCTCGCCCATATCATAGAGGTCGAATGTGTCATCGGGCTTGACTACCAGCTTGTGCTGCCGGTACTTCTCGATGTCAAAGGCGTTCCGCTTGTTATAGTCGGAGAGCTGCCGGTACTTTGGATGCTTCGTAATGTCGTATTTGTTACTGAGAAAAGGTCTCACGCCTCGAAGCTGCAAAATACACTTGGCTCCGTCCATGACGGCGATCTCATCCTGAGACATCAGTTCCTTGCCGGTTTTCTGATAGTTCAAGCCATAGGAGTTGTTGTTGGAACGGGTTTCTGAGGTGTTGTAAAGGTCGATTGTCTCCTTGCCCAGCACCTCGCTGATTTCCTTGAGGGTCGATTTCTCCTTGCCGCCAAGAAAAAGTGTGCAGTCGCAGTTGCCCGTGATGGTGTCCGCCGCATCCTTGTAGATGGTCTTGAGCTGAGACTGGGACTGCAAGATGATTGACGCCGAGATTTCCCGGCTTCGGATGGTGGCGATGAGCTTATCAAACTTCGGGATTTGACCGATGTTCGCAAACTCGTCGAGCAGACAGCGCACATGGACGGGAAGCCGTCCGTTGTAAACGTCATCTGCTTTGTCGCAGAGAAGGTTGAAGAGCTGGGAATACATGATCGCCACGACGAAATTGAAGGTGTCATCGGTATCGGAAATGATGACGAACAGCGCCGTCTTTCGGTCTCCGATGGTGTCCAGCTCCATCTCATCGTAGCTCATCAGCTCCCGCAGCTCTGCGATGTCGAAGGGCGCAAGCCTTGCACCGCAGGAAATCAGGATCGACTTCGCGGTTTTGCCCGCCGCCAGCTTGTATTTGCGGTATTGCTTGACCGCAAAGTGGTCAGGGTCGCGGGCTTCCAGCTCATCGAACATGACATCCACGGGGTTCTTGAAGGTCTCATCGTCCTCTCTGGCTTCCGAGGCATTGATCATTTCGAGCAGGGTAGTAAAGTTTTTCTCGTGGTCGGGTGCCTCGTACCAGATGTAGCCGATGAGGGCTGTGTAGTAGAGCTTTTCTGCCTTGACCCAAAAATCTTCGCCGGACTTATCGCCGTCTCCCTTCGTGTTGACGATGATCGTATTGACCAGCTTGAGGATGTCCTTCTCGCTGCGGATGTAGCTGAAAGGGTTGTAGTGCATAGATTTCCGGAAATTGATGGTGTTCAGCGACTTGATGACGTAGCCGCCCTTTTCGAGCATTTTTCCGCATTCCACCAGCACCGTTCCCTTCGGATCGGTCACAACATAGCTGCTGTGCATCTGCATCAGGTTCGGCTTCACGAAAAAGCGTGTCTTACCTGAGCCGGAACCGCCGATGACAAGGATATTTTTATTGCGGGCGTATTTCGGCTGCTTCGGGCGGCTGTTCATCGTCAGGTATTCCGTCTGCGTCAGGATGACGTTGTTCGAGAACTCCGGGTCCATGTACGGCTTGATGTCCTCCGGCTTGCCCCAGCGGGCAGAGCCGTATTCTTCGCCCTGCCGGAACTTCTTGCGGTTTTTGCCCTTGACGTAGACCGCCAGCTTGAGCAGCGCACCGGCAATCACACCGATGAGCAGATCAACGGGATGAAAGCTGGGCAGCGGATTTGCGAAGGCAGTGCCGAACACGGCAAAGCCGTTTGTCAGCTTGTCGATGAACTCCGTGCCGGGTGCAAGTCGGAACACGGCGGCAATCTTATCCGCAAAGTAGAAGGCGAAGACATACGGAAGGTTCAGAAGAATGAGCTTCTTCACATCGGGTTTGTTCACAGCTCCACACCCCGATCCTTGGTCTTGACCTTGACCTTCTCCTTGTGCTGCGCCTTGCTCTGGGCTTTCTCCTGATCCAGCTTGTGCCGGATAGACGGCTGTTCCTTCTGCTTGACCGTCTTGGCAGAGAACTCCTTGAAGGCGGCGGTCATCACATCAACATCCCGTCCCTTGAAGAAGACAAGATAGCTGGGCGGCTCAACGGAAACGTCCTTCTTGAGCGCAAAGTCCAGACCGTATTTGCTGGCAGTCCGCTCAAAGGACTTGATGTTGCCATCCGTCACTTCGATGTTGGAGATGGCGGCGTTCTGGCTCATCAGATGCTTTATGGACTGCTTGCCGCGATAGGTTTTGGGCTGCTGCATCTGCTTCTGCGCCTTCTCGATCTCCTGCACGAACTTGTCCAGTGCCTTTTTCAGCACCTCGGCTGAGATTTTTCCGCCCTTGATCATAATTGCAACAACTTTGGTGTTGACTTCATCCTGCATTGCAGTGATACCTCCTTTCCTTGGAATGATTAAAGTGATGTTGCCTCAGCTAAGGCGGCACACCCGGCAGATGAATGAATATGACCATGTAAAGCCCTCCTTTCAGGCATAAAAATAGCCGCCAGCGTTTCGCTTGCTGTTTACCAGCCGTTGAAATCATGATTGACCTTTGCGGAGTAGAAATTGTCCATCGTTGCCGGAGCGTTATAGAGTGTGGTCAGGAGATATGCCCTGATGTTCCGAATGTTGGACGGACATTCCTTCATTGCGTGGAAAACATACTCGATGTGGCTGCTGTCCAGCTTGAGAAAGCGGGACTTGACCACTTGCTGCGGCATATCTTCGCCATTGATGCGGATGGTAGGAGCAGTTGAGCAAACGGCATCCAGCATGATCTCGACAATTTCACCGAGGCGGTCTCCGTCAGGGCGGTCTTTCATAATCTCGTATTCGATGTTCTCTTCGATGATTTCTCTATATCGCTCTCGCTCATCCATCCAATCAATCCCATCATTTCTGCGTCCTGTGCCTGAGTGATTGATAGATGGAGTATTGTTCAAGTGAGTATTTTCTTGGTGTGTAATTACTTGGTTCGTATTTATTTGCATTGGGTTTCCCGATGTCGGGACATCCGTTGCCGGTTTTACCGGTATCGGCTTTTCCGACGACGGTGAATCCAACGCCGGTTTTGACAACTCCGGTATTTCAAAGACAAGATACTCGCTTTGCGCCATTCTGCCGTTTTTGTCCCTACGCTGACGCCTGATGATATAACCGGCATCCTCCAATTCCTGCACAGCAGAGCGAACGCCGTCAATGCCATCCGTATTGAGCTTGGCAAGCCCCTTGAGGGAGTAGTCCCATTCATCCGGAAGGCTGAGGATTTTCGACATCAGCCCAACAGCCTTGAGGGAGAGCTTCTTGTTGCGAAGATGGTGATTGCTCATCATCGTGAAGTTCTCGATCTTGGGGACTCTGAAAACTGCCATAAAATCACCTTGCCATCTTGGGAAGCAGCTCTTCGCCGCACTTTTTCTGGAACTTCATTCGGATGACATCCTTGCCCTTCGGCGTGAAGTAGGTCTGAGAACCGGTGTAGCAGTACGTCACAAAATCGCGGACGATGAACAGTCCGGCATTGCTGTCCTTGTTGTAGGGAAGAAGCTGACCGGAGGGAGAGCGGAACAGGTACTTTTCTCTAAGAAGGAACTGGACGAACTTGCGCTCCGGGATTTTCAGTTCCTTCGCCGTCGTTCGGATATTGGTGCAGTCATCCGGATTGATGAAGGCGTCGTAGTAATCGGCTTTGGGCTTTGCCGTGTTCAGCTCACACTCAAGAGCCTTCACGCGATTCTTTTCCAGAATCAACGCCTGAGCAAACTCCACAATGACCGCAGGTTCCTTCTGAATGCGTTCCAGAAGGGAGTCCGTCATGTAGCCGCCGGTCTTGCGGATGGTGGGGACAACTTCATCGAACAGCCAGTGTTCAAACTTCTCAGCAGCAGGGAGTTTGCTGTGAACAATCAGTCGGTAAACATCGCCCTCCGGTATATAGGAAAGGGACTGCATACCACCGCTTGTAAGGGTGTCCCGTTTTAGGACACCCTTGCAGTGATCAATAATTGCCTTTCCGGGTCGGGCATATCCAAGCGCTTTCGCAATATCTGAACCGCAGAACAGGAGTGTTTCCCCTTCGAGGATCGTTCGCACCTCACCGAACTGTTCATTCTTGAAGACTTCGATTTTGTTATTCATGACTGACTTCCTTTCCGGCAGCAGATGTGCCATTTTGATTTTTGAGAGTAGAAACGGGTTTGCAGCAGTAGGGACACTCTGCAAACACGCAGGACTGATATTTCCAGAAGGGACGATGAAATCGACAGCTTCGGCACTCAGGGAGAATGCCATCCGCGCCGCTGTCAAAATGCTCAAAGCCGGGTGTGGTCTGCATCAGCAATTCCAGTGCTTGCAGATCACCGGCTGTCATGCGTTTCATGCTTAAAAACTCCTTTCTTTCGCCGCATCGCCAGCAAATATTCCGGCTTTTGGGCAACAAAAAAGAGGGTTTGCTTCTTACTCCAAATTGGAGAAGAAACAAACCCTCTTCGTTTACGATGTAGTTCAGATGATTTCTCGGATGGTATGAATGATACCGAGCAGCAGCCCGATGAAGAAGGCGAGTCCTCCGATGAGACCGCCTATGATTAAGTTCAATGCGAAGATGCCGACTGAGCCGGAGATACCGTAGCCGCTGGGAACGAGCCAGAGGCACATCCTCCGGATGCCGAACGGTAATCCAACGCAGATCCACATAAGGAAGTAGTCGCATACGCCGTCAGGCATATAGATCGGCTTGAGAAATGACGCGAGGCAGAACGCAAGCGCGATTGGAAGCACAACCTCCTTCAAGAAGACTTTGATAGCACCCACTATATCCTCCTTCTGCCGGAAGTGTGCAGCAGCACCCTCCGGCTTGCTTGATTATTGTGAAAGTCCTTTGTTTTCGGTCAAAAAAAGAAGGGACTAAGCCAGAATGCCTTGATTTTCAAGGTCTTTCTGATTTAGTCCTATTATCGCACAATAATCCTTGATGACGATTGCCTCTACACGCCCTGCCTCCACTTCCTCCATCATCGCCAAAAATCCGGGGCGGTCAAAACGGGTGCCTGAGATACCATCATCGGTAAAGTGCGTAGGGTTGGGCAGCCCATTCCGGCGGGCAAAATCCTCTAACATCTGTTTTTGGTTGGATATGGAATTGCTCTCGCCCTGTAACTCATCGTCCCGGCTCAGGCGCTCGTACAGTGGGGTAATTTTTTCATTTCTCATGGCTGTACCTCCTGAAACAAAAATGCTCTAAGTGATTGCTTCACTAACCATGACACAATCATGATTAAGAAGTCACTTAGAGCATATATCACCCGCGGCTTGCTTGAAGATATGGTATTGCCGCACGGCAATGTGGTCAGGCTGTTCTTCCTCCAAGGCTTCAAAGAGTAGGTCAAGCGGAGATTGATAATCGTCATCTTCTTCCTTTGCGCCGCCGTTTTCAATCATGTAGAGAATGGTTTCCATGTTCTGATCTTCGGGCGGTGCTTCGTGCAGCAGATAGAGCATGAGCGCAGCGTCAAGCGCCGTCTCCGATTTTTCCCAGAACGGATCGTTTGCTTTCGCGCCCTTTGGAGTGGTGTTCTTGATGAAATTATCGATCAGCTTGAACACGTCTGCGTCCTTGCGTATGTAGCAAAACGGGTTGTAACAGTCGGATTTAGATGGGTCGATCAGGTCAAAAACGCGCAGGACATAGCCTTCCTCCAGAAACAGATTTCCGACGGCACGGAGCATTTCGCCCTTTGGGTCAGTGACGATGAAGCTGGCATTGGCAAGCATGAGGTTCGGTTTTGCCAGAAACCGTGTCTTGCCCGAACCGGAACCGCCGACGATAATTTGCAGAAGATTTCGCCGGTGCAGCTTACCGTTCATGCTCATTTGCAGGTGTTGGGTCAGTATGACGTTTTTGCCTGCATCCTTGTCGCGGTACTTCTTGTCCAGTTCCCGGACACTGCCCCACGACGCAGAGCCATGTTCCTCGCCGGGGCGCGTATTCTTTTGCCCCGTGTAATAAAACAGAATCGCGCCGCCGTAGAGCAGTAAAAAGATGCCGATAAACTTCATCGTGTACGGCGTCCAGTGCAGAGAAAACGGATTCTTTGTCGCGGCTGAAAAGGCATCCATCAGCGTGAAAATCGTCATGCCCGGTTCATAGCAGCTCGCCATCAGCACGGCCAACCAGACGATGGGTAGAGTAAACGCCGCCCACACTGGGGCGGCGCTTCGGAATGATTTCTTCTTGCGTGTCACAGGTCACTGTCCAGACAGGCAAGACCGGTCCGCTCGGCGTGGCGCTTGCACAGAAGCAGGACACCGGCCACGGCCAGCAGCAGGACCGGCGCAGCAAAACAAAACAGCTTTTTTATCATGTTCAGATACCTCTTTTCCAATATCATAAATGCGTCTCACGGTGAGACGTATTTCCGGTCGGGCGCGCAGCCCTCCCCAACATAGGAGCTGCCCGCGCCAGCGGGCAGCCTTGGTTTGCTCCCCTTGGCTGCCACACTTCCGCTGGGTGGCCGCTGTCAAGGCCCAGCCAGTGCGCACACTGGCTGGCTCTGCGGCCGATGCGTCAGCATCGACCGGCCTTGACTGCGGACAGCCAGCGGAAGATATTCCCCCGGAGGGGAGCAAACCTCTTTAACGTGCGCTGCGGTTCATATTCCGGGACCGAACCTGCGGCGTGATTCCACGTTCAATGCTGCCGCCAATCTTCTGCGCCATGTCCTGAATCTGTCCAAGCGCCTGACGCCGATCCTGCGGGTCAAACCCGTCATAGAACGCCGCCAGATTTGATACGTCGGGCGCTTCACACGGAACACCAAAGCGACGACAGATCATATAGCCGACGCTCTGCGCATCCAGCTCATAATCATCCCGCGAATAGTTCTGATTATAGCCTTTGGCATGAAAACGGACGTGGGCGATCTCTGTTGCGATGCCTGCGAACGCTTCTGCATCGTTATATTTCGGATTGACCGCCATTTTCATCTGGTTTGGGTCGTAGAGCGCAGGCATGGGGATACTCTCATCACTCACCAGCGGCACAACACAATAATTCAGGAGCGTTTTGAGGGCTTCCGTCATTTCCTTGCTGTCCGGCTGCAAGGCGGTGTGCTTCAGGTCGCGCCCGCTTGTCTGCCGCACGTCGTAAACGTCCGTCAGTACATACCCTTTGCCGAAAGAGGAACGGGTGTAAATTTTCACGCCATTCTTTTCCTCGGTTGGAGATACGCTGCGCATCAGACTTTTCCAGCGGTCTTTTGTTCCGAAAATGGTTGCATCCTGATCCTGCACCATAACGAGTGCGACGTTGCCCGCGCTGCAACTCGGATTGTCGGCCTGGCAATTCAGATACCGCAAATAAGCGTCCGGGTCGCTGGTGATCTGAACAATACCCGCGTCCTGCATGGCGTTCGTATTCTCACGGTCCGCCTGACGCTGCGCCTGCCAGAGTTCGCTGCTCTGATTCTTTTCATTTACTAAATCTGCTAAATTTAAGATAATACTCACTCCTATTACCTGATATGCTCCAGCTCGCGCTGGGGTTCTGGCCGCGTCCGCTCTGCGGCGGCGCGTAAAGCTGCCAGCCGTCCGCGAACCGGCTGTTTTTCCTCATTACTGGTCAAAGTCGTCCCCTGCGTCAAGCCACTCCTTTGCTTTTGCAAGGATGGTTCTGGTCGGGCAGGGGTCTGCTCTTTTTTTGGCTGCGCGTCCTCCGGCTGCTTCGGCTGGTATCCCATCTGTTCTAAAATGTAGTTTGCCTGTGACAGATGATCGATATTGGTCAGGATTTCAAGGTATGGCGCGTCGCCTTTCTTGTCCAAAATGGTTGAAAATAACAAGCCGACTTTCTTGGCTCTGCGCTTGAACTCGTCAAAATCCTCTGTGCGCAAGGGCAAAACTTCGATGGGGCGCTGTTCACTGAGCAGCCGGTTCATATTCACCTTGCCGTAAAGCTTTTTCTGGTCTTTTGCCAGCGCGTATAACAGCGCCGCGAGATTTTTTGCACCCCGCGCCAGTAATTTAATGGCTTCTTCTGAAATTTGTACGCCCTCTTTCATCACGAGATCAGCAGCTTCGCCGCTTACCTCCATAAATGTGACCTCCTTTCCCGCGTCTTGTCTGGCGCATGATTTTTTGTTGGTGGTGGATTGCTTTCCCGCGCCTGCCGTAGCATCCGCGGTGCGTATTCTGCGATTTTGCCACATAGCCGCAGTTCCCGGCGTAGGGGACGTAGCTGCGCGGTCAGCGCGTCAATGTCCGCGTCAAGCTGCGTAGACGGCTGCTCCTGGCGCAATGCGTACAGTTCCTTACGCCGGTCTACGATTATCTGCATCTCGTTTGACAGCGCATCGGACAGCATTTCTAACTCTGGCTTTGTATCTATGTGATACTTCTGCAAAAGGAAGAATTGGTGCCGGTATTGCTTTGCACGGCGTATCTCTGCCCGCGTTTCAAACGGAACTTTTTGCGGGCGTTTCTTTCGCGGTGACAGCAGATACAGATAGTATAGGTATAGCGCCCGGAAACTGCCGCGTTTGACGGGTGGATAGCGGCGCGGACGGCGGCGAATGGTATAGCGTTTGGATTTGCTCTGTTCCGGCGGCATAGCAGAAGTTCCACCGCGCCGCCTGCGGAGCCGCTGCAAAATGGATTCCTCGGTGTAATCCTCGCCCAGACTGTCCAGCCGGAGAAACCGCGCTCCACCGGGCGGCTTGACGGCGGTATGCTTGACGTTGGAGCCGTATTTGACGGTATATCCGCGTTTCTTGAGAATGTCCAGCAGCGACGCAAATGTGAAGCTGGCTGCAATGGCCGCGTCCAGATCCTGCCGGACAAGATCGCGGATGGTGGTCTTGCCGCTGCGCTCGGCGTTCCATTCTGCATAGTGCTGACCGCTGCCCTCCGGCTGAATGACAGAGAATCCGTACTTACGGCTGACCTCATTGGAAATGCCGCGAATATCTTCAAAGTAATCTTTGAACGCATTGCGATATTTCACTCCATCCACGAATGAAACAGAGTTGAATACAATATGGCAATGCAAATGCTCTTTGTTGACATGGGTACAAATGACAGCTTGATATTTGTCACCGAGCAGGCGGCGTGCAAATTCCACTCCCGCTTCATGCGCCAGCTCTGGCGTCGTTTCGCCCGGTGCGTAGGAGTGGACAAGATGATAGCCGACAACGCCGCCTGGTTTTCCAAACCGCTCTTTCGTGCGCTGCATATCCAGATAGCAATTTTCTACTGTGCAGTTGATCGCGCTCTGCAAAATCACTTCATCACCCAACGCAGTTTTGTTGGAATCCTCAATGTAATCCAGCGCACGGGAGAGCGCGGTTTTATCGCCGTCCTGAATATAGCGCAGACAGTCATCCAGCCGTGCACGGATGGTAATGATTTTGTCATAGGCCATCAGAGCGTGTCCAGAATCCTACGGTATGCCTGCTTTACCAGGCTGACCGCTTCGTGGATTTCTGCTTGCGTCGCATAGCCTTTTCCATTTGTCCAGTGCGCGATCTGGTTAATATTGTTTCCAATGGCCGACAACTCACGCAGGAGTGCGGCGTATGCGTCAGGCGGGCGCGGACAGAGATGTTCGCCCATGATAAGTTTGCGGAGATAGGTGTTGATATTCAGACCGGTAATCTGACATTGCTGTCTCAGATGTGTCAGCTCTGCATCGCTGAGCCACAGACCAACAGAATTGCGGCGTGTCCGCATAACGTGCTCCTTCCTTATAATCATAGTTATTGCGTCCCAAGTTGGGACGCAATTCGTCGCGGGGTTTTAGGGTACACCCTAACAAGTGGCGTTTGTGGCACAAATGCCGTACTTGCTAAAGCAGCGCTGCCAAAGGCAACGCTGCCCGTTATCGCTGCGGCGAAACAGATTTTGTTTGACGAGGACGTTTTGAAAGATTCTTCATCCGATGCTCCAGCATTAAAATGTGCTGCAATTCTGCTTCACTTTCCGGCACATAACGAATGTCGTGAATGGTTTCATCGTATGGCATGGAGCTGTTCATAAAGGCGTGATAGCTGCTCTCACAGAAAGAATCATCCTTATCGCGGTACTGAATCTTTGCAACAGGCAGCGCAGATTTTATGACGCGCTGCACCTGCTTCGCATAATCCAGCGGAATGACCTTGCCTGCCAGCTTGCCGTCGCGGATACCCTCAATCACAACGCGGTATGCCAGAATCCCTTCCGGGCAGTCTGCGTAATGCGTCCAGATGCAGTTTGCGTTCGTATCGTCGAGAAAAACCTCGCGCTCCAGTACACACCATGTTCCGAGCGGACGGCACATCCAGAGAAAAGAACGGCGCTCCATATCGGTTTCCTGTGCGCTGTCCCAGAGCCTTTTTGCGTCAAAGTCAAAGTCTGCGGTATAGGCGCAGGTGTTCTTCTGGACAATCTCAGCCAGATGGGAGAGAATGTCCGGCCGATAAAATTTACGCTGCTCCATATTCCTGCTCGAACTCCGCTGGTCTGCAATATCGGGATTCCATTGAAAATGCACCGTCCGGCACAATGCGGCTGCCGCGCGGAAGTTCGATCTTCTGCGTGGTCAGTACCGTGCCATAGAACAAATCTTCTGCCTGTTCTGCAAGCACAAAGACCTCATTTGGACTGTCCAAAAGCGCCTGCATATCATATTGATAAAGACCAAAATGAACGGTCTGACGGCTGACACGGTAGGGTGTAAACAATGCGGGTACGCCGAAAATCCGGCATACCCGCATCGGGGTCATGTTTGCATTGATGGTACTCATGCGGTTTCCTCCTAACGTTCTGGAAATGATTGTGATAGCTCTTTTTTAGGCTGCAAGGATGGACATTTTTCTGCGATGGCGTCAATCAGATCGGCGGCACAGGAACGGATGGTATCGAGTGATGCTTTCAGCTCATTCAGTTCCTTGCCCTTGCTCCACCCGGCGACGTAGCCGAACGAATAATCCGACGTATCAATCCCAAAATGCTGGCAAACGACATACGCCACACTTTCGGCTTCGACCTCGCGCGTGTGCTGGTCTTTGGACGGCGGCTCTTTTTTCTTGCGTCGGTGGAGCGTGGCGTGGCTGATTTCATGCAGCATGGTTTTGACCGTCTGCTTCTGGCTCATGCCTGGGCGGACCAAAATTTCTTCCGTAACGTGGTTGAAGCAGCCTTTCGCCGCGCCATGCGGCGCTTCATACAAAATGGGAACCGGCGAAACGCTTGTGATCGCGTTCGCCAGTTCCTCAAAATGTGCAATATCGCCGCTGAGTTCCGAAACACCGATGCTGGGAAGTTCCTTGCCCTCGGTCTGTGAAATGTCAAAGACGGTGACAATACGGAATCGCATAAGCTGCACCAGCGTCCGCTCCCGAAGTGGTTTGCCAGCCGCGTCCAAAAGCGGTTTTCCGTTCGCGTCTAAACGGTCTTGTTCAATAAAGCGCCGATATGGACAGGGCGCAAGAATTTTTAGCCCATGCTCACCAGCCTTGACCGTGCGCTCAAAATTCTTCTTCCATGCGTGAAACCCGGCTACATGGGATGCAGCCGGGTTTTGCATGAGGATGAGCATAACGTTGCCAAAACTGTATGTGTGGAATTTGGACATGGCAGACAGATATTCCGCGTAGCGCCCACTGGTAAAAATCTCGCTGACACCCTGTTCCAGTTTTTCGGTCAGTTCTTTGAGACGTTCGTCCGGTGTTGCACCGGTCAGTTCAAACCCCATTTCAACGCTCCTGCGACGGTGGTTTGCGCTGCTTTTCGGGGTTCAAAACCTTCTGCTTCGGCTCGACCTTCAATGTGACTGGTTCATTTCCGCAAAAGCCTACCAGAATTTCAGCCTTATGGAATTTCTTCTTGAAGCGCTCCATCTGGTCGGGAGGGAGCGAACAAAAGCTGTCCTCCGTCAAACCGCACACGAAAAAAGGACCCACCAGACCACCATAGCCGCCCTCGACACTACGGTTGAAATCCATACCAAAAAGAAGTCCTTCATCGTTTGCAACAATGCCGACCGGTTCCTCGTATGGATAAATAGCAGTAATCAGGCCGCCTACAATCTCCTGCATGGCTTGAACGTCATGCGGAATTGTTTTTTCGTATGGCGCATATCCCGGCTCGACGACGAGTACGGTCATTTGCTCTACTGCTTCTTCGCCCATACACTTATTCACCGCCCCATTCCAGCACGAACACGACAGACAGGACCTCCTGCTCGGTGACTGCTTTGGAAACGGCGCTGACAACGGCATCATAGCTGATAGGCAGCCTGCCGTTCTCTGTGATTTCCCACGGAGCGGACAGTGCAAACGTTTCGGCATTGCCGTTTTTGGTAGTCTGTGCGCCGTTAATCTTAAAGCCGAGAAGCTGGGCATCAACCTTTTCGTGTGCCATATCGGTCGTGTAGGGCACGATCTGCCAACCGTTTTTGGTGGAAATCGAAACGCTGGATACAACGACCTCGCCAGTGGAACCGTTGATGATCTCTGCACTGCCCGTGTGTACCTCGCCGTTTTCATCAATGACGAGCGGCAATGTAACCGGCACAGTCACGGAAAATACCTCGGTGATCTCCCAGTGCGCATAATAGGTCGTTTCACCATCCGTTGTATAGACAGTGTTGGAATTAACCTGTGTACCGCCGGTCGCTTCGGTGAACCAGCCTAAAAACTCTGCATTTTTGCACGTCGGCTCGGTAGGCAGCACCAGCTTTTCACCGTAAGTCTGCTCGGTCGTTTCGCTCTGACCGATGCCCAAATCCCATGTTACGGTGTACTTGTTGGCCGCGAACTGCGCGTAAAATGTCGTGCTGCTGGTGATCGTGACCGTACTGTAAAGACTGCCGCCGCTCTTGGCTGTGAACCAGCCCTTGAACGTGTAGCCGGTCTTGACGGGAACACTGCCCGGCGCGGTCGGCTTACTGTTCGGCTTCAGCGTTTCGGAAAAGCTGGCCCTGCCGTCGATGGTGCCGCCGTTTGTTCCTGCATCCCACTTGACCGTCAGGCTGACGGTCGCGCCGCAGTCATCACACTTCCCGTCGCCGTTTGCGTCGGTGTGGTTCGCATATTCCTCGCTGGAATCACCACAGGCAGAACAAGTTTTCGTGCGCTTGTGCTGCGTATCGTCCGCTTTTGACCATGCCCCATAAGAATAACTATGGTCCGCGTAATCATAAGTTGATGCGCTGCAGGACGTGCAGGTTTTTGAACGGCGGTGCTGCGTGTCAGAATATTTGATCCACGCGCCAGTGGAGTAGCTATGATTTCCGTATTCCGTTGTGGAGTACCCGCAGGTGCGGCAGGATGCCGTTCGGCTGTGCTGACTGGAGGAAGAATTGCTCCATGATCCGTAGCTCATACTGTGGCTGGCATAGTCGTAGTCCGTCGCGCCGCAGTTTCGGCACGAACCGGTTCGCCGATGCTGGCTGGACGAATACTGCTCCCACGAGCCATAGCTATAACTGTGGCCGCTGGAGTAGATCGTCTCGGATTTCGTTTGCCCACAGGCGCAGGAATACGACCGGTAGCCGTTGCTGGTACAGGTAGCCGCCTGCTGACTTTGCAGCACCCACGTATGGCTGCCGCAGTCCGGGCAGGTGCCAGACCCATAAGCACCGGATCCGTGGCTCTTTGTCACATACGTTCCTATATATTGTACATAATGGCAGGAATTGCACTCGTTGTATGTTGCATGGCCTTGCGAGGAATGTGCAACTTCGACGTATGTGCCTTGGAAGGCGTACTTTCCGCACGACGGGCAGTTGCCGATGATCGTACCGGTGGACTGAACGGAAACGTTAGACGCGCTCATCACGCCGCTATAAAGGTCATAGAAATAGCGTTCGCTGCGGTTGGATGCCGACCAATTATAGGTATAGAACGGCACGGACGATTTGGGGTAGCCGATCAGATAACCAATGTAAAGGGTATCGCCGGAATCTGCTTCTCTCCAGAAAGCATCTTCACCAATGGTTTCAAGAATTGTCTCACCATAATACATAGTGAGGGTGGACAGCTTTGAGCAGCCATAGAACGCATGACGGCCAATGACCGGGGCCAGTGGCAATTCGGCGGTAGTCAGATTCGAGCATCCCTCAAACCAGTACGCGAGGTCTGGAATCGTCAACGCTTCCATATCGTCGTACCAGATTTCTGTGATTTGTTCCCGATATTCCGCCCACGGCTGGTCATCCGCGCTGGTAAAGACAGGCGTTTCACCGCTGCCGGAAATGGTCAGCCATCCGTTGCCGTTCAGCTCCCAGCGGATACCGCTGTTCTGAATCGTGCCGCTGGCGACAACATCATCCGCCGCAAATGCCGAAATGCTCAGGGAGAGCATCATACAGAGAACAAGCAAAAGCGCTGTAATTTTTCTGAATTTCATAGCTTAACCCTCCATAACGGCGGCAATCGTAAACACGACAGTTGCCGCGGCAACGTTGGTGACAGCCTCGCTTGCAGACACCTTTGCGCGGTAGCGGATGGCAAGCGACTTTTCCGCAGGGATTGCAGGAAAGGCGTTTTCTGCCAGCGTCAAAGCGCCTGCGCCTTTGGTCGCGCAGCCGTTGATGTTCAGTGCAATGCTGTTTTTACTCGCAGAGAAATCTTCATAGTTGCCGATCTCGAACGTACCGGGTTGAACGTCCACCTTGGTCACTCGGATGCTACCGATTTTTCCGTTGTTTACGATGGAAGCGTTATTTGCTGTGACAACGTAGCCGTCAACAAGAGAAACCGGCAGCGCAGCCGGAACCGTACACGAAATCGGCGCGACGGTGTTTACGACCGTGAGCGTCACAGGTACGCGGGCTTCCGTCGTTTCTGCTGCCGAAGCTGTGACGGGAAATGCAAAAATGAGCGCCAGCGCCAGAAGCAGTGCCGCCGCTTTCTGATAGGTTTTCATCACGTTACTGCACCTCCTTGGGCCAGAGGTAGGCAGTATGGAGCATCAGCTCTGTCTGCATACTGCCGATCTGCTTGCCGTCGCGGAATGCCGTGATCGTGACTGTGCAGTCCACATTGCCAAACTCCGGTGCTTCAAACAGCGTGAGCGTCGAGGTGCTCTTGCCTGCGGCAAGCTCGAAAGCGTCAGCAATGAGTGTATCGTCCTTGTTGCGGCGGATTTCCACCTTGTAGGTATCGTTCTTACTGTTGTTCGTGAACTCCGCTTTTACCGACTGTTCCCCGACAATAGCATACAGATGAGCCGGAGCAATAACAGAAAGCTGATTGTCCGCGACGATAGCGTTGAGGTCTTTCTGGGCTTCGCGGAGGCCGCTGACATCGTAAAAGACAACCTCGGTTTCTTTGTGCTGCTTGGCTCTTTCTGTGATCCTGACCTTGATGGTGTCGATTACGGCCAACGTACTATCGCGGTCATAGATTACCTTGACTGCATCGTCCACACGCGCGACAACGACCGCCGGCATCTGCGCTCTGTTGTTGCAGTACACGGCCCGAACGCCGCCGCCCCAAACGAGCAGCCGTTAACATTGTCCAGCACAATTTTTCCATCTGCCGCGCCGCAGCCGATGATAAGGTCGCCGTCCACGGTCATGTCTTTCAATTCAACGTCAGCAGTGCGAATCAATACGCTGCCCTTGATGTCCTTATCGTAAGTACCCTTGGACACAATATAAGTACCAATGATGTTGTAGAAGATCTGTGCAAATTCGGCTCTCGTGATGTTCTCCAGCGGGGCAAGGACTTTGCCGCGACCGTGGATATAGTCAGCGCCTACCATTGCGCGCACATAGGGCAGCGCCCAGTTGGAAATCTCGCTGCGGTCAGAGAACGCGGACAGATCCGTTTTTGCGTATGCGTCATAGTCCAATTCCAATGCTCTTGCCACGACAGTCATCGCTTCTTGTCTGCTGATTGGCGCATCTGGGGCCATTGCCGAGTTACTGCGCCCGTTGTAAGTACCCATCTGGACAGCCATTGCCACATCGTCGTAATACCATTTGGATTTGGATACGTCCGTGTACTTGGAAATGTCAGCTTTGACATAGCAGCCGAACGAGCGGTTGATGATTGCCGCCATTTCCGCGCGGGTCATATCGCCATTCGGGTCAATAATGGTGCTGGACTTGCCGTAAAGCAAACCGTTATCCACGGCCACGCTGACCGCTTCGGCATACCACGATTTTGCATTGTAATCCTTAAAGTCCGCAGCCTTGCGGTTGACTGTGTTTGCCGCCGACGCGCTGACTGCCAGCGATAAACAAGACGCGACGGCGAGGATCATTGCGAGGATTCTTTTTCGTTTCATTTTGAAGTCCTCCTTAATAACGCAAGGGGAAGGCTGAGCCTTCCCCTTTAAATGAATGGATCGTGCTTAGCGATACTCGACGGTGTCCCATGCGATAATGAACAAAACGCTGGCGATAGAAACGTTGGTAACAGCCTCAGAAACCGGAGTTACAATGGCATCATAGAAAATGCCGATGCTGTTCGCGGAGGTATCGCCCACACCGGACATATAGCAGCCCTCGATGGCAGCATCCAGAAGCGTCTGCTTGGAAGCGTTTTTTCCATCCGTCGCTGCTGCAGCACCGCCGCCGATGGCAAGCTGGAACCCGAACTTGTTGCTGTTGACCTTCTCATGTGCCAAAGATGCCTTGTCACCGAACGCGGCCAGCGACCAACCCTGCGCGGCTTCGATGCTCACGGAATCGACCTTGACTGCACCGAAAGAGTTGTTGACGATTTTGGCGTCGCTCGCGGTGGAAACGGTGCCATCAGTGCCAACGGCGACGGGCAACACGGTCGGGACGCTGACGCTCATTTTGGTGGCTGCCGGATCGCCGTCAAGGCTGCCATCAGCCGTGCTGGACAGCGTGACAGAGGACGTGCCCGTGCTGCCGGAAGCGTCAACGGTGTTGGCGGCGGAAGCGGAAATGGCGAGGGACGCGAGCATGCAGATGGCGAGGACGAGGGAAATGATCTTCTTAGTGTTTTTCATGGTAAAATCTCCTTTGTTGTTTTGAAAAATTAGTTTTTAATGGTGATTATGATGATTGCCCCGGCTGTGCCGATAATATCACCGGTTTCGGGGTCCAAGTTGTGAAAATATGCGGTACATTCGTATGTACCAGCGGGCAGGTCAACATCCAGCTTCGCACGTTCAATCTTACTGCCAACAGCAATGGCGCCGGATTCATAAATCTGTTCACCAGTGTCATTGCGAATGATTTGAACCTTTTGCGGATAGTTATTGATGCTTTCGTTTACGAGCATCAAGTTTCCCTCAGATGCTCCATCCTCAAAGATGGGCGCGGTGTTGGCAGAAATGTTTATCATACCCTCCGCGACCTTGTTATTAAGCGCAGCTTCGATTTCCTCCGGCGTCATCTGATCCCAGCCACCTTCAACGGCGCTGGAATCGTAGACAATCCCGGCCTTGGCACGCGCTTCTTCCTTTGTCATAGGAGAACGGAGCGTGACGATGATGAAAATGATTGCGCCGATGGCAACGGCGGCGAGGACGCCTGCGCCGATCCAGACGGCGGTGCGCGAGTTGGACTTGTGCTTGGGGTGGTAATTCATGTGTGAATCCTCCTAGATTAAAATTGTCAGGGCGGCACCACCAAACGGTGCAGTAATGCTCTGTGGTGCATATCAGCGTGTGGGGGCAGGCTTGCCCGGACGCAGAATGTCTTTTTTCTGCTGTGCGTGAATTTCACGCTGACGGCGATCCTCCAGCGCAGAATAGATACTTTCCACGATTTCGATTGGCTTCATAGAAACGTCCGGAAAGTATTTTCGCAGTCGGTCGCCGCCCAACGTAACCTTGGTCGCGTACATATTGTCGCGCTGCGAATTGAACTCAATCGGTTCTTCGTCCGCCGCATTGGATTCGCTCGGCTGCTTGCTCTCCGTATGGAGTGGAATAACGTTGTCTGCCTGCGCTGGCGCAACTTCCGGCTTTTCCGTTGTCTGCATTATAGGCGGTTGCAAAGTGTTTTCCTGTTTCGGCGGCTCCGGCATGACCGGCTTCACGTCCGGTGGTGTTGGTACTGGCGACGTGCTGGGCGTTACCATGGACGCGACCGGGAACGGAGGATCTGGCTGTGCCGGAGCTGGCTTCGGCGGTTCAGGCGGTTTGACCGGCTGGAGGTCTTTATCCTCCAGAATATCGCGCATCGTCTTGTCGTCCAGCTTGCCGCCCTTTTCCGCATCGCGCAGGCGCTGTACCCGTTTGACCGTTGGCTTGAGGTTAATTCCCATTAAATCGATGACGGCGTTCTGGTGTTCAGGCTTGAGAAAGGACAGCGCCGACGCAATGGATAATTCCAGCGAATTATCATCTACCGCATCGCAGACCGCTTTGGACGCTTCGGAAAGACGGATGATGCGATTCAGCTTGCTCGTGCTGATACCCATTTCCTTTGCCAGCATTTCGTCGCTGTTCAGCTCGTCAGCGCCGGGCGCGCCGCGCTTTTTTCTGCCTGCCTTGCGCTTCATGGCAGTCATTTTGTTCCGCAATGTACGCGACAAATCGTAGGTAGAGATGTGCGGGCGATGCAGGTTGCTGTCCGCGACGAGGATCATGGCGTCGTTGTCGTCGATTTTCTGGATGATAGCCGGAACCGGATAATTCAGCTCCCGCGCGATCATGTGCCGTCGCTGGCCGGAGAGGATTTCCAAACCGCCTTTGGGGTTGATTCTGGTAAGTACCGGGTCTTTCACGCCGTTCAGCTCGATAGACTTTTTCAGCTCCTTGTAATCGTCACTGGTCACATCGACAGAAACAGTGTTGAACTCGGCTTTTTCCAGATACGCCGGGTGGAGCGTAATGAAGTAGGATTCGCCATCCTTCGGAATGGGCAAGTCCTTCATTGCCTGTTCGTCCGGGGGCATCAGTCGCTCGTCAAAAATCTTTGTGATTTTCGTGCCGGAAGGACCCAGCGCAGCAGGACCGGGCATGAACGCCGGGGCCGGTTTGACCTCTGCGGCATTTTTCATTGGCGTCGGCTGTTTGGTCGGCGGTTTGCCGTCTGTATCAGATTTTTCCGTAGGCGCAGCCGTTTTTGGTTTTTCCTCCGGCTTCTTCGGTTCCAGTGCCGGTGCGGTTTTTACCTCGGCTGGCTTCTCAGGCGGCTTTGGTGGTGCGTCCGATTTCTTATCGGCTGCATCTGCTTTTTTCGGAGACGGAGCCGCTTTCGGCTTTTCTTCCGGTTTCTTCGGTTCCGGTGCCGATGCGGTTTTTACCTCGGCTGGCTTCTCAGGCTGCTTCGGCAGCGTGTCCGATTTCTTGTCGGTTGCATCTGCCTTATCCGGAGACGGGGCCGCTTTCGGCTTTTCTTCCGGTTTCTTTGGTTCCGGTGCTGGCGCGATTTTAACCCCAGCTGGCTTCTCAGGTTGCTTCGGCGGTGCGTCCGTTTTTTTACCGTCTGCATCTTCCTTTTTCGTAGGTGCCGCCGTTTTCGGTTTTCCTTCCGGTTTCTTCGGCTCCGGTGTTGGCGCGGTTTTAACCCCGGCTGGCTTCTCGGGAGATTTCAGCGGTACATCCGGTTTTTTAGCGTCTGCCGCTTTATCTGGTGCTTTTTCAGGTGCTTCGTGTTTCTTACCGATCTCGCTTTCAGACAGCAGCTTTCCGGGCGGTGTGCCATCGCCCTTATTGCGAAAGCGGAAGTCTTTCGCTTCTTTCTCGGTCATGTCATAGACGAACGCGGGGATTTCCGTCTGCTTTGCAAGCTCACTGGCTTTGCGGCGGCGATTGCCGGAAACAATCTGAAACTCACCATCTTCGCGCTGCCGCAGGATAACCGGCTCTTGCACGCCTTTGAGAACGATGCTGCTTGTCAACGCTTCGAGACTTTTCTGGCTCGGCGGTGCGAAGACGCTGCCGGGCAGGTCATGGATTTTGGCAAGGGGAATCTTGACAGGCTTCATTTCCTGTCTTGTGGGGTCGCGGGCTTTTTCTTCTGTCATGTGTTACCTCCAAATGATTTTTATATCAAAAAATACGTCTCACCGTGAGATTCATTTCTACCGTAAGACTTATTTTCTGCGAAGATCATGCCGCACCTGGGCGGAATAGAAAAAGCCCATCGTCGTCGGCGCGTTGTATAACGTGGTCAGAAGATAGGCTTTGATATTATTGATTTGTGTCGTGGTCGTTCGCAGGCTGTCCAGAATGTAGGCAACGTGCATCTGGGTGAGCTGCCGGAATCGTTCCTTTATGACTTCGATGGGGATTTGCTCTTTACCCAGCCGGACAGCGTCGGCGGTGCTGCTCTGGATTTCAGAAATCAGCTCCACCAGCGCGTCCACGTCCTCAGCGGCGTACTGCGTACAGAGCGCGTCATATTCGATTTGATTTCTAACGCTCTCTTTCAAACTCCATCGCTCGATCAATCGCGCTCCATTCCCCGGCGGTTTTGCGGGAGAGATAGATGGATCAGGATAACTAGATTCAGGATAATTATTATCAAGATAACTTGGGTCGGAAAAACCGACTTCTTGAAGTCGAGGTTTCCGACCCTTAGAAGTCGGGATTTCCGACTTCTGGAGGTCGAGAATTTCGACTTCTGAAATGGGCGCAGGAATTTCTTCTTTCTTGGGCGGAACTTCGCGGGTCGTAAACCGCTTGACGTATATTTTCGTCGGCTTGCCCTGACCTTGGCGAACGCGCTCAATCAGACCGGCACCCTTGGCCTTGTCCAGCTCAGCCAGCAGCTTCATCGCCTTGTCACGTCCGCAGCAAAGATCATCGGCAATTTCTTCGACCGTGTAATAGATGAACACGCGCCCGTCCTCATCGTACCAACCGTGTTCCTCTGATAACCCCATGCGGTCAAGCAGCAGGCCATATAGCAGCTTTGCTTCGACAGATACGTTTTTGAATCGCTGGTGCGTAATCAGCAGGCGGGGAATACGGAAGTAGCTGAACTCTTTCGATTCGTCGCCGTAGAAATAATCTGATACGATAACCGCCGCCATATTCGCCGCTCCTCTCTCTGTTTGGGGTTAATAATCTATGTGATAGAAAAAGCACGATTTGATTTCTTGCCAAATCGTGCTTTTTCGTAATATTCAGGTTTACCAGGCTTGTCCATGAGAACGCTTTGCAAACACTGCTTCTCATTTTCTCCTTGATTTTCAAGGTTTTTCGGCGTGTGTGCTAACTGTATCCATTCATATGAATGGGGCTACACCTATGGCCCGCCGATGGCGGTGGCGCCGATTGGGGCGGTGCGGCGGGTGGTGGAGTTTGCGCTGACGCAGATGGAGCCGGGAAAGATTCTGCTGGGGTTCCCGAACTATGCTTATGACTGGACGCTGCCGTTCACGGCGGGGGCGACGCGGGCGCAGTCCATCGGGAACGAGGCCGCCCCGCTGCTTGCGGCGCAGTATGGCGCGGAAATTCAATTTGACGAGCAGGCGCAGACACCGTATTTCACCTATCTGGACGAGGCCGGACAGCCGCACGAGGTCTGGTTCGAGGACGCGCGCAGCGCGCTGGCAAAGTTCGGACTGTTGACGGAATATGGCCTGCTGGGGCTTGGCTACTGGAACTTCATGCGGCCCTTTGCGGCGGGGTTCAGCCTGCAGAATTACCTGTTTTCCATCCCGTGAGTAACCGATGATTCAATTGTCTGCGGCTGTCAGCGGATCTTTTGCCCCAACTGTGCAGTTTGAAAAACTTGAAATACATACAGTATTCCTTCGTTTTTCAAACTTTCATTTGGGACAAAATCTCTCGCTGACAACTCTTGCCGATTCGATCAGCGGTTACTTGAGTGTCTGCGTTGACAAAATCCGGCGGGTGCGGTATGATGAAAAAACAATAAAAGGAGGACACCTTTATGCCTGCATCCAAGGTTTATTTTACCGATTTCCGCTGCCGCAACGGCGTGAGCCAGCTCGATAAGCTCCGGAAGCTGCTGGAAAAATCAGAGTTTTCTCAGATCGACTTTGACGGCAAGTTCGTCGCCATCAAGCTGCACTTCGGTGAGCTCGGCAACCTGTCGTTCCTGCGTGCGAACTATGCCAAGGTCGTCGCCGACTTCATCAAGGAACGCGGCGGCAGGCCCTTCATCACCGACTGCAACACGCTCTATGTCGGCAGCCGCAAAAACGCGCTCGAGCATATGGACACCGCGTACTTAAACGGCTATTCCCCGTTCTCCACAGGCTGTCATGTCATCATCGCCGACGGCCTGAAGGGCTCGGACGATATCGAGGTTCCCGTCGCGGGCGGCGAATACTGCAAGACCGCCCGTATCGGCCGGGCCGTGATGGACGCGGATATCGTGATCTCACTGGCGCACTTCAAGGGCCATGAGGAAGCGGGCTTCGGCGGCGCGCTCAAGAACATCGGCATGGGCTGCGGCTCGCGTGCGGGCAAGATGGCCATGCACGCCGACGGCAAGCCGTATGTCGAAACAGACCTGTGCGTCGGCTGCGGTGCCTGCGCGAAGATCTGCGCGCACAACGGCCCGCAGATCGAAAACAAAAAGTGCCGGATCGATCAGAACAACTGCGTCGGCTGCGGCCGCTGCATCGCGGTCTGTCCCAAGGACGCCATCCATCCGACTTTCCAAGCCAGTGTCAGGCTCCTCAACTGCAAGATCGCCGAATACGCCAAGGCCGTGCTGGACGGTCGTCCCAGCTACTGCATCAACATTGTCCGCGACGTCTCGCCGAACTGCGACTGCCACCCGGAAAACGACGTCCCCATTGTCCCGGACGTCGGCATGTTCGCATCCGCCGACCCCGTCGCGCTGGATCTGGCCTGCGCCGAGGCTATCAACCGTCAGCCGGTTCTTCCAAACAGCGCCATCACCGATCTGAAGCACGAGCACGACTGTGACCGCTTCCATGCTGCGCATGACAACACGCACTGGCAGGATCTGATCGAGCACGGCAAAAAGCTCGGCATCGGCCAGGATACCTACGAGCTTGTGACCATCCGCTGAGACGCTAGGGTGTATCTGAAAACTCCCAACGCACCCGGACAGCGGGCCTTTTTGCGGTGCGCCGCGTCATTTTTCCTTGAAATACGTCAGTATTCCTGCGAAAAAATGTCTTGCGCAACGCAAAAATCCCTCGCTGCCGGTCACATCATGAGTTTTCAGATACACCCTAATCAAAAATCCGTGAAGAACCGGTACAAGTTTCGGTTCTTCACGGAATTTCTGTTTGTGCCAATTATTTTGCGCGGCCGCGTCTGGAAAGATGGATCGCCATGCCGATGACAAAGCCGGCAACAGCCGGGAGCAGCCAGCCGAGGTTCAGGTCGAACAGCGGCAGATACCGTTTTGCCAGCTCGACCGGCGCGTCGAGCCGCAGGGCCGTCCGCACACCGGCGGGCAGCGTCTTGAAAAAGTCGAAGATCGCCGCAGCCCACGTGAAGATCATGGTCGAAAGATACACGGCGCGGTCGTGCCGGAAGAGCTTGCCCGCGAAGGCCAAAATGATCAGTGCGGTGGCGGGCGGATAGATGAGCATGAGCACGGGGATGGAATACTCGATGATCGCACTCAGGCCCACGTTGGAGACGGCGAAGGAGAACAGCGTGAACAAAATCGCCCAGAGCTTATAGGAAATTTTCCCGTGCGTCATCTTGACGAACGTTTCCGAGCAGGAGGTCACGAGGCCGATGGAGGTTTTGAGACAGGCGAAGGTAATGGTGATGGCGAGAATGATCTGGCCGACGCCGCCGAAGTAATGCCCCGCGATCTGCGTCAGGGCGATGCCGCCGTTGTCGGAGATCTCAAACAGCCCGCGCGACTGCGTGCCCATGAGGATCGTAACGACGTAAATGACCGCCATGAGAAGCCCAGTCAGCACGCCGGAACCCAGCACATCGACGGCGACCGCGTCGTCATTGTCAACGCCCATGCGGCGGATGACATCGATGACCACAATGCCGAAGGCAAGACCCGCGATGGCGTCCATGGTGCCGTAGCCCTCGATAAACGAGGAGAAGAACGCGCTTGTTTTGGTGGCGTAAGGCTCGGTCGGGGCCACGTCCGAGATGGACGCGCCGGGCTTCAGCAGCGCCGCGATCACGAGCACGGCCAGAAACAGCAGGAAGACGGGATTGATGATCTTGCCGATCCAGACCGTGATCTTGCCCGGACGCAGTGAGAAGAACAGCACGAACGCGAAGAAGACGGCCGAGAACAGCAGCAGCGCCAGCGGCTGCGCAGTCTCCGACACCATCGGCGAAACGCCGGTCGTAAACGAGACGGTCGCGCATCTGGGAATGGCGAACAGCGGGCCGATGGTCAGATAAAGCAGGCACGTGAAGAAAATGCCGTAGCCCTTGCCGACCTTGCCGGAGAGCGTCTGCAAGCCGTCCGAGTGCGTCACGCCGATGGCGGCGACGCCAAAGATGGGAATGCCGACGGCGGTGATAATAAAGCCGATGATGGCCGGGATCACATTGCTGCCCGCCATCTGGCCGAGGTGGACGGGGAAAATAAGGTTGCCTGCGCCGAAGAACATACCGAACAGGGTCGTCGCGACCAGAATGCGCTGTCTGCGCGTCAGTTTTTTTGTTGTCATTTTGTGTGCGCTCCTTTAATTTATGAACTGATTGTAAACGCAGGGCTTGCAAAATGGAAGCGCGTGATTATAATGGTTCTATGACGGTTTATCATATCCCTTGTCATACCCACCCGGAAAGGAGCGGCGCATGGACAGCAGAAAGCTTGAAATTTTAATGACAGCCGTTGATCTCGGCAGTCTTTCCAGAGCGGCGGAGGTCGTCGGCTATACGCAGTCGGGGCTGACGCATCTGGTCGACAGTCTGGAACGGGAGATCGGTCTGACGCTGGTGCAGCGCGACCACAGCGGCATTGCCCTGACCGAGGAGGGCAATGCGCTCATGCCCGCCATCCGCGAATTTCTGCGCGCAAACGCGCGGCTGGAGAACCAGATCTCTGCGATCACGGAAAAATCGGCGCAGACCATCCGCGTCGCGGCCTATGCCAGCATCGCCATGCGCTGGATGCCGGAGATCCTCTACCGGTTCCGGCGCGTCTGCCCGCACATCGACGTCGATCTGCGGACGGTCGACCATGAACTCGAGCCGTTCGAGCTGCTTGAGGCGTGGCGCACAGACGTGATCTTCGCCGCGCGGCAGAGCGCCTTCGCCTGCGACTGGACGCCGCTGCACAACGACGCGATGTACGCCATTTTACCGGCGGATTACCCTACGGACGACCGCGAGACGTTCCCAATCACGGAATTCGAGGGTCGGGACTTCCTGATGCCCTATGGCCGGTTCGATATCGACGTGGGCGCGGCGTTCCGGAAATACGGCGTGAAGCCTGTCATCCGCCCCTGCCACGTCGACGACGAGACGGTCATCCGCATGGTCGGCAAGGGGCTTGGAATCTCGATGATGGCGGAGATGATGCTCCGCGGCAAGCTGAACGGTGTGAAGACGCTCCCGGTCAGCCCGAGCGTCAGCCGCGAACTCGGCATGGGCCTGCGCCCGGGCGGCCATATGCCGGAGGGCATCGCCCGTCTGCGCGAATGCGTGCTGGAGTTTATCGGGGAACTCTGAATATGGAAAAAGGCTGCCGGACGGCAGCCTTTTATCTGAATTTTACCGTTTTTCCGTCAGGATCCCGCGCAGGTCGCAGATCGCATGGCGGGGGCATTTGACGGCGCACTGGCCGCAGGACAGGCAGACGGACTCGTCGATGTGGGAGAGATTGTCCGTCACGGTGATCGCGCCGGCCGGGCAGACCTTCTGACAGATGCCGCAGCCGATGCAGCTGACCTGACACATCCTCCGCGCGTCCTTGCCGGGGTCTTTGTTGGAGCACTTGACGGCGACGGGGTTCGCGCATTCGTGGATGCGGATGAGCTCACGCGGGCATTCGCGCACGCATTTGCCGCAGGCGATGCACTTGTCCTCGTCGACCTCGGCCACGCCGTATTCATTCAGGGCGATGGCCTCGAATTTGCATACGTTCACGCACAGCTCGCAGCCGACGCAGCCGTACTGGCACTCTGCCGTGGCGCGGCAGCCGCCATTGCAGGCGACAAAGGCCGCCTTATAGGGGAAGCGTTTTTTGACAGCCATCTTACTTCCCCCTCCTTTCATACGGCGTGTTGGCAAGCGGGAGCTTTGTGCGGCGCTCACCGTCATAGCGGAAATAGGCGTCAGCAATGGCGGGCGCGGTGGGGATCGATGTGATCTCGCCGATGCCGATGGCGCCGCAGGCGACGTCGAGCCCCGGCTTATCGACCACGATGGGCACGATCTTCGGGATCTCATGCGCCCGGAACAGGCCGAGCTCGCCGTATTTTTCGATGGGCTTGCAGTCCTCATCGATCGGATACTGCTCACGCAGGGCATAGCCCATGCTCATGACGACGCCGCCCTCGATCTGTCCTTCGCACGAGCGGGGGTTGACGGCCTTGCCGACGTCATGCGCGGCGACAAGCGATTCGACCTTTCCAGTCTTCTTGTCGACGACGCACATCTGCGTGGCGTAGCCGTAGGCCACGTGCGAAACAGGATGCGGCACGTCCGCGCCGAGCTTATCGGTCTTTGCAAGATACTCGCCGTAGAATTCCTGACCGGCAAGCTCCGCAAGCGTGTGGGTTTCCAGCGCTGCGGCGAGCTTTTCGCAGGCCCGTCTGCACGCTTCGCCTGTTACGAGCGTCTGGCGGGAGCCGGAGGTATCGCCGGAATCCGGTGCGATCCAAGTATTCGAGCGCTCATAGACGATATCGCCGCGCGTCAGCGGCGTATTCGTGACGATCATCTGCACGAGCACCGTACCGACGCCCTGACCGATGCACGAAGCGCCCGCGTAGATATGTACCTTTGCGTCGTCTTCCACGATCAGCTTGCAGCGGCCCCAGTCGGGGATGCCGACGCCGACGCCCGCGTTTTTCATCGCGCAGGCGATGCCGACGGGCTTGCCCAGTTTCATGGCCTCGTCGTAATACGGCTTGACCGCCTCCAGCGTCTCGACAAGGCCCGTTTCCGCGCCGACGATCTGGCCGTTCGGCAGCTCCTGCCCGGGCCGGATGGCGTTGCGGTAGCGGATTTCCCACGGGGTGATGCCGATCTTATCGGCCATTTCGTTCAGAAGCGTCTCGGTGGCGAAGCACGTCTGCGTGACGCCGAAGCCGCGGAACGCGCCCGCGGGCGGGTTGTTGGTATAGTAGGCCGTGCCTTCGATCTCGAAATTCTGATAGTTATAGGGGCCAGCTGCGTGCGTACACGCACGCTCAAGCACCGGGCCGCCCAGAGAGGCGAACGCGCCGGTGTCGGAATAGACCTTGGCCTTGACGCCCTGAATGATGCCGTTTTCGTCGCAGCCCATGGTGAAGTCCATCCAGAACGGGTGGCGCTTGGGATGGATGAGCAGGGATTCGGGCCGCGTGAGCTTGACCTTGACGGTCCTGCCGGTCAAGTACGTGATGAGCGCGGCATGGTGCTGGACGCTCATGTCCTCTTTTCCGCCGAAGCCGCCGCCGACGAGCTGGTTCTGCACGCGGACCTTGTCAGAGCCGAGCAGGAGCTTGCACTCGTGCAGCGTCGTGTGCGAGGACTGGTCGGTCGAGAGTACCATCACATAGCCATCCGGGTCGATGTACGAGACGGCGCATTCCGGCTCCAGAAACGCGTGCTCCGTCCACGGCGTCTCGAAATGCTGCGAGATCACATATTTGGAGTTTTTGATGGCCGTATCCGCGTCGCCGCGCGCGATATGCTTATACGCCTGCACGTTCGATTCTTCCTCGTCAAATACACGCGGCGCGTTCTCCGCCCCTGCCTCAGGCGGGTTATGGACGGCGGGCAGCGGTTCGTAGGTTACTTTTACGAGCTTCTTCGCCTTTTCCAGAATTTCCGGCGTTTCCGCGACCACAAGCGCGATCGCGTCGCCCAGATAATGCGTCAGCCCGCCGATGGGGATGAGCGAATACTGGTCGTGCTTCAAATGGCCGACCTTGTTTTCGCCGGGGATATCTGCCGCCGTAATGACGCGCACGACGCCGGGCAGCGCCTCCGCCTTCGACGCGTCGATGGCAAGGACACGGGCACGCGGATACTGGCTGCGGACGGCGGAGCCGTAGCACATATCGGGCAGGTACCAGTCGTCTGGATACTTGCCGTAGCCCAGCACCTTTTCCTCCACGTCGATGCGGTGGACGCTCGAGCCGAGCTTCCAGTCGTTTTCCGACGCTTCGGGGATCACGCCCTCGCGGCGGCATTTCGCCGCCAGACGCACAGCGTCCATGATCTTCACATAGCCCGTGCAGCGGCAGTAATTGTTGCGCAGGGCATAGCGGATCTGATCGTCTGTCGGGTTCAGGTTCCGGTCGAGCAGCGCCTTTGTGCACAGCACCATGCCCGGAATACAGAAGCCGCACTGCACGGCTCCGGCCTCGCCGTAGGCGTAGGTGTAGAGCCTCTTTTCTTCATCCGTCAGACCCTCGACGGTGATGACGTGACGGCCCGCCAGCGAATCGGTGAACGGTGTGCAGGCGCGGATGGGTTCGCCGTCAATGAGCACGGTGCACGCGCCGCAGGCGCCCTCCGAACAGCCGTCCTTGACGCTTGTCAGGTGCAGCGTGTCGCGCAGATAGCGCAGCAGGCGCTGATTCTTCTCCACCGTGACTTCCGTTCCGTTTACAAAAAATACGGCCATGGCAAAAAACTCCCTTCATTTGAATCTCGGCTCTCACGTCACAGCCGCAGCTGTTCTCGGCACATGGCCACCGTAATTCCGAAGTTTCCCGGCCACGGGACATAATTCCTAAAAATCTTTTATCATTATACAATATTTTTTTGCATGTTGCAAGGAATGTGCCGCCGTATCGTTATTCTTTTTATAAATAACGGCAGGCGGCGGGGTTTATGCGGCACGATTCGGCAGGTTCTCCACAATTTCCACACGGTTGTCCACATCTTGTGTTTCCTGGCAATTTCCCGCCACAATTTATTGTGGCGGGCGTCCGTTTTTCGCGCGTTTTTGCGCCTGGCTTGTCCTACTATAGAGGTGTCAGAAGTCCTTGCAGAGGAGAGAAGCTATGCCAAAGACGAGAAGTCCGTCGGTACTGGGGTCTGGCCGGGTCCTGTATCTGCCGACAGCGCGGATCCGGCCCAATCCCATGCAGCCGCGCAAGCATTTTGATACCGGCGGCCTGCAGGAGCTGGCCGGGAGCATCCGGCAGTATGGCGTTTTGCAGCCGCTGACCGTCCGCAAGGCGGGCGGTGCGTATGAGCTGGTGGCGGGAGAGCGCCGCCTGCGCGCAGCGCGGCTGGCCGGACTGACGGAGGTCCCGTGCCTGCTTGCGGACGTGGACGAGGAGGCGTCCGGGATGCTGGCGCTGGTGGAAAATCTGCAGCGGCGCGATCTGGATTACATCGAGGAAGCCGAGGGCCTGCAAAAGCTCATGCAGCAGTACCATCTGAGCCAGGAGCAGGCTGCCCGCCGCATCGGCAAGAGCCAGTCCGCCGTCGCAAACAAGCTGCGCATCCTGCGCCATCCGCCGTCCGTTCTGCAGGCGCTGCGTGAGCATCACCTGACCGAGCGCCATGCCCGCGCGCTTCTGCGCCTGCCGGACGAGGAAGAGCGCCTGCGCGTGATCGGCCTGATCGTCCAGGGAGAGTGGACGGTCGCGAAAACGGAGCAGTACATCGATGCGCGGCTCGCGCCCAAAGCGCCGCAGCGGCGCGAACTCGGCACGTTCGTCCTGCGCGACGTGCGCGTGTTCTTGAACTCCATTGACCACCAGCTCGACCTCGTCCGCGCGGCTGGCGTCAGCGCCAGCCGCGACCGGCAGGAGACAGACCGCGAAATCGTCCTGACCATCCGCATCCCGAAGTCCAACCCACCCGCAGCCGGATAGCACGCCCGGCTGCGGGTTTTGTGCATGGCGCAGCAGGAAAGAACTGCACGGTATGTGCATTTCTTACAATATGATTTCTGATATTGCGTTCTCTTGCCGCTGATATGGCACTTTTGCCAGTTTTTCAGGTGCAGGCTGTCTCGAAATCTGACATTTTTTTAGAGAAAATAAAAACTTTTTAGATTGCAAACCCCCGGAAATATGGTATAGTATGTATTTGTCTGAAGAATCTGAAGGATAAAAAATGACATGGCGGCGGCGCAAAGGGCGACCAGCCGCAACACTGGAAAGGGGTTTACCAAATGTCTCACAAGTACGTCTATCTTTTCTCCGAGGGCAACGGCAAAATGCGCGAGCTGCTCGGCGGCAAGGGCGCGAACCTGGCCGAAATGACCAACCTCGGCATGCCGGTCCCGCAGGGCTTCACCATCACGACCGAGGCCTGCACACAGTATTATAAGGACGACCACCAGATCAACGCCGAGATCGAGGCCGAGATCATGGAGTACGTTGAAAAGCTCGAGGAGATGACCGGTAAGAAGTTCGGTGATCTGTACAACCCGCTGCTCGTCTCCGTCCGCTCCGGCGCACGCGCTTCCATGCCCGGCATGATGGACACCATCCTGAACCTTGGCCTGAACGATGAGGTCGTCGTCGCTTTCGCCAAGAAGACCAACAATCCCCGCTTTGCATACGACTCCTACCGCCGCTTCATCCAGATGTACTCCGACGTTGTCATGGAGGTCGGCAAGAAGTATTTTGAGCAGCTCATCGACGAGATGAAGGAAAAGAAGGGCGTGAAGCTCGACACCGAGCTCGACGCCAACGATCTCAAGGAGCTGGCTGAGAAGTTCAAGGCCGAATACAAGGACAAGCTCGGCGAGGAATTCCCGCAGGACCCGAAAATGCAGCTGATGGGCGCCATCAAGGCCGTCTTCCGCTCCTGGGACAACCCCCGCGCGATCTACTACCGCCGCATGAACGATATTCCCTCCGACTGGGGCACTGCTGTCAACGTCCAGTCCATGGTCTTCGGCAATACCGGCGATACCTCCGGCACGGGCGTCGCGTTTACCCGCAACCCCGCCACCGGCGAAAAGAAGCTGTTCGGCGAGTTCCTGATGAACGCGCAGGGTGAAGACGTCGTGGCCGGCGTCCGCACCCCGCAGACCATCGACCAGCTGGCCGAGGTCATGCCCGAGGCATATAAGCAGTTTACCGATATCTGCGCCAAGCTCGAATATCACTACCGCGATATGCAGGATATGGAGTTCACCATTGAGGACAAGAAGCTCTATATGCTCCAGACCCGCAACGGCAAGCGCACCGCTGCCGCCGCGATGAAGATCGCCTGCGATCTCGTGGACGAGGGCATGATCACCGAGGAAGAGGCTGTCGCCATGATCGACCCGAAGAGCCTCGATTCTCTCCTGCACCCGACGTTCGATCCTGCCGCCCTGAAGAAGGCCAAGGTCGTCGGCACGGGCCTGGCCGCGTCTCCGGGCGCTGCCTGCGGTCAGATCGTTTTCTCCGCCGAGAAAGCAACAGACTGGGCCAAGAACGGTCATAAGGTCGTGCTTGTCCGTCTGGAGACCTCGCCCGAGGATATCGAGGGTATGCACTACGCGCAGGGCGTTCTGACCGTCCGCGGCGGCATGACCTCCCACGCGGCTGTCGTTGCCCGCGGCATGGGCACGTGCTGCGTCTCCGGCTGCGGCGCGATCAAGATGAACGAGGAAGCCAAGACCTTCGAGCTGTCCGGCAAGACCTATAAGGAAGGCGACTGGATCTCCATCGACGGCTCCACCGGCAATATCTACGGCGAGAAGATCAAGACTGCCGCCGCGACCATCTCCGGCGATTTCGACCGCCTGATGAGCTGGGCCGACAAGTTCCGCCGTCTGCAGGTCCGCACGAACGCCGACACCCCGCACGACGCGCAGCAGGCAGCCGCCTTCGGCGCAGAGGGCATCGGCCTGTGCCGTACCGAGCATATGTTCTTCGAGGCTGACCGCATCAAGGCCATGCGTGAGATGATCGTCTCCGAAACGTCTGAGCAGCGCGAACGGGCGCTGGCCAAGCTCGAGCCGATCCAGCAGGCCGACTTTGAGGCTATCTATGAGGCCATGAAGGGCCGCCCGGTCACCATCCGTCTGCTCGACCCGCCTCTGCATGAGTTCGTTCCGACCGATCCGAAGGACATTGAGGAACTGGCCAAGGAAATGAACCTGAGCGTCGAGCATCTGAATCAGGTCATTTCCTCCCTGCACGAGTTCAACCCCATGATGGGCCACCGCGGCTGCCGTCTGGACGTCACCTTCCCGGAGATCGCCAAGATGCAGACCGCCGCGATCATCAAGGCCGCGCTGGCTGTCCGCAGCCGCCGTCCGGCATGGAAGATCACGCCGGAGATCATGGTCCCGCTGGTCGGCGAGGAGAAGGAGCTGGCCTTCGTCAAGTCCGTCATCGACAAGACTGCGAAGAAGATCATCAAGGAAGCCGGTTCCGACATGACCTACAAGGTCGGCACCATGATCGAGATCCCGCGCGCTGCGCTGACCGCCGACGCCATTGCCAACGAGGCAGAGTTCTTCTCCTTCGGCACGAACGATCTGACGCAGATGACCTTCGGCTTCTCCCGTGACGACGCGGGCAAGTTCCTTGCGTCCTACTACGACCGCAAGATCTACGAATCCGACCCGTTCTCCAAGCTCGATCAGGCAGGCGTCGGCCGCCTCGTCAAGATGGCGGCGGAGCTGGGCCGTCAGACCCGCCCGGACATCAAGCTCGGCATCTGCGGCGAGCAGGGCGGCGACCCGTCCACGGTCGAATTCTGCCACAAGATCGGCCTGACCTACGTCTCCTGCAGCCCGTTCCGCGTCCCCATCGCAAGACTTGCCGCCGCGCAGGCCGCGATCAGAAACGCTGGGAAATAAATTCGCATAAAAGGCGATCCGTCATAAGCAGCCCCCAACCAGCCCGGCTGGTTGGGGGTTTTGTGCGTTCAGACGCTGCCCTCCAGCTTGCGGCGCTGACCCTGGCCCCAGAAGGAGCGGTACATCCCCGGCGTCATGCCGAGCGAACGCTTGAACAGATTGATGAAATGGCCGGGGTTGTGGAAGCCGACCTCGTCGGCGACCTCGTTGATCGTCAGGTCTGTCGAGCGCAGAAGCTCCTTGGCGTGGTTGATGCGCTCCATGATGATATACTCGTTCGGCGTGTAGCCGGTGCTGCTTTTGAACAGGCGGACAAAGTAATATTTATTGATGCCGAGCACATGGCTGAGCCGGTCGAGCGAAAGATCCTCGCAGAAATGCTGCGAGATATAGTCGCGGGCCTGTACGATGAGCTGCGGCGTGGCGTTGAAGCTCTTCTGCATGGTGGCGCTGATGCAGGAGATCAGAATGCTGGAGATCGTGCCGGAGGCCTGAATGTCACGCATGACGTTGGCGCCCTGCTGGGAATAGGAGGCCAGAAGCCCCTTGAGCTGCGACTGCACCTGCGTGTCGCCCGCAAGCGAGACGACGGGCGAGCCCTTGTTCTGCAGCATGAACAGCTCGTAATACCGCGCGCACGCTTCGCCCCAGAAGTGCATCCAGAGCACGTGCCAGTGGCCGGTGTCTGGCGCTGTATAGTAGTACTGCTGCTTCTGGCAGTCGATCCAGAACACGTCGTCGGCGCGCAGGGTATAGCGGCTGTCGCCGTATTCCAGAACGCCCTCGCCGCTGACGGTGTATTTGAGCAGATAGGAAACGAGCGAGTGCCGCTTCGTGTAAAAGCTGGATGACGCGTAGAAATCGCCCAGCTCCTGCACGTAGGGGATGGACTTTTCCGGCATGGCGACGGGGGCAAACTGGTTGGAGTTGACCATGCGCCAGACGGACTGCGGCTCAAGCCCGTGATGATATTCCAAAACTTGTATAGCCATTTTGACCACCTATGTCAATATACTGTAATAATAGAACAAGATAAATGGATGACAAACAGAATGAAGTGGTATATAGTTTAGAATATCACAGGAAATGAAATAAATACAGAATTATTTTTGCTTTCTGGTATAGGCCTGTAATATCAATATAAATGTATTGCGACGAAAAATGTTCGAATTTCACGCAAATTCACCCGGAAAATTCTCGATTTCTGCATGGTGTACAAAAATGCAAAATTATTTATGTGCATTTTGCCGAATGGCAAGATTCCGGAATCGTATAAAAGGAGGGCGGCGATGAGCGAGTATATTCTGGCGGTCGATATCGGTACGTCCAATGTCAAATGCATGATCGCACGGCCGGATATGACGGTACTGGCGGAAGCGGACAGCGAATATGAGACGCTGTGCACCGGCGCGGGCCGCTATGAGCAGGATCCGGAGCTCTGGTGGCGGCACATGATCCTCGCGCTGCAGGCTGCCGCGGCGAAGGCCGGCGTGCGCACGGGTGAAATTGGCCGGATCGCCGTCAGCTCACAGGCACCGACCATGCTGCCGGTGGACGCGGCTGGCAGGCCGCTCGGAAACGCGCTGATCTGGATGGACCGCCGCTCGGACGCGCAGTGCATCGACATGGGGCGCAGGATCGGCGACGGGACAGTCTACCGGATCACCGGCAACAAGGCCGATCCGTTCTACGTCTACAGTGAGCTTCTCTGGTTCAAGCAGAACCAGCCCGCGCTTTATGAAAAAACAAGATGGATCCTGCAGGCAAACGGCTATCTGAACCTCCGGCTCACCGGAAGCTTCACGCTCGACGCCACGCACGCGAGTATTACGCAGTGCTATGACGTCCTGCACCGCTGCTGGAGCAGCGAGCTGCTGCAGCCCTACGGCGTACCGGCAGAGCTGTTCCCGCCGGTCAGCCAGCCGGTCGACGTGATCGGAACCGTCACGCAGGAGGCTGCGGCGCAGACCGGCCTGCGGGCCGGGACCGAGGTTCTGGCAGGCTCCGTGGACGGAGCTGCCGCAGCGCTTGAGGGCGGAGTGACCGCTGACGGCGTCGCGGTCGAAATGTCCGGTACCTCGTCCGTGCTGCTCGTCGGCTCCGACAGGCCGCATACCTCGCCGAATCTGACGTATATGTACAGCGTCGTCCCGGAGCAGCACCTGCTGCTCGGCTGCATGAGCACGACCGGCGGCGTTCTCAAATGGTACCGCGACACGTTCTGCGACCGGGCAGACCCGGCCATTTATAAAAAGCTCGACGCGCAGATCCTTGCGCAGTGCCCGGAGCCGAGTCCGCTGATCTTCCTGCCGTATCTGGCAGGCGAACGCGCCCCGATCTGGGATACGAACGCAAAGGGCGTGCTTGCGGGGATCACCTGCGCGACGACGCAGGCGGAGATCATCAGAGCTGCCGAGGAGGGCGCGGCCTTCGCACTCATGGACAACATCACCGAGGCCAGAGCCAGCGGCGCGCAGCTGCGGACGCTGCGCGCGGTGGGCGGCTCGGTCAACAGCCGGATCTGGATGCAGATCAAAGCGTCCGTCGCGGGAATGCCGATCGAAATTCCGGCGTCCTGCCACGGTGCGCCGGGCGGTATGCTTGCCGTGCTGAGCTGCGCGGAGGGTGAATTCGCCTCCATCCGGGAGGCGGCGGCCAATCTGGTACGCATCCGCGAGACGGTCGATCCGGTCGCGGCATGGATCCCGGTCTATCAGGAAAAATTCGAGCTGTTCCGCAGCACGTACCGGCACCTCAAGCCGGATTTCCCAAGCTTTCATCAGGCAGGAGGAAACTGAGATATGCAGCTATTGGAAGGACGCAAAGCAGTTGTAACAGGCGGCTCCAGAGGCATCGGCCGGGAGATCTGCCTGCTGCTGGCAGAAAACGGCGCGGACGTCGCGCTGGCATACCGGAAAAGCGCCGTAGAGGCGGAGCAGCTCCGGGAAGAGATCGCCGCGATGGGGCGCAGCTGCATCGCGGTACAGGCGGATGTCTCCGTTTCCGCCGATGTTGACCGGTTTGTGACGCAGGCCGCGCAGGCGCTGGGCGGCATCGACATTCTGGTGAACTGCGCGGGCGTGTTCCCGCAGGCGCTGATCGAGGATATTACCGATGAGGACTGGTCGCGCGTCATGCGCATCAATCTGGACGGCGCGTTCTATGCCTGCCGCGCAGCGGCGCCGTATCTCAAAAAAAGCGGCAAAAACGGACGCATCATCAACCTCTCGTCGCAGGCGGCGCTCAACGGCACCGCGCACGGCGTACACTACGGCGCGTCCAAGGCGGCGCTGCTCGGGCTGACCTATTGCCTTGCAAAGGAGCTGGGGCCGGACGGCATCACCGTCAACGCGATCCTGCCCGGACGCATCGACACGGAAATGCTCGCCTACGCGACGCCGGAACGCCGGGCGCAATGGCTGCAGTCCACGCCGCTCGGACGCTTCGGCGACACGGCGGATATCGCAGAGCTTGCTGTGTTCCTTGCCTCGGACAAGGGCGGATATATCACGGGTGCAAAAATCAATGTCAACGGCGGTCTTTCAACCGGCTGAACAGAAAGGGGAGCAGAGCATTATGAAAGCAGTTGCAGTTGGAGATCTTCTTCTCCCGGCCTCGGTCTTCGATGAGACGATCCGGTCCGCATCGTGGGTCACGGCGTATGATTCGTTTGACTGGGACGTGACGAAAAAGCGCGACGAGCTCCGCAATGTCGTGCGCAGGATGGAGACGGGTGGTTCCCGCGCGTTCCTGCCCACGCAGGAGGAGCTGGAGCGTCTGAAGGACGCGGAGGTCATTCTCAGCCATCTGTTTACCATCCCGCGCGAGGTGTTTGAGGCCGCGCCGAAGCTCCGCTACATCCTCTCGGCACGCGGAGGCGTGGAAAATATCGACCTGAAGGCCGCGCACGAGCACGGCGTCAGCGTGATCCACTGCCCGGCGCACAACGCCATCGCCGTCGCGGAATACGCCATCGGCCTGATGATCGCGGAATCGAGAAATATCGCGCGCGCCGACCGCGGTCTGCGCAGCGGCACATGGATCGAGAAATACCCGGATTCCGCAGCCATTCCGGAGCTGCGCGGCTCAAACGTCGGCATCATCGGCTTCGGCACCATCGGCCGTCTGGTCGCCGAGCGGCTGCAGGTCTTCGGCGCGAAGATCCTGGTCAGCGACCCGTTCGTCCCGGCAGAGGCCGTCACAGCAGCCGGCTGCGAGCCGGTCAGCAAGGAGGAGCTTCTGCGCCGCAGCGATTTTGTTACCCTGCACGGGCGCATCGGCGCGGGTGACCCGCCGATCATCGGCGAGCAGGAGCTGCGCGAGATGAAGCCCACCGCAGTGCTCGTCAATACGGCGCGCGCCGTGCTGGTCGATATGGAGGCGCTGTATACCGCGCTGAAGGAGCACTGGATCATGGGCGCGGCGGTCGATGTGTTCCCGATGGAGCCGCTGCCGAAGGACTACAAGCTGCTCACGCTCGACAATATCACGCTGACGAACCATCGCGGCGGCGACACGATCAATTCGTACATCAAGGCGCCGGAGCTGCTGCTGCAGCAGTTCGACGAGCTGCTGACGACCGGCACGACCCGCTGCCTGATCCAGTAAAGCAGCGTAAGTATTTGGGCAATATATACAAAATCTGCGCTTGATTTTGTACGTGATAAAAACGAATTGCCCAGCTTTAAAACGCATTTTACTAGTTTCGACGGGTTTTGGCGTGCTAGAATAAAAACACCCCGAGGCGAAAACACACCGTGATGAGCAGCCAGAGGCTGTGCATTTAATAAAATCAGGAGGAAAAACAAATGAAAAAGGTTCTCGCATTGATGCTTGCGCTGTGCATGGTCTTCCTTATGGCCGCGTGTGCAGGCACCACCAAGACAGACTCCACCACGGCGCCCGCGGACAACGCGGAGACTAACACGGAATCCACTGAAAAGAAAACCATCGCATTCCTTCCCCCTGCCATGATCTCTCCGTACTATGCATCCTGCATCAACGGCGCGAAGCCGCAGGCAGAGGCTCTGGGCTATGAGCTGCTCGTCTCCGCACCCGACTCCGAGAGCGACTATGCTTCTCAGGTCCAGCTGGTTGAGGACATGATCGCCCGCGGCGTTGACGGCATCATCATCTGTGCCATCAATACCGACGCCATCGTCACCGCTGTCAAGAAGGCCAACGAGGCCGGGATCCCCGTCGTCATGTTCAACGTTCAGGACGAGCTGGCCGACGGCAAGGTCGACTGCTATGTCACCTATGACCAGCGTGAGGGCGGCGCAAAGGTCGCCGATTACATGGCCGAGGTCGTGAACGGCGCCGAAACTAATGTCGCCATCATCGAGGGTCTGCCCTCCGAGCACACCACGGCCCGTATGGGCGGCTTCTCCGACCGCGTCGCCGAGAAGTACCCCAACATCCATGTTGTCGCGTCTCAGAGCGGCGACTGGGAGCGTGAAAAGGGCATGAACGCAGCTGCCAACATGATGCAGTCCGTTGATATCGACGCCTTCTTCGGCCTCTGCGACGAAATGAGCCTCGGCGCTGTGCAGGCTGTCAAGCAGGCCAACGGCAAGCAGCTCGTCTTCTCCTTCGACGGCAACCCCAACGCGGCGGAAGCTGTCAAGTCCGGCGACCTGATGTGCACGCTGTCCATCGGCGGTCTGAAGACCGGCGAGGAGTGCGTCAACATGATCGACAAGATCCTCAAGGGCGAAACTGTTGACAAGTTCTTCACGATCGAGACGGAAGTCATCACCAAGGACAATGTCGACGCGTATCTGGCAACCTTTGAATAATCCGCATCGCTCACTCTGATACTCCAGCGGGGATATGCGCTGCATATCCCCGCTGAATCGAAATTTCCGCCATCGTGTGATAGGAGAATGCCAATTGTCTGAAATACTGAAAATGCGGGACATCTCAAAGCGGTTCCCGGGCGTTCTGGCGCTCGACAACGTCAGCCTCAGCATTGAGCGCGGCGAGGTCCACGCGCTGCTGGGCGAAAACGGCGCAGGGAAATCCACGCTTATGAAAATTCTGTCCGGCGCATATAAGAAGGATGCCGGCGAGATCATCTTCGACGGCCAGCCCGTCCAGATCAACTCGCCGAGACAGGCGCAGGAGCTTGGCGTCAGCATCATCTATCAGGAGCTCAATCTTGTTCCGCAGCTGAGCGTTGCGGAAAACATCTTCCTCAGCTCGCTTCCGATGAAAAACCCCGCGTGCATCGACTGGACGCGCGTCTACAGCGACGCGCAGACCATTATCGATTCGCTGGAGGTGGATATCAACGTCAGAAGCAGGATCAGCAGTCTCGGCATTGCGCAGCAGCAGATGGTCGAGATCGCAAAGGCATTGAATCATCAGGCCAAGGTCATCGTCATGGACGAGCCATCCGCGCCTTTGACCGATAAAGAAACCGCAAAGCTCTTCAAGACCATCGCAAAGCTGAAGTCCGAAGGTGTGGCTGTCATTTATATCTCGCACCGTCTGGAAGAAACGATGCAGATTGCGGACCGCGCCACCATCATGCGCGACGGCAAGACGATCACGACCGTGAACGTCAGCGATATCACCATCGACGATCTCATCCGCGGCATGGTCGGACACGATCTGAAGGAGCAGTTCCCCAAGCGCGACTGTCCCATCGGTGAGGTCGGCTTCCGCGTGGAGGGGATCAGCCGCGAGGGCATCCTGAACAACATCAGCTTCGAGGCCCGCAAGGGCGAGGTCGTCGGGATCTGCGGTCTGGTCGGCGCAGGCCGGACGGAGACGGCGCGGGCCATCTTCGGCATCGACCCGAAGGATGCGGGCCGTGTGTTCATTGACGGCAAAGAGGCCGTGATCCGCAAGCCGCTTGACGCGATCAACGCGGGCATCGGCTTTGTCACCGAGGACCGCAAGACAGAGGGCCTGATCCTCTGCCGCGACTGCAAGGAAAATATCTCCATCGCCGCGCTGCGCGACTTTGTGCGCAGCGGAAAGCTGAACCTCCGCAGGGAACAGAAGAGCTGCCAGGACTACGTGGAAAAGATGCACATCAAAACGCCGTCCCTGCGGCAGAAGGTCGTCAATCTTTCCGGCGGCAACCAGCAGAAGATCGTTCTGGCCAAGTGGCTGATGTCGGACGCGAAGGTCCTGTTCCTCGACGAGCCGACGCGCGGCATCGACATCGGCGCGAAGGTCGAGGTATACAATATTATTAACGAGATCGCCGCAGCAGGCAAATGCGTGATCGTGATCTCCTCGGAAATGACGGAGCTCATGGGCATCTGCGACCGGATCGTCGTCATGTGCCGCGGCGCCATCACCGGCGAGGAGCGCAAGGGACAGTTCACGCAGGAATCACTGATGTATCTGGCTACGGGCGGCAGCGCCGCTGTCTGATGCAGGAAAGGACACTATAAAGATGAAACGTTCTCTCAAAAGCAGTATCAAATCTCTGAATATTCTCGGCATTTTGCTTGCCTTCCTGGTTCTGTGCGTCATTATGGCTATCGCATCCCCGGCCTTTTTGAAGCAGACCAACCTGCTGAATATCCTGCAGCAGATCTCCATCAACTTCACCATTGCCATCGGCATGACCTTCGTCATCCTGATCGGCGGCATTGACCTGTCCGTCGGCTCGATCACCGCGCTGACCGGTATGTTTGTCGCCATCATGATGAAGAACTGGAACATCCCCGTCGCTCCGGCCATTATCATCGCGGTCCTGAGCGCCAGCCTGCTCGGCCTCATCAACGGCGTGCTGATCTCCGGGCTTGACCTGCCGCCGTTTATCGTGACGCTCGGCATGATGGAGCTTGCACGCGGTATGTCCTACACGGTCACAGCCGGTCAGCCGATCTATACGCTGCCCGCAGGCTTCCTCGCGATCTCCGGGCGCGTCCGCGGCATTCCGCTCGTTGCGCTGCTGATCATGATCGCGCTGTTTGTCCTGGCCTACTATGTGCTGCATTTCACCCGCATCGGCCGGTATGTCTACGCAGTCGGCGGCAACGAGTCGTGCGCCAGACTCTCCGGCATCAACGTCAAGGCCATCAAGCTGATCGTGTACACGTTCTCCGGCTTCTGCTGCGGCATCGCGGCGCTGCTGCTGACGTCCCGTCTGGACTCGGCAGTCCCGACGAACGCCGAGGGCTATGAAATGAACGCGATCGCGGCTGTCGTCATCGGTGGTACGTCCATGAGCGGCGGCGAGGGCAGCCTGATCGGCACGGTCATCGGCACGATGCTCATCGGTGTCATTGCCAACGGCATGAACCTGCTGCTGATCCCGACCGGTCCGCAGCGTATGGTCACCGGCAGCATCATTGTCATCGCCGTCATTGTCGATGTGCTCCGTAAAAAAGCCAACAGCAAATCGAAATAAGGAGATACTATGCAGGAAACGACTTACAGCCGCTGGCTGATCTCGGATATGTACTATCCGTCGGAAAGTATCGAGGGTCCCATCAAGAGCCACGAGGCCATCTGTGTGCTCAACACGAACGATCAGGACGCCGGGCTGACCATCACGCTCTATTTTGAAGACCGCGAGCCCATGCAGCTTGCGCCGCAGCGCTGCCCGGCCCGCCGGAATGTCCACATCCGCATGGATGAGGCCAGAACCGCGGACGGCTCCGGTGTACCGATGGATACGCCGTATGCCGCTGTCGTCGAATCGACGCAGCCGGTCGCCGTGCAGTATTCCCGCGCCGATGCCAGACAGCGCGCGCTGGGGATCATGACGACCATCGCGCAGCCCATGGGCTGAGAAAAAGCAGGAAACACAGCGCGGCCCGGCAGTTTGCCGGGCCGCAGCCATAACAGGGAGGTACGATATGAATTCCTTTATCAAAGAGAATGCGGCGGATCTGGAGGTGTTTTCCCGTATGTCGCAGTGCGCGGGCGCACGGAACGACTATGTGCAGGGCGGCGGCGGCAACACGTCCGCGAAGCTTGCAGGCGGACTGATGGGCATCAAGGCCTCCGGCTACTGCCTGTCGGATATCACGCCGGAGACGGCCTACGCGGTGCTGGACTACGAGGCGTTGCGTCGGTTCTACTACGGCAATGAGTCGGAGCAGCTTGCAGACGTGGAGAAGCAGGGCTCGGCCTTTGCCAGGGAAAACACGAAGCAGATCGAGGGCCTGCCCACGCTGCGTCCGTCCGTGGAGGCGGGCTTCCATTCGATCCTGCGCAAATTTGTCTGCCACACGCACAGCGTCTACGCGAACTTCGCCTGCTGCTCGACCGCCTGCCGCGAGATCGCGGAAAAGGCGTTCGCTGGTGCGGATTACAGCTGGGGCTGGGTGCCGTATACGGATCCCGGCGCAAATCTGACGTTCGCCATCCGCCGTGAGCTTGCGCGTGTGGAGCACGCGACGGGCCGCGTCCCGGCTGTGATCCTGATGCAGAACCACGGGATCATCGTCCACTCCGACAGCGCGGACGAATGCCTCCGCATCAACGCCGACGCGAACGGCCGGCTGGCCGCCCAGTTCGGCAAGGCAGGAGATTCCTTCCCGAAGGTCGCGGTAAAGCCCATCGCAGACGGACTTTACGAGGTCGACGCACCGGCCCTGACGGAGGCGCTGCAGAGCGGCCGGTATGATTACCGGACGCTGATCGAGTCTCCGCTGTACCCGGATCAGATGGTCTTCCTGATCGGCACGCTGTTTGAAAACAAGCCGGAGCTGGCAGAGGGCGAGGCCTCCGTCGAGTTCAGGACCGGCAGAGTCCTGCTGCGGATGAAGGAGAAAAACGCACAGGTCGTCGCGGAGACGCTGACGGCGGTCACGTTCATCATGGATACGATCCGCGAAAACGGCTATACCGTGTCCACAATGGGAGAAGCGGCAAAGCGCTTCATCGCCAACTGGGAAAGCGAAAAATACAGAAAGTCTCTCGCAGAAAAGGCATAAACATACAGGCCTGCTTCCCTCAGGCCAGGTTTGTCCATGCCGGATAACGGGGCTGCAGCGAAACAAAATCGCTGCAGCCCCAATGTTTTTACAGGGAGGTGAGAACCTCGCAATTTTCCGGCACAGCAGACAAAACGCCCCCCCGCGAGCCGCGTCAGCGGCTGCGTGCATGATCCGAACACGAGAGAGCAGGGATCAAGCAGGAAAACAAACGTGCGATCCAGCGTATCCATCACAGTTTCTCTGCTTTGTGCTTCGGACGATTTGCTGCCGTCCAGTTCTTCGGGTTGGTATCATCCGGGGCAGGACCGGCAAGGATCGCCGCATAGTGCGCTGCCTTGTCATCCATATATTTTGCGGTTGCCTTTGCTTCCTCCACACGCTTATAGGCTTCCTCGCGCTGCTTCAGGATAATGGCGTACCTTGCCCGCAGGTTTTCCTCGGATTCCTCCGCAAGACACAGCCGGTAATACACCTGAATGTCCTCAATGGAGGCTCCACAGCCCTTCAGACATTGGATGCCCTGCATCCAGTTGACGGATTCCTCCTTGAACACCCGGCGGTTTCCGCCATCCCGTTCACAGGGCAGCAATCCCTTATCTGTGTAGAACCGCAGAGTGTGTTCCGTGACCTCGAATATCTCTGCCATCTGCCTGATCGTATAATACATGGCTGCACCTCAAATTTTCTCTTGACTTCGTGTTACTCGAACTTGTTACAATCATTATATCGATGATGTATTGCTCATGCATGACCCAGCAAAGAATAATGTTATCTTGAGTATGTATGTGTCAATGAGATTGGCGATCTGATCAAGCCCCACTACGCCACAGAGAGTTTTCCGAAACTGCTCAAGGCAAAGGGAATGAGACAGATCAGGTATCACGATCTCCGGCATAGCTGTGCTTCGCTCCTTTTGGCAAACGGTGTGCCTATGAAGCAGATTCAGGAATGGCTTGGTCACAGCGATTTCTCAACTACGGCGAACATTTATGCACATCTGGATTACAGCTCGAAGCTGACTTCGGCTGACGCAATGCTCAATGGTTTGGGCTTTGCAGCGAACTGAAAAAAGAAAAGCCAGCAGCCGGAAAAACCGACTACTGGCGTGATTTCTGGCGGAGTGGGTGGGATTCGAACCCACGGTACCGTTGCCGGTACACCTGATTTCGAGTCATTTAAGGTTCACGCCACTTGACGTATTTTTACCGCATTTCGAGCCGGATTGAAGAATCCCGCGCCCCATTGATTTCACAGAGTTTTATAGAATCTCATTTCGTAAATCCCGAAAAAATATGAACCCACAGAATTTCCCTCGTGGAAGGCCAAAAATCACGCTTTTTTTGACCATGCGGGAGAAAAAGGGGAGAAAAAGCGGGAGACGCAACCACCTGCCATTGCTGAACTTTTTGAGGGTGGTGCTTCCATGACGGGAGAAAAAAACGATGGGTTCGTATTTATCGACCGGTTTATCTGTCTGGAGGAGCTTTGTAAGCTCTGTCATATCTCCAAGCGCAAAGCAAAATGGCTGCTGGACAATGAGATCATTCCCTGCGTCCGCAGCGGAAACAAACGGCATCGATATAAGATAAAGCTTTCTGATGCGACGGCGTTTCAGAAAGATCAGGAATCTGGCTGCGTAATTTACACATATCCAAAGGGGCAATTCTCGTCAAAGCGTAAACGGGAGTCCAGCCGTGCGACCTACATAAGCCGAATGGTTTCAATCGCCAAAACCGAACGAGGGCAGGCTGCACTACGAAACTTCTATCAGAAAGAGTTCGCAAAAGAACCTGATTGTCTCTATGCCAGAGATGTTGTTTCGCTTACCGGCTTTTCTGTTTCCAGCGTCCGGGCATGGATCACAGCGGGCGAATTGAAAGCCTATTCTTATGGGGTTCATCGGATACCAAAAGAATATCTGATCGACTTCGTTTGTTCTGGCAGATACATCTGTGCCCACGTGCAGTCAGAAAAGCAGCGCGAAACAGAAATGCGTTTTCTGAGGACTTACAAATCGAATAAAGGAGTGTCAAAATGACGGAATACAAACTTGAAATCAAGCAAATCGTAGACTACCCCAAGTGCCGCATCTACCGGCAATTCATACAGAGTCTGATCGCAGACCGGAGCATCCGTACAAACGGGTGCTCCGGTCTTTTTCATTATGTGGTGCTTTGCTGCTACGCGAACTTCCGCACGTCCTACCAGCGCTACGACGGCATCAGCTACATCGTACATCCCGGTCAGTGGATCTGCCCGCTGCGGGAGCTGCGGACGTGGTTCCGCGCGCGTACAAACCGTCAGCTTCTTCGGCAGCTCGATTCTCTCCAGCGGCACCACTTCATCGAATATGACCTGATCGGCCGCGGACAGCTTGTGCAGTACCGCATTCTTGACTGGCCGCGCTATAACACCGTGCTGGATTATAGCTGCCCCTGCCAAAAGGATTCCGGATTCTTCTTCCTGCCGATGAGCGCGGCGTCACGGCTGCTCAGTCTTGGTAAATGCTCCGAAATGGACGCACTGCTCGATTTCTGGCTGAACGCGATCTACAATGACCACCAGGTTGCCGGTTCTGAGGCTGGCCCCGTGGTCTATCTGCGAAACGGCACTGGCAATCCGCTCGTTTCCTATGCGGAACTCGGCAAGCGCTGGGGCGTGTCCAAGGCGACTGCTGGGCGTATTCTCGGCAAATTCGCGCGCATGGAATACATCAAGACATTTTCATTCCCCGGCCGCAGCGGAACGGCAATCTATTTGCAGAACTATCTGTCCACCATGTTCCAGATCTCCGATGTCATGGTGGACAAAGAAGAAGTCGCAATGGCGCTGAACCTCTGCATCCGCGTGCAGGACTGCGCACAGGATATGGCGCAGCCAGACTGCGCATCAGATTGCTCGATCAGCGTTTCAAAATCGCACACGGAGATTCTGATTACCGAAGTCCTGAAGCTCTTGAAAACACAGGGTGTTTGCTGTACGACCTGCCCCCGGTTCCAGTATAGGTTATATCCCTTATCCGATTGCGTCGGAGTCTTATGGGAACACGAAGCAGAGGATCTTCGGCTGGGGCTGATGCTCTCCTGCGGCAGCACGCAGACGCGGTATTTTGAACTTACGATCCGGCAGAAAGGAGCGAACGACAATGGCGAAGAATAAGCTGCCCACAGCAGATGTAACCGAAGATCCGCACTATCACGATACATGGACGCTGCTGCGGAAATACCGTGATGTAGTCTGGAGTTTGGAGGTTTCCGTGCGGCAGATTCGGAACCGGTTTCGGATCGACTACGGCAAGACGATTGAGGATTTTCTGGAATCCGTCTATCTGGCCGGTGTGGATCTCTCCGGCACGGAGCTGGAGCATCAGGCGAAGTGCATCGAGCAGAGCCATAAAATGCTCTGCCTTGTAGACAGCGCCGTAGACCTCATGCGCACCAAACATAAGAACGGCGAGGAATTTTACTGGCTGCTCTACTACGCCTACCTCTCTCCGCAGGAGCTGCAAAACGTCGAGGAGATCATCGACCAGCTCCGCCCACACATCCGCGACATCAGCGCTCGGACGTATTACAGGAAGCGCAAAGAAGCCGTCGAAGTACTCAGCTCGGTGCTGTGGGGATATACGGCGCAGGATAGCGCAGGGATCGTGCGGGAGTTTTTGCAGTAAGTTGAATATTTGCGGGCGAGACACGCTGAAAAATGTTGTGCTTGTAAATCATTCGACCCCTTTTTGCATATTTCACCTACTAACCTATGAGACCATGATCGGCAATCTGCTCACGATGTCCGAGATCATCCAGATGGTGACAGATGTGCGCACGAAGGACGCGGGTATCATTCAGAAGATGGCTGAGATTATGACCGCCTACGCTGAATACGAGAAGAACCGCCTCCCCCCTGTACCGCAACGCCGCAAAGGACGCTGCGGGCAGCTTCGGCCGCCGGGCGGACGCGTTCTTCTCGGACTAAAAAACTGCCCACCATGAGCGAATCACGGTGAGCAGTTTTGTTTTGAGAGGATTCAGACAAGCGTGTCATCCAGCAGGAAGTC
>ENA-UOIY01000757-UOIY01000757.1-human-gut-metagenome-genome-assembly--contig:-P114-NODE-757-length-46760-cov-83.208757_pt1 | contig 46760 bp, 39 predicted proteins | sample MGYA00242335_ERZ723882 | MGnify/ENA metagenome assembly ERZ723882
GGTCATATCAAAAAATCTCCTTGTAATCGTAGTTGTGTTCAGATGGGCGCACTTCGCCTGTTGGTAAGGAGAGCCATTTCCGGCGTATCTCCGCAAAACTGATAGACTGCCGCAGGCGGAAAGCCTTGGTATTGCGTGCTTTTCGCGGCTTGCTTGTATGTCCGTCTCTCTTTACTTGTGCCAGGTCAGTACGCTGCCACATGGGGCAAATATGCCCTGCTCCAATGGAGCGGTGGCGGACACCATGCCGCTGAACTCGGCTGCGGAAGACTCCGCCGGTGTCCTGTGATCCGCCCGGTGACGGATCTGAGAATATACGATACCCCGTATGACCGGCACCGCACTCTGACTGCGGCATACAGGGCGGGAGCTTGCCTCTCCCTTGACGATTTCCCTGCCGTATCGTCCTGACGGCTTTTACAAAGCTCCTTTTTCCTGATCTGCGCCGAAGCAATTTCGGTGCTCTTTCTTTTCCTGCGGTATCGCGGCGATGGCAAGTGCCGCGACAAAATAGGAAGCAAAAACGCAGGAAGAATCCTCCTGCCGTTTCGGCTTCATACGATCCTTCCTGCGTTTGCAGTATTGTTCAATTTTGATGGCCTCCCGTTTTTCGGGAGGCGCATTTTGACATACTTCGGGTTCTTAGTCAGAGCGAAAAACTGTTGATAGCTTTCCACCCGTGCCTGCTCTGCTCCGACCTAAATGCTTGATGCCTTAAGTACAGGCACATCATAGCACGGCGGCAAAGCGGCGTACAGGTGGAAACTGCCGCGAGAAAACTTCTCGCAGCATAGTCGTTGAAATACGAGGGCGCAATGACCCTGATCTCAGACGGGAGCATGGTGCTCCTCAAGTACAAACTTAACAACGTGTGCGATGCAGATCATAGACCTGCAAACGGTGCACAAAGAACAATGATAATTCATATATACCACAATATATTGTGGTTGTCAATACAAAAATATCTAAATAATGTATCGAGGATGAACGCGGCCAAAAACACAATACGCATTATCTCCGTATTAAATGCGTATTGGCGTTTTAGAAAGGTAATGCACTTACCCGGGTTTCCATGCTTAATTCTACAGATATTTCCGCATGGCGATGATGGTAGATTTGAGAATATCCTCAATAAACCTGACTTCTTGGGCAGAACAGTTCTCAAGCAATTCTGTAATGTGCGTTAAGGAGGTCTTTTTTAATTCGTGAGCCTCTCTGCTCAGCAGATCGTCAGTATTTACCTCCAATGCGTCTGCGATATCAACGAAGACAGGAAGGCTCAGCTTTGTATTACCGGTCTCAATATGGCTCATGTGAGTTGTCGATATGCCAATCTTTTCGGCCAATGCTTCTTGCGAAAGGCCATGTGCTTTTCTCATTTTGCGAATACGTTGCCCAAGTTCATAATAATTCATCAATATTACCGCCTATGTAGTTAAATTCTACTTGAATTGTAAAAGCTATTGGTTTATAATTACATAAACTATATGGGCTGTTTTGTGTCCATATAGTTTATGTAATGAGCTGGAAGCAAACAGCGATTGCGTTCAATTTTACGGAGTGAAGGATCTTGCATTTCGGAGGATTGGACGATAATAAGCGCTGTCCGCTTGCGGTTACATTTCAAATATAGAAAATGACGTTTAGGAGGGATATCATTTGGTCAAAGGGAAGAAGGTCGTATCGCTTATTTTGGTGACGGCAATGGTTTTCAGTATGCTCACAGCTTGCGGAGACAATGCCGTTCCGGCGATGGCAACTGTGGGAGCGGACAGTGGCTTATCCGCATATGAGTTGGCGGTTCAACATGGCTACGATGGAACACTTGAGGATTGGCTGCAGTCTTTGCAGGGAAAGTCTGCCTATGAAATAGCGGTCGAACACGGCTATACGGGCACAGAAGAAGAGTGGATAGGTCGGCTGAACAACTTGGTTGCCGATGGCGGGACGTATGTCAAAACAGCGTCATTCAACAGCGCTGGACAGCTGATCTTAACACTGTCTGACGGTACCACGCTGAACATCGGCGGCGGCCTCGCTTTGAAAGGCGCCGATGGTGCGAATGGCAAGGACGGCACGAACGGCAGCAACGGCGCAAACGGTAAGGATGGCCGAGATGGTAAGGACGGAAAGGACGGTCAGAACGGCAAAGATGGCGTCAGCGTCGCAGGCGTAAGTGTCAACGACGAGGGCGAGCTTATTATTTCCTTTTCTGACGGCAAAGCCGCGAACGTAGGCAAAGTGGTCGGCACCTCCGGGCTTAACGGCAAGGATGGCCTTTCTGCCTATGAAATCGCTGTTATTACCGGTGCGACAACAGCCGCCACAGAAGCCGAGTGGTTGGAGAGCCTAAAGGGCACTGCCGGGGCCGACGGGCAGACGCCGTATGTCGGTACCAATGACAACTGGTGGATCGGCACAACTGATACCGGCGTTACTGCCGGCGGTCGAAACGGCACAGACGGCGCCACCGGAAAATCTGCCTATGAAATCGCGAAGGAAAACGGCTGTACACTCAGTGAAGCCGAATGGCTGGCGTCCTTGAAAGGCGCAGATGGACAAAATGGCAGCAACGGAAAATCCGCCTACGAGATCGCTAAGGAGGCTGGTCTTACAACCGCCGCTACAGAGGCCGAGTGGCTGGAAAGTCTGAAAGGCGCTACTGGCGCCGCTGGACAGGATGGCCGGGACGGTAAAGATGGCGTCAATGGCAAGGACGGCATCGATGGTAAGGATGGCGATACTCCCTTTATCGGTACCAACGGAAATTGGTGGATCGGCACGACCGATACCGGCGTGAAGGCCGCCGGGCCGCAAGGCGAGCTAGGCCTTAAAGGTGATAAGGGCGATAAGGGTGAAACCGGCGCACAGGGTGCGAATGGCAAGTCTGCCTACGAGATCGCCATTGAGAAAAATCTGATTACAAACGCAGTCACGGAAGAACAGTGGCTCGCTTCTCTGAAGGGCGAAAAAGGAGCTCAGGGCGAGCAAGGTGTTGGCATTCAGAATATTACGCTGAATAACGGCACGATGACGATAACCCTTACAGATAATACGCAGTTCCAATTTGAAAATATCGGCTCTGCAAGTTCCAGCGGTACGACTCCGCAGATTCGGATCAACACACAGACCAACGAGTGGGAGATCTCCTCTGATAGCGGAAACAGTTGGGTAAGCACCGGCGTGAAGGCAACCGGAGAAAAGGGTGCCGATGGTGCTGACGGTGCCAAGGGCGAAGATGGTATCAGCCCGAAAGTGCAGATCAATGCGGTCACCAATGAGTGGGAGCTCTCGGTCAACAACGGCCTGTCTTGGACATCTACTGGCGTGAAGGCGACGGGTACTGACGGCAAGGATGGCGATACCCCCTTTGTCGGCAATAACGGCAACTGGTGGATCGGTACGACTGATACCGGCGTGAAAGCGGCCGGTCAGGACGGTAAGGACGGCCAGAACGGCGCTGATGGCAAGGACGGCCAGAACGGTATCGACGGTAAAGATGGTAAAGAAGGCCTCAATGGTCAGGATGGTAAGGACGGCGATACCCCCTTTATTGGTCCCAACGGCAACTGGTGGATCGGCACGACTGATACCGGCGTGAAAGCGGCCGGACAGGACGGCAAGGACGGTAAGGACGGCCAGAATGGCGCTGATGGCAAGGACGGTCAGAACGGTGTCGACGGTAAAGATGGCAAAGACGGCATCAATGGTCAGGATGGCAAGGACGGCGATACTCCCTTTATCGGTGCCAACGGCAACTGGTGGATCGGCACGACTGATACCGGCGTGAAAGCGGCCGGACAGGATGGCAAGGACGGTAAGGACGGCCAGAATGGCGCTGATGGCAAGGACGGCCGGGACGGCATCAATGGTAAGGATGGCAAAGACGGTGTAAGCGTTACTGGCGTGACCATCAACGACGAGAATAAACTGGTCATCACGCTTTCTGAAGGTGATCCCATTATCATTGATAAATCCCTGATGGGTGCAACAGGCGCTGCTGGTGCAGACGGTAAGGATGGTAACGGCATTTCCTCGGTTACACTTACTCCGGACTTCTATCTGGTATTCCATTACACGGACGGCACAAATTCTGAGAAGCTCGGCCCTATCAAGGGTGAAAAGGGCGACAAGGGCGACGACGGCGTTGGCATTGCGAATGTGTCGTTGGATGCAAACGGCAATCTGTACATTACATACAGCAACACCAACGTACCGGTTCTGCTTGGCAACACGCGTGGTCCCAAGGGTGATACCGGCGACACAGGCCCTGCCGGGCCTAAGGGCGATACTGGCGCTGACGGTAAGGATGGCGTCGGCATTAAAAACGCGTATGTTAACAGTGAGCGCCATTTGATCCTTGAGCTAACGGATGGAACTACCATTGATGCGGGATACGTCGGCGTTTCCGAAGAACCCGCAGCCACGCATACCGTTATCTTTAAGGACTGGGATGGAACGGAACTCAAGAGAGAAACGGTTGCGGACGGTGCCTCCGCAACCGCGCCGAGCGATCCCATCAGAGCCGGCTATGTATTTGCCGGTTGGGATAAGAGCTTCACCAACGTCACAGCGGACACCATCGTAACGGCGACCTACACGGTCAGCGCAGCGTCACCCGCCCTGAAAGTAAGCAGTATCACAGCCGCGCCCGGTGCGACAAAGGTAACAGTAATGGTATCTCTGGAAAACAATCCAGGCTTCCTGACGATGGCTCTTGAGATGTCGTTTGATTCCGATGTACTTACTCTGACCAGAGTCTCGAACGGCGCGGACTTTACCGACTACAATTTCACTGGCCCAAAAAACAAGGTGAGCGGCTGCAGAGCTGCCTGGTTCTCAACTGATTTGCCTGAGGAGATTTTGGATGGTGATGTTATGACGCTGCAATTCACAGTGGCCGATAACGCTGCCAGCGGAAGGTATCCCATCACGATCTCCTGCCCGGATGATGGCAGTACGTTGGACGGCAATAAGAATGTGATTGCTCTGGCAAATGCTATTGGGTACATCACGGTAGGCTAAAAAAATAAAGAACTTCCTTTGGCGGCTATTGCAGCCGCCAAAGGAGTTCTGTCTGCCAAGGAAGGAATTATGAAGAAGTATTGTTTATTACTGCTTCTTGCGGTGTGTGCTGTCCTGCTGCTTGGCTGCGGAAGCGAATCGCAGTCTCACAAGAATAAGGGGGCTGGCACACTTGAAATGGAAAATGTCAGCGCCGACGCTGGGGCCGAAGATGTGATCGTAAACGTATCGTTGAAGAATAACCCAGGCTTCTTGACGATGGCAGTTATGATAGACTATGATGCCAATGCCTTGACTCTGACCGGTGTGTCCTGCGGCGAAGCTTATCTCGATTATATGTTTGTTGCGCCGCAAAATAAGCAAAGCGGATGCATGGCCAGTTGGCTTTCGACTGACATACCAGAAGAAATAGTAGACGACGTACTCCTTGAACTGCACTTTGCGATCCATGCGGATGCGGCAAGCGGAGACCATTATGTTACCGTCTCCTGCCCAGACGATGGTGGAATCGTCGGTGAAAACAGGGAGCCAATAGAAATCAAAGGAATCGCAGGATATGTTAAAGTAAACTGATGCAAAAGGAGAACTGATATGAAACGCATTTTAGCATTCATAATAGCTCTGATAATGACAGTAACACTTTGCCCGTTAAGCGCTTTTGCTGCGGAAATAACTGACAAAGCAACGATCAGCGTGGAGTATGTCAGCGCCCAGCCGGACACCACCGTGGACGTTGCTGTCAGCATAAAGAATAATCCGGGTATCGCAAGCATGGGCTTTACGCTGTCGTTTGACGAGGCGCTTACTCTGGTAGGCGCAACAAATGGGGAGGCCTTTTCGGAGATGACGCTGACTCCGCCGGCTCAGCTGAAAAAGGGAGGCAGCGTAACCGGATCCTGCCGTTTTGCATGGTTGGGCAGCAGCAATGTCACCGGTGACGGTGTGATTCTGAATCTCCAGTTTAAGGTTTCCGCTGACGCAGATCTGAGTCAGGATTGCGCAATCACCCTGTCTTGTGAACCGGATGATGTTCTAAACGACAAGCGAAATGCGGTAGACGTCGATTTGGTTGCCGGTCTGGCCACTATCATCGACTATATACCCGGCGATGTAGACGGCAACGGTACAATCAATATGCTGGATGTGCTGACACTGTGTCAGTACTATGTAGACGGATGTGTATATGATCCCGATGGCTATGCGGTCAACATTCAGGCAGAAGCCGGTGACGTCGATGCAAACGGCAAGGTCACTATGCTGGATGTCCTGATCCTGTGCCAATACTATGTAGATGGCTGCAAGTACGACCCCAACGGCTACGGCATTAAGCTTTTGCCGGGAAGAAAACCATGTTCCCATGAGCTGGAAGCAAAACTTGGCAACGCGGCAACCTGTACAGAGCCTGGTAATATTGCATATTGGCAGTGCAGCCTTTGCGGACGGTATTTCTTGGACGATACGGCAAGTAAAGAAATTACCCGCGCGGACACGATTACGCAGCCGAAAGGCCACACGATCGTTATTGATCCCGCAGTAGCTCCTACTTATGAAAGGGAAGGTCTTACCGAAGGCAAGCACTGCTCTGTGTGCAATCTGGTTCTGGTTGCACAGGAAGAAATTGCTAAACTGCAGAAAAATGAATACTCTATCGCATACAACATCGCAAACAACGACAAGTACCTGCAATCTCTCGGTGTTGAAAACCCCAATCCCGCGGTATATGCCACGGAGGACGGACTGGTGCTGAAGGATCTGCTGGTAGACGGCTATCTCTTCAAGGGCTGGTATACCGCGCAGACTGGCGGAACGCAGGTAACAGAAATTCCGGCAGGCAGTACCGGAAACCGGACGCTTTACGCACAATGGGAAGTGGTCAAGTATACCGTCACGTTTGACTCTCCTGATGTTCCTGTCAATTCTGTTACGTATACGGTTGACAAGGGAATCACCCTGACCAATCCGACATGGTTCGGCTACACATTTGTGGGGTGGTCCAACAACGGAAAAATCGTCTCCAGCATCACACCGGGTACTACCGGCAACATTACGCTGCATGCAAACTGGACCAGCAATCGTAATCAGGCGAAGGCTGTCAGTCAGTTGGGTGCCCCCAGCATTATCGAAGATACCGATGATGGGCAGTACTTGTTTATCTATGAGATCGGCACTATCGAAAACGTCCCTCTGGCACAGATCGAGTACATCGGTAACTCTGAAGGCATCAATATCAACAAAGAGTATACCTACTCGCAGGCCTTTAATGAGAGTTTTTCCAATAATATTACAGACGCCGTGACAAAAGCAACGACGACAACATCCTCCTGGACGCTGTCATCGGACTGGAACAACTCTGCATCAGCCGGCAATGAGCGCGACGAGGAGATCGGCCGTACCAGAGAGACAACAGACAGCCAGGGGAATGTAGTGGCCGGTAAATACTATGTGAGCAACGTGGCAGGAGGCTCAACGTCCACTTCTTCGTCTGCCGGAGGTTCAAACACTACATCCGCCAAAGTCACGCAGAATGACTCTGTGGGTATCAACGGTTCTTATACACGCGGTTCGGAAGTAAGCGCCAGCGTGGGAGTAGAAGTGAGTCATACTACGGAAGAACAGAGTGGCTGGAATATTGGAGGCAATATCGGGAAAAAGGCAGGTAATGCAGGCGGAACAGAAGGAGGCATTTCTTTCGGATACAACAAGTCTACCACCACGACCGATTCTTCAAAGGTGAATGCCAACCTGTCCGCCTCTGAGTCAAACTCTATGACGATCGCTGCATCCCGCAATTCTTCTTTGGGAACGGAGGTGTCCGGAAGCAATGAAGCTCACTGGGATACCAGCAGCACGCAGACCAGCAGCTGGAACTCCACCGAGGGTTATGAAAACAGCAGTTCTATAAGCCGCAACACAGAGGTCTCGGACGCGATCTCTGAGGCCGTGAAGCAAAGCTACAAATACAGCAGCACGACCTCTGAGGGGGGCAGTAAATCTACCGATACATCGGAGGGAAGCAGTCAGGAGCAGCGGAACACGTATTCCTCTACGATCGAGTATTCCACAGAGACCAGAGAGACCACGACGAAAAAGATCACCTATACAAGCAGCGCAACGGGCTATTACCGTCTGGTTACGGCCGGCACACTGCATGTTTTTGCGGTGGTCGGTTACGACATTGCGTCTTGCACCTATTACACGTACACCTATAGCGTTCTCGATTCAGAGCGTCATGAGTATCTGGATTATTCCAAGGACAACGCAAACTTCAACGACTGCGAAAATGGTGTACTTCCCTTTGAGATTCCTTACTTCGTCAATCAGTATGTGTACAGCAGTCTGGCGCAGTCTGCGGGTCTGACGGTGGATCTGGACACCGGACTCGTTACGGAGTATAACGGAACCAGCGACTATGTGGTTATTCCCGAATATATTTCCGTGGATTCCGGCAATGGTACACGGGCCGCGATCCGCGTAAAAGGTCTAAAGGACGGCGTATTCAAAGACAACGCAAGCCTAAAAGGCGTTATCCTGCCCAAATACATCAGTGAGATTCCAGATCACGCCTTTGCCGGTTGCGCGGCGCTGGAGTATGTATCTGGTTACGGCATCAGTCGTATCGGCAGTCACGCATTCGATGGTTGTACATCTCTGAGGAAGTTCACGGTTGACGGTTATATCGATCACCTGGGCGACAGCGCATTCGTAGGCTCCCCTGAAATCGTAGTCAACGCCGCCAACGAGACAGTTGCCAATGCCGCCATCAACTCCGGCGCAAAACGGATCACGTTGAATGTATCCAATATGACAGGCAGCCTCGACAACACCAAAATCGCGATCTCGGATGGAACGGACTATTTCGCTCTGTTGAGCAACGGCGCGACCTATACGAACCTTCAGATCGAGTCGGACGCCGCCGAGACATGCCTGAACAACATCAGATTCGCAGGGGGGGCGGACACACCGCTGAAAATCGGTTCCGCTGTGGTAACGCTGAACAGAGTGAGCGTTGAAGATGCTTCGAGCTATGTCTTGATCCTCACCGCAGAGGACGCAATCGTTAGGCTGTACGGAAGCGTTATCCTTAGTACGACCGGCGAGGATGCTGTACTCAGCAAGAATGTGGTGCTGGAGAAGGAAAATGCATCTGTAGCTGGCAAAATGGTGCTGTGCGGCAATTATCTAGTCTGCGGTAATATTGGCAACCGAGGTATGATCGAATTCATAAGCGGTGAAATCAAAACTATCTCGGCGGAGGACTATGAGAGTTATCTGACCTCCAGCAAATTGCTCTTTGACGCCAATGGCGGTAGCGTAGAGGAGCCGTTCAAAGTGGTGTTCTACGGAAAGGCTGTTGGAGAACTGCCCGTCCCGACTCGGGATAATTACGATTTCGGCGGCTGGTATACAGCCCAGTTCGATGGCGAGCGGGTGACGGAGGAGACGGTCATCACGTCCCACAGCGATCAGACGGTGTATGCTCATTGGACGCCCAAGTCGTATGTGCTATACTTCGACGCGAATGAGGGTACCTGTGGAATCTCGTCCGGCATAGTTACATATGGCGAGCCTTATGGCGAACTGCCCGTACCCGCCAGAGAGCATTATACCTTTGACGGCTGGTTCACGGAAATTGTTGACGGCACACGGATCACAGAAGAAACGCTTTTTGAGGGAAATGCAGATCAGACCCTCTATGCACATTGGACGTTGAATTCTTTTGTAGTTACCTTCCACGCAAATGGCGGAGAAGTGTCTCAGGAGTCTATCCGAGGTTATTGCGGAGAAGAACTAGGAACACTGCCCACTCCCACTCGCGATTACTATACCTTTAGCGGATGGTATACAGATGCCGATGGAGGAACGTTGGTGGATGCGTCTACAGTTTATACGGAAGCTGTGGATATTGCCGTATACGCACATTGGACGCAGAATGCGGTTTCCGGTTGGGTACTTGCAAACGAGGCTCCTGCGGACAGTCAGATAATTGACCAAAAGTGGACGTATACGAAGACGGAGACAACAGAATCTACCAATTCTTCGTTGAGCGGATGGACAGGAACTGGAAATTACTGGAAAAAGACCGGGGAGGGACAGACGAAGTATGCCTCCTTCCCGAGTGGATTCGATACCTCGCATTGGATCTACACATCATTCGCCAAAGAGCCGTATGCAACCTACGACAACGGCAGTACCAAGCGAGAGGTGGATCAGTGGTGGAGCGGTTTTGTATACTACAAATGGGACTATAATGCTCCATATGCCAACAACACTGGACGCGCCATTTCCCCTGTGCGACTGAATTCCGGTACCAGCGGTTATGCCTATTGGTACTTCCACGCAAACCTCTCGTCTACGGATCATCCATATCTGGACAACTACTATTGTAACAATTACAATATGCCCAGTTATAACTGCAGCAGCGAGTTTAACAATTCCGATCTTGCAGGTCCCACGCCGCGATTCTTCCGGTTCAACTACTACACAACGAAGTACACGGATTACCAGAAGATGTACCAGTACACAAAAGTGACAAATGGGCTTGAATCAGCCACAGAGATCTCCGCAAGCGGAAGCATATCTAATGTCCAGGCTTGGGTAAAGTACCGGGCAAAGTAAGGGGAACACATCTGCATATTGATAGCCTGTTGCACAAGTTATAGCACAAGCAGCAAGTTTCATCGGCGCATAAACGGAAAAGACAATAGTAGTTGAATATTGAGAGACGTTCCGCTACTATTCATGTCACGCATCTTCTAAATCAAAGAGATTTTCTTTGCGCCTGATGTGGTTAATTTTCAACAAAGACCCTAAATCCACGTAAAACGCCCCTGTGTGTACTAAAATGCACTATCACAAGAAGAACCTCCAATTCCTTGTAGTACAAGGGGTTGGAGGTTCTTTCTTGGTATGAATGGACACACCGCAAAAGCATCCGTGGCTTTTTGGTAAGGATGAGGTCGACTGCCCACCGCATTTCCTAAGCTAAAGGCACAGGTACATTCCGCGCGGCCACAAAATTTAGCCTTATTTTTAGCCTTATAGCGGTAAAATTAGGTAACATCTCTCGGCATGGGCTGGCACAGTGGCTTCGAAAAAACCTGTATTTGCAACACCATCCGGCCTTTGACAACACAGTATGAGGACTCTCTGCATCAATTCGAGTCCTGTACCGCGCACCATCCGAAACCCTTGAAACCACATGGTTTCAAGGGTTTTTTGCTGCCTCAAAAGGGGCTTGACCCTTATTCTGACCCTTAAAGCCCCGGCACACCGGAGATTTTGCGTGCAATATCACTGTATCGGCAGCTCCACCGTGATGGTCGTGCCCTTGTCCGAACTTTCCTCCACCCAAACGGAGCCACCGTGGAGGTCGACGATCTCCCACACCAGAGAAAGTCCCAGCCCCGCACCGCCGTACTCGCGGCTGCGGGACTTGTCCACCCGGAAGAAGGGCTGGAAAATACTGCACTGATACTCCTTCGGGATGCCGCAGCCGGTGTCGGAGACGCGGAGCAAGAGCTTTTCCGGCTTCTGTGTGACAGAAACCCGCACCGAGCCGCCCTGCCGGTTGTACTTGACGGCGTTCTCCGTCAGGTTGAAGATCAAGCGGTAGATCAGCGCGTCGCTGCCGGTCATAATGCCGTTGCCCTCCGCCGTCAGTGTGACGCCGCGCTTATCTGAGAGCGGCGCGAGATCTGTGAAGATCTCCTCGATCATGGGAGCGAGCTGGATCCGCTCGTTCCGCGCCACCTGCCGCAGATTGCTCATCTCCAGCAGTGTCCTGGTCATCTGTATCAGCCGTTCCGTCTGCTCACGCAAAAGCGTGAGGAACTCCGCCGTCTCCGGTCGCACATCAGGATGCTCCGCGGAAAACAGCTCCAACTGCGCCTGCATTAGTGCCAGTGGCGTGCGCAGCTCGTGGGCGGCGTTGCCGGTGAACTGCCGCTGGGCGGAAAAGGCGGTATTCAGCCGCTCCAGCATCTGGTTGAAGGAGCGGCTGAGCTGCTTAAACTCCGGAAGCACATCTTCATCGATCTTCATATCCGCCAAATTGGTCATCTGCACCATTTCCACCTGAGAAGCAAAGCTGCGCAGGGGCTTGAGAGCGCGTCCGCTGACGAAGTAGGCCAGAATGCCGCTGAGCAGCGTTACCGCCGCCGTGATGTACCAGTTGGTGGTGCGGAAGCGCCCCTGCGCCCCATCGACGACGATGGTCAGCTCCTCGTTGGGCGCTATCAGCTGCGGGTCAAAGCTCGCCGCTCCGCCATCATTCAGGATCACCGTGCCGCCGCCCTGTAAGCTGTCCGCAATGGTGTCCATATAGTACACACCGGAGGAGCAGAGCAGCAGATTCATGGCCACGCAGGTGACGCCGATGAGCAGAACGGTCATCAGAGTGATGCGCCATTGTAAAGAGATTCGCTTCATTCTTCAGTGCCTCCCATCAGATAGCCTTCGCCGATGCGGTTGCGGATGGGGTCATAGCCCAGCGCGGCGCGGAGCTTTTTGCGCAGGGCGGAGATGTGGACGCGAATGGAGTTGCTGAAATTATCCACGCTGTTGTCCCAGACGTGATCCATCAGCTCCTCCTGACTTACTGGCCTTCCCTGATGCACCATCAGGTATTCCAGGATTCCCGTTTCCTTCCGGGTGAGCGTCAGCGTCTGCCCGTTGACGGCGGCGGTGCGGGAGCGGGTGTCAAAGGTCAGGTCTCCGCAGCTTAGCAGCACATCCTGCTGGGTGAACTGCCGCAATGTCAGGCTGCGGATGCGGGCCTCCAGCTCCGCCAAGTGGAAGGGCTTCGCCAGATAGTCGTTCGCCCCGGCATCCAGCCCCTGCACCTTGTCCTCCACTTCGCTGCGGGCGGAGAGGATCAGCACCCGCGTCTCCCGGTCGGTCTGCCGCAGGGTGCGCAGCACCGTCATGCCGTCCTTTTTCGGCAGATTCAGATCAAGAAGCACCAGATCGTAGCGCTCCACGCCCAGAAGCGCCAGCGCCTTTTCCCCATCATAGCAGTAGTCCACGCTGTAGGCCAGCCGCCGCAGGCTGCGGACGATGGTCTCGCACAGGGCGCGTTCGTCCTCTACAATCAAAAGATGCATAAACGCCCTCCTTTTCGTTTCTTCGCCCTTATTATAGCAGAAGCAGATAAGATTTGTGTTAAATTTTCGTTCTTAACAGGGATTTTAACCCGCCTGTGCTATGATAGGCCGCAGAAACAGGAAAGGATGATCAAAATGAGTCACAGGAAGAAGGCCGCGGCGCAAGTCACGCTGCTGCTGGCGGGAGTCGCCATGCTGTGCTTCGGCGTCTGGCGGGGCGAGGCGGCGACAGTGCTGAGCAAGGCCATCAAATTATGTCTGGAGTGTGTGGGCATTGGGTAAGAAGTTTTCAAATGTATCACAGGCCCTGTCCCGCCTTCGGGGCTGGATACAGGCGGGGGCAGCCCTATTGACCAACCTGCACCTGCCGAATTTCCTCAAGGGCGGACTGTATCAGGGGGCGGGGAAGACCGTCTGCGTGCCGGGGCTGAACTGCTACTCCTGTCCGGCGGCGTCCGGGGCCTGCCCCATCGGGGCGTTTCAGGCGGTGGTGGGGTCTTCCAAGTTCAGCTTCTCCTATTATATCACAGGCTTCCTCATTCTGCTGGGCGTGCTGCTGGGGCGCTTTATCTGCGGCTTTCTGTGTCCCTTCGGCTGGTTTCAGGAGCTGCTGCATAAGATCCCCACGAAGAAGCTCTCCACAAAGAAGCTGAAGCCGCTGACATACCTGAAGTACGCCGTTCTGCTGGTGATGGTCTTTCTGCTGCCGGCATTCCTTGTGAACGACGTGGGCATGGGCGACCCCTTCTTCTGCAAGTACCTCTGCCCCCAGGGCGTGCTGGAGGGAGCCATCCCGCTGTCCCTCGCCAATTCCGGCATCCGGGCGGCGCTGGGCAGCCTGTTTACCTGGAAATTCAGCATTCTGCTGGCAGTGATCGTGCTGAGTATCGTATTTTACCGACCGTTCTGCAAGTGGCTCTGCCCGCTGGGTGCGGTTTACGCGCTGTTCAACCGGGTGTCCCTCTTCCAGATGAAGGTGGATAAGAATAAATGCGTCTCCTGCGGGAAATGCGCCAAGGCCTGCAAGATGGACGTGGACGTGACAAAGACGCCCAACCATGCCGAGTGCATCCGCTGCGGGATGTGCGTCCGCGCCTGTCCTACCAGCGCCGTCAGCTTCCGCTACGGCTTTGGAGACGGCAAAAAAGAACCTGCAAATGAATTAAAAACGGAGGAAACAAAATGAACGCAAAGAAAATCATCACACTGCTGCTGGCCGCTGTGCTGGTGCTGTCTCTGGCCGCCTGCGGCACGAAGCCCGCGGAGAACGGGGGCGGCGACGGCGAGCCCCAGACCCTCGAGGAGGCAAAAACTCTGTACGAACAGCTGGTGGCACAGGAGAATGCCATCCAGGCGGAGAACACCGAGCTGTGGGAGAAGGTCTTTCTGTCCGCCGACAAGGGTATGGCCATGATGGAGGACGGCAAAAACTACGGCGAATTTCTGCTGAGCACCATTGAAGCCGCCAAGGATCAGTTCACCGATGAGGAGTACGAGCTGCTGAAGGGAAAAGCCACGGAAATCAAAAATATCGAGGACCGGCTGGCCGCATTGGAGGAAAAATTCCCCAGCTTATCCGAGACGCCCGCAGAGGATGGCAGCATGAGCGTACCGGCGGGCAGCGATAAGACCACGCCGCCTGACGATGGCAGTATGCAGAAGTTTCCCGCCTTTGAGGGCAAGGATCTGGACGGTAACACGGTGAAGAGCAGCGAGCTGTTCGCCAAAAACGCCGTCACCGTGGTGAATTTCTGGTTTACCACCTGCAACCCCTGCGTGGGTGAGCTTGGCGAGTTGGACGCGCTGAACAAGGAGCTTGCGGAGAAGGGCGGCGCCCTCATCGGCGTCAACACCTTCACGCTGGACGGCGATGAAGCGGCCATCTCTGAGGCAAAGGATGTACTGGCCAAGAAGGGCGCGACCTATCAGAATGTGTATTTCGCTTCCAACGGTGAGGCGGGAAAGTTCACCACCAATATCTTTGCCTATCCCACCACCTATGTGGTTGACAGGAACGGCAACATTGTGGGCGACCCCATCGTGGGCGCTATTACGGAAAAGAAGCAGGCGGAGGCACTGCAAGCCCAGATCGACAAGGCGCTCTCCGCTGATAGGGGCTGACAAACGGAGGTTTCCCCGCAAGGAGGAATACGCGCCATAAGGCGGCGGACAGGTAATGTCCGCCGCCTTATGGCTATTTTAGATGAGGTGTTTGCAAATTGATCTCAGACGAACCGCGTATCGGTCAATCAGCCGTTCTTGCGCTTGATGATCCGCTTGCCGCCAGCGCGATCCCAAGGATCACCGCCAGCCCTTTCCGGCATTTACGCATGGGTCGTCTCCTTTCCGTGTTCACACACGCTTACTCCGTTCACTGGGGATAGAAGTAGATCACCGTGTCCGGCTCCAACTGAATGGGCAGATAGGAGCCGTGCTGTCCCTTGTCAACGGACAGATAGGTGTAGTCCTCGAAGGCCATGGGAACCTGCACGATGAAGCCGTCGTGGATGATCCGTTCCGTCTCGCCGGGCGTGTATCTCTTGCCGCCGGTGCGGGTCAGATCCAGCATTATCACGCCGGAGTACTCCCCGTTGGCGGTCAGCCCCCAGTCGCCTGTATAGACCTCCTCCGGTGTGACGAAGTCGCTTTCGTACCACCAGGTGAAGGTGGCCGCGCCCCAATAGTCCTCCTGGCTGCTGTTGGCGTGCAGCTCCAGAGTGGCCAGAGCGGGCTTATCCGTATGACCCTGCCACGCCCATACCTCCTGCGTCAGCTGGGAGCCGGAGGGACACGTCCAGCCGATGTCGCTGCCGAAGCCGTCGTTCCCCTCCTGCGAGTAAAAGGTGAAGTCGTAGGCCAGCCTCCGTTCGTTCTCGGAGTCGTAGGGCAGCGCCACGATTCCGGGGATGGGATACCAGCTCAGGGTATCGGGGTGGCTGTCGGTCAAGAGTAGCTCCGTGGTATCGGTGGGGACAGTTCCCAGATCGTTGGAGACGAACAGCAGGATCGGGTCGCCGCTCTCGCTGCGGTAGAGCACCTCAAGGGTCTCGTAGCCGCCCTTCGCCTCGTTCCACCGGGCGCGGTTCACCGCCACGGTGGCGTTGGGGTCACGGGGCACCACGCAGAACAGGCTTCCGCTGTCGCCCACCACCCGTTCCTGCGGGATATTCCGAACAAAGGTATACTGGGCGCACAGCCCCGGCGCCGTATCGTTGATCCAGTCCCGCAGAGGGATCGCCAGATCACTCAGGCTGCCGTTGATATCGCCGATGTAGGCCACCGCGAGGCGTTCGTCCTGCTGACGCTCGTCCAGCTCCTGCCGCAGCAGATCCAGAGAGTCGTCGTAGGCTCCCGGCTCGCCGCCGTTGGTTTTGGCGGTGTCACCGTCCGATGCACCGTCGTTGATGTTGATGGTTCCCATGCCGGGGATCTCCACCTGACAGGCCGTCAGCGGCAGCGCCATGGCCAAGGCCAGCAGCATCGCCGCAAGCGACCTGACCAGCTTTTTTTTGTTGTTGTGCATGGGCACCTCCTTTCTGTATTTTACCGTCATTTACCCCTGAGCGGGCTCAAACATGAGAAGCTCGTTGGGGATCTGCTGGATGGGGAACCCGTAGGCGCCGCCTCCGCCGGTCACATTCAGCACCGGGAAGACATCGAAGGCCGCGGGTACCTGCACAGGGAACATGCCTGACACCGTGATGGGCGCCTCGCCCTTCGTATACTGCCGGCCGCCGCTGCGGGTCATGGTCAGATCTATATGCTCTCCGCTGTCCGTCAGGGACCAGCTGCCCTCATAGATCTCCTGCGGATCGCCGTAGTCCTTGGTATACCACCATGTAAAGGTGATCTGTCCCGGCTCCGCGCCGCTGCCCTGTGTCAGGGACATGGTGGCCATGGCGGGCTGCTCCGCAAGATCGCCCTGCCACGTCCAGACGTACCTGGCCAGCTGCTCCGCCGTAGGTGTCGTCCACATGGACTCTTCGATCATGTCGCCGCCGTAGTCCTCGTCGCAGACGGTGAAGCTGTAGCCCAGAGGCAGGTCATATTCATAGTCGTAGGGCAGCGCCGTGATGCCGTAGATGGGGTACCACGTGACGGTTTTGCCGGTGCTGTCCGTCACGATGACCTCCGTGTCGGGATAGGGGCTTTCGCCCATATCGGCGCAGGCATACAGCAGGATCGGGTCGCCGCTCTCGCTGCGGTAGAGCACCTCCAGATTGTCGTAGTCCTCGTTCTGGGGGTTCCACCGGATGCGGTTCACCGCAAGGGTGGCGTCGGGGTCGCGGGGCACCACGCAGAACAGGCTGCCGCCGCTGCCCACCACCCGTTCACGGGGGATATTCTGGACGAACGGATACTGGGCACACAGCTCCGGCGCCGCCGTGCGCACCCACTCCTGCAGGGGAAGCTCCAGATCGTCGGGGCCGCCCGCCGAGCTGCCGATATACGCCGCTGCGAAGAGGTAGGAGGGCAAGTCCATCGCCTCCTCACGCAGCTGGGCAAGGGAGGTGTCATCGCTGTTCCCCGCAGGGGAGCCATCCGCATCATGGTCGCCTTTGCTGCCGTCGTTGATGCGGACGGTCCCGACGCCGGGGATATTTATCTGGCAGGCTGTCAGCGTCAGCATCATCGCCAGCGCCAGCAGCAGACAGAGGATGGGATTTTTTTTCATCGGATCCTCCTTTCACCGCTCAGTACTTACCGCTTGTGCTGGAGCCTCCGCCGCCGGAATGGTCACTGCTGCCGCCGTCGCTGTCCTGGGAGATCTTGCGGCGGGTCTCAGTGGTGTGGGTATAGTTGTCGTACTGCTCCGTAAGGTTCAGACCCTCGGCCGTCACGTAGGTATCCGCCTCCGCGCCCTGACGGACGGACTTCATCTTGGCCTTCAGGAACAGGCATACGGCCAGAGCCAGAACGATGCCGATACCCAGCGCCATAGGCAGCACCTTGATCAGCGGCTTTCTGACGGGGTGCCCCTGCTCGGCAAGGCTCAGATACTCGGCGCAGGCGTTCAGATAGTCCCTGAAGCCGCCCGCCCAGTCGTCGTCGGCAAAGTTGTCGAGGAACTCCTCCGTCATCTGGTGGCGGCCATACTTGTTGACTGCGTACTCGGCGGTGCCGCCGTCGCGAACGTACAGGTCGTAGTCGCGGTCGTATGTGCTCAGCATCAGCATGATGCCCTCGCGGTTCTCGCCGATGCCGAAGCTGTTGCTGTCGTAGATGTTCACCGCCGCGTAGTGGATGTCGCTGTCATAGTCCTCGTAGTCGTAGATGGTGACGATGTAGACGGCGCAATCGTACCGCCAGGAGATCTCGTCGGCCAGCAGCTCCAGCTCCAGCCATTCGTCCTCGGTCAGCAGGTTTTCCGTATCGTACACGAACAGGTCGTCCTCCGTCTGCTCTGCCCACGCGGGAACGATCATCGTCAGCACCGCCAGCAGCGCCAGCAGGCATGTAAAAATTCTTTTTTTCATCTCGGCCGCCCTCCTTAAAACAGCATCATGATCAGTGCCGCGATGGCCGTCACCGGCGCGGCGACGGCGGCGAAGATCGCCCAGAACTTGCCCATATCCGTGGGCAGGTCGCCCACCAGCTTGCCGGTCTGCCCGTTCATGGCAAAGAGGAAGTCCTTGCCGTTCCACTTGGTATGCAGCATCCACACCGGCAGCAGCGCATAGTGTACCTTGCCGCGCCGCAGGCGAATGTCCTGCCGCAGGGGAACGCAGCTGTCATACGCCGTGGTGGTGCGGCGCAGCGCGCCCTCCAGAGACGCGGAGCACCGTCCGTCTGCCCGGTCGTGGCTCTCCTCTACCGTCACGTCGTACTTATCCGCCAGAAAGCCCGGCAGATAGGCGGTGGAAAAGGGCTTCAGACCGGCATAGTCATACGGTTCGATGGAGTCCATGTGGTCGTCGGGCATCTTGCTGGAGGCGTCCACCGGCACCTTTTCAAAGGAGATGGAGCCGCCGCGGTGCACGTCGTAGTGCTCCGTCTCGGTGATCTCGTAGTCGCCGCTCTCGTAGACATGGATGATCAGACCCTCATAGTCCACAGAGCCCTCCGCCTGACCGTCGAACATCCAGAAGGGGACGTACACGCCTTGGATCTCCTCAATGTGATTGCCGTTGGTAAACGCCTTGGGCAGCAGGGGCTTGCCCTTATAGTGGTTCTTCAGGGCTGCCACCGCGTCCTCCTTGCTGAGCTTGAAGGGGATCACGAAGTCCGGCTTCAGTGCGCCGCTGAACTGCCCCGGCACCACCGTGGGGTTGCCGCAATAGGGGCAGGAGGTGGCGGCGGTGCTGGCGTCGCAGATCAGCTCCGCGCCGCAGCTGGGGCAGTTGTAGGCCTTCATGCCGTCGGCCTCCGCGCCCCAGTCGCTGTTGAGGCCGGAGGTATCCCACCCCTGTGCCTCCATCTCCGCTATTTTCTGGCGGTTCTCCTCCGCCTTGGCGTTGGCCTTTTCCGTGGCCTCCACGGATTTGGCCTCTTTTTCTGCGTACAGAGCTTCGATCTGCGCCACGTCATATTTCGCGCCGCAGAAATCACATTCCAGCATACCGGAGGCGCCTACAAAGTGCAGGGGGCCGGTACATGCCGGGCATTTATAGTTGGTGATTTGGGATGCCATTGTTCTCTCTCCTTTCCGCTGCGGGAGCGGCCTTGAGCCGCTCCCGTGGAAAATGGCGTTCAGATATGAATACGGTCAGTCAGGGTCGATCAAAGGCTGAGGTTGTACGCACCGGCAGCCACCAGCTTGCCGTTGTCGCCGAAGAACAGGGACAGGCAGCACGCCTCATCCTCGGCGGCGTACCAGGTGTATACACCGCGCTGGTACTCCTCCTGGTACTGGTACTCGGAGCAATCCACGCCGATGTGCTCCTTGAGATCCGCATAGGTCAGCTTCGCCTGGGGATCGCCGTCGGTGAAGTAGTTCAGGCCGCCCAGATAGGTGAAGAATGTCTCATTCAGCACTTCCAGTGTGGCTCTGTCAGAGGTCACGGTCTGTGTGTCCGTGGATTTCATATCAATGCCGGGCAGAGCGCCGCCCTTATCCTTGCTGCCGCCGCCGCAGGCAGCGAGGGAGAGCATCATCAATGCGGCCAATACAAGCGTGATCGATTTTTTCATGGTAGAGTTCCTTTCTTTGTTTACATAACGATTTGTTTTCCGCCCGCAGGGGCGGTCAGGGAAATGGTCAGCGCAGGGGTGCGCCGCAGTTCTGGCAGAACTTCTCGCCGGAGCTTTTGACACCGCAGGACGGGCAAAAGGCGGGAGCGGCGGCGGGCTGCTCCGGCTGGGTCGGCTGCTGAGGAGCCGCGGCGTACGGAGCCTGCTGGGGCTGCTGGGGAACCTGAGAGTAGGGGCTGCTGGGCTGGCGGGGCTGCTGGACTGCCTGTGCGGTCTTGGGCTGCTGGGGCTGCCAGTCACCCTTCTGCACCTGCATGGCACCGTAGATATACAGACCCGGCACCACCAGACTCAGCAGGATGCTCATGGCGTCGACGCTGCCGCCGCCCGCCACGTTCATCACGGAGGAGACCACCGTGATGCCTGCCACCACTGCGCCCCAGACCACGCACTTGTGGGCGTCGCCGCCGGTCTTGCAGGTCTTCAGTCCCTTCAGTCCGGCGATAAACTCCGCCACTGCCGCCGCCAGAGCCAGTGCCAGTGCCAGATAGAGCATCAGTGCCGCTGCATGGCCGTCCGCCAAGGATGCCAGCATCGCCACGCCCGCAATACCCAGAAGGCACGACACGCCCGCCAGAGCGCCGCCAACGATCATCAGAATCGAGGTCACCTTCAAAAATTTCTGTCCCTTGCTCATGTGTTGCTCCTTTCTTTCTCCACAATGTCCCTATTTCATCTTGTTTTTGTTTACGCCTCCGGCGGCGCATACTCCGCGGAGGCACCCATGAGAAGCTCCCGCAGGAGCTCCTCAAGGGCGTGCTCGTACTCGCCGTTGTATTCCGCCGTAAGCGTTTCGCCTTCTCTCACGCTGGTGATGCTGAGGTGGCTCTCCATCCCGTCGAGGACGGACAGGCCCTCCGGCAGCACCTTGGGCGGCTGGTGCCAGTTATCCCGCAGGCACTGCTCCACCTCCGCCCACTGCTCTGCCGTCAGGGGCGCGTCTGTGCGCTCCACCCTCTCCCCGCTTCCCCCGGTGTCGATGCACCAGCCGGAGATGGTATACGCGCCGTCCGCCTCCTCCAAATCGAAGCAAAACCCGTGGTCGTAGCTTGAGCCGCTCTGCGTCCAGTGGATGCTTTTCAGCGTGTCAGCGTCCTGAAAGGCGTTGGCAAACTCGTTCACCATGCCGCCGCCGTCCATTATGCGGTCGGTGACAAAGTGCTTATAAAGACCCGAGATCGTAATACCCACCACAACACCCGCGATAAGAATGACGATCATCTTCTTCATGGCTTTAGGGGCGAGGCGTGCCGCAGTTGGCGCAGAACTTGCCCTTGTTGACCGTTCCGCACGCACACGTCCACTCGTCGCTGGCGGGCTTGGGCTGGCCGCATTCAGCGCAGAATTTGCCGGTGTTCACCGCGCCGCAGGCACATTTCCACTCGCCGGCGGGCGCGGGCTTGGGCTGGCCGCACTCGGCACAGAACTTGCCGGTGTTTCCCGCATGACCGCAGGCGCACGTCCATCCGGCGGGCGCGGCGGGTGCGGCGGGCTGCGCCGCCGCCTGCTGCGCCTGTTGCTGCTGCCCCATGGCGAACAGGTTCTGGGCGTTCATGCCGCCGGCCTGACCGGCCATTCCCATGCCCATAAAGGCCATAGCGGGGCCGGCAGCCGTGTTGGAGGCCGCCATCTTCATGGCGTCGCCCTGACTGCCCACCAGGTGCGCCGCCGCACGGGTGGGATCCATGAACGCCGCGTTGCGCTGCAGCTCCTTGAGCATCTTCTCGTCTTCCTCGTCCGCCGTCACGCTGGACACGCCGAAGGAGACGATCTCGATACCCCGCAGGTCACGCCACTTCTTGCTGAGCACCTCGTTCAGTGCGTCGGCCAGCTCCAGCGTATGGCCGGGCAGCTGGGAGTAGCGGATGCCGTTCTCGCCGATCTTGGCGAAGGCGGGCTGAAGGGCGGTCAGCAGCTCCGTTTTCAGCTGGCTGTCCAGCCGGTCGCGGGTGTAAGCCTCGCCCACGTTGCCGCACACGTTGGTGTAGAACAGCATGGGGTTGGAGATGCGGTAGCTGTACTCGCCGAAGCAGCGGATGCCCACATCGATGTCGATACCGGCGCGCTGATCCACCACCCGGAAGGGCACGGGGGACGGCGTGCCGTACTTGTTGCCGATCAGCTCCTTGGTGTTGAAATAATAGATGCGCTGATCCTTGGGCGCTTCGCCGCCGAAGGTGAAGCGGTTGGCCATATTGTTGAATACGTTTTTGATGCCGTCGCCCAGGTCGCCCACGAACAGGGACGGCTCGGTGGACTGGTCATAGGTGTACTCGCCGGAGGCGGCGCACATGTCCACGATCTTGCCCTGGTCCACGATGAGCATGCACTGGCCGTCGGCCACCGCGATGACAGAGCCGTTGGTGATGATGTTCTCGTCGCCCTTGGTGTTGCTGGAGCGCTTGGTGGTCTTTTTCTGACCCTTTACCGCCAGTACGTTTTCGGGAATAGCCTCGCAGTAGAAGTATTCCTTCCACTGATCCGCCATCACGCCGCCGATGCTGCCCAGTGCCGCTTTAATAAGTCCCATGATCTTTCTCCTTTACATCTTTATTGTCGTTATGTTGTTTCGTATATCGCTTCTCCGGGGACTGCTGCCCTTGTTATTCGACGAACCGCCCGTATTCGTCGAGCCACCGTCCGTCCGCCCGCTCAAAGTAGGCTATCCACACCGCGTAGGGGTCCTCTGCGGAGCGATGCAGCTCCAGATAGTTGTTGTCAATGACCGTCACGGTGTACCTTACGTCCTCCGGGATGTCCTCCGGGCCGCCCATCAGCTCCGCGTACCACTCCTCGTTGGCGCAGCCGTCGTACATGGCTCCCTTGTGGAACCTCACGTGCAGCCCGTTCATCTTTTGGTGGTTGCCATAGCTGTCGGTATATTCGTACCATGCGCCCATGGACCATGCGCCGCGCCCGTCCTCGGTCACGCCGTCAGCCTCCTGGAATTCCAGCGTCACGGTAATTCCTTCTTCTTCCATCTTGTACCGGTCGCCCTCGACCTCGCCCTCGACGGCGATCCACTCGCCACTCAGGTACTTCCGGTACTTTTCCATGGTGTAGTCCGTCCCGCCATCGTAGAAGTCTTCATCGCCGCCCACCGGGTCAAGCCCGTCCACCGGATCAGTGTCGTCGCCGGGCAGGGGCGGTGTGTCTATCGTGGTGCCGCCGTTGTTCTCCGGCTGCCCATGGGGGATGAACTCCACCTGACAGGCTGTCAGGGTCAGTGCCAGCGCCAGAAGCAGCGCCAGCGGATACCACCGCCGTTTCACGGCTCACGCCCAGGGATCCTGCGCCGCCGGGGTACGGATACCGCTGAGCGGGCTGGAATACTCCCACAGGAACCATTCGCCGGTGGAGGGCTTTTGCCGCAGCTTGATGGGGCGGGGAGAGTCCGCGCCGGGTGTGGCGATAAATACCCGCAGATAGCCCGGCTCAATGTCCTGCGGACGGGGGTCGGCCAGTACGTCCAGCACATAGGGCTGGGTGGGAACGTAGCTGTTCTGGGGCGTGGCCCCGGCGAAGTACGCCAGAGGCAGATACTCCTTGCCCCGCAGACGGTCCCGCAGGAACTGGCTGTCGTAGGGGGTCATGGGCCGGGGACCCCGCAGGATGTTCATGGCCTCCACACCCTCGTTGGGATTTTTTACATACAGGTTCAATGCGCACAGGAAGCCCGCCACCACCTCGTCTGGGGTGTTCAGGGACAGGTTCCGGAACTCTGCCAGCGAAGCGGGCAGCATATTCAGTGTTACTTGCATATCTCGTCCTTCCTTTCTCTGATTTCCGTACCGTTCGTCAGCTGTCGCCTCTCACGCTGCTGGAGAAGGTGGCGGCCGTGTAGAACTCGTCGCCGTCACGCGGCACGAAGTACAGCACGTAGTAGTCACCCTCGCCGTTGAACCAGCCGTAGGCGTGCTTTTCACTGTTCCAGCTCCTCTCATCCATACCGGTATGGGGGATGCCGTCCTCGCCGCCCAGCATGGCCTTGATGTCGTCATAGGTCAGCTTCGAGGACTTGGCGGAGCTCATATCCCACAGCTCCTGACGTACCTTCTGCATGGTGGGCAGATCTGCCCGGCCGGTGGCGTCGGGATTGGACTTGCCGTACTCGCCCTCGCCGTTGGAGGTGGTGCGCTCGAAGGGATAGTTCTCCGGCAGGCCGCCGTTGTCGCCGCCGCTGGGGATGGCAGCGGTGCTGCCGCTGCCGTCATCGGGGATCAGACCGGTGTCGATCTCAAAGGTATTGGCGATCTCCATAAAGGTCTTGCCGCGATAATACTCCACCGCGCTCTCCGGCATGGGGATATAATCATCGTCCGTCCAGTTCTCATCGTCCAGATGCCGCAGGTTGGCCAGCAGGCTGATGGAGCCGTCCACCAGATCGGAGTCCACCTCGCAGCTCACATACAGGGCGCCAGTCTCATCCACGGACAGGATGCCGTCCTGCATCTCGCCGCCCATGAACTCGCCCCGCAGCTCCAGACCGGTGTCGTCATCGGGCACCACGCGGGCATAGGTGTTGGCGAAGTTGAAGTCGTTCTCGCCCTCCAGATACATGGCCAGCCAGACCTGGCAGCCGCCGTTGCCGTCAAAGACCAGACGCGCCAGAATCTCGTGGGCGGTGTCGTTCAGCGCCTCAAGGTCGCCGGTGGCGTCCGAGAGGCCGGCCATGCCGTGCCAGTCGCCGCCATAGACGGACGCAAAGTCGTCAAGAGACAGCTCCGCAGTGCCGGAGCCGCCGCTGCTGCCGCCAGCGGTGCTCTTCCGGAAGGTCAGCTGCAGGTCAAAGCCGAAGTAGTCATTCACCGTGATCAGGCCGTCCTCCAGCGTGCAGTTGCAGATGGATCCGTCTCTGTCCAGCGTCAGGGCGCCGTCCTTATCCAGCTTCCACGCGATGGTCGTCGGGTCGCCGTCCAGCATAAAGCAGCCCGTACCGTCCTCTTTCAGCTCAATGTAGTTGTCACCCAGATCATACACCTCGTCCATGGGTACCCACTCGCCGAAGGACAGAACCGTTTCGCCGATGTACTTGCCCACCACGGGGTTGGTCTTGGAGCTGCCCTTGCCGCCTCCGCAGGCCGCCAGCGTCAGCGTCATCACCAGCGCCAGAAGCAGAGCCGCCAGCTTTTTCATGCTTTTCATCACCGTTCCTCCTGTTTTTACTGTTTTCTCCTATTGTTTCTTCCTATCTGAATGTGCATATATCGGCACGTCTCATTTGAGACGGTTGCCACATTCCGGGCAGTATGCCGGGGCCGAAGCGCCCGGCTTGGGCTGCCAGCCGCAGGCTTCGCAGGTCAGCGGCTTCGCCAAGCCGCAGCCGGTGCAGAAGCTGCCCTCGTTTTCCGCCCGGCAGGCAGGGCAGCTCCACTCCTTGGACGGCGGCGTTTTCGGCTCCGGGGAGAAGATCACGTCCTCCTCGCCGCAGGCCGCGCCGTCCTTTGTCAGCCATATCAGGCCGCTGCCGTCGCTGTAACGGACGCAGAAGGCATTTTCCTTGTGGCTGAACGTCAGCCGGTTGAAGGTACCCGTCATGGGGATATCCTTATGCTCCTGCGTCAGCTTTACATTCCCGGTTTTGTACACCCATGCGTCGGACGCGAAGTCCGGTTCGCCGTTCACAAGCACCTGTATGCCGGACGCCTCAAACTGCCCCCGGCTCTCCACCTCCATGACGATGCTGCCGTCCCGGCTCTGCCACTTCCCCGCAAAGGGGGATTGATCCTCCGGCGTATACATCATGCCGGGGCCGTCCACCATACCGCCGGTTACAGGGCCGCGTTTTTTACCGCAGCCCAGCGTTCCGAAAAGCATCATGACCAGCAGCACACCTCCTATCCAGCCCTTCCATTTCATAGGCGGTTCCTCCGCTTCAGCCGTGTTTTGTGAATGAGCTCTCTACCGGCTCGCCGCTCTCCTGTAAGAACGCCGCACAGTCCGTACACAGGTCAATATCCTCGCCCAGCAGGAAACACCGGTCACAGACCAGCCGTTTGCAAATGGGACACAGGCTGAAATGCTCCAGCGCCTCCGTGGCGGCCCACTCGAAGGCTTCCTCTCGCTCCCGCCGGTACAGCGCCTGAAAAATCACGCGCTTTCCTTCGCTCTCCGGCTGCATCCCCGCCTTGGAGAAGCGCACCGGCTGACTTTCCCAAAGGAAGCCGCATACCGCACAGCGCAATGAAAACTGAAATCTTTCCATAGAGGATCTGTCCTCCATGGACGCTTTAATGATGCGGCGCATTCCAGTCCCTCCTTGCTTACGTCGCAGTTCTTTCCCGTACTCACGCTCAGCTATATACACACTTATATGTGGTTTTACGAAAAATTTCTATTACCCCAAGGGTGAATTTTGCCGGTAAACGTGAAAATCGCCCTTAGGCGTAGACAGAGTGCACAATCCAATGTGGCTTGGATTGTGCACTCTGCTATCGTCTTTCTTATCTTTTCAGCAGCTCACCACTGCGGCCGCAGCTGGCGAACAGCTCAATATACACCTTCAGCTCATCGAACGAATCTACCCCCATCTTTCGGTACAGATTGCGGTTATGAGTCTTTACCGTGCTGGCGCTGATATGTGCCAGCTCAGGAATATCCTTGACGGTATAGCCGTCCATATAGTATTGCAGGATGGTACGTTCCATGCCGGTCAGCGTACCTGCCCTCTCCGCAAAGCCGCACAGCCGCGCCTCCACATCGGGCGGCAGCGCGCCCGCCGGCCGGGTACGGATCATGGTCAGCAGCTCGTCGATCTCCGAAATACCGGAGGCCACCACCTCCGTTGTGCCGCCTCTGACCGCCGCAAGGCTGTCGTTGATCGGCTTGACAAAGCGGCGGGACAGCACGGTTGCCGCAACCAGCATCGCCAGCAAAAAGAGCACCGAGCCCAAAAACCACGCGACCTGCGACCCGCGCTCATAGCTGCGGAAGGTGTTGGCTGTTACAAGCGTCACCGCGGCAAGCGGAATGCCGTCCGAGGTGGCGGCGTCCAGCAGCCGGTGCCGCCCCAGATAGGACTCCTTGCCATCGGTATAGATGGTATAGTATTTCCCCGGCTTGATGTGCAGCGTACCCTCGGCCGTCAGGCGCGAGCCGTTGGTAGCGCCCAGCACAGTCCCCGACAGATTGAGCTTGTCGCCGTCGATCGGCGCCAGCAGGGTCAGCATATTGCCATAGCTGCTGGACACAGTGCCGTGGGAAAGGCTGAAATAGAGGTCGCTGATCTCCATACCGCAAAGCCCGCGTACAGTGCCGCTGCCGTCCAGAATCGGTACGCACAGCAGCATCACATGCTCCCATGTATCCAGCAGCTCTGTGCGTTTTGTCCACAGGCTGCCCTCTGCCAGACGCTCAACCTGACTGGTGGCAACCTTATTACTGCCGGGAATCAGCGCGGTATTCAGTTCCGGATTCCAGCGGTTATGCATCTGGATCTGTAATCCCCGCGCCGCCTCCGCCGCGCCGCGGAAGCAGATCACATCCTGCTCCGACGCCACCGTGGGCTGAAGCCCGGAATAGCGCAGATACAGTCCCGCCCTGAGTGCGTCCGCATTGGGCAGCGCCGTGTTGGCGGTCACGTTCAGGCAGAAGAAGATTCCGCTGCACGAGGCGGCGCTCAGCGTAGTGCTCAGCGGCGTGTATAGTCTCGTTTCCAATTCCGCGATGGTTTTCGGATCGTCGTTGAGCGCGTCAAAAGGAATGCCCTTGGCCGCGAGAAAAGCATCCAGCTCCCGACCCAGCTTTTCCGACATGGCCACGCCATGCGCCGTCAGCTCATCCATCTGCGCATCCAGTGCCGCGTATGTATTTCTCTGCTGAATGTCCAGGGCGCTGGCCAGCTGCCGCGCAGGGTGGGACAGCACACCCATAGCCATCAGAATCGACAGAATGGCCGCCACCAGCAGCAGCGCCATTGTGAACCAATACAGCAGCAGCCGCACACCCATACTGTGGCTGGCTGCATATGGATTGTGAATCGCATTCCGAATTGATCGCATGTGCTTTCCTCTTTCATGTGCCGTAATCCAGCTTAAAACTGTCCAAAGTCTCCCGGATCAGGGCGTCCAGCGTGTTGCCGCCCTCCAGATACTGCGTCCGACCCGCCGTCAGCTTCAGCCGCGCCAGATTTTCAAACCGCGTCTCCAGATCCAGATAATTCTCCATCTGAGGCGGGTAGTAGAAGGTATATGCCTCCTGCGTTTGCAGATATGTCTCGTACAGCGACACATACATCGGGTCGCTCAGTTTTTCCACGGCGTCAGGCAGATAGTTCTCAAATGCCTCCTGCGTCACCGGCATGTAGCCCAGGTTGGTGACGAATTCCACGTTGCATACCGGCTCGGTCAGCCACTTCAGGAACGTAATGCACGCCCTCTCCCGTTCCGGGGTGGACTTTACGGTGCACATTCCCACACCGCGCTGCATCACCAGCTTGTCGCCCCCTTCAAACACCGGGCAGGGCATGGAGGTGATCGTCACCTTTTCCGAGGTGTTGTCCGGATACGTCACCGTGTCGGAATAGTAGAGCACACTGGCCGAAGATGCCACAGACACCACCACATCTCCGGTGCGAAGCGGTTCCGTGGCATACCCGTCGTGCAGCCACAGGCCGCCCGTCAGTCCCGACCGGGCATACGGCTCCCAGGCTCGTTCGAATCCGGAGCCAAACCTGACGCCGTCATTCCGGAAAAAGTCCTCGCCCAACGATTCCACGCCCACCTGAAAGTAATTGAAGTGGTAATCGTGGGCAAAGAAGCATTTGCCGGTATCCGCGGCGTATTGCTCTGCCAGCGCGTAAACGCCCTCCCATGTAGTCAAATCGTCATAGCTGGCGCCGGACTGGGCTGCCCACCGGTCAAACAGCGTCCGGTTGACAAACAGCACCTCCGTGGATTTGGCAAGGGGCAAAATCGCCTGCCGCCCGCCGATCATCCCCTCCTCACGAAAGGCAGGGATAAACGCCGCCAGCTCCTCCTCGCTGAAATAATCCCGATAGTCCACCAGAATGTCCTGATCCGGCAGAGCCAGCACCGTCTTGGGATAGGATACGAACATATCCGGCAGCGACGGTGCGCCCGGATCGCTGTTGGCGGCGGCCAGCACGCTTTTGTGGATACTGCCGCTGTTGCTGACCAACTCCACCTTCACGCGGATGTTCTGCTTTGCGCCCACGGTGCTGTTGAACCGCTCGATCAGGCCGTTCAGCGGGGAATCCACCTCGCCGCCATAGACGTGCCACAGCGTTACGGTCAGCGGCTCCGCGCCCTTTTTCTGCGTACATCCTGTCACCGACAAAAGCGCCAGCACCAGCAGGCACAAAACGATTCTTTTTTTCATGTTAGCGTCTCACCTTTTCGTGAAAAATACCGTGGAATACGGCGTTCCAGCTGCTTGCGCCGTCAAAGCGCATCCGCCATCTCTGCGGGGCGGCAGGGTAAACCGATCCCTGCCGCCCACAGAATGTAAATTTTACTTCTTTCCTCTGCGCTTTTTGCCAACGACCCATCCGCTGCCGCTCAGCGCCAGCAGGGACAGCCCTGCATACAGGGCGATGCCCGCGTCGCCGGTCTTGGGAGATTTGGCTGCGCCCGTTGTACCGCCGGTCGTGCCGGGAATCGTCGTACCGGGCGTGGCCGTGCCGCTGCCGGACAGCTTGGGGATCACCGTATTCTCGCTGCGCTTATAGCTGCAGACGGTACACTCCTCATGCTTCAATCCGGTCTGGGTCTTGGTGGCCGCCGTGTCTACCTTCCACACGAAGGTGTGGGGCGCCAGATCCTTTGTGCTGGCGAGCGGATCCGGGCAGTCCGTATCGGTACACTGATGCCAATGGCTCGTCGCGTCCTGGTACCACTTGCTGCCGCCGTAGGTGTGGGTGTGGGTACCCACATACGGCTTCACGGTGATACGCAGGTCGACCTTGATGCCGCTATTGCCGCTGCCATCGTTATACTGGATCGTCACATCCGTCTGCCCCTGCGTAAGCTTGTCACCATAGAAGATCACGTACTGGTCTCTGGAGAGGACAGCCGTGGTGCCATCGGTATAATGCGCGGTGACCACCATGCCCGTCGGGTCGAACTTGTCGCCGCCCTTGTACTCAGTCTTGGCAGGCCGTGTTGTGATCTCGATGCGCTCCACCTTCTTGACGACCTCCGGTTTGCCAAGGCCGCGGATTACCTGATAATCTTTGTTATACGGAAAACCACTCCATGTCGTTTCAAAGGCATCCGCTTCCACTCCGTTTACGGTCACGTTCTCCTTTGTAAGCTCGTCGTAGTTGCAGCCCGAAATTTTCTTAAAATAGAACTCTACCCGATATTCTGTATCCGCCCGGAAGGTTTCACTGGTTGTGGGCACCCAGTTACCTGCCGAGTTCTTTTCCATAAACCGGAAGTAGCTGCGATCAATACCAGATTCTGTCGTTGTAACATTGGCATCTGCTACCTTTGCGCCCGCCTTATATCCAGTCACCGTGATCGGCAGTGAGGTTACCTTTGTCACGCTCGCTGGTTTATAGGTGTTGTATACCTTGAATTCGGTGCTCTTACCGTTGCCATACACGCTCTGCGGGCCGCTTTCGTTGTTGCCGCCCGTATAAGAAATGCTGTCCCATACATACTTCCCGATTGGATCGCCGGGCACGACCTGCTGTACGATATACTTGCCCTCCTCGACCGCTATGGTGTTTGTTCCTGTTGTTCCGTCTGCTCCGACGGTGACAGTCATCTTCTTATAATCATTGTAGACCGCAGTCACTTCATTTATGGCTTTCTTGATTTGGAATGTAAAGGTCGTGCCTGCCGCGCTTCCGATCAGTCCGTTCACCCCCACGGTGATTGTCAACGTACACGTTTCACCCTCTGCCGCTCGCGCCGTTGTGGGCGTCAGACACAGCACCATACAGAGCACCAGTACAATGCTGAGCCACTGCTTTTTCATGATTCCTTCCTCCCTGAAAAGTATTTATCCGTTAAACGCGGCGAGAGCCGCGTCCGCCCGCCGGATCCATTCGGTGCGGTCGCCATAGATCGCTGCGTCCAGTGAGTTGATGGCGGCGGCCGCCTTCTCTCCGGCGTCCTCCTCACCCCGCATGGCAGCGCTGAGACCCGAGGCCACATCCTTGATGGCCGTCATCTGCTGCTTCCATGTGTTGGCGGCGTTGCCCAGTGTCTTCTGCACGCCGAACAGGGTGTCGAAATACTTGCTGAGCTTTTCATACTCCTTGAAGTTGTTCACCTCAAGATTAAAGGCGTTCATGCCGGCGGTGTTGATGAACACCATCCGCACCGTGGACTTTTTCTCCGTCTTGTCGCCGTTTCTCACCATCTGCTCTTCATACTTATAGTTCCGCAGATCGGCGATGCGGTACACGCAGGCCCGCGTGGTCTTGCCGAAGATCAGGATCTTGTAGTCCACCTGTGTAAAGGCCACCAGCCCGATGTCCTCCGCCACATACAGGTTCGCCCCGAAGCGCACCAGCTTCTGGTTCTTGTCCTTGGTCTTCAGACGGGGCACAAAGTAGTGATCCCACAGTTTCGTTCCCCGCTCCACCTGGTCCAGATGCGCTTTCACGCCGGGCAGGTTGCCATGCACATAGTCGTACACCTTGAAGCCCCTGCTTCTACAATTCTTTCGGCAAATGCAATTGCCGTCCGCCAGCTTCTGGGTCTGCATCAGGTTGATGTCCGCGCCGCAAATTCCACACTTGTTCGCCATAACATTTTCTCCTTTCCGTCGTTGCCCGATTCGGCAGGTTTCTGTAGCTGCTTATGAAATATCCCGTTGCGGGATCTTTCCTTCACATAGCATAGATCTGATCCATCAGGTACTCGGCAGGCATGGAGCCGTAGAAAAACTGATCGATCAGCCCGTCCTTCTTGGCGTCCCGGATGTCCTTTGCCGTCTGCCGTTCGGTGTTGGAGTCCACCATCAGCGCGATCTTGCAGTTGGGGCACAGCGCCTTTACCTCGTCGCGCAGTCTCAGTCTTTCGCCGAGCTTCCACGGGGCATACCCTGTTACCTCCATCACAAGCACAAAGGGCTCGTATATCTGGCACAGCTCCACGGTGTCCCTTGGGGACTCTGCACGGATCACCTCGATATCGTAGTCAGAGCTTTTGAAAGCGGTCGCCACAGCGTCGGCAAACAGATAATTCTGCATATCGATCACAATTTTACGCATTGAGCCATCCCTTTTCCCTTTCCTGTATATCCGACGGGTTTACCGCGTCCCATTCTATGCCGCTATTGTAGCACGGAAAAGCGGCTCTGTCTGTCCACAAAAGTGAGGACAGACAGGGCCGCTGATTGCGGATAATGCTGTGAATACACGTATTCCCGTTCAGTTTTCTTCCGCCGTGCCGAACAGGCTCCCCGGCACCACCAGCCGCTTGCTGACAGCGGCAACCATCAGCCGGTTACGGTTGGGATATCCGGTTTTCTCCAGCATCCGGTTGATATAGGTACGCACTGTGGATTCCGCCACGTTCATCCCCGCAGCGATCTCGGCGTTGGTCTGCCCCTCACAGAGCAGGCGCAGCGTCTCCAGTTCCTGATCGGACAGGCCGCAGGAAAGGGTGTTCCCCAGCTGCACTGGCGGCGTGCTGTCCGGCCAATAGCTCTTTCCGGAAAGCGTCCCCTCGATCACGCCAACAAGATCGCCGGAAGGGGAATCCTTATACCAGAAGCTGTCGGCGCCGATTTTTCTTGCCCGCGCCAGAAACCGCCCCTCCAGCATGGAGGTCACCATCACAATTTTGATCCGGGGATAGATCTTCTTGATCTCCTCAGCGGCGGTTAAGCCGTCCGAGTCGTTTTCGGTGCAGATATCCATTAAAATCAGGTCGATATGACTGTCGCCGCACCGCCGGAGCGCCGCATCAGCACGATTCAGCGTGCCCGCCACCCGGCAGTCTGCGCATTTTTCCACGCAGGAGCATAGATACATTCTGGCAAGCGCCTGATCCTCAACGATCAATATGTCTCTGACAGCCATTCGTTCCCCTCCTCCAGATTCTCCCGATTTGGTATTCCCATCACCAGCGCGAACTCCGGCAGACTCTGCACCGTCATGGTCCCGCCGATCCTTTCGATCCTGCGGCGCAGATTGGACAGACCGCCGCCCTCTGTGATGGTCTTTTCCGGCGGTCTTCCGTTATTGCGGATCAGGACGGTATATCTGTCGCCGTCCTCCCAGATGTTGGCGATCAGCTCGGTTGCCTGCGCGTACTGTATGGCGTTGCTCAGGCAGACCTGCATGGCGGCATACATCAGATCCGCCGCGCCTCCCGCCGGCTCTGTACCTCTTATTCTGATGGCCACGCCGCTGCTGTCCGCGCTTTCATACAGCGCCTCCCTTGCCGGCAAGCGTTCTGCGTCACGAAAGACAATGCTTTTTTCCCATTCCCGCAGCACAACGTCTGCGTTGATGCCGCCAAGGTCTCCGGCCAGATATTGCTTCGTGACGGTAATACAGGCGGCAAGGCTATCGTGCATGGCGGATTTGGCGGCAAGCTGTTCCCTCTCCCGCGCCACCGCCGCCACGTTTTCCGAGAGACGCCGCAGTTTTTCCGCGTCCTGTTCAAGCCTTCGGTTATCCTCGGCCAGCTGCTCCAGCGCCCGGTGCAGCGCCGTAACATCTGCGGCGGTCAGCTGTATATACGTCTCCCTATATCGGTCGGTCACGGCCGCCTTCTCAAATTTCCATACCAGCCCGTCCGGAAAGCGGTAGGTATTCTCCGTGCTGGCAATGGGCGTTATGCCCTTTGGCGGAGAGGCCAGCGCCTTTTGAAGCTCCTCCAGATACTGCATATCGCTGTTCAGCAGATACTGGCTCAGCCGATACATCTGCCGGTTGCACAGCACGATGCCGCCCGAGCGGTCAAAAAAGCATACGGCGGTGGGCAGCCGGTCAAAGCTCTCCTTGATGGCGTTAAACCCGAAGCGTCTCAGCTTATGCATCCTCCCGCCCCCTTATCCCTGTGCGGATCAGCCACAGGCCGTCCTCCTGCCGCACCGTCACCTCCGGGGAGGCGATCGCCGACAGATCGGCGGCGCACTCCACCGACAGATCCATCGCGCTGTCGGAAACGGAGATAAACAGTGAGCGCAGATCGTCTACCGTGGTCTCCGCGACGATTTCCAGCAGATCGAACAGACGCACGACCTCAGAGGCGCGCATCGGTTCCGTTGTGCGATAGATCACGCCGCACTCCGTGCCGCAGGCGGTCAAGGCTCGCACGGCCTCGTCCACCGTCAGCCGCAGCTCCTGCTGCGGCAGCCACTGGTACTCGCTGCTGAGGAAGTACAAATTGGCGCTGCGCTTGATGTAGGTGCCCAGCAGCAGCACCTTCTTCAGCAGGCTTTGCCTTTCGGCGGGGCCGGCGCTCTCACATCGGGCGAGCATCTGCCGCATCTGGGCTGTCTGCCTGCTGTGCTTTGCCTCCAGTTCATTGTATATGCGGTTCTTTTCAGTCAGCTCATGCAGACTTTTCTGAACAAGATAGGCGTCCTTCAGCTTCTTCTTGTTGCGCTCCATTTCCTCCTTGTTCGCATTCAGCCGGGTACGCAGTTCCGCCAGTTGGCGCACATTGTCCTGCCAAACGGCGTAGCCGCCGCTGATGGGCGCCGAGGAAATACGCATGCCATCGGGCCGAACGATCCGCTGCCCCTCCTGCGGGCAGGTCATATCCTTATCTGCGGCACGGGAGCGCAGGACGATCCGGCCGCTGCGATCCGCGATACAGGCCGCCAGCGTTGAGGCCTCAAACAGTTCCACATATCCCGTGTTGGACGGTATCATACGGCAGCGGATACAGCTTTCATAGATGGCGGCATACAGCAGGCAGAACATCACGTTCATATCGCCGAACCACCACCGAACAGCCGGAATACCCGACAGATAGAGAATACCGTACAGGAGCATCGCACAGCCCAGCACAAACGGCGTTATCCGCTTTCCTTCACCACTTGGAATACGGCTCTTCCGGAACAGGCAGACAAGGGAAAAAGCCATACAGACCACCATCCAGCCAAGGCAGATAAAATACAGCGGGCGGTAGGAATATGTGCCGGAAACCGGCAAGCCGGGGACGCCGCTTTTGAAGACAAATACCTGCTGATGCAGGTCGTTGGTGATCACCAACAGAAACAGTGCCGCAGGGATGATCGACAGCATACCGGTCCCTCGGCTCAGGCGGTAGTCCTCTGACTTTCCCATGGACAGGGCGATGTACACCCCCAGCAGCGGGAGGAACAGCATCGGCAGATAGTAGAGATACCATATGTACCGCCCCGCCGCCGGGCCGGTGACAACGCTGTATTTCAGCGTCCGCAGTATGAGCCACAGCAGCATCAGCGCCGCCGTCAGCCGCAGGCAGTGCAGCGCCTGCCGCTGGATAATGCGCCGGTCGAGTGAAAAGCCCCACAGGGTGAAAAGCAGCAGATAGAGCGCTGTCCGGATATGGTTCACGGCGGGGCCGCCGATGTCAAATTTCGCCAGCATCCGGCAGGCATAGGCTATGGCGATTACCGTACATACGAAGACCGTCGGCAGCAGATGCTTGGTGGTTCCTTTCAAGAGGCAAGGCCCTCGCTTTCTTCAGGCTGTATCCGCAGACACATTTTAATATATAGCATAAAACGCCGCCCGCCGCAACTCTTTCCTGCCGGACGGGAATAGCAAAATCCGCCCAAACCTTTCGGTTTAGGCGGAAATTGTTGGAGCTGCTGGGCGGATTTCCCCCTACGGGGATAAACTTCGACTCCGCAACGCAGCTTGCCAAAACAAAAAACCACCCTGCCGGGTGGTTTCCGTTTTGGAGCTGCTATCCAGATTCGAACTGGAGACCTCATCCTTACCAAAAAGCCGTGGATGCGTTTATGGTGTACCCATTCATGCCAAGTAAGATCCCCCAATCCCCTGTGCTGCAAGGGATTGGGGGATCTTCTCGTGTTGATGTGTTTTAATATATATCGAGAAGTTTTGCGTAGATTTGGGGCGTTTGTTGGAAGGATTGTTGGAAAGTGACTTGTGTTAACCAAAACGTGACATAACAGGAAAGCCGTTGCCTGAAAGCACATTTCCAGTGATTGGTACGTCTATTTCCGCCTCGAGAGCGAGTCTCGGTAACGCAAGTCTACCGGCCATAAATGATACTCGTAGCTCACAACAGAAAACATATTCCATGGAAATAGGTGTTCTGTCGCCACTTCCATGTCGCGCTACGCAGGTAAGAAAACAGGGAAAAGATTGCCGACGAAGAAACGGCGCAGAAAATCATCGCTGCACTGGAAAATGAGAGCATCAAGTATGAGACATACTTCAAGCTTATCATTGCCACGGGGATGTGGCGCGGCGAGTGCTGCGCCCTGCAATGGCGGGATATCGACCGAGAGCAGCTCAATATCCACAGCCTGCGCCACACCGCTGCCAGCCTGATGATCGCGGGCGGTGCGGATATGGCAACGGTAACGGGTATCCTCGGCCACAGCCAGCTCTCCGCCACGCTGGATATCTACTACCCACGCCTTCGATAAGAACAAAAAAGCCGCCAGCGCGGAGTTGCAAGGAATGCTGGAGATATAGAGTACACCAACAAAGAAGCGGGCTCGATTCGCATGTGCTGATATGCTCCCTCCACGATTGACAGTCTATTCTTTCGCTGTCTCTCATAGAGGGAGCATATACGACGCACGACTTTCGAAGTTCTTCGCAGTAGTAGCCAAATAACCGTCCGGGCGGGTCACAGAATAACTGATTGCTGTAGCTGCCACAATAGGCTCGTCAAAAGGCTTTTATGCTACAATGCGGTACCCACCGACTGGTCTTCATTCTTCCACCTCAACGATCATCTCCGCCTCAATGGGAATGTTAAACGGCAGTTGCGGAACAGCCACGGCAGTACGAGCGTGCTTGCCTTTTTCGCCGAATACCTCCACAAACAGGTCGGAGACACCGTTCATCACAGCGGGTTGAGCCATGAAGTCCGGTGCGGATGCCACAAATGCCTGCACCTTTACAAACTGCTTAATGCGATCCAGATCGTCCAGTTCCTTTTTTAGCTGTGCAATCAGGTTCAAGCCGGTCAGCCGTGCGGCGGCATAGCCCTGTTCTTGGGTCAGTTCGTCGCCCACCTTGCCGAACACCACGGGCTTACCGCCCTCAAAGGGACCAGCACCGGAGAAAAACAGCAGGTTTCCTACCCGGCGGCAGGTCACATAATTGGCCATGGGCGTAGGAGCCGCAGGCAATGTCAAGCCCAGTTCTTTCAGTCTTGTTTCGCTTTTCATGGTTCGTTTCTCCTCGTATTTATTTACGGGCAATACCGTTCTTCCACACCTGTACCGGTGGGACATACATGGCAGACAGTTCCGCCACAGGGTCTCCATCCACCAAAATCAGATCAGCCTTCATCCCCGGTTTGATCTCGCCCACATCGGAAAGTCCTGCGATCTGGGCGCTGTTTTTTGTAGCCTGCAGCAGAATGTCCATATTTTCCATGCCGCAGTACTCCCTGCGGAAGCGGAACTCTACGCCGGTATCGTACTGGGGAGACATAGGTGCAGAATCTGTGCCAAAACCAATCAGTGCCCCGGCACGATAGGCATAGCCGATGGCCTTAGCGCAATCCTCCAGCATGGGGGTGAGGCGAGACAGCCAGAAGGAGCGCTCCTGAGGATCCGTCTGACTGACATACATGGCTGCCAGCGTGGGCACCAGATAGGAGTCCTCCGATGCCAGCAGCAGATCCGTGGTGGCCTCGCTGAGATAGGTGGCGTGCTCAATGGTGCGGACACCTGCCTGCACGCAGTCACGGATGGCACTATCAGCATGGCAGTGCGCCGCCACATAGAGGCCATTAGCACGCGCTGTATTCACAGCTGTCCGGATCTCTTCAATGGTCATGATAGGGTGCTTGGGCACGCCGGTAGGGGAAAAAGCAGAGCCGGATGCGTAGATTTTGATAAAATCTGCCTGCGCAGCCACTTCCTCCCGTACCGCCTTGCGATACTCCTCCGCGCCATCGCAGTAATGGGTGATGTCGCCCACGCCGGTGCTGGCGGTGACGCTGGGCATCAGCGTCTGGCCGCAGGCCAGAATATCCGGTCCTGCCATGAGCCCGCGGTCAATGAGCTGCCTGACATAGTTGGCGCTGCGGCGGATACTGCCGCAGTCACGGATGGTGGTAAAGCCATGACGCAGGTAGCGGTCAGCCTGTGCGGCCGCCTCCACTACCAGCTGCATGGGGTCGTGGGCCTGCGCCACGCCTACGTTCCGCAGGAAGGTAATGTGGGTATGCAGGTCGATCAGACCCGGCAGCAGCGTCTGGCCGCCGCAGTCGAAGGCCTCCGCCGTATCGGGGCGGGCGGGACCCACTGCCGTGATTTTTCCACCGTCCAACTCCACGCAGCAGTCCTCGCCGGCAAATCCACCGGACAGCGGTGCATAAAGTCTACAATGGTTCAATAGCATGGTACATTCCTCCTTACTCCCGGATAAACTGTCGGATCTCCTTCGTCAAAGCTTCCACCATTCCCGCGCCCACATAGGAGGCATGGCCGGAGGGCAACACTGTCTGACAGATCCTCTCACGAGGTAAATTGAAGCGAGACAGATAGTATGTAACAAAGTCAAAGGTGGACTGCAGATCGTAATAGCCGTTGACGAACATCATCCGCAGGGCAGGCCGCCTCTGCATCAGCTCCACCGGCAGGGTCAAAGTGTCCTTTTCGTACCCGCGGTAGTCCCACCGGCGGGCGATGGACAGCATGTCCTCCACTGCCTCCCGCTGAGGCGGGCACAGCTCGTCCGCCGCGTACATGGCTAGCGCGTGGTCGTACACCGGCTCCACCGCCGCCATGAAAGCGTCCTGATTCATGTCCGGTTCGATGATACCGGCGCTTTCCATACTGTTTTCGCTGTATCGCTCGTTCTGCCTTGGACGGTACAGCAGCCGCGCATCGTATGTACTGACCACAGCCCCCGGGCAGCAGTCCAGCAGGAAGTCCACCTCTCCAAAACGCAGATCGTGTTTGTCCAGAAAATCATGATCCATGCCTGTGAACCGACTAAGCCGCTCCAGCACACTCTCCCGTTCTGCCTCGTTCAATCGGTTCCCCAACAGCAGAGCGCGGGCGTAGTCGCCGTAGGCAAAGTCCATGGCCTGTGCCACGAACTCCTCACGGCTGCACTCATCCTGATGGTGGTGATACCAGCACACGGCGGCGTTGGCACCCAGGCGGCGGACGTTGGGTTCTACCAGCAGGGTAGTCCGCGCTCCCACGTTCAGGGACGTGCCCACGTGAATGATGCCCCGTAAGTCCACCGTCTCCGGCAGCACATCAGCCAGCGCCACGTTGCGGATGGTGCCGTAGCTCTCGCCCAGCAGATAGACCGGTGCGTGCTGGCGGCCGTTCTCCGCCAGCCACGCACAGATGAAGTCGGAGAAATCGCGGGCGTCACCGGCGGTGGAGTAATGGCGCTTCGCGGTGCTCTCATCCAGCAGACGGGCCCAGCCGGTGCCCACCGGATCGATGAGCACGATGTCACACTGATCCAGCAGGAGGTCAGGGTTGGGCGTCAGCTCGAACCGCGCCGGATGGCTCAGCCCGTCAGGATACTCGGGCAACTGTGCCAGCACGGGCCCCAGCAGGCCCATGTGCAGCCAGGCGCTGGCGGCTCCGGGACCGCCGTTATAGGCAAACACCACCGGTCGCCGCGAGCCGCCGCCCTGACCGAGATAGGACCAGCTGAACATGGTAGCCTCAGCCTTTCCATCGGGGCCAGCGAGAACGTGATCCGCCAGCCGCACCCGATAGCGCAAGCCACTGGGTGCGATCTTTTCTGCCTCCCAGCGATAGGGACTGAACTCGCTCATGTCTTTACCTCCCCACCGCTTCAAACACAGAGAAGAAGCGGTCGATATCCTGTGTGTTGTTATAAAGGTGGAAGCTCAGACGCATGCCCCGCTCCCCGTTCTCGTCGGGGGACTCGAAGTGGGCGAACACGCCTGCCTTTTCCAGCATCTCATCGGTGACGGGACAGCCCGCCGCAACCTTGATATACACGATCTGGCAGCGGTTCTCCGCAGGGAAGTCGTAGGCCAGACGCAGCCACGGGGTCTGGGCCAGCCTGGCGGTGAAATAGTCCGCCAGACCACAGACGTACCGCTCCACCTCTACCCCGCTCAGCATGTCGTACTGCGCGGCTATCAAACCCAACCCATAGATGCCGTCGGCATGGGGGTAGCCGATTTCAAACCGGCCCGCGTCCTCCCGCAGGGTCAGACGGGCCTTGCCGGTGTTGAACCGGTCGTTGTCGGACATCCAGCCCGCGCCCCAATGGCGGATCAGGGGCTGCAGCCGCCGACTGATATAGGCGTAGCCGGTACCGCAGAAGTTCATCATCCACTTGTAGTCATTGCCTACCAGCAGATCCACACCCCAGCGCTCCACATCTACCTGCAGTGCGCCCAGCGCCTGCACGCCGTCCACGAACAGCAGCAGGCCTCTTTTGCGGCACATCTGGCTCAGACGGTCCATGTCGATGCGGTAGCCGGTCTTGCTCTCCACCAGATTCACGGTGACGGCGCGGGTGTGTTCGTCGCACAGAGTCATCAGATGCTCCGGCGTGACGACACCGTTTTCCGGCACGGCGTACCGCACCTCCAGCCCTTCATCCTGCCTCTTCTGCCAGGCAAAGCGGTTGCCAATCCAGCCGCGATCCACCGCCACCACGTTGTCCTCGGGGCCGTACTCCACGGCCTCCGTCACCATGGTGAACAGCTGCGTGGAGCTCTGGCCGAAGGTGATGCGATCCGGTGCGCCGTGGATCATCTCTCCCAGCGCCGCCTTAGAGCGCTGCATCATCTCCAGCGTTTCAACAGAGGTGCCGGGAAACTCCCACACCGAGTTGCCGCCTATGTGATACCGGGCATCCATATAGCGGCGCACACCATCATATACAAAGTCCGGTACCAGACCGGTGCTAGCCGTCTCGAAATACGCCCACTGCTGTGTCACCGGCACGCGGGCACGCAGTTCCGGAATGGACTTCACAAAATCAACCATGGCGTCCCTCTCAGTTGTAGGACTTTTCCTTGTCCTCCCACGGCTGGTAGGGAGCCTTCATCTCGGCGATCAGATCCACGCCCTTGCCCTTGAGGTACTTGACGCGGAAGAAGAAGTACACATAGCCCACCACGAACACGGCCAGGATACCGGCCACAGCGCCGCCGCTGAGAGTAGCAGCCATCTGCACGCACAAATAGGCACACACGATAAATGTAAGGACAGACAGCACATAGGCGACCTTCCGGTTCATATGTACGGAGGAGTTGTCGCAGCACTTGGGATACTTCTTATAGGCGAACATGGGACTCAGCGTATTGGGCAACTCCGCCAGGGTATTGCAGAAGGAGAAGATGGTCATGACCACACCGAAGGTCGCACCGGTAGCACAGATGGCGATGGCGATGCCCATGACGATAAAAAGGCTCCAGTAAGCCACGCCGTACTTGTTTTGCTTTGCCAACACCTCGGGAAACACCTTGTTTTTAGCGGAAGTCTCTACCAGAGCCACACAGGCCAGCGCCACGGGAATTAGAGATGTGATAATACCGCAGATGGGACCGCCTACGATGAAGAAGGTCAGCAGTGCCGGAGACATAAACTGCGCCGCCACATCGGACAGCGAAGTGACCTCTGCTGCCGGGATCACGCCGATGGTAACAACAGCCATCAGGATATAAATCACCGCTACAATAGCCGGACACAGCACCAAAGCCAGCGGCACCGTTTTACCTGGATTCTTTACATCATCGGCCACCTGTGCCACCGAACTGGCACCGGACAAAGAGGATGTCAGCACACCCACGGCAGCTGCCAGCGTACTGATGGATACACCCGGGCGTACAATCTGGCCAAAGGTCACATTGGCCGTGTCGATATGAGGCAAGCCGAGGAAAATATACAGGGCAATGGCGATGAGCAGCAGCACGACCATCACATTTCCCGTATTGATCGTCGTCTTATTGCCGAACCAAGCCACTACCGCAAATACCACCAGCAGTGCCACGGCGGCTACAGTGCCATTGATCTCCGTATTGGGAAACAGGGGCTGGAGATACATACCGAACAGCACGCCAAACAGCGATACCATAGTAGGCATCAGCAGTGTGGAAAATGAAACAAACGCGCCTGCAATGGGATGCATCAGTTTGGCGGCCCACAGGAACTGCGACCCGCTGGCAGGAAGTGCAGCAGAGGAATATGTCGATGCCAGTGCGCGCAGGACAACCACTGCTGCCGCACCAATCAGCGCCCAGACAACGCCGGCACCATACTCATTTGCCACCGTGGGTAAGGTACCAAAGATGCCAGAGCCAACAATGCAACCGATGCCCATTAGAATGGCACCCAGTAGACCAATTTTCTTCTTCTCCATAAGTATCTCGCTCCTTTTTTGATGATTTCACTGATAATATCAGCGTCCTACATGAATAATACCACTGATATTACCAGATGTCAATCACATTTTTCCTCGAACATGTAAAACCGCGGTCAAACAACTCGACCGCGGTTTTGCTTACCCTTCATACATCTGCGATATCCGTTATAATCCAATATTTCGCCTGCTCTTGATCCCGTGCCAGCAGTGCATCAATGATGTGGTGGAAATTACTGTAGTCTGGTCTGCGCCTGATTTGGGTCATGGAAGCAATGTTCACCAGTTTCTCCAATGTTTTTACCAGCACGGGGTTGCCCGATATGCCAGCCAATCCCATATGAAAACGATAATTGACAGTTTGTTCTGGGCTTTCGCTCATATCCGCTCCGATGGTAGTATCTCGCAGCCGTCCAATTTCCTCGTCCGTGGCATTTTCAATGGCTAGCTGGACACAAAGTGTCTCTAAGCAGCGGCGGATCTGCTGGATTTGATTAACTTCCTCGTTGGTGAAGGTATTCACCATATAGCCCTTACGAGGATAGCTAACCAAATACCCCTGATCCGCCAGCAGGTGCAGGGCATCCTTCACAGGTGCCTTGCTCACGCCATATCGCTCAGCAATCTCGCTTTCGCTAATAAAATCCCGCGCGGTGTACTTCCCCGCGATAATATCGCCGCGCAGCTGCGCAAAAATCTTCTCTGACAGTTTTTCTTTCATGCTGATGATCTCCTCTGATATGTTCTCTGCATATTTCATTCTACCGGATAATTTTCAGATGTCAAGACCCTCTGCCTCTACATTGTCAATATCAAGCGGATCTGCGTCTGCAGGAGCAACAACAAGCGTTCCAATATATTGCCTAAACCTACAGCGAACAAGTATTAGCTGCAGCCATTTTTCTGTTCCACCGGCAGGGCACACACCTGCTCATAATGCCCAGCCCTCTATCACTCTGGATATCTATACCCACGCAAGAACAAAAAAGCCGCCAGCGCAGGATCGCAAGGGATGCTTGAGATATGGCGCAGGATAGCTCTGTACTGAGTATCCTTTGCCTTCCGTGTGGCAGGAGTGACGGCAGTTACGGGAAAAACTGCGGGGTCACGGTAAAAATTCAAGGAGGAAAAGTACGCTTTTGGGCTTACGCCGGAAGCAAAGAAAATGATAGAAATAAACGCGCCACTGGCTAACTGCGGCAGCCAAAGTGAGTTCGTAGAAAAGGCCGTTCGGTTCTATGACGGCTACCTGAAGGTGCAGAACGCCGGTGCGTTCCTGCCCCACGCAGTGGCTGACGTGCTGAAGGGAACGCTGGGCGTGTCCGCAAACCGCATGGCAAAGCTGCTGTTCAACCTGACCGTGGAGCACAACATCACCAACCACCTGCTGGCCGCCGATGTGGATATGACACGCGAGGAGTACAACAAGCTGCGCGGCGGCAGCGTCCGCGAGGTCACCAGCACACGGGGTGTGCCAAGAATCTGACTTGGCACTTAACAAACCCCCTCGTTGCAAAGTGCGGCAGTCCATGTTACAATAAAAATGTCTGTGTTGCAGGTAGCACACTCGGGACAACAGCAACCAAATCTTCTTTCGTGTCAGATGGACACACCCTGCACTCGGTGCTGTAGGGATATTCGCCCAAGGAGAGCCTGACTCTGATAGAGACATTTGGGCAGGAGAACCAGGACAAATTTCAATTAATTGGGAAATGTTGTAATAATCGGCCATGTTAAATCAACTATAATAATAGAGCATCCACGTTGGCATATCAGTAGGGAGGTGACATATGAAATATTCAGCCTAATTGCTTGTGTTCGTGTGTTTACAAAACAAGTAGAAAAGAAATCCAATCCACAGTATTCTTTACACCGCAAGGCAGTCCTTTGAGGCGGGCTTAAAACTACCGCTTTATGAATGTGAGGGGAATCGACTAAAAAAAGAGATCGCTAGGTCATCACGTTTCTGAAGGTAGGAAGAAACAGGAGGTTAGCAAATGGCACACGATGGTAAATTCGCTCAATATATGCGCAGAAAGCATATCCACTGGATGGTTGCTGCAGTGCTGTGTGCGCTAGTTGTATTGCTTGTGTTGCGCAGAATTCAGATGCCTGCCGATGTCCCGCTGCCTCAAGTACCCGTCAGTGATCCTCAACCTAAAACGCCGTATTCCATTCCCATCGAGAATACAAAACTGTACGTTTATGTAAGCGGAGAGGGAGCCTTAGATTCTGAAGAAAGCACTACCTATCCCGAGGAAGCTGCTGTCGAATTAGCAAAATCGTTCCTTGACGACTTGATGACTCCTTCCGATGCTCGAACATTTACGATTACGGAGTACAGGGATCTCAAAGTGCGCCTACTGCCAACGACTGATATGGACAGAGAAAGCGCGGACATATACATACTTAAACCATCTGAGATCAGCAAAGATACTTGGATTGTGGAAATAGATGTTTCCTTTCAATATGAAGGGGTCATCAGCCCCATCGGGAGTGCCGATCAGCGGTGGATTGACAGCCTTTATCAAGGCAGTCCCATTGGTTTCCTACTAACACGAAACGGAACGGAGTATACAATGCGTTCTCGTTACAGTGGTGCATAATAGCAGTGCAATATTTTTTAATTGAGTGATTTGTCCGTAACCGTCAAAACAGAGGGCGGCTGGACAGACATGGGACAATACTATGATGCGATAAAAGAGCAACTGCAATTATACAATGTCTTTGTCGACTGAATAATAAACGAACCTCCCTGTCTCAGACAGGGAGGTTCGTTATAAGCAGATGCTTTGCATTTCTGTTGTTCCGGCTACGCACGTTATATGTATGCTTCAATCTTTGAAAAATCAGAAACAGCTTGCGCATAAACGACTCATCGCGTCTAAAACTGCAATGCTGAATTACATTCAAATTACGAATACGCTTTCAATACGCGCACAATACATATTATTTCCGTAATACGCATTTAATACGGAGATAATGCGTATTAGTTTTTCTCCGACCAAAAAGTGCAATATATAATCACTTTCACATTGACAACCACAATATATTGTGGTATATAAGAATTACCATTGTTCTTTGTGCACCATTTGCAGGTCTGTGATTTGCATCGCACACGTTGTTAAGTTTGTACTTGAGGAGCATTATGCTCCCGTCTGAGATCAGGGTCATTGCGCCCTCGTGATTCAACGACTATGCTGCGAGAAATTTTCTCGCGGCAGTTTCCACCTGTACGCCGCTTTGCCGCCATGCTATGATGTGCCTGTACTTAAGGCATCAAGCATTTAGGTCGGAGCAGAGCAGGCACGGGTGGAAAGCTATCAGCAGCTTTTCGCTCTGATTAAGAACCCGAAGTATGTCAAAATGTGCCCTCCCGAAAAACGGGCGGTCATCAAAATTGAACAATACTGCAAACGCAGGAAGGATCGTATGAAGCCGAAATGGCAGGAGGATTCTTCCTGCGTTTTTGCTTGCTGTTTTTGTCGCGGCACTTGCCACCGCCGCGATACCGCAGGAAAAGAAAACGCGCCGAAGTCGCTTTGGCGCAGATCAGGAAAAAGAGGTTTTGCAAAAAGCCGTTGAGATGGCACGGCACGACAGCCATCAAGGGAGAGGCAAGCTCCCGCCCTGTATACCGCAGTCAGAGTGCGGCGCCGGTCATACGGGGTATCGCGCATCCCTCGATCCGTCGCCGGGCGGATCACAGGACACCGGCGGAGCCTTCTGCAGCCGAGTTCAGCGGCCTGGTGTCCGCCACCGTTCCATCGGAGCAGGGCACATTTGCCCCATGTGGCAGCGTACTGACCTGGCACAAGTAAAGAGAGACTGACATACGAACAGGCCGTGAAAAGCACGCAGCACCAAGGCCTTCCGCCTGCGGCAGTCTATCAGTTTTGCGGAGATACGCCGGAAACGGCCCTCCTTGCCAGCGGGTGAAGTGCGCCCATCTGAACACAACTACGATTACAAGGAGATTTTTTGATATGACC
>ENA-UOIY01000768-UOIY01000768.1-human-gut-metagenome-genome-assembly--contig:-P114-NODE-768-length-46136-cov-10.360713_pt1 | contig 46136 bp, 52 predicted proteins | sample MGYA00242335_ERZ723882 | MGnify/ENA metagenome assembly ERZ723882
GGCGGCCTCCGGCGGCGCAGAATTCACAGGTGCGGCGGTCGCTCGGGAACACGGTGGTGGTCGCGCCGAGCTCGGCGCCCATGTTGGCGATGGTCGCGCGCATAGGGACGGACAGGGTCTCGACGCCGGGGCCGCCGTACTCCATGATCTTGCCGACGCCGCCCTTGACGGTCAGGCGGCGCAGGACCTCGAGGATGACGTCCTTGGCGGAAACCATGGGGTTGAGCTCGCCGGTGAGCACGACATGGCAGACCTTCGGCATGGTCAGATAATACGCGCCGCCGCCCATGGCCACCGCGACGTCCAGGCCGCCCGCGCCGATGGCGAGCATGCCCGCCGCGCCGCAGGTGGGCGTGTGGCTGTCCGAGCCGAGCAGGGTCTGGCCGGGCACGGAGAAGCGCTCCAGGTGGACCTGGTGGCAGATGCCGTTGCCGGGACGCGAGAACCAGATGCCGTGCTTTGCCGCGACGGTCTGGATGTACTTGTGGTCGTCCGCGTTCTCACTGCCGGACTGGAGCATGTTGTGGTCTATGTACGCGACTGAGCGCTTGGTGCGGACCTTGTCGACGCCCATGGCCTCCAGCTGGAGGTAGGCCATCGTACCGGTGGAGTCCTGCGTCAGGGTCTGGTCTATCCTTATGGATATCTCGCTGCCCGGGGTGAGGTCCCCGGTCACGAGGTGTGAAGCTATCAGTTTCTGTGCTACGTTCATGTGGTTTACGCCTCCATCTGCATTTGATATACGTCCCAGAGCTCGCCGTCGCCTATGTTGGTGACGCGCCCGCCCTCGTACTGGGCGTCCACCCAGTCCTTGAGCGCGTGGACAATGGGCTCGGTCTTGGCGACCGGCTTACCCAGCTTCTGCGAGAGCCAGACGGCTATGCCCGCGGCGCCGGAGTTGCGGGAGATGCCGACCCTCGGCGGGCTCTTGAGTATCTTGCGGGTGTCGAAGATGCTGTATATCTCCTCGTCCTTCAGCAGGCCGTCCGCGTGGATGCCGGCCTGGGTAGTGTTGAAGTTTGCGCCGACGAAGGGGGTGTTCTCGGGGATGTGGTAGCCGATGACCTTTTCGTAGTAGTCGGCGATGTCGCGGATGACGGTCGGGTCCATGCCATCCATCGTGCCGCGCAGCTGGGCGTACTCGATGACCATGGCCTCCAGCGGGGTGTTGCCCGTGCGCTCGCCTATGCCGAGCAGCGAGCAGTTGACCGACGCCGCGCCGTAGAGCCATGCCGTGGCGGAGTTCACAACGGCCTTGTAGAAGTCGTTGTGCCCGTGCCACTCCAGCAGCTCCGCCGGGAAGCCGCCGTAGTTGCGCAGGCCGTAGACTATGCCGGGCACGCTGCGGGGCATGGAGGCGCCGGCGTAGGGCACGCCGTAACCCATCGTGTCGCAGGCGCGTATCTTGATGGGCAGGCCGCTCTGCTGCATGAGATCGCTTATCTCGTGCGCAAAGGGCACGACGAAGCCGTAGAAGTCCGCGCGCGTGATGTCCTCAAAGTGGCAGCGAGGGTGGATGCCCGCGTCCAGCGCGTCCTTTATGACGGCCAGGTAGCCGTCCACCGCCTCGCGGCGGGTCTTTTTGAGCTTTTTGTATATGTGGTAGTCCGAGCAGCTGACAAGTATGCCGCACTCCTTCAGGCCGAGGTCCCGCGCGAGTTTGAAGTCCTCGCGGCTGGCGCGTATCCAGCCCGTTATCTCCGGGAACTCGTAGCCGAGGTCCTGGCACATGCGCAGCGCCTTTCTGTCGCGCTCGCTGTACACGAAAAACTCCGACTGTCGGATTATCCCCTTGGGTCCGCCCAGCTTGTGCAGCATCTTGAACAGCTCCACTATCTGCTCCGGCTCATAGGGCGCGCGGCTCTGCTGTCCGTCGCGGAAGGTGGTGTCGGTTATCCAGATGTGCTCCGGCGGGTTCGCCGGGGTCAGACGAAAATTGAAGGTGCACTTAGGCACCTCCTCATAGGGGAACATGTCACGGTACAGGTTTCCCGTCTCCCGGTCCTGAAGGCTGTACTTGTACTCGCATTCCATCAGGACGTTGTTTTTGCTGTTGAGCTCTATCATGCCGCTGCTCCTCTCCAAGAGTCTGCACCCATTATAACAGCTGAAATGAATTTTGCAAGTGTAATCTTTGCAAATTGCAGAATATTTTCTTGCATAAGCGGCGATATCGCGTAGATATATATGCAATAATGCAAGACGGCTTTCATTGTCTTGCATTTTGAGACGTAAAAACCGCCGGACTGGAGGGAGTCCGGCGGTCGGACAAGAGCGGCGGCCACAGGCGGGCCGCCACCCGTGGTCCCGGATCAGGGTAGGCACTGGCCCTTTTGTGCTCAGGTCTTGTACTTGTTTTTTGTTAAATTGTACCACATATACACGCTTTGTCAAGTCGGAATATTTAACAATTTAACGCAAAAAAACAGGAGCGTTTTCACGCTCCTGTTCGCCAGCATTTGCGTCAAAGCAGCATGATGCCCGCCGCCTTGCACTTTTCTATGGTATCCTCGTCCCAGACGGAGGCCTGGACCTCGCCTATGTGCGCCTTGCCGAGCATGAGCATCGACATGCGCGACTGGCCGATGCCGCCGCCGATGGTGAGGGGCAGCTCGCCGTTGAGGAGCATCTTGTGGTACATGAGCTCGCGCCTGTCGTCGCAGCCGGCCATGGTGAGCTGGCGGTCCAGCGCGGCGGGGTCCACTCGGATGCCCATGCTCGAGAGCTCAAAGGCGCAGTCGAGCGGCTCGTACCAGACGAGGATGTCGCCGTTGAGGCTCCAGTCGTCATAGTCGGGCGAGCGGCCGTCGTGCGGCTTGCCGGACTTGAGCGGGGCGCCGATGCCGATTATGAAGGCGGTACCGTGCTCCTTGAGGAACTCGTGCTCGCGCTGCTTTGGCGTGAGGTCGGGCCAGCGGTCCTCCAGCTCCTGGGCCGTCACGAAGGTCACGGTGCGCTGTATCTTGCCCAGGCTGGTCAGCGCCGGGTAGATGGCCTGGAGGGTGTCCTGCGTGTCGCACATAGCGCCTACGATGTCCATGACGGTGCTCTTGAGGTAGTCGAGGTTGCGGTTTTCGGGGAGGATTATCTTCTCCCAGTCCCACTGGTCGACGTAGACTGAGTGGAGGTTGTCCAGCTCGTCCTCGTCGCGGCGTATGGCGTTCATGTCCGCGTAGATGCCCTTGCCGGGGTAGAAGTCGTAGCGCTTGAGCGCGAGGCGCTTCCACTTGGCGAGGGACTGCACCACCTGGGCGTGGGTGCCGGTGCGCTTTATGTCGAAGTCGACAGGGCGCTCCCAGCCGTTGAGGTTGTCGTTTATGCCGCTCCTGCCGTCCACGAACAGCGGGGCGGAGACGCGGAAGAGGTTCAGCACGGCGGCAAAGCGGTCCTCAAAGAGGCGCTTCATCAGGCCGATCGCCTTCTGCGTGTCGTAGACCGAGAGTATGCTCTTGTAGCCTTCGGGTATAACTGTGTTCATTTGTCCAACGCTCCATCCGTCAGTAAGTTTACTATCTTGCCGTACATGATCTCCGCGTCGCGGCGAAAGCGCTTTTCTATGTCCTTGGCGCAGGACTCGTCCGAGACGAGGACTGTCATGTTTATTATATCCCCCTCGCCGTCCGAGAGCGAGAGCTTGACAAAGCAGCCGTTTTTCTCCACCGTGTGCTCGGCGACGATGAGCGCATCGCGCCGCATCTGGGCGGCGATGGGCTTTATCAGCCGCTCGGCCTTGGAGCGGACGGAAAACGGCAGGCTGGTCTCCGCGGCCTCGCAGTTGCGGATGCCCTTTTCGGTTATCATGTAGCGGCTGTTCTCCAGCTTGTCGATGTGGCCGTTGTCCACGAGGTCGGCGAGGCACTGGGAGTAGTCAAACCAGCTCACGCCCGTGTCGCAGAAGCAGAGCTCCGCCAGCGTGTCCGCGTCCACCGGCCTCGGCAGGCGGCGGAGGATGAAGAGGATGAGTATCTTGGTGTCCAGCTCCCCGTGAATAAAACCGAAGTTGTCCATATTTTCGTCCTCCCTTCCGCGCCGGTCAACAGCTTGTGAGTTATTATACCACACATTCGCGCCGCGGTACAGATTATTTATTTTCACAAGCGGGGGCGCGGCGCATAGACTGTATTGAAGTCCGCTTCAAATCTTCTCAGAGGAGGAAACAACATGGCAGACAGGGTTTTGCCCGGCCCGGTGGACAGCTCGGCCTGTATCCGGGAAGCCGTCTGCGTCCACACCAAGAAGATCTATGATTCTTGCAGGGAAAGAGACTGACCGTTTTATAATCTAGTTATGCCATGGTGTTTTGCTGAGAGTGCTGTCCTTGTACCCTGCGGCCAAGTGCAGCACGTCTTTTTGCCTGTTTGTGAGCCGCATGGAGTCTATCAGAGCCCAAACACGCTCCTGCCGTCCATCGCCCGACATATCTGATATCCGGTCGAGGAATTCGCAATAATCGAGCGTATCAATGCCTGCGCTTCGAGCTGTTTCGTATTTCGCGTATGCGCTGTCGGTCATCACTCCGCGCAGGGCGAGTTCTTTCTCATCCTCCGGAAGGGGCATACGGGCGACTGCAAGATACCGTTCAACGGACGTTGCATCATCGCCCAGGTCGTCTAGGGTTTCCGCCACGTCAAGCGCTTGCTCGTAATCAAGTCCCTCGTCCGTCAGCTTCCCGAAAGTGCCGGATACATCGTCTGAGAGCACGTCGTAAGCAGCCCATTCGGCCAGTGTCCGCCCGCTTGCTATATCCTCCGCCGCTTCTGCCATGGTTGACGGTGGGCTGTATTTTTCAACGGTTTCCGCCTTGGCAGTCTCATTGGCAAAGCGATATATTTGGCTCAGCATTTTTGCCTGGTCCTCGGGGCTCGCGGTCTCAAACTCAGGCATTAGGACAAGCTCATTAACAGCGCGACCGACAGTCTCAGTCCATACCTGCCCAAAGAATTGCTGTTGATAGGCATCTAGTTCAACGGTTTCGCTAGTGTCTGTCTTTTTGTCAGTTACCGTTACCTGATTCGGTATGCCTGACGGCAGCGCCTCGCTGTACCCAGCTGCATAGAGTGTGGCCACTGTCTGTGCCGCCGGCTCGGACACATCTTCGAGCCGGCTTGCCAGTATATCCTCGACGCGCGTTACAAGCGCGTCGCCCTCCAGACCACTCAGGCTTGCTTTATCAGGCGTCTCGAACATATCCTCGTAAGCCGTTGCGATTCCCGGCAGCGTCCAATTCAGTACGCCGAGCAAGTAGGCCTCGACGTTGTTTGCAGATATCCCGCCGAGATAGGTTGCTGCTGTCATTGCAACGTCTTTTATTTCGCCAATCAGGTCAGCACGGTGTTCATTCAAATAGGCGATCACATCGCCGCCTTGACGGCCTATGTTTACAGCCTCAATTAGCATGGTATTTTTGTCGCTGCTAATTATACTTTCAAGAATGTCGTTCAGTTGCTCAATGCCGGGGACGTCGAGGCCGTACCAGCGTTCGCCTGTGATCGCGCTTCCGATGGCCCCTGCCAACTCTTCGCCCAGGATCACGACACCGCTCATGCCGCTCACCATATCAGAGGCCATATTACCGAGAACGCTCTGGGCTGTAAGCTCGTCCTCGTCATCGCGGTAGTTTGCGCCTTTCTTTTTTGCCAGGTTGACGAGGAAGTTGACCCCGGCCGTCCACGCGGCATTGATGATCCACGCGAGGAACGCTGCGCCCGTAGCAGCTCTCGCCGTGCGCTGAGCTTTGCTGTCCGCTCCTTTGCGCTTGTAATACTGCGCCTCGCCTATGGTCTGGCGGAAGGCATTGTAGGTCTGTGCGGCGTCGGACTTGAACATGGTAAGCGTGCGCAATACCGCATTGTCCGACTTGCGTATGCGCGCATTGTGCAGAGTGTCAGACATGGACTGGCTGCGGTTGACGGCATTGTCAAACTCCGCGGCCACCGCTTTATAGAATGGGCTCTGGCCGGCATCTATCTGTTCCTGCGTTCCGACCTCAAGCTCAGGCTGCTCGCGACGCACCTTGTTTTCAGCCCACGGCCATAGCGTGCTTGCGGCCCAGCCGTCCATGCCTGTTATAGCCCCGCCTCCGAATACTGTCCGGAAGAAGCTGTTGCGCTCGGTCCAGTTCGGGTGGTCTTTTAGTTGCTTGGTCTCGGGCGTGGCATAGCCCATGAGTCGCCAATCCAGCTCGGATGTATACCGGCTTATGAGCTCACGGTCTATGTTGGCGATCTGCCCCGGGCTCGGCACGTTGTTCATGCCGAGATACGCTCCGCCGAGAGGTATACTGCCCAGCTGCTTGAGCACTATGCTCGGGTTCGCGCCAAACACGGCGGAGATATAGTTCGACCAGAGATTGTCCACAAAGCTGGATATCTGGAATTGTGCCTCACGCGGCGAGCTGCTCTGCAAATCCGTCAGGAGGTCGGTTATGTACTTCAGCGACTCGTTGCCCCACTTGTGCGTGATAACGTCGCTCATGCTGTCGTTTCGCTCTTTCCAGTTGAGCAGGGTCTTCCAGTTGCGCGCCGGAATAGCCATGCCGACAAAGCGGGCAGTCTGGTCGACGTGCCGCTCGAATGCATCGTAGGCGGACAGGTTGTAGCTCGGGTTTTTAGCCCCTCGTATGCGCTGCTTCATGTTGCCGACGCCCTCGGCAGTCTGGTCGGATTTGCCTATTTCCTTCTGGTTGTAGTTGCTGTTGGTATAGATGGGCGCATAGTTCTTGGTCACGGCGCGGTCATAGCCGTACAGGGCGTTAGAGACCTTGTTTATCCGCTCCGCCGCGAACTGGTTGTAGTAGCGCTCCAGCAAGGCGGCAAGCTCCCGCTCCTCGGGCGTCAGGTCTGACACCAGCTTCCGCACCGTTTCTGGAGCGAGCCTTATCGTCCTGCCCTGCGCAAAAGCCTCCTGCCGTTTCCCGTCGCTGTACAGCTCTTTGTCCGGGAAGGTGCGTCCGCCCACCATATGCCGCAGGTTGTCGTAGTTTTTGCTCTCCAGGTACAAATGCACCTTCATGGACGGAGTCATCCACACCTTCACACTGTCGCCAAACACAGGCTTATCGCCCATGCCGAGTTCGAGCAGCTCAGGCACTTCGACCTCATACCATACGGCATCTTTGCCTTGGCCGTCGGAGTGCAGCACCCACTCCTCGTTTTCCTCCAGCCAGTCCGCCAGCAATGCGTTGGCCTGCACAATATAGGCCCGCTCATTTCTTTCGCCAGCCTCGAGTTGTTTCGCCATCGAATACCATGCGCTGTCCGGGTTCCAGCCTGCCATCCGCTCGAGGTAGTTCATCGGTGTGAGCTGTTCGAGATTGAACACTTTGTCTGCCGGGTTTTTGGAGTATCCACCCGGGGCGCTGTTTATCTCCTCTTTGGAGTCCGCATAAAGTTCTGAGAAGAGTCGAGCTTCTTCGTCGCCTATAACGTGGTTGCGGTTATAGAATTCCTGTCTCAGCCCCACGGCTGCTTTGTACAGGTCTTGCAGAGCCCCAATATCCAAGTCGCCTATCTTGTCATTGTCAAGCCGGTCGACAATGCGCTCGAGCTCCTGAGAGGGCAGGAAGTTCGGGTCTGTGTCCCTCGCCTTTTTGTACATCTCCGCGAGATCGCGCCATGTGGCATCGTACTTCTTGGAGTAGTTCATCTCGTTTGCAGCGCTGACCGCAAAGATATCGAGGTCGCCGAGCACCTCGTCCCACTGCTGCCGCAGCTCCGCCGGGGCTCGGTACTGGTTCTTTGCGAGCCACTGAATCTGCTTGAGCGTGCGCTGCTGGAGGCTCCTGAGTTCCGCCGTCTCACGGCGCCGCTCGGACATGGCCTTCCGGCGCTCCCGTTCGCGGGCATCCGTGGCGCGCCTGGCTTCTTTGTACCGCTCGAGGCGCTCGTAGTACGTGCGCCGTTCGCCCTGCTCCACATCATCAATGCGCCGCCGGGTCTCGGCCTGGACCGCCCAGCGCCGCTCCCGCTCCTGGCGCACACGCTCGTCCGCCCGCTGCTGATAATCCCGGCGCTTCTGCCAATACTTCTCCCGCTCCTCGCGGATGATGTTGTTTATCTTCTCGCGGGCCTCTCGCTCGCTGGCGTGCCGCTTGCCGCGTTCTTCGGCTATGCGCTGCCGGGTCTCTTCCTGGTACTGCTTGTGCAGCTGCCAGTAGTTCGCGCGCTCTTCCTGAATTATGCGTTTGCGCTCTGTGTTGGTTATGCCGTCGGCGCCGCGGCCGCGCAGGCGCACCTCGAGATCAGCTTTTTCCGCGAAGCTCCTGAGCTCCCAGTCCACACGCTGTTCAAGGTCCTGCAGGACCTCATCCTCGCTCACATAGTTTTCGCCGGCCAGCATCTGTGTGTATTCTGCGAGACTCACCTGCTCGTCCCGGCCTTCCTCCGCCACCTGCACAACGCGCTCCATAAAGCTCCGCATATCGAGGTTGTCGCTGTCAAACAGGTCTGGCAGCGTTTCGCCAAGTTCTGCCTGCCACATATCCGGGGCCATGTCGTCCGGGTCGTTCGTGAGATATACTCCCGCCGCAAACGCCCTCTTGCGGAAGTCGTTCCAGTCATTGCCGAATTCGGCCTTCAGCGCATCGCCCACATACATGCGCCGCTTTACCAGCGCGTTCCGGGCCTCGGAATAATACGGGTCGGCCGCCACGCTCATCACGCCTGCATCATAGAGCTTGTCAAAGAGCGCGCTGCGGTCCTGCTCCGTATACCTGCCGCTTCGTATCATCTTATCCGTGAAGCCCTCGATAATACGTCCCAGCTCCGCCCTGGAACCGGGCGGCACCGAGAAGGTATCAAGCAGCCTGCGGCGCAGGTCCTGCTTGGCGATTACCGGCCGCGGCAATTCCTCATCGTATGAGAAGCGGGCGTTGACATTATCGCCCGAGGCGGATATACTGTTATCGGAGTCAGTCGCGGTATAACTGGCAGTTCCCGGTGACGGGTTTGTGCTTCGCCGCGGCTGGCTCCTGTTTTGTATTTCTGTCCTTGTGAGGTGCGTGATGTCGTACAGCATCAACCTGCCGTCTTTCAGGGCGGCGACTATCACATCCGCGGTGTAGTCGCGGTCTCCAATTCTAAACTGCACTTTCCCGCGCGAAAAATCTGTAATGTCATCCCGCCTCGGATGGTCAAGGCCTTCATTGACATAGTCCGTAGATGCAAGCAGTAACTCGTCAGCGTTGTTTGCCGTCCGATATTTGTCTGCGAACGCAACGGGGTCATTTGCACGCAGCCAGCGGCTTGTGCCGCTCCATGTCAGCTCTCTGCCTGTTCTGCCTCCAATATTGATTTCACTGTTCCCCACGGTTATGCCGTCGGGGAATTTTTCGCGCAGTACAGCCTTTACTGTGCGGGCCCAATCCCTCTCCGGCACTCCGTCAAGTATGTCCTCTTCGACAGTAACGTAGGGCCTGTTATCAGTATCATAGTCAATCGAGGCCTGAACGCCTGCGCCGCTCTGTGCAAATATCGTGTCCTCATTGCCCAAATCAGGCGGAGCAGCGCGGCGCTCATCCACTGTGAGCTTCCGGCGTGCTTCGGCGTCTCTGGCCTCAATTTCGCCGGAGGTGTTGCTGTACATGGCGCGATATTCACCCGGAATATCATCCATCCGCCGCTCAAGGTCAAGCAGCTTGCGAAACCACTCGTTACCATAGAGTTCATCATACAGTGCGTCCTGCTCAGCTTCGTATCGCTCATAGTCCGCGGCCTCCTCCGTGCCCAGTTCAGCAAACATGGTTCTATTCAGCTCACGGTCAAGTTCGCGGTATCTGGTGAACTGGTTTTGCTCTTCTTGGCTCAACGAACGGAAAAGGTTGTCATGCTCACGCCGTAGGCGCTCACCTACAAGGTCACCGCTTTCATACTCACGTAGAGCCCAGTATTGCGGCGACGCTCCACGGGCAAACCCCTCGGCTTCCTGTATGGCGTGCTGTATTTCATGGACAAGCGCATCGTCCCGCTCGCTGTTTTGCAGGCTTTCGCTCAAGGTAATGGTGTTTGTATCAGGATTATAGCTGCCCTGTTTCCCATCTTCCATGTCCTCGAACACGAGCCGCGCATCCCTGAGCTGAGGGTATTGCTCGAACAGCTCGTCGTGCTGGATGTAATCCGAGAGCCGTGTAGCTGTGGCAGAGCCGTCTCCTCGCACACCCGGCTGCAAATAGAAGTCGCGGTATCGCGGCGCGAGCTCCTCATACTCGGCCCGCTCAGCTTCCGTGACGGCCTCCGAGCCTGTGCCGAGCATCTCCCGCTCGAGCTTGTCGAGAAGCTCGCGGTATCGCCAATAGTCCGGGTCGCCGTAATTCAGGTCACCCCGCGCGGAGTACCGCATCCCGGAGTCGTCGATCTCGAACCGCCATTTCCCGTCCGCGCCCTGGAACCAGCCCGTGGCCTGCCGTATCGTCTCAGCCGAGACGTTCTGCTCCGCCATGCCCTTTGCCACTTCCAGCGCCTCGAGATCCGCGTTCGCAGCGTTGGTGCCAGCGTAACTGTACCGCTCCGCAGGCGGCCCGGTACGGTCGCGGGTAGCGTCGTCATTCTCTCGACTGCGGATACCAGTGCGCTCCTTTACCGTCTCGCGCGTCGGGTCCGCGAACCGCTCCGCATGTGCCCCGAAGGCGTTGATGCCCGCGTAAGCGTCAGCGAATATCTCCTGCTTTATGCGAGCCAGCGCCGTCTCGAACTCGCCCTCACTTGCATTGGCAGGCAGGTCAACTATGCCGTGGAGCTTTTGTATGTATATCTCGACTACCCGTTCAAACTCCTCGGCGCCGAATTGCTCGCGTATCCGCTCCTCGACCTCGTAATCCGTACCCGGCATTTGAGCTGCAATATCATGATAAATCTCATGCTCAGCTATCTGCTGAGCGCTGACGCGCATATTGTCAGCCTGGACGATAATATCCCCGTTCGGCATCCATACGCCGCGCACACGATGTGTGCCGCCGCCCGCCGTCCGCACCTCAATGCTGCCGAGGACATACCGCACCTCTCTGCCTGTAACGCTCCTGACCCGTTCGGCGGTGCTGACGAGTTCATCATCCCAATCTGTTTCCGGGAGTACGCGCACATTTCGCGTATCTGTACCCTCGGGAATACCGAGCTCGGCTGAGCTTACTTCCTGGAGCCGTAAATCTCTTGCACGATTCTGTCTCTCAATCGCTGCTCTGCCTTGTTCAGCGGGCGCGGATCTGACTTCTGCGCTGCCTCCCAGTCGTCCAGCTTGTCCGCCGGTACTGATACCATCCAGCCGTCCTCCGTCTCCATCTGATACCTGGTCTCCCCATTGCTGCCATTGTTGTCCCTGCTGTCCATTCTGTATGCCTCCATTCATTATTTCGTCCGCCGTGGGGAGAACGATATTCCCCGCGGCGTTTGTTTCAGGTGCCGCCGCGCGCGGAGCTTCCAAGGTTGATGTTTCCGTTGCCCCGACCTCAACGCGCGGCGAGAAGTCGCCGGCGGTATCAGCCGTCGGTAAAACGATGCCGCCCGCCTCCGCGTAGGCCTGGTCCTCTATCTGGGCTCCCGCTGTCTCAGGTGTAGTCTCCTCCGTGGTCCGGCCCGCCGTCAAGCGGCGGATCACGCTGTCTGTGCGCTCCGTGTTCGCGGCCGCCTCCGGCGTCGTGTCTGCCGCCTCGTCTGCCGCAGCCGCCTCGGCCCGACCGCGGAAGAATGCGCGTGCCATCGTGCGCTGGCGGTTGATTTCGGCCATCGTGGCCGCGTCGCCGCCCAAGTCCGGGTGATACTGCCGCGCGAGATCACGGTACCGCGCCTCGACCTCCTCGAGCGTGTTCGCACCTTCAAAGTAGTCTACACCATTATCGGCATATCCGTCCATATCCCGGAAGGAAAATCCCGCCGGCCGCCGCGCGTAAGCAATGGCCGCCGGTCCCTCTATTATTCCAGCGCTCAGAGCGCCCAGGAGGAACGCATACGCCGCGTCCTCGAAGTCAGCCTCATATTCCTCGTCGAAGATTATGGCCGCAAATGCGGGCTCCAGCAGCTCCTGCAGGCCCTCCTCTGTGCCCTCGGATATCATGCTGCCCAGCAGGCGCGCAGCCGTGCTGCCGCTCACCGTGCGCGCCACACGGCCCAGTGCATTGTCCAGCCCGGCGATTTTGGCGGCGATGCGTCCGGTGCCGCTCTTGCTCAGGGCGCCAATGCCGCCAAGGAGGTATTGCAGCGCGCCCTCGCTCGCGCCGACGAGCGTCGCATAGTTCTGCGCCGCCTCTGAGCTGTAGCCCTCGTTCAGCTTCTGCGTATAGGCGTTGCCGCCCGCGGAGGCGCCAAGTGTTGCAGCGCCCGTGGCCCTGCCCACGGCTGCAGCCGTTCCTGCCGACAGCCCCGCCGCTCCGAGTGCCCAGCTGCCGAGCGCGCTGGCAAGAATACTCGGAGCCATGTTCGAGAGTGTTGTGCCCAAGGTATAGAGTGTCCCGAGCACCGGGCTCTTCTCCTGTGCTTCCTGCTGTATGAGTTGTGAGGTGATCTGCGTCGACGATACTGGCACGGCCTCACGCTGGAATAGTTGCCGTATGCCGCTGCCGAACTGATCCAGGCCGGCGGGTATCCAGTAGAGCGCCTTCCCCAACGCGCCCAGCTCCTCATATTGAGCCGCACCTTGCCGTTCGGTCAGTGCGGGGCCCATATCTTCAAGGAAGCGATCAGCGGCGTCTTTGCCTTGGGAGGCGTAGAGATAGTTATATATTTTTATCTCATCCTCAGTGAGGTACTGATATCTCCTGAGTGCTACTGGCGCGCCGCTTGGGTCTGTCGTGTGCTCGTTCCTGTAGCGGGCGCTGTCGATGTCGTTGATATAATCATAGCGGGAGTCGCCGGTCACTTTGCCCGGGGCCGAGAGGTCTGCATAGTCCTCCATGAGAGCCAAGGAGCTGTAATACTGCATCTTGTTCCGGCTTTCTTCGGCCTGGAGTTCCTGAATACGCCGAGCATTCTGCTCGATTTGGGCCTCGATAGGCGCAGCCGCCGAGCTGGGGCTCGTCCCGCTCATCTCGTAGACCCGGATAAGGTTGGCCTGCCGCTGCAGGCGGCTGTTCTCATCCTCAAGCCTCTTGGCCTCCGCCGCGGCCGCGTCGGCTCTCTCCATGCCCCCGCTGAGGATATCCCGATACCGCTCGACCCCCGCGCTGTACTTGTCCTGCACGCGGTTGATGTCGTTCACAACGCCGTTGTAGTCGGCTATCATTTTTTCATAGCCGGCATAGAGCTCGTCATAGGCGGCTGCATCCTCCGCGGTTTTCACAGTAGTCTGGAGATTCTTGAGCCGATTTTCAGTATTGGCTATGCTGCCGCTCAGCTCTGTGAGCTTTTTTTCATAGCCATCCAGCTGACCGCTCCACGCCTTGAGCCCCAGCTCTGCGTCCCCGGCGCTGCTCCAGCTGTCCGGGGACTTTATCGCCTCGACACCGCCCCGGCCTGAGAGGCGCCCGAGCACGCTCTCAACGGTGTTGCCGCTTCCCGTAGCAAAGCTCGGAAGCGGTGAGGTCGGCGTGCTGGACAGCGTGCGTGAAGGTGTGAGCGCCGGCTGACTGGACGTGTTTTGCCTTGACGCGTTGTCCCTCTCCCGTATTTCCTGAATTGCCCGCTCAAACTTATCGGAAATGCTGTTTCCAGTGTTATAGGGAAGACCAGCGCGGGCGCGCTGGTCATTTTCTATTATCTGTTTTATCGCCCTTGTAAACTTGTCGTGTATACTCGCCATAGCTTTCTCCTCACGCGGCTATGCCTATCATCTCACGCAGATAATCAGCTTCTTCTTGGCTGATTCGTCCTGCGCTCAACGCCGAATTGATCCGGTTTGCAAACACCTGGCCCACATTACTGTTTGTGCCGGGATTGACGTGCATGTACGCATTGAGGATATTCATCGCCTCGGACGAAATCCTTTCGTCCGTCGCCCCCGGCGGGCTCCCGGCTTCATCATCATAACCGGCAGAGCTTCCCGCGCCCGCTCCGGCGTATCCGCTCGGCGTGGGGAGCTGTATGCCGAGATTCTCCAGCCCGCGGTAATCTCCGTAGCCGGCCGCAAGCTGGGCCATGTCAACGAGCGTGCCGAAGTCGTTGGTCTGGTCGTTAATTTCGTCGAGCAGCTGCCCGTAGTAAAAGTCGCGGTCGGTGTTGTACTGCTGGAGTTCAGCGAGATAGCGCTCGAGCTCCTGCGCGTCCATGTTGAGCCCGGCCTGGAGGTTGTTTCCGAGCATGTTGTAGCGGTCGAGCCATGCACCGTAATCGAAGTCTCGATCGGTGTTGTACTGATTGAGGTCCGTGAGGTACTTGTTGTAGTCCGAGGCCTCCTGCCCCTGAACCACGCCGAGGTCGGAGAGCAGCATGTTGTAGTCGTTGAGGTACTTCTGATAGGCGAGCTGCTGGAGCTCCGGTATCTTGTCCGTGAGTTGGGCCGCGTAGTAGTTGCCCGCCTGGGACGCCGCCGTCTGCGCGTAGCTCGAGGGCAGGCCGCCGCTCGCGGCCGCCGCCGCGCCCAGCGCGTCCTCCGCCGCCCGATCCCCTTCGCGTATGTAGGCCTTGCGGTACTGGCTGTACAGCGGGTCGGTGTTCGGGTCATAGCTGAAATCCTCGCGCCCGAGTATCTCATCAATGAGGCCGAGGATGGTGTCGTCCCAGCGGTTCGTGTACTCCGGCGCAGGGCCATAGCTGAAGTCCCCATAGTTGAGCATCTGATCATACAGGTCGCTCACCGTGCCCGCGTTGCTGCCGCCGGAAAAGCTCGGGGCCTCGGGATACTCGAACATGTCCGGGCTCAGCGGCTCGAGGTAGAAGCTGCCGCCGTCTGCTCCGCCGGCATAGCTGCCATAGCTGCCGCGCACGCTCTCAGCGCCCAGGTTGGCAAGCTGCCGTTCGGCATCCGTCGTCGCGTTGTGCCAGTCGCGCTTGTAGCTCAGCAGCGACATGCCTGCATCCGGGTTGCGCTGTGCCAGCGAGAGGTCGGCGTCCGAGAATTCGCCGAGCAGCCCGCTCTGCTGTGCCGCCTGGCGGAACTGGTCGTAGGTGTACCGGCTTTTGGTCGTCGGTGATTTGAGTGTAGATATAGCCATGTTGCCTCCTTACTGCCGGCCCGGCGTGCTCCTGAGCTCGCTGCCTATCGAGTCCTCGCGTGTCAGGCTGTACAGCCTCCAGCCGCCCGTACCGGTGATTTTGATCTTGTAGTGGTCGCAGCGCCGCGGCACCAGCGGGAGATAGTAGCTCCGCAGCACCTGGCTCTCTATAGTGTTTATCTCTTCCCATGTCCCGCTCGAGTCGAACATCATCCAGAAGGTCACGCTCGACCCGGCGTCTATGGAGATACGCACCTGCAGCTTTGCTATCTGCTTTTTGTTCGGGTCGTTGTCCACGAACTCCCCAAACTCCACCATGCTCTCCACCGGGCTCTCAATAGTCGCCCCATCCGGGATAGAGCGCGGCCGCCCGTTGAGCCAGAGCGTCCCGTCCGCGTCGAGGAAATACAGGTCCGAGTCCCATGCGAAGCCGAGCGCCTGCGTGTCGTCCTCCCGTTCCCATATGCCGAGACGAGTGTCGAACACAAAGAGGCTCCACTCCCCCGCCTCATTTTGCATGGAGACGTAGTATTTCAGCCCGTCGCTGCCGCCCACGGCGTTGTGATACCGCTCGAGGCCGAAGGCCGAAGCCACGCTTTGCGTCGTCCCCCCGGAGTAGGCCACGATGCCCGCCCGCGTGAGGAAGAAAAGCGTCTCGCCCGCTATGGCCAGCGAGAGGCTGCTGCCGGCCTCCACGCCCAGCGAGGCACTGCCCATGACCTGAAAATTGGAGGGCGCCGAGCCGTAGACCTTGTATATCATCTCTTCCTTGAAGAATACCGCGTAGCCGAGGTAGGAGCAGCAGGCCGTGAAATCCCCGGCGCTGCCCACCTGCACGGCGTAGCTGTCCGTGCTGAGGCCGTCGAACACGTTCCAGTTGAACGGGTCGCCGAGCTTGCTGGCGTATATCGTGTCCCCCTTGCAGCCCCAGAGGCGATTTTCGTTCTCGCAGAGGAAATCTATCTCGGGCATCTCGCGCGAGAGTGTGAGCGCCGTCTCCGCGTCCCCTCCGTCGTTTATCACGAAGCTATTCTCGTAGAACACAAGTTTCGTCGGCTCGACCTCGCGGACGATGATAGTCTTGTTGTTCCCGGGGTGCACCGTGGCCCCGCTTATCGTTATGCCGTCGCCGGCCTTGAAGAGCGTCGTGAAGTCCACGCCCGAGGCCTCGATGGTGTTGCTCTTGGCCGTCTCGCCGCCGTATGTCCCGTCCACGATCTGCGCTGCGCCGGTCCAGCTCGCATTGAGGCTGCCGAACTCACCCGTGAGCTTGTTGTAGTAGGCCATGTCGGGCATGATAATGATATAGGCCCCCAGCGCCGCGAAGGTCTTGCGGCCGGCGCTCACCGTACCGCGTGATACTCCGTCGGCGTAGAAGGCCGTCCCGTCCACCCAATAGAGGCCGTCGTTGGCGTAGAGGCCGTTCGGCTGTGCAAGGGTGCGTGTTATGTAGCGCTGAGCCCGTGGACTGAGCAGGGGCGCATAATCGCTGGACATGTTCGTCATGTCGTAGATCTGCCCGTCCATCGCGGAGAGGTTGTGGTTGTAGCCCCCGTAGCTTGTCTGATTATACTTCCCTATGCCGGAGCCATAGAGCATAGCTGGCAGGCTCATGCCGTCCCCTCCTCGATATCCACGTAAGGCGCAAGCGCCTCCAGCTGCTCAGGGGATATTGCCGCGGGCGGCGCTATCTTCGCCCGGATGATTTCCTCACCAAGCTCAACGCCGTCGAGCTCCGTACGCTCACGAGTGAAGGCCGCGAGATCCTTGGCATTACGGAAGCGCACGCGCCCCGGCGCCTCGTAGACTGGGTTCCCCTCGGCGTCGAGCTCCGCGTATTTCTTCACCAGATCCATCTCCGTTGAGCTGAAATAGGCTACATGAGGCCGCAGGCGTGCCATGAGCAGCATCAGGGCGTGAGCGCTCTTGTAGTCCATGGTCTGCGCCGCAAGGGCGCGGAGCGCCTGCCATGCGGCTATGCATTCTTTCAGGTTCGTCATGTCCGTCTCCTTATCCTATGACTTTGTCGTTGACATACACCGTGCCGTACAATTTGATGACAGAGCCGGTTATCTGGACCGTCTGAGGGGCGTACATCCACAGGCTGTCCCCGCTCTCAAGACTCATGCTTCCCGCGCTTTCCAGCTTGAGCGCGAACGACACGCCCAGCGCGTTCTCGGTGTACAGGAACATTCTGTACTGTGAATCCCCACTGCCGCCCATGTCATCAAGGCGCAGGCCGCCTGCAAGATAACTCTCGCTTGTGTTGGAGAGGTAGTAACACTTTATCTCGCCGCCAATGCCACGTGACGTAAGGATCGTCTCAAAGGTCGAGCCTGTAATCGACGAGCCGTCTATCGTTACGCTGGATATGTCTATGGCGCTGATAATGCCCGTGGTGATGTTCCCGCCATTTATCGTGGTGCGTCCGCTCGTGCTCAGGTCGGTGAAGGTCACCATGCCCGTGATCCGTACGTTGGTGCTCGAGAGCTGCACGCCGTTGCTCGTGAGTGTAAGCGTGCTGCTCTGCGTGCCGTTGCTTGCCGTTATCCTCAGCCCGCTCACGGTCTGCTGGAGCGTCGTGTAGTTCCCCTCGAGGTCGGAGATATCCGAGGTCAGCGAAGTCGCCGTCTGCTGGAGGCTCGAGATGTTCCCCTCCGCGCTCGTCACCCTGCTCGTCAGGCTGTCCGAGGTCTGGAAGAGCGTCGTAATGTTCCCCTCCGCGTCCTCCACGCGCGTGGACAGGCTCTCCGATATCTGATATATGGCCGAGATGTTTCCCTCAGCGTCCTCGAGCTGGGCGCTGAGGCTCGCCGCCGTCTGCTGGAGGCTCGAGATGTTCCCCTCCGCGTCCTGGAGCTGAGAGCTCACCGTGCCGAGATTCACGTTTATCTCCGCCAGGCTGCCGTCCACGCCGTCCAGCCTGAGGATCACAGGCTGATTGATTATCCCCGCGATCTCGATAAACGAGTTGGCGTTGATGTTGTCGAGGCCGAGGTTCGAGAGCGAGTATGTGAGCTGCTCCTTGAGCATGTAGAGGTAGTTCATTATCGTGAACACCTGCTGCTCCGTGCTCTTCCCGCTCAGGTTGGGGAACATTATGTCGGTATTCAGTATGCTGCTCGGCATACCCGCTCACCTCCTTCGTGAATCACCCTACCAGGTGCGACAGCAGCAGCGTCACAGCACCGGAGGTCAGAGCCGTTGCTATGTAACCCATTAGCTTCCGCCACTTTTCTCCGTCGCGGCTCTCCAACGCCTGCAACCTCCGGCCCTGCTGCTCCTGCTCTTTGACCATGCTTTGCAAGCTCTGTGCCAGCTTTTGAACAGAAACCGTCAAGGCGCCGATCTCGCGCACGTTCTCTTCAAGGAGTTCGAGCCGCCTGTCCTGACGCTTTTCCTGTGCGTCTATGCGCCGGGCAAATTCCTCGTGCTCCGCGCGCGATATCGGCTCATCCATAATCAATCCTCCTTGGGTTCTTTGTATGTCATAGCTAATTTACTGTCGCCAATGCCCGACGTGGTTGGGTCGGTCACAACGCCGAGGATGGCGAGCACGGCAAACAGCGCGTTTATCGCGGCCAGCAGCTTGTCCCCCAGCTCGGAGAGGTCGAGGCTGAACCCAAACACATACGCCACGGCCTGGATCAGCAGCAGCAGCGCAGGGATGAGCGCAAGCCAAAAGTTTTTGTTTTTAATGCGAACTTTCCAGTTAATCACTTTAAAACCTCCTTATTCTTTATCGGATATCAAATTCCGAGTGCACGATAGAGCATCGTCCACACCTGCTGCCGCGTGCAGGCTGCGTCCGGGTTCTCGCCGTCGGAAATGCTCATCGCCTTAACCCACTCCCGCGCCAGCTCGTTTTCAGACTTCGCGGGGGTCTCCGTATCAGGTTCCGGCACAGGCTCCGGTTCGGGTGCGGCAGCGGGCTGATTGAGGCCATTGGCCTCGATAATGCTGGGATAATCATAGTAGGCCGCGTCCATGTCCACGCGCACGGATATGCCGTCAACGCTGCCGGAGTTGGTGTACTGCCAGATGCCGCCCGCCTGAGAGGGCTTGCTGCTGGGATCCGGCTTGGACGGCCATTGGGCGAGCCAGATGTCGTAGTTTTTGGGGATATAGCTGTCGAAGTATTTGCTCAGATAGCTTGGGTTGGTGTATATCATCGCATAATACTTCGCCTGTTCGATGCGCCCGCAAAACGCATATGCAAGGGCGGTGACGTGTGCCTTGTCCGGCACGATGCCGTTTTTCTTGGCGTATTCAACGCTGTCGCTCTCATAATCGAACGCGATAGGGTAGTCGAGCTTGTACGGCTCAACTGCCGCCAGCGCATACTCAGCCTCGCGTATCGCCATAGCCTCTGTATATGCGTAGGAGAACCAGTAGACGCCGCAGGGGATGCCAAGGCGGTTGCACTCGCTGATGTTGCGCTTGAACTGTGGGTCAATATTGTTCTGGCCGTAGCCCGCGCGGATCATGGCAAACTCAATGCCCGCCGCCTTGACGGCCTCCCAGTCGACTGTCTTCTGCCACTCGGAGACATCTATCCCCGTTTTGTATGTAGTCGTAGTGATCTCCTCCTTGTCGTCTTCCGTGTCGTCTCCGCCCGTGCCGCCGTCTTCCGCGAACCACAGCAGTAGGAAGCTGTACAGGTCGCGCCCGTCGCCGCGCTGATAGGTCGTGCCATCATAGCACTGAGAGCTGCCCGAGCCGTCGAGCACCATACCATCCACGATGCCGAGGCTCTGCATCCGCTCGACTATGCCGTCGAGTGTATAATTGGTGGTTGTGACTTCGACCGTCCACTTGCCTTTGGCGTCCACTCCGAACCATGTGCGAAGCGTGGGCACTTTGACGTTGGGCTCCTGCTTCTTGATTACGTCATCCCGCTTCTTCCCGCCGACAAGCAGGGGCAGGGTGGAGAGATAGTTGTCGTTGCTCATGTCAGTTACCATCACGGGGATAGTGGACCTCATCGTGATAATCGGCCCGGTGTCCCAGCCAAAACCCCAGTCCATCCAGCTTTCCTTTGAAAGCACCGTGCCATTGACTTTGTAATTGCCGCAGGGAGTCACGGGCTTTGTGTTGTACCAGTGCCCGTTCGTGACTATGAGCTTGCCGGGGTATTTGTCTTTGTGCGCCTCATAGACGGCCTTGACGTTGGTGTATGGCTTGGTATGGTCGTCGTAGATCTCGGCTCGCAGCAGTGTGCCTGTGTAAAGCATGGTGTCACCCTTTCAGTTTTTAAGAAACTGAGCAACTATCAATAATCTGATAGATGCTGTATATATTATTTGTGCCGGTATATATTGAGTTTTTATGTTTTGCAGCGGATGAGGGGGAAAACTGCGGACCGCTGTACATGTCGGCACAAATTATAACAATGCTATATTTTGCGATTCCAACAGCCTCCTTACTGCTAATGTTTTCGAATTCAAACGATGAATTGACAAGTTGAATGCTCTTCGAATCAGAAAAATCAATTTTAAGATTAACCGTTTCTGCCTTACCCCGATGCGTCCCTGTCACACCAAATATACTCACGCCCTCAGCAATGTTTCCCGCCACAAGATTAGCGTCACCCGCAACCTTGACATCGCCGGTGGTGTAGCACCCAGACGCAACGGCTATCTGCTCGGTGGTGCCGGGTGTGACTGTCTTAGCCCCCTGCGTAGTGAGTTGCTGTGTAGCGCTCTTGGAGCCTCCGGGGACGTATCCCTTGCCTTGCTGAGTTGTGGCCGTTATGAGGCCTCCGGCGCTGACTGAGATCGTTGGCGTGGCAACCTCCACCTGCGGGCTGTTGCCGTCATTTGGATTTGCTATCATGGCTGCACCTCATTATTTTCAGATTATTTTGGAGTCGCTCGTTGCCCGGCTCCAGCTCCACGGCCTTTTCCGCCGCCGCCACAGCATCCTCCCACTGGCCGAGCTGCCAGCTTGATATCGCCATGAGGTCGTGGGGCTCTGAGCCCCAGGCCTCCGGCTCGGTCATGTAGTTGTTGTCCCGCGCGGTGATGTGCAGCGCCCGCATGGCCCAGTAACGGCACAGCGCCCAGTCCTCGCGCCGGTAGTACAGCAGCGAGAGCGCATACGGCGCCTCGCGCTGGCCCGGGGCCTCGTCCGCCGCGCGCTCGAGCCAGTGGACGGCGCTCTGCCAGTCGCTCAGTGCGTCGCAGCAGCGGGCGATGTAGCGCATGCTCGCCGCCCGCTCGGCCTTCCACGTCGCCGTGGGCATCGCCAGATGCCGCATGAGCGTCGCTATCGCGTCACCCCAGCGTCCGTGGAACATGTACTCGCGCCCGAGGTAGTGCATGTTGCGGTCGTCGCCCGGGTCCTCGGCGGCGGAAAGCTCAAGCAATGGGAGATACTGCCCGCGGCTCTTGCTGCTGTCCGGCCAGTGCTCCACGCGCAGCGCCGGGACGGTGATGCAGCTCTCGGCCCTGTCCGGCGTCAGCACCTCGTGGACGGGGTGTTTCCAGCGGTAGCCGTGCCGGGCATGGATCTTGTCCGCGAAGAACACCACGCCGTCGCCTCCGTCGGGCGTGTGGCTCCAAACGTAGGTGTACCGCGCGCGAGTAGTGCCGGGCGCCCACGCCGCCTCCAGCGCCTCGCGCCAGCCGGGGCAAAGCACCTCGTCGAGGTCGAGGCAGATGCACACGTCCGCGTCCTCCGGCAGCAGGGCAAGAGAGGCGTTGCGTGCAGCATCAAAGCGCCAGGGCTCGATAGTCTGCTCGCGTACAATGGCCCCCAACGCCCGCAGCCGCTCCGGCGTTCCGTCCGTGCTGCCCGTGTCGAGCACATACACGCCGTCAGCCTCGGTGCAGGAGGACATGAAGCGTTCGGAAAATTGGGCCTCGTTTCTGCAAATGGCGTAGATGATGACGTTCATGTAGTTACCTCAAACGTAGCGCGGAGTGTATTCCGCGTATAGCATCGTGCGAACTTGTTAAGCTGTGCAGCTTAAAGTAAAACTCTGAGTAATGTAAAAGCAATCAAGTCTATAAGTTGAAAATGAACCACCATTGTATTCGCTTACATAAGTAGCTAAAGGCAGGCCCTGATATGAATAGGCAGATTGCTGAACGAAAGTGCCTCCATAACCGTAAAAGAGGATAAGCGTGGTACCACTATCTAAGTCAATTGTGGCTGATGGGACCCCGTTAAGTTTGACCTTTTGTACCGCAGCATTGTACACATATAAAAGTGTGTCATAAGAATTTTTCGTTGGGAATGTAATAGTCCCCTTGACTCTCTCTATACCTTTATGCGTACCAGTAACGCCAAAAATACTTACTCCCTCTGCTATATTTGCCGCCTTGAGATTCGCGTCTCCCAGCACCTGTACCAAGCCCGTGGTGTACCGCCCTGCTGCTACGGCAGTCTTTGCGGTAGTGCCCGGCGTTATCGTTTCCGCGCCCTGCGTCGTGAGCTGTTGCGTGGCACTCTTTGTGCCATCTGCGACGATGCCGCCGACCTGCGCAGCTGTGGCGGTGATAAGCCCTCCGGAGGATACAGAGATTGACGGCGTAGCCTGTTCCACATCGGGCACCGTGCCGGTGACTACGCTGCCATCCGGGGCGATGAGGCTTTTGCCGCTTCTGAGGTCGATTGCCGTACCTGGGTTCTCAAGCGTCGGCAGCTGCTTGTGGACTGGGTTGTTTATCATGCCGCACCGCCTTCCGGCTCGCGGTTTATGCAAAGGCTATATAAGTCCTTGTAAAGGAGCCTGGCACGCTGCTGGCACCAATTGTTAAAGTTCTCTCGTCTGTGAAATATACTTCCGGTGATAGCCCTGATGTGCTCATTCCGGGCAGCAGAAGGAATGTCAGTCTGCAGCTGGGTGAGGCGCCTGAAATTGCTGGATTGTTGTAGTCGCCTACCAAAACTACTGATGCCGGCTGAGCAAATGTGATTTTTGTCCCCGCTTCCCCCTTTATCTGCCCACTGGCAACAACTCCGCTCCTTGCAGAGCCTGGGTTCAGTATCACGTCCGGCACCTCCTTTGTGCAAGGTGCCGGTAAAGGGAGCTAGACGCCCCCCCCGCTGGGATTATGTGGTATTTATGCACTGTGTACAACCTCCTTATGCCAGGCTCTGTATCACGATGTATACGGTCAGATCCGCGCCGGGGATGGTCGTGCAGCTGAAGACCAGCTGTCCAGCCGCCTGCCCGGTGCAGAGCACGCCCGCCTCATAGTAGGCGGATTGCGACGTCAGCGCCGGCACCGGCGTGATGAGCTGTGTCGTCTCGTCCGCGAGCACGCCGGTGACGCTTACCGTCTGGGCATTGCTGCTCCAAGCGGACGCTTTGAGCGTAACGGAGACGCTGTGAGGCTGCCCGCTCGCCCCTGCCGGTCCAGTGGGACCGGTGGGACCTGTAGCCCCCGTAGGCCCCGCCACGGTAGAGGCCGCGCCCTGCGGTCCAGTGGGCCCGGTCGGACCCGTGGGGCCGGTTGGCCCGGTCGCGCCGTCCGCTCCGGCGGGACCCTGTGCTCCGTCTGTGCCCTTTGGGCCTTGCGGGCCAGTCGGTCCCGTCGGGCCTTGCGTCCCTGCCTCCCCGTCAGCTCCGCTGGGTCCGGTGGGGCCTGTGGGTCCGGTAGGTCCGGTTGCGCCTGTGGGGCCCTGTGCCCCAGTAGCTCCATCAGCTCCGGGAGGGCCTGTGGGGCCGGTTGGCCCGGTCGCGCCGTCTTCGCCCTGAAGGCCTATCAGACCTTGCGGCCCGGTCGGGCCAGTGGGTCCCGTTTCCCCCTGCAGGCCTTGCGTCCCCTGCGAGCCGGTCGGCCCAGTCGGGCCGGTCGGGCCGTCTTCGCCTGTCGGGCCCTGTGGGCCTGTCGGTCCAGTGGGGCCAGTGGGGCCGGTTTCGCCGGCGGGGCCCTGAGCGCCGTCTGTGCCGTTGGCGCCTGTGGGGCCTGTCGGGCCTGTAGGGCCCGTGGGGCCGGGAACAGTAGAATCTGCGCCGGTCGGCCCGGTAGGGCCTGTCGGGCCCTGAGCGCCCTGCAGAGGGCCGTCATTGATCCACCCGGGGCTGCCGCTCACGGAGGTGTAGGTATATACGTCATAAGGTGCGCTCGTGCCGACATAGTAGTTGTCGCCTATGTTTGGGCTGGGCACGCCCTGCTGGAGCGCCTCGAGGCTGTCATACTGGCCGAGGATATCGAGGCCAGTTCCCCGGTCGCCCTGCGGTCCTGTCGGCCCTGTCGGGCCCGTGTGGCCGGTCTCGCCCTGGCTTCCCTGCGGCCCCTGTGCTCCTGTCGGTCCGGTTGGGCCGGTCGGGCCGGTCGGACCTTCTGGGCCCGGGACGTCTGAGAGGGGTCCGGTCGGGCCGGTTGGGCCGGTTTCGCCCGGGGGTCCCTGTATGCCCTGCGGGCCCGTTGGGCCCGTTTCGCCGGTCGCGCCCGTGGCTCCCTGGTCACCCTTCGGCCCGGTCGGGCCGGTGGGGCCGGTTTCGCCCTGTAGCCCCTGCGCGCCCTGTGGGCCCGTGGGGCCGGGGACAGTTGACGCCTGTCCCTGGGGGCCGGTTGGTCCGGTCGGGCCTGTTGGGCCTTCCGGGCCCGGCACCTCTGAGGCTGGTCCGGTCGGGCCGGTCGCACCGGCGGGGCCGGTTGGTCCGGTCGGGCCGGGTATAGTAGAGGCCTGCCCCTCTGGGCCCTGCGGGCCTATTGGCCCCTGCAATCCCTGCGCGCCGGTCGGGCCGGTCGGGCCCGTCGGCCCGATAGTGCCCTGCGGCCCCTGTGAGCCTGTCGGGCCGGTAGGGCCAATGGGGCCGGTGAGCATGCCGTAGTTGTGCCACTCAGGCGTCCCGTCGACGACAAGCCAGGTATACAGCTCGTAGGGCGGCTCGGTGCCGACATAATAGCTGTTGCCGATTTCAGGAGACGGCACAGCCTGCTGAAGCTCCTCGAGCGTATCGTACTGCCCGAGCACTTCAATGCCAGTACCTGCGGGCCCCGTGGGGCCTATGAGGGATTCAAGCCACTCTTCGACCGTGCCTTGGTATCCGTGCGCTACGGCTACGCCGTAGGCGTCGATGTAATAGCCGTGCCAGGGGTTGGGCCAGGGGCACGGCGGATGGTAGGGGTAAAAGCTCATATCAGGCCCTCCTCATAAGCCTCTGCGGGGTTGTAGTTTGTGGCATACCAGCGCATGAACTCCTTGAAGAACGTGTCGAACAGCTGATAGGTGTTTTGGTATCTCTCATACTCGCCGTTGGCGAAGTCGATACGTGCCTCGAGATATGCCGTGTATAGCTTGTCATGGGGAGGGCGAACGAGCATAGTCGTGTTGGCATCCTTCTCATAGGTGTATGTGATGATCGCCTCAGTGCGCAGCAGCAGCACTTGAGTCTGCACCATGCCCTCCACCTCGTTGAGCCAGCGCGTCAGCGTATCGTTGTCAAAGGCGTTTGGTTTCACCGCTTTCGCGTATGTAATAGCCTCCTGGATAGTCATGCTCGCCCTCCCTTGTTATCAGGACACCAGCTGAGTGCCGCCGCTCACGCCGCCCACGGCAGCAAAGCGCCAGTCCGCGAAGCCGCCCGTGAATCGAGCATAGCCCTTCCAAACGTTGGCGTCGTTGCTCGCCAGTTCGCTCCGTACCTCGAGATCCACGCGGTTGAACCACTCAGCGCCGCCGCGGCTGACGTTGTAGCCCGAATCGAGCAGCACCCAGGCCGTTGTGTTAGCTCCGAGCCACTCATTGAGGTAGGGCCAGACGATCACGTTCCAACGGCCGAAGAGGAAGTTGAAGCCGTTGTTAGAGGTGTCGGGGTCCTTGTCCGCGCCGATGGCGGCGAATACTGCCTTTTTCAGCTTGTAGTTGTTGGGGATGAGGATGGTGTCGGGGTGAACGTCGAGCACCTCACCCGTGTCGCCCTTGTAATCCTGCATGGCGCTCTCCATAGCCGCCAGCGCGTCCTCGGAAAACGCATCCGCGTACTGGTTGGACTGAAGGAATTTCGCGTCCAGGACGCTCGGGTGGCTCTTGGAAAAGAGGCACAGTTCGTCCGAGCCGGTCGTGGGGAACGATTTCCCGTGGAAGGTCATCGCGGTGTTGCCAAGCATGGCGTTGGCGTAGAGCGCAGCGCCGAAGCGCTCGCGCGTGCGGTAGTAGCCGGCCGTAAACGCCTCGGGCTGCCGTCTGAGGTCCATGACGGTTGCATCGTCGATGATCTCGCGGGAGAGGCTGAAGCTGTCCTTCCAAGTCATGTTGATAAGGACTTTCTTGTAGCCCTCCTGCATGTAGTCCACGGGGTACTCGCCGTTTTCGCCCACGGGCTGGAAGCCCTTCATGGCCGTCATGGAGCCGATGGTCTCGCCGAAATGGCGGCTGTCGTTTATGTCGAAGAGGTGCTTGAGCATGCTCATCTGTTCAAACGCCTCGCCGCGCTTTTCGATGAACATGCGGATGGGAGCCTGGCATTTGCCGAATACGGAATCGTTAACGCCCGAGCCCTCGGTGAAGCTGATACCAGCCATTAAAAATCACTTCCTTTCTTGTGTATGTCAGGCCGGGAACCTGACGTAAACGGTATCGCCCACGGCGGTGCCGTCCATAGAAACTACCTCGGCCACGCCGCTCGTGGTAGTGGCCGTTACCTGCATGCCGTCGGCGCTGAGCGTCACAAGGTCACCCGCGCTCACCGCGCTTGCAGCAGCGCTCCAGCTCGTGGCGAAGAGCGTCCCCTCGAGCACGCGGAAAACGGGGATGATAGTGCCGGCGTCCAGCGCCTCGTCTGCGGCCATAGCGCATATGTACTGCGGCCTGGTGGTCGCGCCGCAGGCGGCAAGGTTGCCGTCGGTCATGACAAGCGCCATGCCGATCTTCGGCGTTATCGCGCCCGCGGGCAGATACTCAAGCCCCGGGACAATCCCGCCGTTATTCTGCGAAATGAGAAAAGCCATGTTTTACACTCCTTTCGAAAGGTTTTTGAGGTATTTGGCATAGTCGGCCTTTACCTCTGCTTCGGTTGCTTTCGGGTTTATCATGCGGTAATATTCCCGCACGTCGTTCGGCACGGCGGTCACGTCACCGCCCTTGCCGCGGGCCTTTGTGGCCTCCAGATGGGCTTTGCTCTGGGCGGCATTCATTGCTGCCTGTTTTGTCGCCGCAGCCGTCCTGGCCGAGAGCCGCTCCATATTCGTCAGCTTGTAGGCCTCTACGAGGCTGAGCCGGTTCTGTTTCACAAATCTGTAAAACTGAGCATAGTTCGGCATCTTGGCGAGGTCTTCGATCGTGTTGATCTCAGGGTCGAGCTCGTGGATCTGCCTCATCTGCTCGCTCATCGTCGCAGCCGCGGCCTGCCGCTTTGCCTCCCTGGCCTCTTCGAGCTGAGCCTTTATCTCAGGCTGCTCGGCCGCCAGTTTAGCAAACTCTTCCTCGCTTACGCCCGCCTTTTTCAGGATCTTGGCGCGCCGGTCCTCCTCTACCTTTGCGCGGTAGGCATCGTAGTCCGCCTTATTCCTGATGGGCTCCTTGGTGTAGGGGTTCGTGAGGTTCAGCGCCGCGATGCTCTCGTCCAGCTGCTTCGCAGCCCGCGCCCGTATCTCGCGCGCTATCTGCTCGCGCGTCCGGGGGTCTATCCCCGCGCCGGCGTTTCCCGCGCCGTTTTCCTCAGGCGTCTGTCCGTCCGGCCCTTCGTTGCCAGGCTCTTCGCCGCCGGGCGGCGCCGTCTCCGGGCCGTCTCCCGCCGTCGGCTGCTGTTCGCCCTGGGTGTTGGCCGCGCTGGCGGCGTCTTCGGGCTCACGTTCGCCCTGAGGCCCTTCCGGCCCGGGGTCTCCGGTCGGCTCCCCGCTTGTGTCTACGCCGAATATTTTGTCGTAGTCCATTTTTACCTATCCTTTCACTTTCTGCCGTTGCCGGTGCGGAGATCGTTGCCGCGCTTTACTATCTCCTTGCCGCGCTTGCCGTTGGGGTCAATGGGCGCCTCGACGCGCTGAGCGCCGTCGTTGCTGATCCGGCCGATGTAGCCGTGGCCGTTGCGACTGCCGTAGTCGCGGCCCCTGTTCCTGCTGTTATCGGGCATAGCCATTTGTGGCACCTCCTTTCGATGTGTTGTGGCGGATGATAACGCTCTCTCCTGCGCATAGGTATCACATAGCGCCACCGCCCGTCTGTGCGTTGCCGAGCGCAGCCGCCTCCACCTGACCGGCGAGTTCCGCCGCCTGCTGGGCGGCCGCCTGGCGCGCCTGCATCTGTATCTGAACGGCCTGCAGCTGTTCCTGACGGCGCTGCTCCTGCTCAAGATAGCCGAGCGTTTCGCCGGCCCCCGGATAGTGCAGGAGATTCATCTTCCGCCAGAAGAGTATCAGTGTGCTCAGGCTTTGCGGGTTGCCGAAGGCCCCGGTCTGCAGGTTCATCCGCGTCTCCTGCCACATCGCCTCCCGGTTTGAGGCCAGCGGCGCGGAGGTATCGCAGGTGAAGAGGAAGGCATCGTTCCAGTACCACTCCCCGCTCGCGTCCTGCTGGAGGAAATCGAAGCGGTCGAAGGTCTTGTACTCGGCATTGCCCCGCTCGTCCATCGTTCGCACAGCGCGAGGCTCGTCCGCATAGGCCAGCTTGAACTTGAACATGAGCTCGAACAGCGCAGCATACGCCGCGTCGCGCATCACCCGTTTGGACTCAAGCCGCCCCGCAGTCTGCGCCGCGGCGAACTCCTTGGCCGTGCCGCTCGTCGCCGTCGTGTCCCGCCGCCCCTGGAACGAATCGGTTATGCCAATGATCTGCCGGGCCTCCTCGTATATGTGGTCGAGGTATTCGCGGTCCTGGCTCACATCGCCCTCGAGGTTATATACGCCTATCATGTTCGCGTCCGCGGGGTTTGCCGGGCGGTAGACGCGCATATCATTCTCGTCTATGCCCACACATGCATCCGCGGGCAGCGTGACAAAGGAGCCGCTCGAGATGAGCTTGTCGATGATCTTTTTTTCGAGCCTGTTTGTAGTGTTCTGCTGATCCGTGATCTTGTCGATATCGCTGTCGCCGAGGAACTGGCCGTATACGCTCACGTTTTTCTGGAGCACAACAGGATAGCGCCGGGGCTTGTAATACGGCACGCGGAAAGGCACGAGCCTCACGGCCGGCACAGGCAGGCCCGTGATCTCATCTATCTCGCCGGTGAGATAGACCTCCTCGTGTGCGCCCGGTATGCGATGCCCGAGGCTCGTCGTGATGGGCGCCCAGATCTCCTCGAACTCCTCCTCGCTGTACTCCCAATCCGTCGAGCCGCAGTAGGGGCAGCGCCGAGCCTCGTGCCCGTCCGGCTCTTCCTCCGGCTCTTCCTCGCCCTCGGGCCAGAGCTCGCCGTCTATCCAGCGCATAGCCCCGCTCCAGCCCTCGTCGTCCGGCGGGAGCCCCGGGCGGCCCGAAACCCCCTCGGCCTGTTCCTCGTCCGGCTCTTCCTCCTCTTCCTCGAGCGCGTGCTGCTTATCATCGCCGTCGTCGGCCGTGGGCTCGAGCTGGCCGCATACGGCGCAGCGCCGCAGCCGCCTCGCCTGGTAGTCCTCGAGGTCCTCGAGCTCAACATCCCCGCACCAGCTATACATGCCTATCCCGCCGGCGTCGTTCCGGTAGTAGGCGATATACTGCGTCACCATGTCCTCAGCCGTGGAGCCGTCGCCGCCCTTGATATCCGGCTCGGCCTCGCCCTCGAAGGAAACGTCCTTGCCGTACCGCCGGTATATGTATTCCCGGGTCTGAGGCATCTTGAGGATGATGTAATCCATGTCCTCGATGCCGCTGTATACGCCGTCCTGCGGCACCATCTGCCGCGGGTGGATGGGCACGACGTTCAGCTCGCCTATCGTGGTGTGCGTGCGCGCTGTGTTGTCCCACTCAACGAGGTAGGCCCCGCCGCCCTGGATGGGGACTATCCGCTCCATGAGGTCGTTGATCTCAGCAAAGGGCAGGCGGTCCATTTCATTGCGCAGCATGTCCTCGATGATCTTGGCAAGCGGCTCGTCCTTCTCGTGGACCGCCGTTACCTTCGGCGAAGGGATGTTGCTGTCCACCTGGGCCTCTATGAGCTCGCTGCATATGTTCCGCACGTGCGGCGTTTTTGCGTTGCTCGGCCGGTATTTGTTCACCAGGGGGAAGATGTACCTGGAGCCCTGATACAGCCGCTCGCGCTCATCCATGCGCGCATACCAGTTTTCGTATTGCGAATCGTTCCGGGCAAGCCTGTCCTGCCACAGGTGCAGCCTGTCTCTGTTCATGTCTCCTCCTTATCTGCCGGGCGGCCCCCAGCGCTGCTCCAGGAAGCGCTTCCCCGCGGGGGACGCGCGCCGGTAATCCTCCAGCATGTCCCTGGTCCATTGCATACGGGCCGGCGCCTCCTGTATGTGCGCCGCTCGTACCCAATACACGCAGAAGCCGCGTATCGCGTCGGCCGCGTGCGTGAGCTCGTGCGGCTCCTGCGCCACGTCGTTCACGCGCTTATCGTCGTAGCGCAGCTGAGGCAGCGTGCGGATGAGGTTGGCGCAGAGGGGGAATATGCGCAGCTTTGCCACGCGCAGGCCCCTCTCGTCCTCAAACACGCGCAGCCTCTCGTGCATGGCCATCCAGCCGTCCAGCCTGTCGTTGCTCGTCTTCGTGAGGGCAATGCCGTGCTCGGCAAATATGTCCGCCACGCTCCGGCCCGTCTCCTGCCGCGCGGCCCAGAGGTCCGGCGGCGCGAGATAGGCTGTGACCTTGTCGCCGCCCACCATGTCCAGCACGGCCTGGGCCGCCTCGCTCACTATGAGTCCCCTGGCGTTCTCGCCGAGGTCCCGGCCCTGATACACCTCGCGTATGACATAGGCCATGTCGTGTTCGTCCACCGCGATGAGGTAGGCCGCCAGCATGTCGAGGCCGTAGTCGATTGTCACGTAGCGCCGCCACCAGGCCGGCGGCTCGAAGGGCGCCACGACATGCACGTCCCGGTCCCACTCGCTGAAATACTGGCCCGCGAATACATCCCATGAGCCGTTGAGCCAGGCCTCGCGCAGCTCATATGGCAAGGACTTGAGCATGTGTATGTACTCGGGGTCCTTTTTCATCAGCACAGGGTTGTCCGTCACCTTAGCCTGTATGAACTCGTAATCGTCGGCCCGCTCATCGCCCTGATACTGCCGGTCGACAAAGAGCCGTTTTACCCACGCATGGCCAACTCCGCCGGGGTTGCAGGTGAGGTACATTCTCTTGGGGAAGTCGTTTACGCCGCGCAGGCAGCCCTTGAAGGTCTGATACTGATACTCCGTGAGCTGTGTCGCCTCGTCTATGAAGATGATGTCGTACTCCTGACCCTGATACCTGCCCACGTCCCGCTCTGCCGCGCAGTAGCCAAACCAGATATTTGAGCCGTTCGGGAATATGAAGCGCTTCTGGTTGTCGTTCCAACGTGCGAGGTCCGAGAGCTCAAGCTGGAGGGGCAGAATGTGATTTTGCAGCAGCTCTGGATATGTCCGGCGCACTATCAGGATGTTGATGCCTGGATACCGGCATGCCAAAACCATCGCCTTCTCGCGCACCGCCCAGGTCTTACCGCCGCCGCGCGCCCCGCCGTAGGCGATGAAGCGCCGGCGCGCCTTGAAAAACAGTCTCTGCCGCTCATTGAGCTCGAGGGCCTTACTCTGCATAGCTCGCGGCCTCCTCGTCCGTCGCGCCGCGGAACACTATCTGCATTTCATTCGCGCCCGGCGGGAGTACGGCCTCGACCTTGTTCCGCCAGCGCTCAGGTTCTCTGTTCGTGAGCCAGAAGATTTGCGCCTTGACGTCGGGCTTGATGTAGATCTCCTCTTCTGCGTAAACGATTTTCTCCTTTTCCACGCGCCGGCCGCGTGAGTCGTAGCTCATGCTTTTGAGCTTCATCGGCTTTTTGAGTACCCGGACACCTCCGAGCGCCGTCTCAAGCAAACTCCGCTCGACGCTTTCATTGTTCGCGCGCGCGTCCGCGCCCGTGCGTGCGCGCGTCACCGCCTCCGACATCTCCGGGTGCTTTTTGAGCCAGTCGTAGTACGTCGAGGGGCTGATGCCCATCTCCTTCGCCATCTCGGCGTCAGTCAGCCGCGGCGCCATCTCGGCGAGCCGTTCCAGTCCCTGTTCTGTCAGCCATTCCGCATATTTGGCCCGCGCCACGACCAACACCTCCCTGCGCGCGTACTATCTCTCAATCTGCAATCTATCAGCCTTACCCCCTCTGTTACCGTCAACTTTCAGGCGCACAAAAAAAAGCGCCCACCCAGCAGGGGAGCGCTCTACCACAGCTCGAAAAATCGTCGTCTCACTCTATCCAGCGTCGAGGGCGAAACGAAATACTCCGTCGTCACCGCCTCCCAGCTCGCAGGCGTGCAGAGATAGGCCCGGAGCGCGTCAGCATACTCGCCCCCGGCCTCGCGGCACAGTCTGTCTATTTTACTATGCACCTCCGCAGTCTGCCGCGCATAGTTCTGGCACGCGAAAAATATCATGCCCTGCTCGGCATAGCCCTTATGTACCGAGGGGAGATACTTGAATTTCCTCGCCATCTCGCCCTCCTAACTGCGCATCGGTGCGAAGGGCAGCGCATAGCGGATATACTGCCCCGCTCGTTTGCCCGAGTAGGCCGTGCGGTACAGCAGCTCGCAGCCCCTTGGCACGCGCAGCTCCGCCCCACTCCATACGACGCGGCACTTCGGCTGAGGCCTCACAAGGTTGCGGGAGGGCTTGTACTTCTTCTCGTCGGGCAGGCGGCGAACCTGGTTCAATAGATACTCCGCCAACGGCGTGTAATCCTTTTGCGCGCTGAGCGCTTTGGCGTAGGCGCCCCCGTGCGGCCAGGCTTCCACGCAGGCCTGCCACGCGGCCCGGTTGGCTACGATGTGGTGATGTATGCGGACTGCCTCGCCCGTCTCCCCGTCCATATCGGAGGTCACGGCTATGTATTTGAGCTCCGCTCCGGGAGGCAGGCGGCGCTTGACCCGGCGGATGAAATTGTCCAGCTCGCGGTTAGCCTCCTTGCGGAGATAGTCCTCGAGCATTCCCGGCTCCATCCCGGCGGCTCGGTCTGCCTCCTGCCTGGCTTCCGCGCGGCGGAGGAGCTCGGAGTATTTCTTCGGCCCATAGTCCAATCCGAGGAACAGGTCTCCGGCTGAGAAGTTCGCGTGTATTTCCCGATTGAGCCTGCGCACCGCATCGTTCTCGTTCTGCCGCTGCTTCCGCTCCGAACTGCGCCCGAGCTTCCGCCCCCTGGCCGGAGGCTCACCGGGGACCCAGTATTTCGTTTTCTCCCCGAGAGCCCCGCACTCATATGTGCGGATCTCCCAATACCCGGTCGAGCCCATCTATTATCCCCCGTTATCCCCCACGTCCGTAAACTTAGGCCTTTACGAACCTTTGATAACGCGCGTGCGCGCGCGTATTAAAATAAAGTATATGCTCTCACAAAAGGGCCCGCCGCGCGGGCCCTGTGGTCAGAACATATCCTCGTCCTCGCCGCTCTCGTCCGGCGCATCATATCCGTGGTCACGCATGAGGCGGTCAAAATTGGCGTCTACGGTTCTGTACAGGCTGTCTGACATTATGTGCATCGCCGCCAGCATCATGTCCTGCATGCAGCTCTTGTAGTAGCTTGTCAGGACTTCGCCGCCGCCGTAGTCAGCCGCAAGGGCCACCCACTTGAACCGTTCGGCATTTATGCCCTCAAAGACGCGCGTAAGAAACTCTGCCAGTTCGTGCTCGTTCTCGTCAGTGTAGATTACTGATATCATTTACCGCCTCTGCTTCTCTATCTATGATGCAGTTATCCTCGAGAACCTCCGGCCCGCTGCATACCCCGGCCAACGCGCACTTGCCGCAGCCGTCATATCCCTCCCGAGCCTTCATGCAGTTCCGGACAATAGCCGCATAGTCGTACTTGTTCAATGTGATTTTCATTTTCACCCTTGCCTTTCTTTCAGCAGTGCAATCGCCTCTTGCAAAGCGTCCTCGTTAACAGGCCGCCATCGCCCGCCGTCAACGTCGGTTATCACCCGCATGGACAGCAGCTCCTCCGTAAGCGGGGTTCCCATTCTACCCATAGCCCCACGTGGGCAGCCGACATAATCAATAAACAACCGCCCAAATTCGCCAAGGCGCTCCAGCACTGCGTGCCTCTCCCTCTCAGCCTTCTCCGCTCGCTCACGATAACCGGGGATGATGTCGTCCAGGTACTCTATAACCATGCCTGCGAGCTCCGCGTTGTAGGCCTTGAGCTCTCTGACATACTGTGTCCAGTCGCTTACTCCGCGGCGGAAGTCGTAATATTGGCGATCTAATTCCTCCGCCATAACCTCGTCCGGGCATGGGCCTTCAACGCAAAACTCAATCGTTCCTTCCGTCGAATGCTTCAAGCAAAAATTGTTGGGCGCTTTGTATATGCACTTCATATCTCATCTTCCTTGTCCTTTACGAACCTTGATAACGCGCGTGCGCGCGCTAAAGTATTGCCCTCACAAAAGAGCCCGCCGCGCGGGCCTTGTGGTCAGGGCACGCCCCCTTGTGGAACTTCCTTACACTCTCTAATCGCATTGAGGCAAATTCGGTTGGCCGTACCCTCTGGCAATTTGGGAAGCAAGTCGGGAGCCCATATTTCTGCTACCAATGTGCCGCAGGGCTCGTATATTTTAATCACGCCATTAATTCGAGATATATAGTGGTAATTGCTAAATAACTCACCGAGATATTTAGCAATTTTTGCGTCATTGCCATTCCACATCGGTGGTGTTTGAATCTCTTCGCTGTGCAGTATGATATTGTAAGCCTCGCGCTGCTCTATTTCCTCAAGAACGAGTCCCACATCAGCAGTCCACACGGCTTGCAATATGATCTCGTCAGCCTTGTATATCTCGCCGCGAAATTTGAAATATTCGCCTGGCGTTACGCCAAGTAGCCAAGCCAGCTTATCCTCGTTTTCTGGGATGATATCGTCCAGCCTGCTCATGTCTCTCCCGCCTCCACAGCCACGTTCAAGCTTGCATACCAGATTATTTCTTCCGGAGTTTCTTCCTTCTTATAAATGATCTTCTCCTTGACAGCCCGCATCAGCGACTCTCTGAGCCCCTTTTTGAAATACTCGTCCGACGCAGACTCTATGAGCAGAGAATCTTCGAGCTTTCGCACCTGCGCCCGGGCGACGCATGGCACGATCACATAATCAGAACGCCGTACAGGCGTCTCCAGGGCTTTGTGGTAGTCCTCATATAGATTCTCATAATCCCGCTTGAGAATGAGCCGCTCGCGCAGCTCATCATTGTAAGCCTCACGCATGGCGTAAAGCTCCGCGCTCGGTATGAACCCCAGCGCCTCAAAACATCTAGTCCTCCATCGCGCCGCCGTTGTCCTGAGCTTTGTCAGCAGTTTCTTCATGCCGTTCTCTCTCCAGTTTCTCGCGGATTGCGCCGCGGGCGAAATCAGGGCCGACAATGTATGCCTCATTCACCCCGCCCTCCCATTTTCCGCGAGCCATGTCAAACACTTGTTCAGGTTGGCCCGCAGCAAAAGAAAGGTTTCCTCGTCCCCGCCGGCATCCGGGTGGGCGCTCTTCGCAAGCTCCCTATACTTGGCCTTTACGGAGTCCGCGTCCTCCGGCAGCCTCTCAAACCCCATAGCCTTGAAGCAGTCCGGTATGTCCGCCGCCGCAGAGAGCGCGGGCACACCGGCCATGAGCATGTCCAGCGTGAATATGCCGTTCTCGATGGCCCGTGCAAGTCCCTCCAGTGCGAGCACTATCTGTGCAAACAGGTCCGTCACGTTGCTCAGCCCGCTGCTCTCGGCGCTCTTGTCGACGGAATTCTCAAAGCGATACGCACGCCCCGCGTAGACCATCTGCACCCAACATCCGCGGCGGCTCCAATCATAGTCATATACCTGCACCCCGAGTCTGCCCATAACGCGGCCCAGTTTCTGCTCATATTCCTCGCGCGTTCCTTTATATTTGCGCACCATTGTCCGCTCCTCCTTCAACAAATCCCAGCTCCCGCAGCAGCTCGTGTGGGACAGGGATCACTTCATAACGTGACTTGATCCGCCGTGTCTCGTCGCGCTCCGTCCACTCGTGGCTGAGCAACACACGTTCCCCTGCTGTGCCGAGGTGCAAATAATGCCGCTCCCCCTCGAGTGAGAACTGAAGTAGGCACGCCCCGCTCGGGTATCGTACAAAGCGTTGCCCGCCTCTCTGCCCTGTCTTAATGCCGCAATGCTTAGCCAGGCACAGTATCCTCGCCGGAGTGATATTAAGCCTCCGTCCCGCCGCGTCCATGCCCGTCTCCCGTATCAAACCAGTTCCGGCTCTCAAGCCAGGTCCATATTGGCCCAGGCTCATCCGGGCGGCTCAGCCTCACCGCCAGCGCCGACTCGCTGTCACTCAGCACTGCGCAGCCGGTCTGTAGGTATGACACATAAGCAGTGTTCCGCTCTCGCAGAGCCCAGCCGGGACCGATGCCGTATATATGTTCGTCCAACGTCTGAACAAGCTGCTGGGCCCCGAGCCGCAGCGGCAACAGCGCGCAGGGCCGCTCCGCATAGCTGCGATTGAAATATGTACTGAACTCAGTCTCGAAAACCTCGTCCTGCATTCCCTGCGCACTCCAGCCGCTCTTCCCTTTCGAGACGCTCATGCAGTCACCGGAGCCGGGCACATAGCCCAGCATTTCCACAAGCGCGGCAAGGACGATCTTCGGCGGCTCGTCCATCGCATCCAGCTGCAAGCTCGCGGCCCAGCCGGGGCCAAGCAGATCCATGCGCCCGCCCACCGTCCGGAGCCGGAAGCCCACAGCTCCTGAGCTCTTGAGCGCTCGGGCAAGCCTCTTCTCATTTATTATCATTTACGTCCTCCTTCGCCGCCTTGTTTGGCGGCCATCCGTTGTAATTTCGCCAATTAGATATTCTGGCAGGCGGCACTCCCAGCTTGTCGGCTATCTGCCTGTCCGTGAGCCCCTGCTTGTACAGTTCCCTGCGCAGATCATAGGCCGTTGTCCGCGCGCTGTTTACGGGCAGTTCATTTGCCGTGCGCCAGTGTTTAACAGAGCTTACGCCCGTGCCGCAGCGCTCAGCGATTTCTGCATCGGTGCAGCCGGCCTTATAGAGCTCCAGGCGATGTGCGTTCAGCTTGGCCCGCTTTTCCAGTGCTTCCGCAAATCTCAGCCGGCCGCGGACCTCATCGGCTATCTGCTTGCGCATCTTATCTCCGCGCGGCCCCAGCTCCCGGCACCGGCAGCCGTCCCCGCTGGGTTCGCCCATTGTATATGCCCTGCTCACTCGCCGGTTCAGGCAGTACAGGCAGGCGACAAGGTCCTCATCGAGATGTATGCACCCGATACAGTACTCAGTTATCATCGCCCGTTTCCCCGAGCATCTTCATCCGCTTGCCTGTATAGCGACAGTATTCATGCTCGATCCTCGCCCCGGCGGATGACTCCCACCCCGGCAGGAAAGCGACCAGGTCCGCGCTGTCGATCATGGCGAGGCATATGCGCATATAGTCCGCGCTCTTCATGCCCTCGGGCAGGTGTGCCGGGTTCAGCACTATGTGTCCCTCGTTCTTCTGCTCCATGTGCGCGGAAAGAAACTTGCGCTTGTACTCGGGATCTCCTGTGATTTTGCCAGCTATGTATACCTTCAGCGGCGCCACCGCCGCGGTTTGTATCGCGGTCATGCTATCCACTCCTCAAAACAATCTTGTCTGGCGTTCTTCGACTTCGCGCAGCGCCGCCTGCTCGGCGGCCCGCGCCTCTGCCCGTTCCCGGCGCGCCTCTGCCTCGGCCCGCTCTCTGAGCACCTGCTCGTGTATGCGCTGCTCAAGCGGGGTCCGTTTCCGTTCTCCCGGCGGCGCCTTGTCCCTGCGCCGGCCGGGGCAGCGGCCCCAGTGCGGCACGTAGCCGCTCTCCTGCGGTACTGCGGGATGTCCGGCCAGTGTCCCCCGCTCATATGAGCCGTCGCGCTGATAGAACATCAGAGGCCCGGCGTCGTCCGGCCAGTAGAGCACCGGCTCCGCCTCGCAGGGCATGTTCTTCCCCGCCCGCGTGCGGATGAATATCAGAGGCTTGCCGCACTCACGGCAGGGTATCTCATATCGTTCCTGCACCGCCATATGCCCCCGCCTCCTTTACCTGGCCGAGTTTCTTTGTCCTGCACTCCTGCGCAATGGGCAGCCAGCGCACGCCCCATATCTTCGCCGCCGCGATGATGGCGCGCAGCCTGTCCTCCGCCTCGACCTCCACGTCCTCATAGAGGTCATGCCGCACTTCCCACCTGTCCACGCCGCTCACCTGCCAAAGAGCCGCGAGAAAAGCGAGGCGTGCGGTTTTTTAATTTCCATTTCTACAACGTCAGCGTCCTTGGCCACCTCAACAGCCTTATCCATAAGTCCGGGAAATTGTGTCTCCAGCGTTTTAAGTCCCATAAGGGCGCTGGCATATGTGCTTATCAGCGTTTCACGGTCGCCCTGTATACTGGTCAAAAAGTGCGCTTCTCCTGCGCTGCCAAACGCGCCCAGCGCGCAGTCGCACTCCCGCTCAAGCAGCGGCTTGTCCTTGCCCTTTTCTCTGATAGTAACGATGTACATGTTCATTCCTCCGTTGTCATATTTGCAAGCGGCCCAGCCGCTCACCACACATATCCATAGCAGAACACATGCGCTCCGATCTGCCCCCACACCCTGTCATTCTCAGCGCCGCGGGAGAAGTACAGCACCTCATACGGCACGACCTCAGTCTCAAACGCCGCGTCCACGGCCTCGTAGTTGGCCTCATTCGGCACCACGCTCCCGAGAATAGAGGCCGTTGAGAATTGCCGCTCCTGGTATATGACCTCGCTCACCGTGTCCGGGAAGCTCTCGGAGCGCACGCGGTTGAGCACCACCTGGGCCACCGCGATCTGCCCCTCAAGCGTTTCCGTGTTTGCCTCGGCATACACCACGCGGGCGAGCAGCTCCCGCTCCTCCGCTGTGATTTCCTCATACCGCGGCTCGGGCTCGGGCTCCGCGACCGGTTCAGGTGTCTGCGGCTCATGTGCCGCCACGTCCGGCGCGACCGCCAGATGCGCCGCCAGCGCGGCGGAGCTGTAAACAGGCGCGGGCAGCTCACTTGCCGCCCGCGCCTCCTGCGCACTAAGGCGCAGCGATATGATGGCGGTGAGGATGATGAGCAGCACGCACAGTGCTATGTACCCGGCCAACACGGCCTTCCCCCTCCAATTTCTCATCTCTCCCCGCCGCCTTTCTTTTGTGTTATTCATGTGAGCGCGTCCCCTTAGTGGATATCCACTATCATTACCTTGCCGCCGCTCAGTGTTGCCGCGAGCTGCAGCTGCTCCAGGCATTCAAGGCTCTCACAGCGCTCCAGCATAGCCGCCAGCTCCATGAGCAGCAGCGCCGCCCCTCCGCGGTCCCTGTCCGCCCGGCCCGGCGCTTCCGGCGCCAGTGCGTTGACCTCCCGCACCGCTTCCGACTCCGCCGCCGCTTTCTGCTTGGGCTTTGGCCCCGGCTTCACATATCCGCTCTCCGGATTGCGCAGGAGGATATCCTTTATCCATTCCTCCTTTACCGCATTCAGCTCCGCCAGCACCTTGATTTGCTTGGGCTTGTTCTTCGCCGTCCGGTACTCCCGGACGATTTCGCTTTCGGACATAACCATGTTTGTACCCCTCTCAGTCCGCCAGCACGTAGCCGTACGGGCGTATTATCCTGTTGATGCCGCTGCGCATGCGCGAGCGTTCCTCCTCCGTCGCCGGCCTCCGGTGTACGATGCAGGTCGTGACGCCCTGCTTTGGGCCATAGTCGTACCGCAATATGTACCCGTCCTCGGTGTCCTCTTTCGTGATTATCGGATATACAGGCTCCGCCACAGCCCCTCACCTCCACCTTCAAGCCTATGTGTGCCTCAGCCTGAATGATTACTGGAACCTAACCTTGAGCCGCCTCGCGACTCAAGTCCTCGTCTCCCCTCTTGTCCGCCTCCGCGCCCGGTGGTAAAATCATCCGGAAGGGAGGTGAAATTGATGAGTTTGGTATTAAACATTTTGTCTGATTCAAAGTCATATGTTGCTTACGACGGTCGGGCAAAGCGCGACGGGTGTATCATCAGCGAAACAGTTGTAAAAGCCGAAATGGTAAACAGGCAAGTGTGTATAGGCTTTACTGGTGTTCTTGAATTGGCCTCTGACGTCATACGAGCCTTGCGCACAAACGTGGTTGGGATTGAGCAAATGCCAAGCAACGTAGTTGCCGCTGCCGTACTTGCTATACTCAAACTACCAAATGCTCCGAAGTTTTCAGGAAATTTCCTTATAACGGGTATTAATGAAGTAGGCCAGATGGCTTCATACACCATAGCGGGCGGCCTAACTGTAAGTTCTTACATAGCTGAAGAAGGAGAACTGCGGTTAATACAATTAGGCGGTGACAGTTGCGATACAACCTTCAGCGAATTTTGTAAACTGAACGCTTGCGGCCAAGGCGAACAAGCCATTATGCGTGAGTTTATAGAGCACGTTGCTCAGCACGACGATTCAGTCAACTCTAATGTCAGGTTCCTCGTTCTCGATAAGTAAGTGCTCTGGCACTATTCCGGAATATATACCGGTACTACCCTCTTCTTGCTTCGCAGTCATGCTATTTGTTGACCACATGACTTCTCCCGTTATGCTCACGTTCTCCCGCTCGCGCTCATCCAGCGCGGGCTTTTTATTACCGCCGCTCACGCCCTCACCCCCTTACTGCGCCGTCTGTTCCATAATACTTCGCCGTCTGTTCCATAATAAGGCCAACGCAGCAGCTCGTCTAATTCGCATCCAAGAGCTTCAGCCAGAGCCAATAGTTGCCCACCAGTAGGCAGGCTCTGCCCATTCATCCAGTCATTAAGCCTCTGCTCGTCAGCAGAAATCTTCTGCGCCAGCTTCTCTGTGCATATACCTGCTTCCTGCATTAGCTTTGGGATGTTCTCTCTGAGTTCCGTCTCCATTTCCTTCAAATTTTTCACTTTGTCGTTCGGCGTGGACCATTGTCTTACAACTACGCCGGCGCATACCCAAAAGATCTTAATCGTCCATTCTCTGTCCGGGTCTGCCATAAGTCGGAGTATTTTTACTATTGAGTGCTCTTCCGGGGACAGTTCATTAATTCTCACGTCCTCACCTCCCCTCTTGTCCGCCTCCACGCCCGGTGGTAAAATCATCCGGAAGGGAGGTGACGATATGGCATCTATTCGCCAGTACGATAAACCTTGGACTTGCGCCAAATCCGGACATGAAGAACAGTTCGCCGTATACCTGTTGGCAGCGGATGACGGCACAATTCTTGATGTCAAAGAGAATGGCTGTGAGAACATGGACGGAAGTGACGAATGCAACTCATGTCGCGCTCATGTTCTCCAGCAGCTCTATGAGCTCCACCTCGGTCATCGGCTCTGATAAGCGGATCGTGTGCGCCCGGTCATATGCCACTGGCAAAAGTCCGCGGCGCACAAGTATTTCCGACAGGCAGACAATGGCGCCGTAAGCTTCTTCCGCGTGCGGCGTGTCCCTTGTGAACGCCTCCAGTGCGAACAGATACGCCTCTATGTATCTCCTGTCCCGTGTTTCGGAGTTCGGATACTCCCTGTCAAAACCGACAAGTTCAAGTGTGCTCACGTCCTCACCTCCTTACTGCGCCGGAATTGGTGTGAACAGTTCATCTATGCTGACATTCAGCGCCCATGCGAGCGCCGGTATCTCGTCACCATATACCGGGCGCTTGCAGTTCAGTATTCTCGATAGGGTGTCCTTGCGTATACCTGTTTTCTCAGCTACGACCTTCTGCACCCTGCCTTCTTCCTCAATGATCCGCTTGAGATTTCTATTGACAATATAGCTTTTTTCCATAAGCTCACCTCCCGATTCTATGTAACGTTGAGTTCATTATCAATATACTCTATTCTACGTTGAGTGTCAAGCTATATTTATTGCCGTTGCTCAATTATCCGTTGACATTTATTAAATTCTAGGTATAATCAATTTGAGGAGTTGATTGCATGAGCGTAACTGAAATAGGCAAACGATTAAAGCTGGCTCGTCAGCAGGCTCATATCACGCAGGCCGAAGCTGCGAAACGTTTGGGAGTTTCTTTTCAGACGATAAGCAGCTACGAGCGAGGTATTAACAGGGTGGATAGCGATACGCTCATGCGGCTGTGCGAAATATATAATGTTCCCATAGGCGAGTTGATGGCTGACGCGCGTCCATCTGCCAGTATTGAAGGTGAAAAGTATTCTGATGATGAGAGGGAGCTTATCGAGCTATATCGCCGAGCTGATAAAGCTGACCGGCTTGCCGTAAACCTGATATTGCAAAAATACGCGGACCCCGAGTCAGCCGCTCCGGCGAGTGCCGGATAATCTACATCTCAGATTACATGAAATAAAAAAAGCCGCCCCTCCCGAGGCGGCTTTGGTTGACTATTTTCTTCGTTCAAGCAGCTTGTCCCTAATCATTATTCTCCCTGCTGTGTCTGATAACCTGCCAGATTTGAGAAGCTGCAAATACCTCATAGCTTTACTGCGTACTTTGCGATTCTGGTTTTGGTTTCTGCTTATGTAATGGCGTCGGTCGATAAGAAACGGCTCTTTAATGTATGATTCATCAATGGGTATCATTTCACTTATCAGAAACACTCTTTCGCGCGATGCTATTTCTCCAATGTGGTAATAAATACAGTTGCCTTCGCCACGCTTTTGCTCCTCTCTGGCAATTTTCTTCTTGTAGTTTTCTACTTGGCTGCTCAAAGGGATGGCCCAATCTATTCCGTCGTGGTCTTTCAAAAGATAATAGAACGGCCTGCTTTCGCATTTATTTTGAATGAGATACTTATTGGAGAACTCAACAAAGTACCTGTCCTGCACCTTATAAAGTCCGTTTTCTATCAGCCGCTCCATTCTCTATCTCCCCAAAAAAGAAGCCCTCCGCATGGGCAGAGGGCCTTTCTAGCCTGGTTCTTATACCCCGCACTCAGGCAAGCGGCCGTCATAAGCAAGTCGCACTTTTATAGGCCGCTGGCGACAGGCGGCATAAGGCAATGACGGCGAACTTTGTTCGTGTCTGTGGAAAGCAATTGCTTCCCTATTGCCATCATACGCTATTGTATTCCAAATTGCAATAATGAATTCATGTTTTTCTGAGCTTTCTGCTATAGACAGTAATTTCTTTTACAGCATGTCAGTTCAGATATTTCATGTTATTTAAAACAATTCAAATTCAAGAAGGTGATGCCGTGTCCAACATGATGTATCTCCGCAAGAGCCGCGCGGAGGAGGGACAGAGCACGGAGGAGGTGCTGGCGAAGCACCGTGCCGCGCTGGAGGAGCTGGCTGACCGGCTCGGGCTGCCTGTGGACGGGGTGTATGAGGAAGTGGCGTCCGGTGAAAAGCTCTATGCGCGCCCGGAAATGCTCAAGCTGCTCGAGCGCATCCGCGCTGGCGAGGTCGAGGCAGTGCTGTGCATGGACATCGACCGCCTCGGGCGCGGCGGCATGGCTGACCAGGGCACCATCCTGGACGCCTTCCGCGAGTCCGGCACGCTGATAATCACGCCTGAGAAAACCTATGACCTCACGAATGACGTCGATATCGAGATGACGGAGTTCAAGGCGTTCTTCGCCAGAGCCGAGTGGCGCGCTATCCGCAAGCGCATGCGCCGCGGCCTGATGCAGACCATAGAGGCTGGCGGCTATACGGCCAACGCGCCCTACGGCTACCGCCGCTGCCGCATCGGCAAGCTGCCTTCGCTGGAGGTCATTCCCGAGGAAGCGCGTTTCGTGCGCTATATCTACGAGCGTTACCTCGCCGGTATCGGCGCGCAGACCATAGCGCAGGAGCTCAACGCCATGGGGAGTTGTCCCCGTCGCGGCGCCGAGTGGAACCGGAACACAGTGCGGCACGTACTGCGCAATCCCACCTTCGCCGGGAAGGTCGCCTGGAACCGCGTGAAGCACTATCGCCCCGGAGCCCATGGCAAAGACAAGCATCACGTCGTTTACACTCCGGAGGGCGAGTGGCTGATGGTGGACGGCGTGCACGAAGCGATCATCCCATGGGACACCTGGCTGGAAGCTCAGGAGCGCAGGAAGCAGCGATACATACCGCCCAGCAACACCGGCCAGCGCGCAAACCCCTTTGCAGGCATCATCCGCTGCTCGAAGTGCGGGAACAATATGCAGCGCATGGGGACTAACAAAGGCGAGCCGTATCTGCTGTGTACCACAAAGGGCTGTACCGCCGGTGCGAAGTTCGAGTATGTAGAGGAGCGCATGGTCGAGCTGCTGTATGACGAGCTTGCCCGGCTCCGACTTCTCATAGACTCGGGAGCAGCTCCGAACGTTGACGCGCTGGAAGCCGCCCTGGCTGCCGCGCAGCGCGAGCAGGAGCGCGTACAGGCCCGCATCCCGCGTCTGTATGAATTCCTCGAGGACGGCACCTATGACCGCTCTACGTTCCGCTCAAGGCTCGACGCCGCAGAAAAAGAGCTTGCCGAGCTTGCAAGCAAGCGGGCAGACCTCGAACGCCAGATAGATGAGCGCCGCCGCAGCGACCCGCGCAAAGCCGCCGTCGCATTGGAGAATCTGGTCCAGCTCTACCCCATCATGTCCCCCGCCGACAAGAACAGCGCCTTAAAAGCACTCGGCGTGGAAGTAACATACACCAAAGAGAAGAAAACCAAACCCCGCGACTTCACCCTGGAGCTCCAGCTCCGCGATTTTTAACCGCCATATTTATAAAACGGTCAGTCTTATGACAAAGACTGCATAGAAGACCTCCGGGTTTACCCCACCGTCGGGTCCCAGACCTACATAGACAACGCCTTCAGCGTCCGGCCCAAGAGCGCGGAGCTGCTGTATGCCGAGGTGAACGTCGAGGCCATCACCTTCAACAAGGGCTATTACACCGTAGACGTCACATATTTCTACAAGATAACGGGCGAGACCTTCCCCGGCGGGAACACCGTCACGGGACTCGCCATCTTCGACAAGCGCGTCATGCTCTGCGGCGGCGAGGGCACGGTAAAGACGTTCTCGTCCGACCTGTGCGACTGCAGCTGCGTGGACGACGGCATGCCCACCGCCTACGTCGAGGCCGTCGACCCCATAGCGCTGCACCTCAAGCTCGTAGACGCCAACTGCAACGTCTGCTGCGACAACGACAGACACGACATCCCGGCCTGCATCCTCGCCCGCTTCGGCGAGGCGCTGGTCACCACCGACACCGGCCGCAGGCTGTACGTCACCCTCGGCCAGTTCTCCATCATCCGCCTTGAGCGCGACACCCAGCTGCTCATCCCGGCCTACGACTACTGCGTGCCCGAGAAGGAATGCGCCGGCGGCCGCTGCAACGACGACCCCTGCGAGATCTTCTCCCAGATTCGCTTCCCCGTCGAGGAGTTCTTCCCCTCCGGCGACTGCACCACGACCACCAGCTGACAAAATGGATGTGTCGCAGAAACGTAAGTTTCTGCGACACATCCATCCTTTTACTCTATCTTACGCGAGCTCGCGTCCCATGAGGACGCCCATGGCGGAGGCCATCATGAGGCCGCGGGTCCAGCCGGAGGAGTCGCCCAGGGCATGGAGGCCGGGGACATTGGTGTTGAAGCTGGTGTCCATCTTGACCTTGTTGGAGTAGAACTTCAGCTCCGGGGAATACAGCAGCGTCTCGTAGGATGCGAAGCCGGGGACGACTTCGTCCATGGACTTGATGAAGTTGATGATGTTTATCATCGCGCGGTAAGGCATGGCGGCGGTGATGTCGCCCGCGACGGCGTCCACCAGGGTGGGACGGACGTTGGAGTAGGCCAGCTCCTTCTCCCAGGTGCGCTTGCCGTCAAGTATGTCGCCGAAGCGCTGGACAAGGATGTGGCCGTTGGCCAGCATGTTGGTCAGCTCGCCGACCTTCTGCGCGTAGGCGATGGGCTGGTTGAAGGGCACGGAGAAGTTGTGTGAGCAGAGGATGGCGACGTTGGTGTTCGGGCTCTTGAGGTCGGCGCCCTTGAAGGCGTGGCCGTTGACGACGGCGAGGTCGTTGTCGTAGTTCTCCTGGCTCACGAC
>ENA-UOIY01000772-UOIY01000772.1-human-gut-metagenome-genome-assembly--contig:-P114-NODE-772-length-46026-cov-8.032085_pt1 | contig 46026 bp, 46 predicted proteins | sample MGYA00242335_ERZ723882 | MGnify/ENA metagenome assembly ERZ723882
GACGACCACCTCGGGCTGATAGCGGCGCAGCAGCTGCACCACATAGCGGTCGGTCGCCTCGATGCCGCCCCACTGGCTGAACGCCTTGGATGCCTGGGTGGTTTTGAGATCCTCAAACATGCCGATATCGGGGTAGCTGTGCAGCCCGCAGGCATGCATGGCGTTGAGCATTTCCAGCCGGCGGCAGGAATTGACCATGGTCATCGTGGCCACGGCCACGCTGTAGCCCTTGCCCACGGCGTAGTAGGGCACCAGGCCGCCGAACCATTGCAGCTCGTCGCCCGGATGCCCGGCCAGCACCAGCAGATCGGCCTTTTGCACGCTGCTTTCCCAGATGTTCACCAGGCTGTCGTCGCGCTCGCCCTGGCCAAAGAGGTACAGCTCACGGATGAACAATTGCAGCGGCTTATCGCCCGTATCAAAGCGCAGGCGAAACTGCGTCAGCGGCTCAAACTGCACATAGGCCTGGGCATAGGGCTGATTCCAGCTGGCCAGATCCACCCACTCGCCGTTATAGTCAATCTGCACGGTGAAGGGCATGATGTTATTGCCAAACTCAATGTACACGGCCGAGCACACCTGGCCATCCTGCATGGAAACTTCAATCACCGGCTCGCGGCTTTTCTCGGCCTGCAGGGCGGTGGAGCGGTCGCGATCCAGCATGCGGCCCAGCGTGCCGCCGTTTTGCGGCACGGTAATCTGCGCGCTGGCCGTCACATCCTGCGCGGTATCAGCCAGCGCCGCGGCGCACAGCAGAAGGGCCGCCGCCAGCGCCAGCAGAAACAGCATGATTCTTTTCATTATTCCTTTTCACAGGCCGCCTTGAGGGCGCGGCAGCAGATGGCAGCCGCCGCCGTCAGGCAGACCGCGTCGGTCAGATAGCCAAACCAGAAGGGCATGTTCTGATAGATTTTGCCATCCAGCAGGAACTCCACCAGCGCGCACACGGCCAGCAGGGCCACAAAGCCCACAATGGCGAGGATGCGGCGCGGCAGCTTCCAGCCGCTATGGCGCAGGCTGGGGATGAGCACGCACAGCAGCACAATGCCGGCAAAGGCCATCACATCGCGCAGGAAGTCGATCTTGAGCACCTCGTCGCGGCGCGCGCTTTCAAAGAAGATCTGCGCGCAGGCCACAATGACGATGCCCACACCCGCCACAAAGCCGCGGCCGCGCTTGCCCAGCGTCTGGGTATACACGGCGGCGATGAGCGCCACCAGCGCCTCGCCCATGTGCACGGCGTAGGTGCTTTCGCCATACAGGCCCACGCGCGCGATGGGGGCAAACTGCAAGCCGGGCACCGTCACCTCAAAGCCCGTGCCGTTCATGGTGGAGCCCTCGCCAAAGCGCGACAGCGCCAGTGCCATCAGCAGGCCGGGCACCACGCAATCCAGCGTATCCAGGAAGGAAACCTTCTCGATCTTGGCGGTCAGCAGGGCAGCCAGGGCCAGGCCGATGGTCACGCCCATGATGGAGAACCCGCCGTAATCGATGCGGAAGATAAAGCCAAAGCCGTTATCCAGCAGCAGCACGATACTGCACAGGCAATATACCAGGCGGCCAAAGATCACCGAAAGCGGGATGGCCAGCACGGGGAAGAGCAGCGCCGCGTTAACGTCATAATGCGTGCGCTTGGCGCGGTTGATGGACATCAGCACGCCGATGAGCACGCCCAGCGTCAGAAACAGCGCATAGGCCGTTACATCGCGGCCAAACAGGGTAAACAGCGCGGGCTTGGTCAGCTCCTGAAATTCAAACACGGAAAATTCCTTCCTTTCGTAGGGCAGATTTCGCGGGGATCGTTATTCGCTGTAAATGGATACAAAGTAGAGGATATCGCTCAGATCGCGCACCTTGGGGTTGGTCAGGCTGTTGATCTTTTTGTTGTGGAACACCATGGTGGTGGAGCCGCCGCCGTCGATGTTATAGGCCAGCTTGATTTCGTAGCCATCCAGCTTGCCCTCCACCTCCTGCAGGCACTCCTCAAATTCCTTCAGGGTCATGCCGCTGCTGTTTTCATCCAGCACGCTTTCGCAGCTGACGATCAGATAGGTCAGCGTATCCAGCTGGCACACGGCCATGCGCGCGTACTGCTTGGCCCCGGCGATCTGGAAGAAATTCTGGACGGTATCCTGGTGCATCCGCCGCCATTCGCCATCGATCTTGATAACCGGGCCAAAGTTAAAGCTGTTCACCACCGTCAGATCGGGGTTCGCGGCGTGCCAATCCTCCACCTTTTTCTTGGTGGGCTCGATGATCACATGCAGGTCGCCGTGCTGGTCGATCATCAGCACATCCCACTCCTTGCGGGGGCGCATGCGGTATTCCACGCCCTGGCGCACCAGATAGCCGTAATCATAATAGTTATGATAATCGGCGTTGATGGCAAGCACCGCGTTATTGGCCGTGGCCATCGTTTCGCCGGGCACCGTGCGGCTGGAATTGTACTTATAGGCCATGGCCGTGCGGATCTGGCTGGGATCGGCAATCTTGATAACCGCGTACACATAGTTGGTTTCGTGGATGCGGCCCTCGCCGATATCCACCGTCAGGGAGGGGTCCTCATAGTGGGTATCGGAGGTATAGTACTGCTCGGCAGGCGCCTGAGCAACCTCCTCCAGCGACAGGGGCTTTATTTCCGCCAGCGCAGGCAGGCAGCCCAGCAGCAGCGCCAGCGCCGCCAGCGCGCGCCGGGCGGCATTTGTCAATTGCATTGTGTTATTCCTCCCATGCGGTGGTAAAGTAGATGATATCGCTCAGCTCGCGCCCGCGGGCCTTGCCGGTAGCGTTGATCTTTTGGTTGTGGAAGATCACGGTGGTGGAGTTGCCGCCGTCCAGGTTGTAGGCAAATTGAATCTTGCGCCCGTCCAGCTTGCCCTCCACCTCGCGCAGGCAATCGGTAAACTCACTCAGAGTCATGCCGCGGCTGCCTTTATCCTCGGGGCACTCGCAGGCAACGATCAGGTAGGTAAGCGCGTCCAGCTGGCAGATGGCCAGGCGGGAGGCCAGCTTATCGCCCTCGATGCGATAGAGATTTTGCATATTCTCGCGCGATACCTCGCGCCACTGGCCATCCTGCGCCAGCACGGGGCCAAAGTTGAAGGTATCCACCATTTGCAGTGCAGGATGCTCCTGCTGCCACTGGGCGATTTTTTCCTCCTCTGGCTCCACAATGCCGTGCAGGTCGCCGTGCTGATCGATGATCAGCAGATCCCAGTTGCGCTCCGGCCGGCTGCGATAGTTCACGCCCCGGCGCGTCAGATAGCCGTTTTCATACATGGTGTGATAATCGGCATTGACGGCCAGCACCGCGCGATTGGCCTGGGCGATCATCTGCCCCGGCACCGCCTTGACGGAGTTATAGCGGAAGGCCATGGCCGTGCGCAGCTGCCCCGGCTGGGTGATGGTGATCACCGCGTACAGATAGCCCGTATCGTAGATGCGCCCGCCGGGATACACCTGCACCGACAGGGTGGGATCCTGATACTGGGTATCGGAAAGGTAGTATTGTTCTCCCGGCGCGGGGGCGGGGCTGTTCATATCCAGCGCCGCCACATCTGCCTGGGCGCATAGACCCATCAGGCAGAATAGCAGCGGCAGCAGCACGCAAAGCGGCCGTTTCATCAGGGGCAGCAACTCCTATCGCATGGTATAAAACGCGAGAAAGCCGCGCGCTGAAACAAGCGCACGGCTGAAAGAGCCTGATTATTCTTCAGCTTTCCACGCGCTGGCAAAGTAAATGCAATCCGGCACGCTGCGCTTCTTGGGGTTGGTGGGGGCGTTGATCTTCTGGTTGTTAAACGCGAAGGTGCACGAGGAGCCGCCGTCCAGGTTGAAGGCCGTCTGGATCTTATAGCCATCCAGCTTGCTCTCCACCTCGCGCAGGCAATCGTAGAATTCGTTCATCGTCAGCCCCTCGCTGTCCTTATCCTCGGGGCCTTCGCTGGTGACGCACAGGTAGGTCAGCTCGTCCAGCTGGCAGAAGGCAATGCGCTGCGCATCTTTATAGGTGCCGATGTAATCGGTGTTGAGGTTCTGCTTGAGGGTGTTGAAATCCTCGCGGGTGCGCTCGCCATCCTGGATGATGATGGGGCCGAAGTTCCAGCTGTTGACCACCTGCAGGCCCTCGGCTTCAGCCTGGGCCAGGAAGGCCTCCACCTTTTCCTTGTTGGGCTCCACCATGCCGTGGAAATTGCCGTACTGATCCACCATCAGCAAATCCCAGGTCTTGTTGGGGCGGTTGCGGTACACCTTGCCCTGGCGCACCATATAGCCGTTGGTATGCCAGGAATGGCTGTAATAATCGCCGTTGATGGCAAAAACGCCGTTCATCTTCTTGGCCATATCGGCCACGCGCTTGCCATCGCCAGGGCTGGAATAGTTAAAGGCGAAGGCCGTGCGCAGCTGGCTGGCATTGGCAATCTTGATGACGGCGTACACATAGTTGGTATCATAGATGCGGCCGCCCCAGTAGATATCCACCGTGATGGAGGGATCTTCGTAATGGGTGTCGGAGGTATAGTTGGCCGGGTCGTACTTCAGGCCGCCCGTCTGGTCGATGGGCAGGGTTACGATTTCGGCAAAAGCGTCGTAGGTGTTCAGCGGCGAGGGCACAAATACCAGCAGCAGCGCCAGCAGCACGGCAATCGCCACAACCTTCCAAATCTTCTTCAGCATGCGTCATTTCCCTTCCGCCCGCGCCTTTTTGCCCGCGGGCATCTCGCCTTAGTATATCATAATCCGCCCCCTGCGTCCATAGCCGATTTTTGCCGCGCCGCCCGCCAAAAGCATATTTTACATTTAAAATTCGCGGCGTAATTCAGATTGTCAAAAAAGCCTCGCTTCCTCTCCCAGGATGCATGAAGGGGCCGCAGCCCCTTCCTATATAATCCGCAGTACCGGCTTTGCCGGTGCGAGTAGCAGCCGAAAGGCTGCAGCCTCTGACCTATTCTGTCCGAGAAGCCGCAGGCTCGCAAGCAAATGACGTTCACGCTGAAAGACTGCTTTAGCTGACTTTCAGCGGCACCAAAAATGCCCGCCGGCGTTCCGGCGGGCGGCTGATCGGGGGAGATCAGCAGGGTGCGCTTATTATTTCATGCCGTTATAGGCAAAGGCTTTGATAATCTTTTTGCTGGCGAACAGGAATACGATCAGCACCGGCACCACCAGGATCACGTTGGCGGCCATGATGTTGTTCCAGATCAGGCCGTACTCGGCGTCCTTGATCTTTTCAATATACATGGTCAGGGGGCGGTACTTATCGTTGTTGGTCATGACCAACGGCCAGAAGTAAGCGTTCCAGTGGCTGACGAAGGAGAACATGGCGATGGTGACCATGGAGGACTTGGCCATGGGCAGCATGATGCGCGTCATGATCTGCAGCTCGCTGGCATTATCCAGGCGGGCGGATTCAACCAGCTCGTCGGGAATCTGCTTGAACGCCTGGCGCAGCATGAAGATGCCGAAGGAGTTGGTGGCGAAGGGCAGGATCTGCGGCCAGAGGGAGTTGATCATGCGGGCCTTGGCCATCATCAGGTAGATGGGGATGTAGGTCACCTGGCCAGGGATCATGAAGGCTACCAGCACGATGGACCAGCACAGGCCCTTGCCGAAGAACTTGCGCTTGGCGAAGGCATAGGCGGCGGGCACCATGATGAGCAGCTGCATCACGATGATGGACGCGGTGACGACCACGCTGTTGAAGGCGAACCTGCCGAAGCTGATTTCCATATTGACGATGTCAATAAAGCTCTGGAAGGTGAAATTGCGCGGCCACAGGGTGGGCGGGGTCAGGATGGCTTCATTATAGGTCTTAAAGGCGGTAATGAACATCCAGTAGAAGGGGAACACGAAGATGATCACGCAGATGAGCTTGAGAATATCGCTGACCAGGTTGGGCAGGTAATTCTTGAAGCGGCGCTTGATTTGAAGATCCTTCATTTTGTCCATAACCTCCTTTCCTTACTGATAATGTACTTTCTTTTCCAGACCCTTGAAGTCAAACAGCGTGATCAGGATCAGGATCAGCATCAGCATAACGCCGCCGGCAGCGCCCATGCCCAGGGAGTTGTTGCGGTTGAACGCAAACTCATAGATGAACATGCACAGCACCTGGGTGGAGGTGCCGGGGCCGCCGTTGGTCATGATGCGGATGGAATCGAACACCTTGAAGGAGCCCGTGGTGATGGTGATCAGCAGCATGAACAGCTGCGGGCTCAGCATGGGCAGGGTGATCTTGAAGAAGGTCTTGCAGGTGGAGGAGGAGTCCAGGCGCGCGGCCTCGTAAATCTCCGCCGGGATGGCCTTCAGGGCCGACAGGATGATCAGCGCGTAGTAGCCGATGCTCTTCCACGTATTCATCACGATGACGCAGTTCATGGCCGTGCTGGTGGAGCCCAGCCAGTTCCTGGCAGGCAGCCCGAATGCGCGCAGCACGGTGTTCATCAGGCCGCTGGTATCGGTGGAGAAGATCCAGCTCCAGATAAAGGCGCAGGATACGGAGGCCACCAGGTGGGGCACGAAGAAGGCCGTCTGGGCAAAGTTGTTGATCTTACGATCCTTCTGCAGCCACACGGCGAAGATCACCGACAGGGCAATCAGCAGGAACATGTGGATGAAGGTGTAGTAAGCGGTGTTTTTCAGGGCGATTAAAAACTCGCGGCGCACAAACAGCAGCTGACGGTAGTTTTCAAGGCCGATGTATTTTTTGTAGGCGTTGGCCGCGTTGCCCCTGTACATACTGATCTGAACCAGGTTGAACATGGGGTAGAGCGTGAACACGCACAGGAACAGAATAGCCGGGAACACCATGGCCCAGGAGCCCAGGGTGCTGCGGATCTTGTTCCTGCGCCGCAGATCGGTCTGCGCCTGCGCAAGCGTGGTTTTAGGCATTGTTGTTTCCTCCCGCGCGCTGGATATACTGGTCGTAATTGCTCACATCGCCGCGGCGGATGCGCTGGCCGTCCTTGTCAAAGAAGTACAGATCGTCCGCGCGCACGGAGAGCACCACGTCCTGATCGTACTGGAAGGTATCGTCCGGGGACTTGACCATGATGGCCTCGTCGCCCATCTGAATCTTATAGGTGGTTTCGCTGCCCAGCATTTCGCGGGTCAGGATATGGCCCTTGCGGGCAAAGGGAGCGCCCTCCAGGCGCTGGGTGCCCAGCTGCACGCGCTCGGGGCGGAAGCCCAGCTTATCCTCGCCCATGGGCAGGATGTTCATCGGCGGGGTGCCGATAAACTGCGCGGTGAAGGCGTTGTTGGGGTCGTGGTAGATCACCTCGGGAGAGGCCTCCTGCATGATCCTGCCTTTATCCATCAGCACAATCTGATCCGCCATAGCCATGGCCTCAGTCTGGTCATGGGTAACATAGATGAAGGTGGTCTTCAGGCGGTTGTGCATTTCAATCAATTCGGTACGCATGGCCACGCGCAGCTTGGCGTCCAGGTTGGACAGCGGTTCGTCCATCAGGAACACCTTGGGCTTCTTTACCATGGCGCGGGCCAGGGCGATGCGCTGGCGCTGGCCGCCGGACAGCGTGCCAGGCTTGCGATCCAGATAGTCGGTCAGGCCTACGACGGCCGCGTATTCTTTAATCAGCTTTTCGCGTTCTTCCTTGGGAACCTTGCGGTTTTTCAGGCCAAACTCGATGTTTTCCTTTACGGTCATGGTCGGGTAAATGGCGTAGTTCTGGAACACCATGGCGATATCGCGCTTGGCGGGGTCAAGGTCGGTAATGTCCTTGCCATCCATCAGCACATGGCCGCTGGTGGCCGGGCCGATACCGGCGATCATGCGCAGCAGCGTGGTTTTGCCGCAGCCGGACGCGCCGACCAATACGGTAAATTTGCCATCCTGGATGGTCAGATCCAGATCTTCGATAACCTTGTTGCTGCCAAATGCCTTGGTAACTTTAACAAATTGAATTTCAGCCACTGCTGTTTCCCCCTGACGTAGATAGTTAATATAATCGGAGGGCGGGGAGGCGTGTGCCTCCCCGCCTGTTTTTTAAGAGAATCTAAGAATTAGAACAGGTGAGAAGTGTTGGTCTTGATCTGCTCAACAGCCTGCTCGGGGGTGATGCTCTTTTCCTGGATCAGGTAGTCGCCCTGCTCCTGGATGTTCACGATGAACTCCTGCAGGTTGACGAAGGTGGGGTATTCCTGGCATACGCCGTAGTTCATCATCTGCTCGAAGGGAACCTTGTAGGTGGGGTTCTCAGCCCAGAAGGCCTGCATCTTGTCATAGTTAGCAACGGACTTGGTAACAGGCAGATAGCCGGTAGCCATGGAGTTGTTGTACACCTGCTCGTCGCTCATCAGGAACTGCAGGAACTCCCAGCCAGCAGCCAGGGTCTTCTCATCGTTGCCGGGGGCCATCAGGGTCAGCTGGCCGCCGCCCACTTCGCAGGTGCGCTTGGAGGGATCGAAGGAAGGCTGATACACAACGCCCAGCTCGTAGCCAGCTTCGGCCATGGTTCTGAGCAGGTTCTTCATGGAACCGGAGGAAGCGATGTAGCAGCCCAGCTTGCCCTGAACCAGCATTTCGGCGGCAACGGTGGAAGCCTGCGTGCTGTCGTAGGGACGGCAGATGCCTTCGTCAACCATGTTGCGCCACCAGGTCAGGTGATTGAGCATGGAGGTGCCATCCAGAGCGGGAGAGGTGCCTTCGGTGGACAGCATGGGCTCGCCCATCTCCCACAGCCAGGCAGCGTTGATGTAGCCGAAGTCCTTCAGCAGTTCGAAGCCGTACACGGTGGTTTCGCCGTTTTCGTTCTTTTCAGTCAGAGCGCGGGCGAAGGCTTCCAGGTCGGCCAGGGTGTCGGGGGCAGTCAGGCCCTTCGCATCCGCCATGGTCTTGTTGTAGTACAGGACGGGGGTGGAGCGAACGTAGGGCAGGGAGAAGAGGTGACCGTCGGTGTTGCCTTCGATCTGCTGGAAGCAGTCGAGCAGGTTATTGATGTCAAAACCGGTCTTCTCGGCGTAGGGAGCCATATCGGCCAGCAGCTCATCCTCGAGCAGGCTGACGATGTAGGTGTTGCCAAACACAGCCACGGTGGGAACTTCGTCCGTCTGGCTGGCCAGCTGACACTTGGAGTACAGCTCGGGATAGCCGCCGATGTAGGTGGCTTCTACAAAGATGTTCTTTTCCTTGCCGATGGTCTTGTTGAATTCGTCAACGGCCTTTTCGCAGGCTTCCAGGTTGGCGCCCGAGGAACGGTTGTGCCAGAAACGAACCAGGGTGGGTTCTTCCGCGCTGGCGAAGCTGCACAGGGACAGCGCCATGATCAGCGCGAGAGCAAGAGATACGAGCTTCTTCATTTTGGGTTTCTCCTCCTTTTTATTTGCAGCAGACTGCCGTCTGCGTGCGGAGCGGTGGATTAGAACAGGTGAGCGCTGATGCTCTTGATCTGCTCGATGGCCTGCTCGGGGGTGATGTTGCGCTCCTGGATGAGCTGAGAGGTCACGTTGGACACGTTGGTCTTAAACTCGGTGCGATCCAGGAACATGGGGGTTTCCTCGCAGTGGCCCCAGGCCAGCTGATCATAGGCAACCTTGAACAGGGGGTTCTCTTCCCAGAACTTGGCCATGGCTTCGTTGTTTTCCACGGTCTTGGTGGTGGGCAGATAGCCGGAGCCGATAGCCTCGGCCGCGACCATATCGTCGCTCATGAGGAACTGGATGAATTCCCAGCCGGCGCTGGTCACTTCTTCGCTGTTGCCAGCCATCAGGATGATGTTGCCGCCGCCGATGGATACCGCGCGGTTGTCGATATCATAGGTGGGGTAGTAGGACACGCCCAGCTCGATGCCGGCTTCCTTGGAGAACTTGTAGATATTGGACAGGGAGCCGCAGGAGGCTACGAAGCAGGCAAGCTTGCCCTGACAGAACATTTCGGTCGCGGTGTTCTGCGCGCCAGTGCTATCGAAGGGACGGCACCAGCCCTCGTCGATCCAACGGGTCCAGTCGGTGAAGAGCTTGAGCAGCGAGCCTTCCAGGCAGGGAGCGGTGCCGCCTTCGCCAACCAGGGGCTGACCCAGCTGCCACAGGAAGGAGCCCTGCAGGTAGGTGGTGTCGTTGAGCAGCTCAAAGCCCCAGCAGCCATCGCCGGTGGCGGGGTCATAGGTGTTCAGCGCCTTGGCGAAGGCTTCCAGCTCAGCCACGGTTTCGGGGGCTTTCAGGCCCTTCGCGTCGGCCATGGTCTTGTTATAGTAGAAAACGGGGGTGGAGCGCACATAGGGCAGGGAGCGGATTTCGCCGTTCTCGTTGCCGGGCACATCCAGCAGGGACTCGAAGAAGACGCTGAAGTCAAAGCCGGTCTTGGCCGCGTAGGGGGCCATATCGGCCAGCAGGCCGTCATCCAACAGGATGGAGGCGCGCACGCCGCTGGTAACGCCCACGGCGGGCATGCCGCCGGACTGAGAGGCCATTTCCAGCTTGGGCACGATATCGGCGTAGCCGCCCTGGAAGATTTCTTCTACAAAGATACCTTTTTCCTTGCCGATGGTGGCGTTGAAGGTATCCACGGAGTTTTTGAGCACTTCGTAGTTGGCGCCGCTGCCGCGAGTATGCCAAAACTCAATATGCAGGGGCTCCTGCTCCGCGCGGGCGAAGCTGCAAAGGGACAGGAGAATCATCAGAGCCAGAACCAGAGAAATGCGCTTTTTCATCGTATCTTCTCCTTTTCTAATTACAAGCGAACAATCCCGTTCGCATGCGAATCATGGCAAGGCGCGCAACATGTGAATGACGATGACGCTGCAACCACAACGGCGTGTTAACTTTAACAGTGGTTGTTTGGAATAATCAGATTATAGCTGAATAATTCCGCTTCGTCAATACGTTTTGCACGGTTTTTCGGAAAAATTTTTGCCAATTCACCCAAAATGCCGCATACGGCGGTTTGTGCCATCGTATGCGGCGCGTTTAGATTGATCAAATGTACAGCCACAATATCGAATTAGAAGCCGTTTTCAAACAGATGGGCGTTTTCGAGCTTGATCCGCTCCACAGCCTGCTCGGCGGTGATGCTGCCCTCCTGCACCATCAGGGAGATGACGGACTGGCAGTTGGTGCGGAACTCGGCGCGGTTCTCAAAGTAGGGATACGCTTCGCTGCGCGCGCAGGACAGTTGCTCGTAGGCCACCTTGTACAGCGGGTTCTCCGCCCAGAAGTCGGCCATGGTCTTGTTCTCGGAGATGTCCTTGGTGGTGGGCAGGTAGCCGGTCTTGATGGCGTTGCGGGCGATCTGCTCGTCGCTCATCAGGAACTGGATGAATTCCCAGCCGGCGCGCTTGACCGCGTCGGTGTTGTCGCAGTCGATCAGCACCAGCTCGCCGCCGCCGATGACGGCCACGGGGTTATCCACATCGTAGGTGGGGAAGTTCGTCACGCCCAGCTCCACGCCCGCCTCGGCGGACTTGCGCACGACGTTGCCCAGAGAGCCGCAGGATTCAACGAACGCAGCCAGCTTGCCCTGGTAGAACATTTCCTTCATGATGGTGCCGGCGTTGGTGCTGTCAAAGGGACGGCACCAGCCCTCCTTAAGCCAGCGCTCCCAATCCTTGAGCATATGCAGCAGGGAGTTGTGCAGGCAGGGCGCCTTGCCGCCCTCGGCCAGGAAGGGCTCGCCCAGCTGCCACAGCCAGTTGCCCTGGATATAGCTGATGTTGTTAAACATCTCAAAGCCCCAGCAGCCGTCGCCCGTGGCGGGATTGTAGGTGTTCAGCGCCTTGCAGAACGCCTCCAGCTCCTCCACCGTGCGCGGAGCAGCCAGGCCCTTGGCGTCCGCCATGCCCTTGTTGTAGTACAGCACGGGGGTGGACTTGACGTAGGGCACAGAGTGCATCATGCCGTCCCCGTTGCCGGGCATTTCCAGCAGCGCGTCAAAGAAAACGCTGAAGTCAAAGCCGGTCTCGGCGGCGTAGGGCGCCATATCGGCGATGATCTGGTCGTCCAGTAGCGTGCTGATGTAGTCGCCGGCGCATACGGCCACGGCGGGCTTGGAATCGGTCTGAGCAGCCAGCTGCAGCTTGGTAACGATATCGGCATAGCTGCCGCTGTAGATTTCCACCACCTCGATGCCCTTTTCCTTGCCAATGGTGGCGTTGAACTCATCCACAGAAGCCTTGGTAACCTCGTAGTTGGCGCCGCTGCCGCGGGTATGCCAGAATTCGATCACCAGAGGCGCGGCCGTATCGGCCAGCGCGGCGGGGATGGACGCGAGCACCAGCATCAGTGCCAGAAGCAGTGCGAAGATCCGTTTCATTTGAGAGTTCCTCCTTTAATTTATTCTGATTTCCCGGATCAGGGAAACAAAGAACAAAAGCATCTGCGCATTTGCGCATCTTTGATCGTTTTCGCGCTTAGAGCTTTGTTTGGGATAATGCCGCATACTGTTTTCTGCTTGGAATTAATATTATCATACCGGGAAGCATTCGCTTTGTCAAGGATAATTTTATAAATAATATACCGATTGGCAACCAGATAACACAAAAATGCAGGAGAAAGCACGCTTCCCCCTGCATTTTGATTGACTGTGTTTGATTGTGATTAAAAAGCCGGATTTAAATGAGAATCTCGTCAATGGCCTTGCCATCGGCATCGGGCAGCTCCACGCCCAGGATCTTGGCGTAGGTGGGCGCTTCATCCACGATGGGGCGGCGCGCCACATGCACGCCAGGCTTGATATCCGGGCCAAAGGCCAGCAGCGTTGGCTGCGGGCCCTTATCGGGATTGTGGCCATGGGTGGCGCGGCCAAACTTGTAATCGCTGTTGGTGGCCGGGCGCACGAAGGGGCGCCGCCAGTCATTATTAAAGGAAGAATAATCGTCGGTCTCGATGACGAAGGAGAACTTGCCGCTCAGGCCTTCCTCCGCCATGACCTCCTCGGCGGTATACACGCGGGAAAAGCCATACAGGCCGTCGTCGCACATCTCCTTGAGGATCGCGTAGGTCTTATCATAATCAGCCTTGTTTTCGGGATGCTTCAGATAAATCTGAGCGGACAGACCCGTGGACTTGGAAATGGCCACATAGTCCGCCACCTCGCCGTCCGCGCCCACGGTGATCAGGCCGCGCTCGGCCAGCAGGGCGTTGATGGCGATCACGCGGGTGATGTTGATCTGGCCATGGTCGCTGACGATGAAGATATCGGTATCATTCTCGATGCCCGCGTCCTTGACGGCCTTGAGCAGCTCGCCCAGCCACAGATCCACCTCATGCAGGGCATGGGTGACCTTGGTGGAGAAGATGCCGGTCTGATGGCGATAGGCGTCGATGTTGGCGGGATGGATCATCAGCAGGCCGGGCTTGAACTCGCGGATCATCGCGCAGGCGCAGGCGTTTACAAACAGATCGCCCTGCGGGTGCTTGCGGTGCATGCCGTCCACCAGGTGCATGTTGGGCTTGACGATCTTTTCAATCACCTCAGGCGAGGAGCCGGAAGCGGCGAAGCACTCCAGCGTGGTTTCCTCGGGGGTCTGCGGCCAATACTCGTCTACCAGATAATCGATATTGGGGTGCTTGCCCGTAACCGGCCAGAAAACGGCGGCGGTGGTCATGCCGGCCTGCTTGGCCGCGTCAAAGATATCGCCCACCTGGACGGAGGAATTGAAAAACTCCCAGTTGGAGGACAATTCGCCCAGGATGGTCTGCTCGTTGTTGATGATGCCATGCTTGCCGCAGTACGCGCCGGTGCGCATGCTGGTGTGGTTGGGATAGGTGATGGTGGGATACACCGAGCGCACGCGATCGACGAACGCGCACTTATCCCAGATGCTGCCAAAGCTGGGCAGCTGACGCAGGGTTTGCAGATCCTCGTAAACCATGGCGTCTTCCGAAATGACGATCAGATGCTTTGCCTTGCCCATATGCAAGACCTCCTTTTTCTTTGGCTTATTGCGCCGGTTGATTCTGTTCATTCAGAGACGACTGGTAATCCGCCAGCGCCTCATACGCGCCCTTCATGTTGGGATACAGGGCTTTATACACGGCCAGGTGCTTTTGATAGGCTGCCGCCGCGGCGGGATCGGGCGTATATTCAAGGCTGAAATGAATCTGCCGCGCAGCCTGCGCAAAATCCTGATACCAGCCGATGCCCACGCCCGCGGCAAACGCCGCGCCCAGCGATGTGGCCTCGTGCGGGGTGGCGTGAACGCGCACCTGCGCATCAAACATATCGGCGGCCATCTGCCCCCACAGGCGGCTCTTGGCCCCGCCGCCGATGAGCGTCATGCGGCGCACAGGCAGGCCGTTTTCGCCCAGGATGTCGCCGCACATGTGCAGCGACTGCATCACGCCCTCGTATACCGCGCGGGCGATGTGCTGCGGGCCATGATACAGGGTAAAGCCCATCAGCGTGCCCGACACCTTGGCCGTCCACCAGGGCGTGCGCTCGCCCATCAGCGTGGGCAGGTACATCACGCCCTGCGCGCCCGCCGGAGCCGTGCGCGCCAGCGCCTCAAGCTTTGCAAAGTCGCAGTCCGCCGCGCGGGTGCCGGGATAGATCAGGTTTTCAATCGCCCAGTTGGACGCGGCCGAGCCGCACTGCACCGTGCCGCACACATTATAGCACGTTTCGTCCAGATCGAAATAGTTAAATAGCCGCATTTCGCGGTCGATGACGGGTTTTTTGCTCATGGAGCTGACCCAGGCGGAGGAGCCGATGTTCATATAGGCGTCCCCCACCACATGCTGGCGCGCGCCATGGGCGGCGCATGCGCCGTCGCCCGCGCCGATGGCCACGGGCAGGCCCTGCGGCAGCCCCGTCAGGGCGGCAAACTCCGTGCTCAGCGTGCCCGTCACATCGGTGGAGGCGTGAAGCTCGGGCATCTTGCCGGCATCCACCCCGGCCTCGCGCAGGATATCCCACGCCCAGTCGCCCGTGTGCATGTTCAGGCAGTTGCACAGGGAGGCGTCGCTGCGGTCAGTGCGGCCGGGCAGGCCGGTAAAGCGGCCGTAGAGATAATCCTTGATGTTGACAAATTTCCACGCCCGCCCGTACACCTCGGGGCGGTGCTGGCGCAGCCAGATATACTTGGGCAGGCCCGAGTGCACGTCGATGCGGTTGCCGGTGACGGCGTAATAATCCCGCAGGGGAATGGCCTTTCGCAGCTGCTCGGTCTGCGGCTCGGCGCGCAGATCGGAGTGGATGATATTTTCATGCAGGGCTTCGCCCTTTTCGTCGATGGGAATGCAGCCGTTCATCGTGCCGGAAAAGACCAGCGCGCATACCTGCTCCGCGGGCACCTTTTCCAATACAATACGAATAGCCCGAAGAGCAGCGTCCAGCTGCTCTCCGGGCTTCTGCTGTGCCCAGCCCGAAAAGGGATAATAGGTGGGGTACGCTTCCACGGCGCTGCACGCGGCCTCCCCCTTGGGGGAGAAGGCCGCGCACTTTACGCCCGTGGTGCCTGCGTCCAATGTGAGAATGTAGGCCTCGTCCATATCCTTTGTCCCTTTTCAGCGCACTTATTCGGCTTTCCAGTTGGCCAGCACGTAATCCTCGGCCGCCTTGCACCACAGGCCGTTATTGGCCTTGCAGATTTCATCCAGCTTGGCAAAGCGCGGATCGGTTTCGCCCAGCCTGCCAAAGTCCTCGATGGCAGTCAGGGGCATTTCCACATGGGTGTAGATCAGCTTTTTGCCGCCGGGGATGGAGGGCAGGTTCAGCGTGGTTTCGCCCGCGCAGTTCAGGCCGCCCACATGCGTGACCATCACGGCGGGGTGGATGCGGTTGGCGGCGGTCAGCGCCAGGGATTCAAGCATATCGGCGGTGTTGCCGCCGGTGGTGCCGATAACGTGGGTGGAGTTATAATGCACGTCGTAGTAATTGAGCCTTGCGCTGAAGGTGGGATCGGTGGGGCCGGCGAAGAAGCTCAGGCACCCGTCGCGGCCCAGGATATCGGAGGCCATTTCCACCACGGGCGTGATGGGGGCGTAGGCGAACACGTCGTCATAGCCGCCGCCGCTGATCTCGCGCAGGTACTCGGCCGCGTTTTCCATATTGGCGGTGTTAACAAAGCGCAGCTCCACGCCGCTGTTCTTGGCGTCTTCCTCGGTAAACAGCTCGCGCGCGCGGGCCAGGCGGGCTTCGTTGATATCGGTCACCACCAGCATGCTGGGACGGCGATCGCCGTGCAGGGTGTAATCGATCATGCCCAGACCCATGGGGCCTGCGCCAGCCAGGATGGCCATCTTGCCGCCCTCCTTGATGCCCATATCATGATGGTACACGCCCATCTTGGTATGGAAGGCCGCGTGGGACGCGCCGATGGAGCAGCTCATGGGCTCGGCCAGAGAGGCTTCAAAGTAGGCGTCGCCCTTATACTCAAACAGGCAGCCCAGCTCCATCACCTCGGAGGGGATGATGGTGTAGGTGCAGTCGCCGCCAAAGTAGGGATAGCTGTAGCCGGGGGACCACATGGTGCCCTTGTAGTTGAGGGCGGGCTGCAGGGTGAACTTCATGCCGGGCTTGAACTTATCCTGGTGGTTCTTGCCAACCTTGACGATATTTCCCGCAAACTCGTGACCCATGATCACGGGGTTTTCATGCACGTTCTTGGGCACGCGCTTATGCTTTTCGCCCAGCATGGCGCACTTGTAGGTGGACATGCAGATGCTGTCGGAAATCACTTCCGCCAGAATTTCATCGTCCGTAATTTCGGGTAGTTCAAATTCCTCGGTACGCAGATCCTTGGCGCCGTACAGGCGCAGAGCCTTGGTTTTCATGGATGATAAACTCCTTCCAATTATATAATCACGTTACAGGGTTTCGATTTCCACCTTGGGCAGCAGCTCGCGCACGGTATCCATGGAGGCGGCCTGCGTGCCCGAGCACATCACCGTGGCCGCGCTGACGGCCATGGCCAGGCGGCAGGTATCGATGAAGGACATGCCCGTTTCCACCCCGTGGCACAGGGTGGCCATCATGCTGTCGCCCGCGCCCACCGTGCTGAGCACCGGCACTTTCAGTCCCTTGCCGCGCAGCGTCTGATCCTTGCGCACAAACAGCGCGCCGTCGCCGCCCAGCGATACGACCACCGTTTCGATGCCGCCCGCCACCAGCTCGCGCGCGGCCGCGGCCATCTCGTCGATGCCGGCAAACTTGCGGCCCATCAGGCGGGAGAGCTCCTCGTCGTTGGGCTTAATCAGCGCGGGCTTGGCCGCCGCGCCCGCAATCAGCAGCGCCGCGTCCGCATCCATATACACCTTTACGCCCAGCTCACGGAAGCGCTTCGTCCAATCGGCAAAGATGGTATCCGCCGTGCCCTGGGGCGCCTTGCCCGCCAGCACCACGATATCATCCTTGTGCAGGTGCGCGGCCGCGCGGGCAAACACTTCCTCCAGCGTTTCCTCGCTCACGGGCGCGCCCGCCTCGTTGATATCGGTATTGGTATGGTTCACGGGGTCGATCACCTTCAGGTTGGTGCGCGTATCCTGGGGTACCTGCGCAAAATCGCAGGCAATGCCCGCCTCGGTCAGGCTATTCTGGATAAAGCGGCCCGTGCCGCCGCCCAGGATGCCGCAGGCCACGCTATCCGTGCCCAGCGCCTTGAGCACCTTGGACACGTTGATGCCCTTGCCGCCCGCATCCAGCCGCATGGACTGCACGCGGTTCACCTTATCCACGGCAAAGCCGGGCAGGGTCACAGTCTTGTCCAGCGCCGGAGTTAATGTTATGGTAACGATCATGAGAACACCTCGCTTCGATAATGATTGAAACAACCATTGCCAATATCATAACATGATTGCATTAAAAGTCAATAACCGAACGGCGAATTTTGCAAAAAAAGCGGGCTGAGAGGGGGAAAGAGGCGCAAGGACGAGGGACAAAGGGGTACGGGGAGGACGGGAAGGACGTTACTTTCTTCGGTCATAGCGCCGCCGCAGGCGGCTGAGGGCGCGCAATTTTGTAAATTGCCGCCCGAAACCCGCGCTTGCCGTAAGGCAGTAGCGCGGGGCGTACAAGGAAAGTAACAAAGAACCTGTGTGTGACGTGAAAGTCTATTGGATGAAAACTGGGAGTGGCCCTGGCCACCTGCCACGGGGGCACACAACACTGCCGCCTTCCAATTTAAATCCACCTTTCTTTCACGTCGCACGCAGGTTCTTTGTTTCTTTCTTGACTCAAGAAAGAAACGTAACCCCTCGTCCCCCCTCGCCCCTTCGTTTTTTCCACCGATTAGCAAAAAAATTTGCGTTTCGGGATGGAAACGCCGCCCATTTGCGTTATAATAGACGAAGAGAGTAAAGGAGGTTAACCCCTATGAAAAAATTAACGGCATTGCTCCTGGCGCTCATTACGCTGCTTGGCGCGTCGCTGACCGCCCGCGCGGACGGCGCTATTTCCGATTCCTGGAAGGGCGAGGTCATCTCCATGCAGGTGAGCCTGTACAACCAGGCCAGCAGCTCCAGCGGCTCCTCCCGCAAGGTGAAAAACGGCGAGGAATTCTATATCCTCAGCCGGGAGGGCAACTGGTTCTATGTGGCCGTGCCCAACGACAACGGCAGCTATGATTACGGCTATGTAATGAGCTACTATGTGGTGGAAAACCCCACGCACATCGTGCTGCGCAACGCCAACGGCATCTATGCCTACGCCGCGCCCTACAACACCGATAAGCGCGTGGGCACGGTGAGCAGCTATCAGCGCTTCACCGTCATCGCCACCACCGGCAACTACTACATCGTATCCTTCCGCAACGCCGTGTGCTACCTGCCCATGGACAGCAACCGCTACTGGGTGGAGGAGGATATCGCCTACCTGGTCAACGGCGCCTACACGCAGTACACCGTCAGCACCAACAACGCCAAGGTGTACGGCTACGCCAGCACCCGCTACGGCAAGGTGGCCACCCTGCGCGCGGGCGAGGTGGTGGATGTGTTCTATACCCAGGATGGCTTTGCCGCCATCCGCTACGGCAAGGTAATCGCCTTCGTCGATCTCAACGACCTGTCCCAGGGCTGATATAAGGAAGAAGGCATAAACGATGAACATCGCAACCAGCATCGATCAGCTGATTGGCAATACGCCCCTGATGCGCCTGACGCGCCTGGAGCAGCGGCTGGGGCTGCATGGGCAGCTGCTGGCCAAGCTGGAATATTTCAATCCCGGCGGCAGCATCAAGGATCGTGCCGCCCTGCAAATGCTGCGCGCGGCGGAGCAGGCGGGCCGCATCGGCCCGGGCGCGCTGATCATCGAGCCCACCAGCGGCAACACGGGCATCGGCCTGTGCATGCTGTGCGCGGCGCGCGGCTACCGCGCCATCATCGTGGTGCCTGAAACGGCCAGCATCGAGCGCATCAAGCTGATGCGCGCCTATGGCGCGCAGGTGGTGCTCACCCCCGGCTCGGCCGGCATGCGCGGCGCGGTGGAAAGGGCCGAGGCGCTGGCGCGCGAAAACGAAAACGCCTTTATCCCCTCGCAGTTTGACAACCCTGAAAACGCCAACGCGCACTACCTGACCACCGGCCCCGAAATCTGGGCGCAGACGGAAGGCCATGTGGACGCGCTGGTGGCGGGCGTGGGCACGGGCGGCACCATCACGGGCATCGGCCGCTATCTGCGTGAGCGCAAGCCCGATGTGCAGCTCATCGCGGTGGAGCCTGCCTCCTCGCCGCTTCTCTCCCAGGGTCACGCCGGGCCGCATAAGATTCAGGGCATCGGCGCCAATTTCGTGCCCGCCGTGCTGGATCGCAGCCTGCTTTCCCGCGTACAAACGGTGGAAAACGACGCGGCCTTTGCCATGATGCACCTGCTGGCCGAAACGGAGGGCGTGTTCTGCGGCATTTCCTCGGGCGCTGCTGTGAGCGCCGCGGCCGACGTGCTGCGCGAGGACGCCATGCGCGGCAAGACGGTGGTAGCCATCCTGCCCGACACGGGCGAACGGTACCTGAGCTGTTTGTAAATAGCAAAAAAGCCGGGAGGCGAAAATATCGCCTTCCAGCTTTTTAGTTAAAATGGTTGGTGCAGGATTACTTTACCTGGCTCAGCGCGTCCTTTACAGCCGCGATGATAGCTTTGCTGGTGACGGTGGCGCTGGCAACAACATCCACATCCGCGCTGTTGGCAGCCACGATAGCGGCGGGAATGGCTTCGATAGCCTTGTCGCCAATACCTTCGGTTTCGTTCTGCGCAACTACTTCCACGTTGGCGATCTTATCACCGTCCATGGTTACGCGCACAAGTACGTCGCCGCCAATACCGGTGCCTGTGCCCAGATACTGGTTTTCGGCCAGCTCGACGGTCACTTCTTCCACTTTCTCAGCGTCCGCAGCAGTGTCAGTCACAGGAGAGGCAGCGGGGGAGGGCTCGGTGTTAGGAACGCCGTCCCAAATTACCCAGTTGTGAGGACGAGCATGGTTGGTGCCCCAGGTCTCCACGGTTTCGTCAGCCTTTTCCTTGCCCAGCACGATGGCGCATACGAACACGCAGTTGCCGGACACGGGATACTTGGTGGCTTCGCTTTCGTCAGAGCCATAGGCGCTGCGGAAGCCCCAGGTGCGCTGATATTCGTCCTTGATATAGCGGCTCATGGACTGATACTTGCCATCCGCCAGATCCTTGGGCGCATATTCGCCGTTGATGGAGCCGAAATAGTGGGTCTTGTAGCCCAGGGAAGCGGCGGCCACGCCCAGCATGCCGCAAGTCAGGCCGGAGTCATAATAGGCGAAGGTGGTGGGCATATAGTTGCCTGCGTAGGGGGTTACATGGCCCTGCTCCTGGGTCAGAATCTGATCCGCCATGACGATGATAGTCACGGTGCCTTCGGTAGCCATGTCCTCAGCCGGGCCCCAGTAGTTGCCGATCAGGCCGCGCTGCTCGTCAACATCCTTCACAACGATGAAATAGTAGGGGGTCCAGTGCACAGCGTTCTGCTGTTTGGTGGCCATGCTGAAGATTTTCTCCAGCTGCTCGTCCGTTACCTGATCCGCCGGATCGCTGGACCAGTGGCCGTTGGCAACGGTCATCCAGCCGTAGCTTTCATTGAACCAGTCGATGAAATCCTCCGAGTTGAAAGACGTGTCCTCAGCCAGGCCGCACACGGGCAGCATGACCAGAACCAGCAGCACAGACAGTACACGCAGGAATTTCTTCATGGGTTTTCCTCCTTTGTTTTCAGAAGCTTTTGCTTCCGCATACAGCAGAAGTATAGCACCTTGTTATGCGCTTGTCAATCGCTGCGAGGCTTGCAAAAACGGCGGTTTTTCATTATAATAATACTAGGTAAAAAGCATGGAGGTAGAGCGCATGAGACGAGTACTGCGGCGGTGGACGCTGCTGTGGATGGCGGTGATCTTGCTGAGCGTTCATGCGCAGGCGGAGGGGAAAGCCTTTCGGCGCCAGACCATGGACTATTTTTCCACCGTATGCATGCTGACCATCTATCCGGAGAATAACGTGGATGGCCAGACAATTTGGCAAGAGGTAAAGGCCACGCTTGCGCGCATCGAGCAGGCGGTGTCCGTATCGGACGCATCCTCCGATGTGGCAAGGTTTAACACCCTTCAGTTCGGCGAGGAAACGGCTGTCAGCAGCGATACGGCAGCCATGCTGAAGATCGCCATGCTGATACATGAACAGACAGACGGTCTATACGACCCAACGGTTTATCCGCTGATTGATCTGTGGGGCTTTTCGCCGCGTTTTAACGAGCAGGTATATACCCTATCCATGCCCTATGATCGCGCATATGTGAACGGGCTTTTACCGCTGCCGGAGGAAAAATATATAGAAGCGCTTCGCCAGCTGGTGCAGCTGCGCAGCGTGACGCTGACGGAACGCGACGGGCAGTTCTTCCTGCGCAAGGATATTCCGCCGGTTACTGTGGATGGCGTAACCTATCAGGCCATGCTGGATCTGGGCGGCATCGCCAAGGGCTATGCCTGCGACTGTGTGCGAACGCTGCTTAAGAATCATGGCATTGAACGCGGCGTGTTTATATGCGGAGAAAGCTCCATCACCTTTTTGCAAAGCGCCGCAGAGGACGGCTGCTATCGGATCGAGTTGGGAAAACCCCGACCCGGCTTGGGCAAAGAAGCTTGTTATGCTTCACTGAGAGCATCGAACGTATCCCTGTCCTCCAGCAGCGATTCGCGCCATGCCTATGTGATTTCCGGCGTGCGCTACTGCCATCTGATTGATCCTCGCACGGGCTGGCCCATCAACCGCCCTGATGAAAACGGCATGCAGCAGGGCGTGATTTCAGCCACAATATTGGGCGAAGGCGCTGCTTATGACGACGCGATGACCACTGCGCTGTGCGTTATGGGAAAGGACGGCGCAAGAGCATTTATGGCGACGCATTCCGAAGTGCAGACAGTGATTGTCTGCCAGGAGGATGGACAGACGCTGAATGTGTACACCAATCTGCCTGAAGAAACGCTTTTCATGGCGGACGACGCTTACCATTTAAAATCATTGCCTCAGCGATGAAAATCATCTCTGCCACATTTCTTGACAGCGGACTACAAAAAGACCGGTGCTTTTTTTTGACAAACTGCCCCCCCATCCATCACCTGTGGTGGATGGGGGGTTTTGTATTTTTAGAAAAATATGAGAAGCGCAGAGCTGCATATCTTGCCCAACTGTCGTCAATCACTGTGCAAGACGAATGCACGCAGCCACGTCCCCGTGGCACGCTGATCGCAGATCAGCGCAGGGCGTGCGCAGCACGCCCAAGGGGAAATATTCAAGGGGACGGATGGCGCTTGCGCTGATCCGGACACGAGAATTTTCCCTGCCACGGGGTGGGGCGGCAGGTGGCAAGGGCCACTCCCAGTTTTATTCAATCGACTTTTACGTCACACACAGGTTCTTTGTTACTTTCCTTGTACGCCCCGCGCTACTGCCTTACGGCAAGCGCGGGTTTCGGGCGGCAATTTGCAAAATTGCGCGCCCTCAGCCGCCTGCGGCGGCGCTATGACTGAAGAAAGTAACGTTCCCTCGTACCCCCATCCCCCGTTACACCTTTTCTTCGCCGGCGAGGATCCGCTTGTAATCGGCCAGGTTCTTTTGCAATAGATCGGGAATCTTCAGCCCATAGGGGCAGTGTTTCATGCACTTGCCACAGCGCAGGCAGCTTTCAATGCGCAGCATGCGCTCCTGCCATTCGGGGGTCAGCCAGTCGGCGGAGGGCGCGCGGCGGATCATCTGGCTCATGCGCGCGCAGTTGTTAATCTGTATTCCCTGCGGGCAGGGCATGCAGTAGCCGCAGCCGCGGCAAAAATCGCCCGACAGCTCCTGCCGGTCATGATCGATCAGCGCGCGGATATCCGCCGTCATGGCGGGCGGATTGCTGATATAGCTCAAAAACTCCTCCAGCTCCCAATCGCGCTGCACGCCCCAGATGGCCGCCACGTTGGCATACTGGGCAATGAAGGCGCAGGCCGCGCGGGAATTGTTGATCAGCCCGCCCGACAGCCCCTTCATGGCGATAAAGCCCACATCCTGCCGCTTGCAGCGCTCCACCAGCGCGATATCGCGCTCGCCCGCCAGATAGCTGAAGGGAAACTGCATGCACTCGTACAGGCCGCTGTCCACCATCTCCTCGGCTATGCCGATCTTGTGCGCCGTGGCCGCAATGTGCAGGATCTTGCCCTGCCGCTTGGCCTCCAGCATGCACTCGTATATGCCCGTTCCGTCGCCCGGGCGATAGCACTGCCCGGCGCAGTGGAACTGATAAATATCGATATGATCGGTCTTAAGCAGGCGCAGGGAGGTATCCAGATCGTGGCGGAAGCCCTCGGGCGTGGTCGCGCCCGTCTTGGTGGCCAGGGTGTATTCCCGGCGGCGGTGCGCGATGGCGCGGCCAATCTTCTCCTCGCTGTCGCTGTAGGCGCGGGCGGTGTCAATCAGGTTCATGCCGCCGTCCAGCGCGCGATTGAGCAGCTTGCCCGCCTCCTCAAAGCCCACGCGCTGAATGGGCAGCGCGCCGAAGCCGTTTTGCTCCACAACAATGCCTGTGCGGCCCAGGGTAACGTTCGCCATAATAAGCCCTCCAAATCCTTCTGTAATCAGGGCGCGAATGCGCGGCTTTCTGAACAGATTCGACGGCGCAGGCCGTTTTCCTTTTTGCCGGGAAGGCGGTTTACAAAAAATCGCGGCGATGATGCCGCGCGCTGATAAAGCGATAAAGCCCCTGTACCGGCGCTCATAAACGACAATGCCGTACCCCGCCTTTTTTAATCAGAAGGCGGGGCGTTCCCTGCCATATGCTTCAATCCTCGTCAATGACCGTAACATTCTGGAGCGCTTCCTCCAGCAGCAGATTAATCAGCTCATTGCGGGAGCGGTTTGTCTGCGCGGACAGATCGTCCAGGCGGGCGAGCGTTTCATCCCGCATGCGCACGGAAACAATCTTATGGCCGTCCTCGCCTTTTTTCCTGCTGATCAGAATTTCACGCTTCATCCCATCACCCCTTAAAATCAGGGAAATTATAGCTTGACAAATGATGGAAATATATATTATAATTTTAACTACAATATATATTATATTGTATGTTGCATGACAATATCACCATTGCGTCAGCAAAAAGAAAGGAGAGGCAAATAGAAGGGAAAACGAACGGTTTATGCATTGCCGGCTTTGTCGTTTCGCTGGGGTCGCTGTTCCTGGGCTTGTGGGGACTGACGGGTCTGGTCGGCGTCGCGCTGTCCGCTGTCGGCAGATCGCAGGCGGAGAATAACGGGCAAAAGAGCGGCCTAGGCACAGCGGGAATCATTCTTGGCGTCATTGGCGCGCTGTGGTGCTGGGTGATGCTTGTCATCGCCATGTCCTGATGAGAAGCAGCCCTTCTTTTCATTGCTGAAGAGAGGGGCTGCTTCTTGCTGAAACCCAAAACGTCCAAACAGATAGGAGGCGCGGTAAATGCAGCAAACTGGGAAAAAGTGGATCATCATCGTCAGCGTCGTTCTGGTTGCAGCGTTGTTTTTCCTTTTTATACCATATGGAAAAGACGCCGCCGCATACCGGCTGACAAAAAAGTACATCAGCCGCTATTATTATCAAAAGCCCTCGTCGGTCGTTGTCAGGGGCGGAACGGTCGGCGCAAATAACGATTGCGTATGGATTCGCCTTGAAATTAACGGCTATCCTGAACGGCTCTGGATTAATGAAGACGGCAGCGCTCGAACCTCGGGCTTTGGAGAGGGCACGGACTCCTGGTTCAACAGCACGAAGGATTTTAATGTCCGCAAGGTCAATCGCCTGCTTTGGCTGAGCTATCACTAAAAATCGCCGCTTACAGCGTAATCCAGTAGCGCTGCACGCGCTGGCCGTCCGGCTCCACGCTGTCGCCCTCATATACGCCGCCGTTGTGCAAAATGGTGCGGCGGCTGCCCTCGTTTTCCACATTGCAGGTAACCATCACGCGTTCCAGCCCCAGCTGGCGGCAATAGGGCAGCGCGGCGGCCAGCATGCGCGTGGCCACGCCCTGGCGGCGATGCAGCGGATGCACGCTGTAGCCGATATGCCCGGCGTACAGGCGCAGATAGTCGTTCAGCTCGTGCCGCACCTGCAGCATGCCCAGCAGCGCATGATCCGCCGGGCGCACATATATGAGCTGCGTGGCGGGCACCAGCTGCGGCGGAGTGGTCTCCCGGCGCTTGAAATCGCGGCACGTTTGCAGCCACTGCGCCATATCCTGCGCACGGCGCAGGCTGCCCGTGCCGTCCATGGAATCGCCTGCGGCCTCAAAGGCGCGCTTATACGCCGCAGCCTCGGGCAGCCATTCCTCGGTCGGTTCGATCAGGATTTCTTCCATCATCGCCGTCATCCTCTCGTTCCCTTCCCGGCGCGCAGCGCCGCGTGCTCCATGCATAGCTCCTGATACAGATACGCCGCCGTCCAGCGGCGATTGGCGGGCGTCAGCACCGCCTTGAGCGCAATATTGGGCTGTAAGCACAGCCGCAGCGCGGCCAGCAGACGATCGCTCTGCGCGTCGCTCAGCCCGGCCATCACCAGCATTTCGCCCGCAAAATCGCAGGGCGCAGCCAGCGGATTGCGCGCATCCAGGGCGCACAGCGCGCCCAGCGTCTGGCTAAAATCCGACGGCGGCACGGCGATGATCGCAAGCCCTTGCGCGCTCGCCACGGCTCGCAGCGTGTGCAGGCGTTCATCCGAAAGCCGAAAGGCCAAAATCGTGGGCTGCATGGCCCCACCTCCCATGCGTGTTTTTGGCGAGTATAGCGCAAAACGCGCCAAAGCGCAACGGTTAAATAAAAAACAGGCGATATCGTGCTGATATCGCCTATTTATGCCGCAGCGATTACTTGTTGAGCAGATCGCCGTAGCGCTTCTTGAACTTGTCCACGCGGCCGCCGCTGTCTACCAGCTTCTGCTTGCCGGTGAAGAACGGGTGGCACTTGGAGCAGATTTCAACCTTCAGCTCCTTCTTGGTAGAGCCGGTGGTGAAGGTCTCGCCGCATACGCAGCGGACGACTGCTTCGCCGTACTTGGGATGGATGCCTTCCTTCATGATTTTCACCTCTTCTGCGCATGCTTATGGGATTCATGGCGCGCAACCATGAGCCACAAAGGGAAGTATAGCACAGTTTTGACCATATTGCAAGGGTAAAAAACGCGCAAAGCCGTTTGCCTGCCGGTAAAGGCTGATTTTTACAAAGCCTGCCCGGTCGCTGCGTCCAGCAGCACATGGGTCATGATTTCAAAGCCGTCGTGGTAGCGCACCAGCACACGCACGGCCCATACGGGGCGCAGGGTGAAGCCCTGCTTGGCGGCGGAGGACGTGTTTTTGCTGGTCAGGGCATATTCCAGGGCAATTTCGTATACGGTCACGCTGGCCAGCCCTTCGCCCGGCCACGCCGCGTAGCGCTGCTGAAGCAGCGGGATAACGTCCGCAGCGGCAATGGGCGCGGCCGCAGGCGTAATCGGGGTCATCGCCGCCGCGTCCAGCAGCGGGCCATCCAGGGCGATCAGCCTGCCCGCGGGATCCACCGTGACGCGCAGGCTGCTGAACCAGACCTCGCGGGTATTGCCGGGGTCGCTGCCCGTTTCAACACCCGCGTACAGGCGCAGGCCGTTCACATACACGGGATACCAGGCGTCCGCCGCGCCGCTTGGCATGATGCGCACGCGCACCGCGTCGCCCAATTGCAGCTTGCAGACGCGCGCCGCCAGCCCGGCCTGCGCGGCCACCGGATCCTGCGCAAAATCATACAGCCCGGCCGCGTACAGATTCACCCCGTCCGTGCCGTATTGCTCCGGCGGACACAGCGCCAGCTGCACCGAGCCGGGCGCGCCGACGGCGGCGTATGGATACCCGCTGCGTGCGAAAAAGGCGTATTCGGGAAAGCCTGCGGTGGGATTGCGCCAGCTGCCCTGCGCGGTATCCAGGCCAAGCGCCGCCCAATCGATGGCCTCGCCTAAGGCAATCAGCCGCGCCCGGCTCAGCCTCGGCGCGCGATAGCTTTGCACCGTCGCGCCCGCGGGCAGGATCATCGCCCGCGCGTCCACCGATAGCCGCACGCCGCCGCAGTCGTACTCGCCCGTAAGCTGCTGCCAATCCTCCCGCACCCAAACGGCTTCCGCCCGCGCCGCGCCCGCGGCCAGCAGGCAGATCAGCGCCAGCGCCCAGGCCGCCACGCGATTGCGCATATCTCCCACCCCCTTTATCCATAGACGCGCGGAAAACCGAAAAAGGTGCAGCTGCGCGCAAAAAAGACCGGCCAACAGAATGCTTGGTCGGTCTTTGATACTGCTGCGTTTAAGCCAGCACTTCGGTATCGTTTTCCACCGTGATTTCTTCCACGTTGCGGATGGCCCAGCGGGCGAACACAACGGGCACGTCCTGCGGGCCAACGGCCAGCGTGATGGTGTTTTCATCGCGGATGTTGGTGATGGTGCCGTAGATGCCGCCGATGGTGCACACGCGGTCGCCAACCTTCAGGGCAGCCAGCATTTCCTTGATCTTCTTATCCTTTTTGCGCTGGGGACGGATCAGGAACAGCCAGAAAACCACCACGATCAGCACCATGGGCACAAAGGTGGACAGCAGGGCGGCGACGGGGCTCACCTCCGGATTGGCGGCGCCGGCGGCAGCGGCGGCATCGCCGGTGGTTTCGGCCAGGGCGAAGGCGGCCACGGACAGGGTGAGCAGCAGGCACATAACGAAGGCAGCGATGCGGGACAGCTTGGATTTCATTGAGAAAGCTCCTTTCAAGCGTAGGATAGATCGCTGATTACAGATTATATCATAACCATGCCAAGTATGGCAAGCAAATCCGCAGTTATCACGGATTGTTTATATTTCGCTTTGCCCTGCGCTGCGGACGGGTGTAGGTATAGATCACGGTGGACAGCGGGGGCACGGCGATGGAGGCGCTGTAGGCAAACTGCCCGCAGGGCTGCTTCTGCGCGCGGACGGCGCGGGGATTGCCCTTGCCGCTGCCGCCGTAGGCGGGATCGTCCGTATTGAGAGCTTCCTTCACATAGCCATATGCGGGCAGGCCCACGCGGTAATCCGCATAGCAGGCGGGGGTAAAATTGGTTACGCACATCAGCGCGTTGCCCGCCCGATCCCACCGCAGGAAGGACAGGATGCTGCGCTCGCTGTCGTCGGCGTTCAGCCAGGTAAAGCCCGCCCAGCCGTCATCCTGCTGCCACAGCGCCGGATGGCTGCGATAGAGGGCGTTGAGGGCGCGCACGCACTTTTGCACATCGGGGTGCCGCTCGTACACCAGCAGGAACCAGTCCAGCTGATCCTCGTACTTCCACTCGATAAAGTGCGCAAACTCCGTGCCCATGAAGTTGAGCTTTTTGCCGGGGTGGCACAGCTGATACCCCAGCAGCATGCGCAGGCCGGCGAATTTCTGCCACAGGTCGCCGGGGTTCTTATCCAGCATGCTGTGCTTGCCGTGCACCACCTCGTCGTGCGAGAAGGGCAGGATGTAGTTTTCGCTGAAGGCGTACATCAGCGAGAAGGTGAGCTTATCGTGATGATACTTGCGATAGACCGGATCGAGCTTAATATAGGACAGCATATCGTTCATCCAGCCCATGTTCCACTTAAAGCCAAAGCCCAGCCCGCCCGCGTGCACGGGATGCGTCACCCTGGGATAGGCGGTGGATTCCTCGGCGATCATCATCACGCCGGGATAGCGGCCGTACACGGTGGTATTGAGCCTTTTCAGGAAGGCCGCGCCCTCCAGGTTTTCATTGCCGCCGTGGATATTGGGCACCCACTGCCCCGGCTCGCGGCAGAAATCATGGTACAGGATGGCGCTGACCGCGTCGCAGCGCAGGCCGTCGGCGTGGAACCATTCCAGCCAGTAGCACGCGCTGGCCATCAGGAAGGAGCAGGCCTCGCCGCGCCCGAAATCAAACAGCACCGTGCCCCACTGCGCCATGTCGCTGCGGCGGGGATCCTGATGCTCATAGCAGGGCGTGCCGTCAAAGCGGCGCAGGCCGATTTCATCGCGCGGGAAGTGCGCGGGCACCCAGTCCAGGATCACGCCGACGCCCGCCTGGTGCAGCGCGTCGATCAGGCGCATCAGCCCAAACGCCGTGCCGTAGCGCGCCGTAGGCGCGAAAAAGCCGCTTACCTGGTAGCCCCAGCTCATATCCAGCGGATGCTCCATGACGGGCAGGAACTCCACATGCGTATAGCCCATGTCCTTCAGGTAGGGCACCAGCTCGGCCGCCGTTTCCTCATAGGTATAGAAGGAGCCGTCCTTGTGCCGCCGCCAGGAGCCCAGGTGCATTTCATAGATATTGACCGGCTCGTGCACGGGATCGCCCTGGGCGCGGCGGGCCATCCAGGCGGCGTCCTGCCAGGCATAGCCGCCGATATCGGTGAGCAGGCTGGCGTTGGCGGGGCGCAGCTCACTGCCAAAGGCATAGGGATCGGCCCGCAGATGCCACTGGCCGTCCGCGCAGAGAATGGCATATTTATAGGCCCGCAGCTTTTGCTGCGCATCGGGATCGGTGCGCCCCTGGGCCTGCGCGTCAAACAGCGCGGCAGGCAGCCGCAGCTCCCATGTGCCGTCATACTGCTTCTGCATGGGATAATCCTCATAGCGCCAGGAGCAGAACTCGCCCGTCACGCACACGCGCAGGGCGTTGGGCGCCCACACGGTAAACTGCCATGCCTGCCCGTCCAGCGTGGTCTTGTGCGCGCCCATCCAGCGATAGGCGTCGTATCCTTCCCCCTGGTGAAACGCCGCGCGCCGCGCGCCGTCCGGCGGTGAGTACAGCATGCTGCGCCCTCCTTTTCGGTTGATTTTTGTCCGTATCTATATCATACCAGACCAAAGCGAAAAATGGAAGATGCAAAGTTGCGCAGAAGAGGCCGCAAAATTGTGTGGACAAGCGCGCCTGTTCTGTGTAAAATGAAGTAGAACAATTTGCCTGTCTACACAAAAAAGCGAGGATAACAGCATGTATTATGTCATCTGCGCGGCGTTCATTGCCATGATCGGCTTCTACGGGGCGTTTCAGAGCCTCAAGCGTCAGCCCAAGCGGCGCAAGGCGCTGACCATTGCCTGCAAATGCGCCGCCACGGGCATGGCGGTGCTGGTGGGCGTGCTGGGCGCGGCGCGCAGCGGCCTGCCCTCCAACTGGGTGATGACCGCCGGGCTGATCGCCTGCATGCTGGCCGACGGCCTGCTGTGCGTGCGGTTCATGGTGGGCGGCGCGGTATTTGCGGTGGGGCACCTGCTGTATATCATTGCGTTTTGCATGATGAATCGCCCCGGCTGGGGCAGCCTGGCGCTGTTTATCGCGCTGATTCTGCTGGCCACCTGGCTGTTCAGCCGCTTCCGCACGCGGGTAAATCCCAAGCGCTTCTTCCCCGCCTATGCCTATGCCACGGTGCTGTGCGTAATGGTCGCGCTGGCCGCCGCGCAGCGCCCGATGTTCCTGGCGGGGGCGGCGCTGTTTGCCTTCTCGGACGCGACGCTGGCCTACCTGGGCATGATGGAGCATAGAAGCCGCCGGCTGGATAACATCAGCCTGGGCGCGTACTTTACGGGGCAGTTCCTGCTGGCGCTGGCGCTGATCATATAAAAACCGATAAAAATCAATGAAAGCCGCCTTGGGCGGCTTTTTCACCTTCCCGCGCCCCGCGTCATACCTAATGAACAAGAGGGGGTGCGCGCATGGCGTTATGGATTGCCGATGAGGGCGCGGGGCTGATTCGCAGCGGCGCGGATGGGGAGCGGCGGCTTTGCGCCCAGCCGTTATCCCTGTGCGCGTGCGGGAATACGCTGGTATGCGCGCAGGCGCAGCAGGCGGCGGTCTATGCCGCCGATACGGGCGCGGCGCTGGGGCGGTATCCGCTGCCGCCGGGGGCGCGGCGCATGTGCGCGCTGCCGGGCGCGCTGTATTGCCTGAGCAGCGATGCGGACAGCATCAGCCTGCTATGCCCGCGCACGGGACGGCTGCTGCTGTGCGCCCAGGCGGGATGCTACCCGCGCGATCTGGCGCTAAGCCCCTGCCGGCGCATGCTGGCCGTGGCGGGCGGCGCGGCGGGCGCGGTGCTGGTATATCGTGCGCGGGAGCTGACGCTGATACGCAGCCTGCCCCTGCCCGGCGTGGTCAGCGCGGCGGCCTTTGCCGGGGCCGAGCTGCTTGCCCTGTGCGCGGTGGACGAGGGGCGGCTGCAATCGCGGCTGTTTCGCATTTCCATCCACGGGGTGGTCAGCGCCCTGGGCTGCTGGGAAGGGCTGCCGGGCGCGCTGCTGATTCACCCCGACGGCATGATCGTGTGCGGCGTGCTGGGCAAGCTGCTGCTGCTGCGCCCCGACGGCCGCGTGGCGCGCTGCCTGCCCTGCGGACTGCCCGCGTGCCTGCGCCCCTGCCCCGGCGGACTGCTGTGCGCCGACGCGCTGGACGGCTGCGTCACCCGCGTGACCGCCGCGCTGACGGACGCGCAGTGCGTGTATCGCGGCGATTCGCCGCTGGACGCGATGGTGCTGTAAAAAGCAGTCAGGCATTGATTACATAAAGGCGGAGCCTCCATAGAAGCTCCGCCTCGTGATATTGAATATTCACCCTTTACTTGGACAGCGCCAGCTGCTTGGCCGGGTCGCTGCCCGTGGGACGGCTGGGATTGACCACCACGGCCTTTTCATAGTTTTCCCAAGCCTGCCAATAGACGCTGCCGTGCTTGCTTTTCGCATCGTCCCACTCGTCGCGCAGAGCCAGCAGGCGCTCGCGCAGGCGCGCGGTGATCTCCTCATAGCCTGCCAGGTCGAAGCAGTTGTTCTTCTCCCACGGGTCGTTTTGCAGGTCAAACAGCTGCGTCAGCTTCAGGTTTTCCGTACGGTATTCCAGCAGCTTAAAGCGCTCGTCCATCACGCCGCGGATGCGCGCCTGGAAGGCCAGGTACAGCTCCTCGCGCACGCGCGCATCGGCATTTTGCAGCACAGGCAGCAGGCTCTTGCCCTCAACGGAAGCGGGAATTTCCACCCCGCACAGCTCGCACAGCGTCGGGTATACATCCAGCAGATAGCACAGCTGCTCGCGGCGCTCGTTCTGGGGGATGCCGGGGCCGGCCATCACCAGCGGCACGCCCACGCTGTGCTCATAGATGTTCTGCTTGCCCATCAGGCCGTGCTGGCCGATGGCCAGGCCGTTATCGCCCATCAGCACCACGATGGTATCCTCCAGCAGGCCCTTCTCGCGCACCGCGTCCATCACCTCGCCGATGCGGTAATCGATGTGGCTGATCATGGCGTAATAATCGGCAATGTGCTGGCGCACCTTCATGGGATCGCGCGGATAGGCCTCGATGGTCTCGTCGCGGCCGCGCGCCGACCAGCCGCAATTGACCACGGGCATGGCGGCAAAGTTATCCGGCAGGGGAATATCCTCCGCCTTGTACATGTGCTTAAACTCCTCCGGCATGGTGCGGGGATCATGCGGGGCCAGGAAGGACAGGTACAGGAAGAAGGGCTTTTCCTCGTTATAGCTTTGGATGAAGCGCACCGCGTCGCCCGAGAATAGATCAGTGGAGTGCACGCCCGCGTTGATGCGGTCGGCGCGCACCAGCATGCTTGCGCCCGAGGCCGAGAAGTTGGGCGTAAAGTGAATGCGGTGCTCGTACTGGCCGTTGGGGTTATAATCGCACACCGGCACGTTCCAGTGATCCCACATGCCGCCAAAGAAGATATCCGCCCCGCTGGAGAAGGAGCGCGCATAGGAATCCGGGCCGTTATGCCACTTGCCCACGCCGTGGGTATGATAGCCCGCGCCGCGCAGGCACTCGCCCAGGGTGATGTGCTCGGCGGGGATATCCTGCCCCTCGCCCGACAGGTGGAACAGCGTGCGGCCAGAATTGAGCATGGCGCGGCTGGGCATGCACACCGCGCCCAGCGTGCCGCCGGGAATGTGCGCGCGGGTGAAGGAGGTGCCGCGGCGCACCAGCTCGTCCATATGGGGGGTTTGAATGACGTCGTTGCCCAGGGCGTGGATGGTGCCCGCGCGCTGGTCGTCCGTCAGAAGAATGATCACATTTGGCTGTTTTTTCATGATGACGTATTCCTCCAAAGTATGTTCCGTACAGCAATACATGTTCAGTATACGCCTTCCAGGCCCTGGCTGCAAGGCGCGCGCGGCGATTGCCCAGCATATTTCACAATGCGCGAAAAATACGCCAGAAGCGCGCAGAAGTGCGCAGCATATGACAGAATTTGCGCAAAGCATTGCCATACTGTCCGTTTTTTTATATAATTATTGCATAATAGGTATAAGGGAGGCAGCGCGCATGCTGGGCGTTGAACGGCTGGACGGTATCATGGAGATGCTCAAGGACGGGCAGGCGGTGTCCATTCACACCCTGTCCAAGGCCCTGTATATCAGCGAATCCACGCTGCGGCGCGATCTGGCCGCCCTGCAAAAGGAGGGGCTGATCCGCCGCATCCGCGGCGGCGCGATCCTGGCCACCAACAACCGCGACGTGCCGCGCCTGATCCGCGAAAACGAAGCCCCGGATATCAAAAACATCATCGGCGCGCGCGCGGCGGAGCTGGTGCATCCGGGCGATGTGATCCTGCTGGATCCCTCCACCACCTGCAGCTATATGGTGCCTTACCTGCCGCAGCACACCGACCTGCTGGCCATCACATCGGGCCTGAAAACCGCGCTGGCGCTGAGCGAGCGGCACATCCGCACCATGGTGACGGGCGGCGCGGTGATGGACAATTCCTACTCCATGGTGGGCAGCCACACCGAGCCGCTGCTGCGCAACGTGGTGGCGGACGCCATGTTTTTCTCCTGCCGGGGCGTCACCATGGACGGGCGCATCTGCGGCTCCTGCATTGAGGAAATCGAGGTGCGCCGCATGATGGCTCAGCACGCGCGCAGGATTGTGTTCATGGTGCCCTCGCACAAGATCGGGCGCGAGTATTTTTACACCTACGGCAGCCTGGCCGATGTGGACGAGGTGATCTGCGACGAGTCCCTGCCCGCCGCCTGGCGGGAAATGATCGGCAGGAACCGGAAATAAAACAAGCATAAAACAGCGGCGCTTCCTCGAAAACAGGAAGCGCCGCTGCTTAAATCAGGTTAAAACGGTAGGCTTCGTCGCCCAGAATGCGCAGCTGCGAAGCGTTCTCGCGCTGCTCATGCGGCGGGAAGCTATCGGCATACAACGCCATCGCCCGCTTGTAGAGCGGGTGCTGCGGGCTGGTCAATCGCTCAAAACGCATCAGACGCCTCCGTGTTTTATCAACCGATCAGGCCGCTGATGAAGATTTCCAGGCCGATGGCGATCAGGATCACGCCGCCCAGGATGGAGGCTTTGCCGCTCAGGCGCGTGCCGGCCTTCTTGCCCAGGATCAGCCCGCCCATGCAAATGCAGAACGTCACCACGGCGATGATCAGCGAGCTGACCAGCGCCATGCTCAGATCGTACTCTGCAATGGTGAAGCCCACGCTCAGCGCGTCGATGGAGGTGGCCACGCCCTGCATCAGCAGCCCGCCCAGGGACAGGCCCTGGGCGGCTTCCTCCTCCGCGTCTTCGCCAGCCCTGTTGCGGATGCCCTCTATCAGCATTTTGCCGCCGATGTAGCACAGCAGCACCAGCGCAATCCAGGGGATAAAGCGCTCAAACGCCGAAAAATACCCCACCACCGTGTGCACGCACACCCAGCCCAGCATGGGCATGAGGAACTGGAAGAAGGCGAACACCCCGGCGATGCCCGACATGCGGGCGCGGCGCATGCGCGGCTCGTTCAGGCCGTTGGCCAGGGATACGGAAAAGGCGTCCATCGCCAGGCCCACGCCCAGCAGCGCGCTGTTGGCAAAGAAGAGAAGGTTCCACTGCATGTTTTTCATCCTCCGGCTGCATAATGAACAAAAACCCAGGCATGGCTGGCCATACCTGAGCAATCCTTTGTAAAAAAAGACGCACGTATGCCCTGAGGCCATACATGAGTCTCGTAATTTAAAACAAGCCAGACCCTGCCGTGTCGGTATGTTGACTTGCTACGCGCCGGAGCGCGCTTACTACTCCCTCACGGGAAATTTACCAAGTTATCATAGCACAGCTTTTGCCCTGCGTCAAGCGGCGCAGGGCGCTTTCGCCCATTTTGGGGCGTTACTGCGCGTCGGGCTGGGACGCCTCCTGCTGGGGCGCATCCTGCGGCTTTTCGCCGGTGATATCCTCCGCCGTCAGGCACATAAGCATTTCGCGGGTGATTTCACCCGCGGTTTCGCCCAGGCGATCCGCCTGGCGGGCGATGGCGGTTTCAAACAGGTTGCGCACGCCGCGGCCATTGCCAAAGCCCTTTACATCCGCCGTGCTTTCGCGGTCGATCACCTGGCGCAGGGCGCAGCGGGCCTGGGGATCCAGCGTGTAGCCCTTGCTTTCGCAGCGCATATCGAACATGGCCATCAGCTCGTCCAGCGTGTAATCGGGAAAATCGATAAAGCGGTTGAAGCGGGATTCCAGGCCGGGGTTGCTGTGCAGGAAGCGCTTCATCGGCTCGATATACCCGGCCACGATCACCACCAGATCGTCGCGGTGATCCTCCATGGCCTTGAGCAGCGTATCCACGGCCTCGGTGCCATAGTCGTTCTCGCCGCGGTTGGTCAGGGCGTAAGCTTCATCGATAAACAGCACGCCGCCCATGGCTTTGTTGATGACCTCTTTGGTCTTGATGGCGGTTTGGCCGACATAACCGGCGACCAGATCGCCGCGATCCACCTCGACCAGCTGGCCCTTGCTGAGGATGCCCAGCGAGTGGAAAATGCGCGACATCAGCCGGGCGATCATGGTTTTGCCCGTGCCGGGGTTGCCGGAAAACACCATGTGCAGCGACAGGTCGCTCTGGGGCAGGCCATGCTCCTTGCGCAGCTTGGCAATTTCAATCCAGTGCACCAGCTGATCCACCTGCTCCTTCACGGTGGTCAGGCCGATATAGCCGTTGAGCTCCTTCATCAGGTCGTCCATGGATTCCTTGGGCGTTTCCTCGGCCTTGGCGGTGGTATTGGGCTTGCCGTCGCCCGTGGACGCCGCGGTGGCGGCGGGCTTGGCCGGCGCGTCCGGCTGCTTGGGCGCGGGCGCATCGGGCTGCGCGTCGGGATAAAAATCGTTATACACCGAGCGCAGGTTGCGCTTGGCCATGGACTGGATGATTTCGTTTTGCAAGCGGATGATTTCGTCCTTACGGCTGGTATCCATGCTGCACCTCTTTGGCAAGATTGGGGGACGGAGAGGGACGGGAAGAAACGAGGGAACGAGGGATACGGTACTTTCTTGAGTCAAGAAAGTACCAAAGAACCTGTTTGTGACGTAAAAGCTGCTGGAATTAAACTGGAAGGTGGCGCCGCTGCCCCGTGGCAGGTGGGCGGCAGTGCCGCCTGCCAGTTTTATCAGCTTGACTTTTTCGTCACAGCGCAGCCTTCTTTGATTCTTTCTTGGGCTCCAAGAAAGAATCGTACTCCTTACTCGAAGTACCGTCCTCCCCCTTACTCGTCGTCCAGGGGAACGGACGCATCCTGCACGTGCGTCTCGTTTTCCGCCACGCCCAGGAATTCCTCGTTCACGTCGGAATCATCCTCCGGCTCGGCAATCGTCTCCGACGGGGTGCGCTTGCCGCCCAGAATGCGGGTAATATCCGTCAGCGGGTAGTCCTTCAGCTCGCTGCTGTCGCCGTTGGTAATGCGCACGCGCACCGTCTCGCGCAGCACGTTGATCTCCTGCACCGTGCCTACGCCATCGGGCGTGCCCACCTCGCGGCCAGGGCGCGGCATGCGCTTGCGCGTGGCCTCGTAGTGATCCTGCTCGTACTTGAGGCAGCACATCAGGCGGCCGCATACGCCGGAAATCTTGGTGGGATTGAGCGATAGATTCTGCTCCTTGGCCATCTTGATGGACACGGGCTGGAAATCGCCCATGAACTGCGCGCAGCATACCGGGCGGCCGCACAGCCCCAGGCCGCCCATCATCTTGGCCTCGTCGCGCACGCCGATTTGCTTTAGTTCAATGCGCGTCTTGAACACCGAAGCCAGATCCTTCACCAGCGCGCGGAAATCCACGCGGCCGTTGGCCGTAAAGTAAAACAGGATTTTGCTGTTGTCAAAGGTGTATTCCACGCTGACCAGCTTCATTTCCAGCTTGTGATCGGCGATCTTGCGCAGGCAGATATCATACGCCTCGCGCTCGCGGCGCTGGTTGTCGCGCTGATGGCGCTCATCCTCCACCGTGGCGATGCGGATAATGGGCTTGAGCGGCTGCACCACCTCGGCGTCGGCTACCTCGCGCACGCCGGTGACGACCTCGCCGTACTCCACGCCGCGCACGGTTTCAACAATGACCGCGTCGCCCGCCGTGGGCCACAGCTGGCCGGGGGAAAAATAATACAGTTTGCCTGCGTTGCGAAAACGCACGCCTACGATGGTTGCCATGGAACAATTTCCTCCGATATGATAAATAGTAGATTTTCAGCAATCGCGGGCCAGGATACGTTGGCGGCGCGCTGCTTGCGCGCCTCCAGCACGGCCGCAAGCACGCGCTCGATGCGCGCCGGGGCGGCATGCTCCCACCATTCCTGGCAGGCAGCCTCCCGCGCGCGCTGGGGCAATTCGCCCGCGCGCATGGCGTATAGCAGGTATTCCCGCGCCTTTTGGGATAATAGCGATAATAGCTCGTCCGCATCGTCCTTTTTGTCCTTCAGCAAAAACGACAGCACCGGCACATCCCGCGCCCCATGCACGGAAAAAAACGTGCGCTCACACAGCTCGTGCAGGGCAAAGAAGGCGGGATTTTGCAGCATATCCAGCGCCGCGCCCAGGCTGCCGCCGCACAGCGCGGCAATCTCGCGCGCCTTGTCCGCATCGGCCTGCCTGGCCAGCAGCTCAGCCTCCAGCCGCTCCCGCGGCCAGGGGGGCATGCGCACCACGCGGCAGCGCGAGCGCACGGTGGGCAGGATGCCCGTTTCGCCCGAAGCTGTGAGGATAAAGTGCGTTTCGCCGTCCGGCTCCTCCAGGGATTTCAGCAGCGCGTTTTGCGCCTGCACGGTCATGCGCTGGGCATTTTCCAGCAGAATCACGCGCCGGCCCTCCAGCGCGTGGAAGGACAGCGCGCACAGCACCTCGCGCAGATGATCCACCTTGATGGTGCGGTCCTTATCCGTGCAGGAGGGCGTCAGAAGGTCCGGATGCGTGCCCGCCAGCACGCGGCGGCAGCCCTTGCACTGCATGCAGGGGCGCTGCCCCTCGCCCACGCACAAAAGGGCGCAGGCAAGCAGCCGGGCAAGCGTGCGCTTTCCGGTACCGGCAATGCCGGTGATCAGCACGGCGTGCGGCGCGCGGCCGCCCAGCACATCCTGAACCAGGGCGCGTGGCGCTTCGCCCAGCGAAGAAAAGCTGTCAAGGGTGATCAAGCGCAGCGGTTCCTTTCGGGCTTAGAATTTGGCAAACTGCTCCACATTGAGCACAAACACCGTGGCCCCGCCGACAGTGACCTCAATGGGCATATGGGTGTACATGCCGACCGCGCCGCCCGCGGTGATGGGCGAGGTGGCCATCTGGCGGCGGCTCTTGCACAGCTTTTCGATGATGTGCAGGCAGCCCTCAAAGCGGTTGTCGTCCACGCCAACCAGCAGCGTGGTGTTGCCCGCCCGCAGGAAGCCGCCGGTGGTGGCCAGCTTGGTCACGCCGTAGCCGTCGTTCATCAATGCCGAAACCAGGCGAGAGGCATCCTCATCCTGCACGATAGCGATGATCAATTTCATAGTATAGTGCCTCCTCTGAATAGAAATTTGCATAGAAAACGCGCAATCGCGATTCTTTACCGCTTCCTATTATAACATCTTGCGCGCCGGATGGCAAGCGGCGGCTTTTAGCGAATGCAAATGAAAAGCGCGCCGGTTTCCCGGCGCGCCCCGCAAACGCGTAAATCAGCCTTTAGCCCAGCGGACGAACGCTGGTCACCTCGCACATGATCGAGGAGCCGCCCGCTTCCACGCCCAGCGCGGTCAGCAGCTCGGCGTCCGTTACCACGGTAAACTCCATGCGCGCGCCGGCGGTGGCGTAGGGCTTATCGCCGGGCACGGCGGCGTACACGGCCAGGCCCTTGCCGTTGGTTTCCAGGTTCAGCTTGGACTGGTTGGCGGCCAGGCCCATCTTCAGGTAGTACTTATCCTCGTGCTTCACGCAGCCATAGATGAAATAGCCCGCGTTGGCGCTGCCATCGGGATTGGTGGTGCACACCAGATAGAAGCCGGAGAAGGAATTGATAGCGTTCATCAGATCGTCGCCGGTCAGGGCAGCCGCGCCATAATAATCGGCCACGGAAGCGCTGGTATAGGTATCGGGCGCTTCGGCCAAGGCGGCGGAGACGGTGCACAGCATCGCGGCGCACAGCAGCAGGGCAATCAGCTTTTTCATGGTTTTGTCTTCCTTTTTATGTATTATCCCCTTCTCAGGGACAATATCATTATAGCACGGCTGTCAAGCAAGCGCCCGTTCGATGGCCGTCCAGGTCATCCTGCCCGCGATGCCGTCCACGGTCAGGCTGTGGTCGCGCTGGAAATTGCGCACGGCGGCCTCGGTCTTTGCGCCGAAGATGCCGTCTGCTTCGCCGCAGTCATAGCCCAGGGCGTTGAGCGCCGCTTGCAGGCGCGTGACCTCCGTGCCCTTGGAGCCGCGGCGCAGGTTAAAGTATACGGTTTCCTCCGGCTGCTTTGCCGGGGTGTGGTCGCCCAGCGGCTTCGCCGCCGCGATTTCCTCCGCCGTGTACAAGCCAGCGGGGATAGCATAGTGCGTCCACGCCTTATCACTGGTATCGCCCCACTGTACGCCGTTGGAGCAATGAATCACCTTGCCGCCGCCGATGTGCAGCCCGGTGTGCTGCATCCTGCCGTTGCGGCGCTGGAACACACAGCAGACCACATCGGGCATGTCGCCGATCTCGCCGCGCTGTACCCAGTTGGCCGCCGTGTTGTACTGCGATGTTGCGCCGCCGCCCTTAATCGTGATACCCACCTGCGACAGGCACCAGTAGGTAAAGCCCCGGCAGTCAAAGGCTAACTTCCCCTGCCATTTACAGCCGTCGCACGAGGGCTTCTTGCCGCTCAGCACGGGGCATGCCTTAAAGATGGCGCCCTTGTGGCTGGGGTTGTAGCCCGCGTACCGGCGGCGCACGGAGGGCGTGCATTCGCGCCCCCACATGCCGAATACATAGGGGGTGCCGAGCTGCGATTTCGCGGCCTCGATGACTTTCAGCGCCTTTTCGTTCATATTTCCTCTCCTTACGCCTGATAGGTAAACGTTACGGCATTGCTGGGTTCGCTCAGGCCCGCATAGCTGTTGTAAGCGCGGACGGTATACGTGCCGCTATCGGCTTCGGTGCTGCTTGACCACGTGATATTGGCCTGATTGCCCGTGAAGCCAGCGTCCTTCACGCGGGTCGATATCAGCGCGCCGTCGCGGTAAATCAGATATACGCAGTCGTCGCTGCCGGTGATGGTTGAGCGATTCCAGGCCAGGGTGAAGCCGGAACCGGTAAGGCTGTCGCCACTATTTGTACCGTTGCTGATGGTCAGCCCCGTGGGCGCGGTCAGCGTGACGGTGGGCTCGTTAAAGCGCAGCAGGATGCGCAGCCAGCGCGTGCCGCTAATCAAGTGATAGCGCTCTGGTTGGAATCGCGCCATGCAGCAGTTGTTTTCCGTCCATCTATCCGTATAGAAGGAATTGGCTGGATTGAGCATATCAACAGACGGCAGCCACCAGGCGTGATCGGAGCCATTGTTATACAGGCTGAAATTATAAAACAGCACTTTTGTATATGTGGGACACCAATGGCGCAAATCCACAAAGCCCGCGAATACAGCATGGTTATTGGGTGCGATGGGGCTTCCCGTTTCTGAATCTCCTACAAGCACATGAATGGCCGCGTGCGGAATCCAGCCAAGGCCCTCGCGCCGGATTACGATAGCGTTTCCGCCAGAAGTGCCAACGTCTGTAAAGTCAAACGTTTCAATCAGATAGTTGGAAATGCCTGCATTCGCGCCAAAGGGCGAAAACGTGCCGGGAAGCCCCAGGATGCTTGCGCCATTTTTGATGTTCTCGGCCTTGAAGCTTTCATCCAGCGCGGCAAGCAGCTCCTTGGTGACCGCCTCCACGGTTACACTGGACAGCGCCTTGCCATCGTCCGGGGTAATGACCTGCTGCGTCAGCGCGGGGGATACCGTCTTGCTCTGCTCGGGCTTCTGCCCAGCGATGGCGGAAATCAGCGCGGGCAGATCGCCCAGCCGCGCGCTGCCCGGCACCTGCACGCCCTTGGCCGCAATGGCCGCGTCCAGCGCCGCGCGCGCATCGCTCAGGCGGGTAATTTCGCTTTGAATGCTCATGGTTTCCTCCTTAAATCAGGGCCAGCGCGGCCTCGATATCGTCCGTCAGCGTCACCGTGCCCGCGCCGCTGTGATAGCCCGCGGGGATCACATAGCGCGCGGCGGTCAGGCCGTCCAGCTGCGCGCTGACAGCCCCGCGATCGGGCATCGTGCCCACGGTTTGCTGCCCCGCGGCGCTGACAATCACCTTACCCGCGCGCACATCATCCGCCCCGGCGGTTACGCCGGATACGTCGCCATAGCTTGCCGGGATGGCCGCCACCGTCACGGCGGACAGGCCGTAATAGCCCGCGTCGGGGGTAACGCGCTGCGCCTGCAGATCAGGCGTTACCTGCTTTTGCTGCAAATCGTAGCTGCCGCCGCCCGACACGCCCACCACGCGCCCTGCACCATTGTGGTATCCGGCGGGAATCTGATAGGTTTCGCCCTCGCGCAGGTTTTTTTCCACCGCGCCGCAATCGGCCACGCCGTCCAGCGCGCCGGCCAGGATATCCAGCTTATCCTGCGCCGTGGCCAGGCCCAGCGCCGTCAGCTTATCGCGGATCTTGCCGCGCGCGGCGATCAGGCGCGAAATTTCGGTATAGGTGCTCATGCTTCGCCCCCCCTTAAATGCTGGCCAGCAGGGCGTTCACCTGCCCCAGCTGCGCATGCACCGCCGCCGATGTGATGGGCAGCGGGTTATCCTGCTCCGCCGCCGCGGCCGTATCCACGGCGAGCTGGCCGTCCTTGAGCGCCAGCGAGGGCGCAAGGCCGGGCTTATCGGCGATGCTCTCCCACTTGACGCTCTGCCCGGTCAGCCCCGCCAGCTCATCCAGCCTTTGCTGCGCCTGGGCAAGCAGGGCGGCGATGCGATCCATCGTATCGGCCGCGGCCGCGTCCGGGCGTTCGCCGGGCGCACGCAGCGCCGGGGCAATTTCGCCGGTAAAGTAGGCGGATTTAACGATCTTGCCGCCCTTTTCGGCGCGCAGCTCCATGCGGGCAAAGCCCGGCAGCGCCACATCGGTATCGGCCAGCACCAGGGTGTACACGCCCTTTTCGCCGCTCAGCGGCGCAAGATAGGGTGCGCCCTCGCCGGGGCGCTGATAAATGCACAGGATATCCGCGCCGGGAAAGGCGCGCAGCGCCTCGGCGCAGTCAAACACAATCTGGCGGCTGGCGTTTTCGCCCACGCGGCCAATCAGCCCCAGATCGCACTGCTTTTGCGTAAACTCCGCTTGAATGGTAATCATGCCTTGCCTCCTTTTTTGATATGCGGCGATCCCCGGCAGGGCGAACAGGCAGGCTGTCGCGCTTCGGATTCGTGATCTTTAGTAACCCTCAATGGCAGAAAAAACGGCGCGCGTTCGCCCGGACGCTCGCCGCCCGTTTTGATGAAGGTACGATCCTCTGCCGAAAGCCCGCTATTCGCCCGGCGCGGCCGGGGGTTTTCCCCTTTTCAGGCAGGCTGCCGCCCCAGTCCGCCGCCGCGCATGGCCGGTTCTCGTGTTTATTATAAATCACTCGCGCAGGATTGTCAACCACCCTGGGAAAAATGTTGTTTTTTCCTCACCCTTGCGTTATAATCACCCTGAGGTGTTTTGTATGGATGATTTTGGCGTGCGCGTGCGCGCTGCCCGCGTGGCGGCGGGGCTGACGCAATTGGAGCTGGCCCGCGCGATGGGCTACTCCACGCGCTCCACCATATCGCGTATTGAATCGGGGGACAACCAGGTTCCCATGGACAGGCTGGACGCGCTGGCCGCCGCCCTGCGCACCACGCCCGCCTATCTGTTGGGGCAGGATGGCGCGGCCGCCGAGCCTGCCGCCCCGCAGGCCGCCGCCCAGGAGGACGATCCCTTTTTGCAGGAGTTCTGGCGCTGTGCCATGCGCCTGCGCCGCGACCAGCAGGAAATGCTGCTGCGCCTGATGCGCGAGATGGGCGGGCAGCGGTAAGAAGCCTTTTTCAGCGCACAAAAAAGCGACCATCCCAGGATGGCCGCTTTTATCAATCTGCAATGAATCACTCCGCGGTCAGCACCACGCGGTATTCGCAGTTGACGCTTTCGGGCGTGGCGGTGAACACATAGTATTCGTCATGCTGGCCGGAGATATCCTCCCAGCCCGTGCCGGTGCTGCGCTGCCAGGTGATGGTGTAGGGCATGTTGGCAGACTTGACAGAGGCGTACAGATAGATATCGTCGCCGTAATACAGCTCGCCCTCGTTGCACAGGCGAACGATCACATAGCCGTCAAACACTTCTTCTTCGGCGGTAGAGGCAGTCAGGGTCAGGCTGGCAAGCAGGATCACGGCCAGCAGCAGGGACAGCACTTTCTTCATCATCAGAGGGTTCCTCCTCGTTAAAACTCAGATTACACCCTCATTATAGAGATCGACGGTTACATGAACGGTTATTTTTAACGAAAGTGTGCCGTTATTTTAAAAAAAAGATGAAAAAATCGGGCCGCCAAAGCAATTTTGGCAGCCCAATGCTTTTTCCATTATATTTTTTCCGATAGAATCGCACGCCCTCCAGCACGAAGCCGTTCTTCTCATGGAAGGCGCAGGAGCGCTCGCTGCTGCCGGTGATGATGGAGATGATATTGGCAATGCCTCCCGCAGGGCTCCACGCGCACAGCCATGGCTTATTCCCCCGCAATCTGCCGCGCCACGTGCACACCGCTGGCCGAGGCATGGGAAAGCGAGTGGGTGATGCCGCTGCCATCGCCGATGATATACAGGCCGGGGTGCTTGGTTTCCAGGTGCTCGTTGACCGCAACCTCCATGTTATAGAACTTGACCTCCACGCCGTACAGCAGCGTATCGTCGTTGGCCGTGCCGGGGGCGATACGATCCAGGGCGTAGATCATTTCCATAATGCCATCCAGGATGCGTTTGGGCAGCACCAGGCTCAGATCGCCCGGCGTGGCGGCCAGGGTGGGGCGCACCAGGCCCTCCTCCAGGCGCTTGTCGTTGCTGCGGCGGCCGCGCACCAGATCGCCGAAGCGCTGCACGATGACCCCGCCGCCCAGCATATTGCTGAGCCGCGCGATGCTTTCGCCATAGCCGTTGCTATCCTTGAAGGGCTCGGAAAAATGCTTGCTGACCAGCAGGGCAAAGTTGGTATTCTCCGTGCGCTTGGCCGGATCCTCATAGCTGTGGCCGTTGACGGTGACGATGCCGTTGGTATTCTCGTTTACCACGATGCCATAGGGATTCATGCAGAAGGTGCGCACGTTATCCTCAAACTTTTCGGTGCGGTACACGATCTTGCTTTCATACAGCTCGTCCGTCAGGTGGCTGAACACCACGGCGGGCAGCTCCACGCGCACGCCGATATCCACGCGGTTGGACAGCGTGCCGATATCCAGCTCGCGGCACACGGTTTCCATCCACTTGCTGCCGCTGCGGCCCACGGACACCACGCACTGGCGGCACTCCCAGCTTTCGCGGTCGCTGCTGACGCGGTAGCCGCCGTCAATCCGCTCGATGCTGCGCACGGGGGTTTCAAAGTAGAAATCCACGCGATGGCGCAGCTCCTCATACAGGTTTTGCAGCACCACATAGTTGATATCCGTGCCCAGGTGGCGCACGGAGGCGTCCAGCAGGTTCAGCTTATTCTGGATGCACAGCTTTTTGAACCGTGTGCCGGCGGTGGAATAGAGCTTGGTGCCCTCGCCGCCATGCTGCATGTTGATTTCGTCCACGTAGCGCATCAGCTCCAGCGCGCGCTGGCGGCCGATATGCTCATAGAGCGTGCCGCCGAAATCGTTGGTGATGTTATATTTGCCATCCGAAAACGCGCCCGCGCCGCCAAAGCCGCTCATGATGGAGCAGCTTTTGCAGCCAATGCAGGTTTTCACCTTATCGCCGTCGATGGGGCAGCGGCGCTTTTCCAGCGGGTGCCCGGCCTCCATCACCGCGATCTTCATTTCACTGTTCAGCCTGCTCAGTTCATAGGCGGTAAAGATACCGCCCGGGCCCGCGCCCACGATGATTACGTCATACTGCATACCTGTTTTCTCCAATCGAGATCATACCCAAAGTAATAGCCGCCGCGCGCGCCCGCACCAGGCAGACCAGCTTATAGTATACCACAAAATCCGCCGCCGCGCAATCGCGGAAGAAGAGGACGAGGGGAACGAGGAGGGACGGTACTTTCTTGGAGTCCAAGAAAGTACCAAAGAAGGCTGTCTGTGACGTGAAAGTCAGTTGAATTAAAATGGGA
>ENA-UOIY01000783-UOIY01000783.1-human-gut-metagenome-genome-assembly--contig:-P114-NODE-783-length-45328-cov-11.630155_pt1 | contig 45328 bp, 40 predicted proteins | sample MGYA00242335_ERZ723882 | MGnify/ENA metagenome assembly ERZ723882
CTTAGTACAAGTATTTTATCATACTTGTCTAATAAATGGGGTGCAATTCAAAAAAAACACGGCGGTTTTCTTTTTAATATTTCGCAAACACAAGACGAGCAATTTACAAACAATCGCGGTGTATGCTTACGCCAGAAATCCAAAAGAAAGCGAGGCAAAAACGCAGTGGCAAAATCAAAGCTCATACAGGCAAACACAAAGATCGCCGGCGGGTACAGAAAGATCGAGGACGGCTTCGTTGACCAGTATCTGACACACGGCGGCGAGTCCGTGGAAGACGCAAAGGCCCGGCTGAAAGGCGCAAAGTAAAGGCGCAAAGTAAAAATTAAAAACAATTATAAAAGGAGAAACATCACAATGAAAAAGAGCAATTTTGCAGCAATGATCCTGGGTACGGTAAACGGCGTATTCTTCGCGCTGGGCATGTGCATGACGCTCCTGCCCGAATGGAACATGCGCACGCAGGGCATCGTCTGCGGCGTCATCGGTCTGGCGCTTGGTCTCGTCACGCTGCTCATCTGGCGCAAGATGGAGGGCAAGACTCCCATCACGGTCAGCGGAAAAACGGCGGGAACGGTTCTTCTCGGCATTGTCGGCGCGCTGCTGCTCGACGTCGGTATGTGTCTGAGTATGGTGTTCGGCAAGATGATCCTCGGCATCGTGGTTGGTATCATCGGCATCGTTGTGCTGCTGATGCTCATCCCGCTCACGAAAGGGCTGAAATAAGCGCAGTGCGAAAACGACGCGTCGGCCGCAGGCAGTTTGCCTGCGGCCGACGGTTCATATCAAAGTTATCGGAGCAGCTTCCGGAGCTGTTCTTCCCTCGCCTCCGGCAGGATAACGCGCAGATGCTCGAAAATGCGTTCCTTCGATTCTTCCGGCTTTCTGCGGTAGGCCGAGGCAACGTAGTCATAGCCGAACTGTGCCTCCGGCGTCGTGTATTCCGCCACGCCCCAGCCGTAGGGGCGGCCAAATTTGTCCTGCAAATAGACGAAATCGCCGATAACAACATAGCTCTGCATCTGGAGGCGCGTGATCACCGTATCGAAGCCCGTGTTGCCGCCCTTACGGTAATTGCGGAGGCGTTTGAGTTCCCGGGAGAGGATCGCGCCGTGCGTTGCGATCGTATCGTAGACGTCCTTATCCTTGCGGGACGCGAGGCCGTCATCATAACGGGCGTCAAAGTCGTATCCGTCCCGGCGAAGGTTGGCAAAATCCGGGAACCACTCCCGGCTGACGAACCCGGCTCTGCCGCCAAAAAACTTCCCGTAAACGCACGTCCCGCTCCGGGCAATGGGGCCTTTCCACTCCCACGGGCCGTCCGCCTCATCGGAAAACCACAGTTCCGGCGGGCAGACGTCCTCCACAGAAAAGCCGGGAATGTCTCCGGCAAACAGCGGCAGGAAACCTGTCTCCGTCGTGAGCGCCATAATATCCTCCGCTCTTCGAAGTTCATGAAATTTCATCGGTTCTACCTTCTTTTTGTTTACGGTCATCTCATTCTGGGAGAAGAATAACACGCAAACGGTTAAAGGGCAAGGAAGATATCGTAATAAGCAAGGCAAGTTTTCCCTTTCTGCCCTTTCTCCTTGTCATTTTTTTCGGCAGATGCTATACTTGATGCAGAACTTTTTCGTAATTTTACGCATCTATATAATAAAAGTTTTAGCATACATTGAGAGGAACAGAGAGAAATGCCAAACCAGCCGAAAGTATCCATTGTAGTGCCGATCTATAATGCAGAAAAGTATCTGCATCAGACGTTGGACTCTCTTGCGGAGCAGACGCTGAAAGATATTGAAATCCTCTGCGTAAACGACTGCTCCACCGATTCATCCGGGCAGATCATCGCGAAATTTGCTGCGGATGATCCCCGCTTCCGGCAAATCGATCTTCCGGAGAACTGCGGAGCCGGATTGGCTCGCAAAGCCGGCATTCTCGCCTCTGCCGGCAAATACATTATGTTTCTCGATGGCGACGACTATCTCCAGCACAACGCCTGCCGAGCCGCTTATCGCAAGATCACCGAAGAAGATGCCGATATGGTGCAGTTTGGAACAGAGATCCTTGCAGCTTCCGCTTCTGTCACCACGGAGAAAATCAACGACTTGCATCAATTTCTCAAGCCGCATAACAACACACTGCGATATTCACGAGCTGGCGAACTGATCCGTGCCGCCCTGGAAGAACACTGCTTCAGCTATACACTTTGGAACAAAATATACAATGGCGATATTGTCCGGAAAGCCGTCAGCTTCTTTGCGGACGAACGGTTTGACATTGCAGAGGATCTTTATCTCTTTTATTTGATTGCCATGTTTTCCTGTAGCTACAGTTTCATCAACGATACACTCTACAATTACCGATTTGGCGCAGGAGCCACCGGCGGAAAGGATATCGATGATCGGATTATTGAGAACCGTATCCGTCAAGGAAGAGTCCATCAACTTCTGACAGAGTTCTCTGAAGCATATGACCCGAACGAAATTACGAATCGCTCTCTGGCCGAACTGGAACGACGTTTCATTACCGATGTTTTCCACGGCTGGGAAAACATGAACGGCCGCCCGGACATAAAAAGGCAATTCCCTCTGGCTCTGGAGTATTTTGATGAAAAACAATTTCTCGGTTATATGATGCATTTCTATAATTCCAGCAATTATCTCCGGAAAGTCTCGATGATACAAAGTTGGAAAGAATCGGGCGTGCTGGAAGCGGAGCCTCGCCCCATCCGAACGATTGCAACATTTTATCACCGGATGAACAATGGCGGAGTGGAGCGGGTCATTTCCAAGCTGATTCCCATTTGGCTTGAGCTTGGAATGCAGGTCATTTTATTCACGGATGAGATAGAACGGCCAACCGACTATGAATACCCGAATGAAGTCATTCGCATCGTTCTCCCAACGCTCTCCGACTGCACACCAGCAGATTATACTCGTCGGATTGGTTTCCTTCAGAATATGCTCAAACGGTACAATGTTGATGCCGTTGTATATCACGCATGGGTGGCTCCAAGCCTGGAAGCGGACATTCTGGCGGTAAAAAGTATACACATTCCGTTTATCGTCCATACGCATGGATTCTTTGCTTACGGATTGAAAGTGGATTATGCGCCTGCCGCTATTCGAAGCTTACTCATCCAAAAACTGTACTGTCACGCTGATGCCGTCGTAACCCTAACCGAAACAGACTATAGCTGGTGGTCTATGGTGCATCCGCGTGTTTATAAGACCCTAAACCCTCTTACGTTTGATTTTCCCGTGTGTACAGAACCAGCCGACAAAACTCGTCCTCTGGATATTCTTTGGCTTGGCCGCATATCTCCGGAGAAGCGGCCACTGGATGCGATCCGAATTTTGGATAAGCTGATTCAGTCCGGCGTACCGGCTAAACTGCACATCGTCGGGAGAGCCGATTTGAAGCTCTACGAGGATCAATTGAAAAAGGAAATCGAAAAGCGCGAACTTACGGACTGCGTTGAACTGCACGGATACCGGCAGGATGTTCTTTCTTTTTATCAAAACTGTGCCGCATTTCTACTTACGTCCGAATTCGAAGGATTCACAATGACGCTGGCGGAAAGCCTCGCCTGCGGCACGCCCGCCGTCGTATATGATCTCCCGAACATCGACCTTATCCGCAACAATGCCGGCGTAAAAATTGTGGCACAGAACGACATTTCCGCCGCTGCAAAGGCCATCGCGGAAATACTTGCCGATCCGGCGGAATGGAAAAAAATGAGCCGCGCCGCCCGGAGCAGTATAGAGCAGATGTATTCCTTCGATATACCGAAGCTGTGGAGCACCGTTTTTGAAGACGTTGGCGCGCTGCGCGAAAAACCGGCCGATATTCGTCCGGAAGCGCTGCGCAATGCCATTTTCATGATGGATGATTTCGCGGCGGAGGGGATCGAGACCCGCGAGCAGAAAGTGCAGTACACCGCTTCCGGGATCCCCCGATGGGAGTATAAGGACGAACTGCTGAAAATGTACCGCAACGGCGAAGTCGGCTTCCGGTATATCATCCAGTACGCTATTGCCTGGCTGAAATTCAAGCTCACCGGCCGGGGACATAAAAAGTCGAACAAGTCATAAAACATCGCAAAAGGAGATCGGATATGGAGAAGATCAAAAAGATCTTTGGCTTCGGCTTTATGCGTCTGCCGATGAAGGACGGCGAGATCGACACCGAGGAGACCAAGCGCATGGTGGATGCGTTTCTGGACGCCGGATTCAATTATTTTGACACCGCCCACGGCTATCTCAAGGAGAAGAGCGAAATCGCGCTGCGCGAGTGTCTCACGAGCCGCTATCCGCGCGAGAGCTACGTTCTTGCAGACAAGCTGACCGAAAATTATTTTAAGACAGAGGCGGACATTCGTCCCGTATTGGAAGAGCAGCTCGCCGCCTGCGGCGTGGAGTATTTCGATTTCTATCTGATGCACTCGCAGTGCGCGCTCAACTACCCGCACTTCAAGGCGTGCCGCGCGTATGAGACCGCATTCGCGCTCAAGGCCGAGGGTAAGGTGCGTCACGTCGGCATTTCGTTCCACGACCGCGCCGAGGTGCTCGAGCAGATCCTGACTGAGTATCCGGAGATCGAGGTCGTGCAGATCCAGTTCAACTACTTGGACTACGATGACCCCGCGGTGCAGAGCCGCAAGTGCTATGAGGTCTGTGTGAAGCACGGAAAACCCGTCATCGTCATGGAGCCGGTCAAGGGCGGCAATCTCGTCAATCTCCCGGAAGAAGCAAAGGCCGTTCTCGATGAACTGCACGGCGGCAGCCCGGCCAGCTACGCGCTCCGGTTTGCCGCAGGGTTTCCCGGCATGATGATGGTGCTCTCCGGCATGAGCAGCATGGAGCAGATGCGCGACAATCTCTCGTTCATGGCGGACTTCCGGCCGCTCAACGATACCGAGCTCGCCGCGATCGGACGCGTGCAGGACATTTTCCGCAGCAAGCACCTCATCCCCTGCACCTCCTGCCGCTACTGCACAGACGGCTGCCCGAAGCACATTGCCATTCCCGACCTGTTCGCCACGATGAACACCCGGCAGCTCTACCATGACTGGAACGCCGGTTACTACTATGATATCCACACCATGGACGGGCGCAAGGCGTCCGACTGCGTCAAGTGCGGCAAATGCGAGCACGTCTGCCCGCAGCATCTGCCCATCCGCAAGCTGCTGGAGGATGTAGCGAAGGAGTTTGAAACGAAAGAATGATCGAAGCATATCTCCCCCGTCCCGATGAGCTGTGGTTCCGGCGGAAAATGCTTGCCGACGAAGCGACGATGGCCTATAACGGCGCTTACGGCGGCACGGTGGATTTTCCGGAGGAACGCTGGCCGGACTGGTACGGCCGCTGGGTCGCGCACCCGGAGGGACGGTATTACCGCTATCTCCGCGAGAGCGCTTCCGGCGAGTTCGTCGGGGAGATCGCCTATCACTTTGACGGGGAAAAATATCTCGCCGACGTGATCGTGTACGCCCCTTACCGCCGCCGGGGCTATGGCGCGGCAGGGCTCGCGCTGTTGTGCGCGGCGGCAAAGGAAAACGGCGTCGATACACTCTATGACGATATTTCCGCAGACAACCCCTCCGTGGCGCTCTTCCTCCGCGGCGGCTTTACGGTTGAGTGCCGGACGAACGAGATCATCATGGTGAAAAAGATCCTCACGGATTGACATGCAAAATATGCTCCCGCGGAGAAATCTCCGCGGGAGCATATTTTATGTTCTGTATCAGCCGCCGCGCGAGCACTTTTCCGCGTCGATGGCGAGCACCACCATGAGCGCGCACAGCGCATCTCTCGCATCCGGCACATCGATGGTATAGGTGTCCGTCCAATGAAGGACTTCTTTGGATATGCTTGCGACGATGTGCCCCGCCGCATCCTCGATCGTGTAGTCCCACTCCAGGAAGCTGCCCTGCACGCGCCAACCGTTGAAGTTCAGCGCAAACGCGGGACGGAAAAGCGTGAACTCTTTGCGAATTTCCCCGATATACCGCTCGCCGATATACAGCTCAAACTTCGGCAGAAGCGTCAGCACGCGCTCCTCCACGGTGGCGATATGCCGCCCCTGTGGATCGAGAATGTGCAGGCAATGCCCCCACGCGAGCTTGCCCTCGACGGTGAAGGCTGTCGCGCCGGTGGCGGTGTCGTAGATATCGTAGCTATCGAACCACGAGAAAAACCGCTGCTTGAAATAAAGCTTCAACCCGTTTCTCCCCTTACGCATCAGCGTTTCATTTCCGCGCACACGAGAGCGCACGCACAGAGCGCCAGACAAAGGTATTTGAATTCATGCCCCGCGGCAAGGCGCATGGCGCTGTTGAAGAAAAGATCGATCACCAATATCACAGCCACGGCAAGCGCGAGCGCCGCCGTCAGATGCGAGACGATATTTTTCCCTTTCACCGGCGGTCACTCCTTTGCAATGTAGATAATGTCAGTCACGTTCCGCCCGCCGCCGGAGGGCTGATTCACGGTCGTGTTCCCGTCCCAGACCATGGCGGCGGATTTCCCGCCGTCAAAGTTGTAGGCAAGCGTGCAGCCGAGACTTTCAAAAAGCCGCGAAAGCTCCGAGAGCTTGAAGCCGCGCGAGCCGCCCTCTCCGCGCCCGTCCACGGCGACGAAGCAGTAATGCCCCGGCTCATAGTATCCGAGCGCCGCGCGCGGGTTCAGTCCGGCGATGTTCGTGTTGAACCGGTCAAGGCTCTTCCCCTCGGCATCCAGCAGCGACGGGCCGAACGACCACACCTGCATGGCGCCCTTTTCAAGCTCCGCGTCCATGTCGAGTCTCCCGGAGGAGAAGATCTTCATCGAGCCATCCGCATAGTAGACAAGCGCGTCCTCAAAATCCCGGTCGCGGAAGAGCACGCCGTTCCGCACAATGGGGCCATAGTCCCGCGAGAAGCCATAATCCCCGTCGATGGCAAGAATGGCGTTGGATTCTGCCGCCATATCCTGCACGCTCCGGTAGCCGTCCGTCACATACGCCGTGCGCAGATATTCCGGGGAGCGGAGATAGATATCCGCAATATAGTAAACGACGAGTCCCTTCTCCCCGTTATACTCGTGCCGCGTCCAGCTCACGCTGACGTTGGCGCTGCGGTAGGAGTTCTCCGTCTGCTCCACCGTTCCGTCGGTGAAGGGGCCGTTGGCGACCAGCGTTTCGTCCGGCGCTTCCGTTTCGGGCGTCGGCTGCGCCGCTGCGGCGGCCGTGGGCTGCGCTGTCGCGGCGGGCGCTTCCACGAAGCCCCGTCCCAGAAGATACATTCTCCCGTGGTGGAAATAAGCAAATACAAGCAGAATCACCGCGGCCAGGACGATATCCGTTATGGCTCCCGTCAGAGCGCGGAGCCTTTTTTTCGTTTTCATAGTTCATCCTCCTGCGGAGCGTATTTTAGCGCAAAAGCTCTTTTTTGTCCACACCGCCGGAAAATAATTCGCGCTTTTTTTGCGTCCCGCGCGCCGTGGACGAGCGCGTCAAACGAGGCGGCGAACCGGTCACGGAAGCCGAGCAGAACGCGGCCGTTCCGCCGGGCAAACCGGGGGGACGCTGTCCGTGCGAGTCATGGTAAAGCCGCCGAAGAGCGTATAAGCAAGAGGATTCCTGCTTTCATCTCCTGATAGAAAACAGCATCGTCCGATATTCTTTCGGACGATGCCATTTTCGTATATCGGATAAAAAGCGTTAAAGCGATTTTACACGGCGTCGCGGTAGTCCGGCGCGCAGATCTGCTGCACGGTGACGGCGCGGGTGTGGTCGATGTGCGTCCACTCCGGTGTTACGAAGAGCGACTGCACCACGATCGGCACATACGTGAGCATAAACACCGGGAACGTGAACACATAGGCGATTTTCTTCCACGCGGCACAATGGATGCTGCGCCACTCCGTCGCGGTCGTGATCGCGCCGAGGACGAAGAGCGTGAGATAAAGATTCATCACCGTTTGCAGCGCCGATATGGCAAGCACGTCCCATTCATGGTAATGGAACACGTTGATCGCCGCCGCGCCGAGGTTTACCACGATGCTCAGCCCCGTCAAGACTGCTGCGGGCATGATGCTCATTGCCATATCGTAGCAGGAGAAGCTGCCGCGGAACATGCCGGAGAGGAGCTTTCCGCCGTATTTGCGGAACACCTGCAGATACCCGCGCGACCAGCGCAGGCGCTGCGCCCAAGACTGCTTGAAGCGGACGGGCTGCTCATCATAGAGCACGGCCTCCGGACAGTAGCCGACGCGGCGGCCAGCCGTCACGTTTTCGATGGTGAACTCGATATCCTCGGTCAGAAGGTGGAACGGCCAGCCGCCGCCCTGCTCCTCGAGCACGGCGCGCGAGAAGAGAAAGCCCGTGCCGGAAACGCCGCAGCTCGAGCCGATGCGCGATCTTGCGCCGTTCAGATAGCGCGATTCGCGGAGAAACCACAGGCCGTAGCCCGCCGATATCCAGTTGTCGCCGTAGTTTTTCGAATCGCGGTAGCAGGTGACGATGTCCTTGCCATCAGAGAACGTCTCATTCATGTGCGAAACAAAATCGCGGTCGAGCACGTTGTCCGCATCAAGGACGATGTAGCCGTCAAATTCGTTGTGCGCGCGGCGTTCCATCTCGCGCAGGAGGAAGTCCAGCGCGTAGCCCTTGCCGCGAAGCGAGGCGTTGTGCCGCTCATAGACCTCCGCGCCGTGGGCGCGCGCCGTTTCCGCCGTTTTATCGCGGCAGTTGTCGGCCACGACGAAAACCTTGAGAAAACGTTCGGGGTAGCTCTGCGCTTTGATGCTGTCCAGAAGATTTCCGATGACAGCCTCCTCGTTGCACGCGGCGATGAGGACCGCGAAGCGGTGCAGCGGCGCTTCCCGCGCCCGCCGCTTCCGCGGCAGCCACGAAACGGGTATGTACAGAAACTGATACATATAGCAGGCAAAAAACAGGCACATCAGGATATAATTTATCATTTTTACGGTTTGCATGGCGGTTTCTCCTTTCCCTGTGATGCCAAGGATATCACGCACCGCAGAGCAAAAGCCATTAAGGGGTCTTTAAGGTTTGTTTAAAACGGAAAGAGCGGAGTTTTCTCCGCCCTTCCAAAAGTTTTATGCGCTTACGATGTTGTAGTACGCCTTCGCCGTCAGGCGGTAGACGATCGTATAGAGCAGCGCGAACACGCCGAAGCTCACGAGCGTCGTGGTGACAAAGAGGCCGACGTTGTAAAGCGAGAACAGCTCGAGCAGCCGCCGGATCATCGGGAAGGCGAAGGCAAGATGCACGCCCGCCAAAAGGAGCGGCAGGAAGAACACGGTCAGAAGCTGAGAGTTGATGCTGCGGCGGATCTCCTTTTTCGTCATGCCGACCTTCTGCATGATCTCAAAGCGTTTCTGATCCTCGTAGCCCTCGGAGATCTGCTTATAGTAGAGGATCAGCACCGCCGCAAGCATGAACACAAGCGTGAGCATGATGCCGATGAAGAAGAGCGCGCCGTAGCTGCCGTAAAAATCGGCGCTTCCGTCCGCACGGCACTCAGCTAGGAGGTACATATAGCCCTGCTCCGGCTCCACCTCGCCGAGGGTGCGCATGACGTCCTGTACGAGCGCCACGCACCCCTCATCGCCGAGGTCGGTATTGAAATTGTAGACCCATTTATACTGCATCGTAACCACATGCCCGTTATATGTGCGGAAATCCTGAACGGCGGAGGCCGTGTCGTTCACGATGAGGGTCATTTGCGCGATAAATCCACCGACCGCCGGCGGGAGAAAATAACCGTTTCGCACATCGGCAACGCGCCACGTGTGGGAGACGTCGTCCATAGCAAGCGTCAGCGTCGGACGGTCGTAGGAGCATTTGTAGGTCAGCAGCAGCACCTCGTCTGGCGCAAGCGAAACATTCTCGCCGGTTCGGGCAGCATAGTCCGCAGTAGAAACGATATAGATGTCACGAAGCTCCGAATATGAGGCCGAGACGCCCTCCCGCGAATACCAGCACTGCACCGTGTCGCCGGAGAAAAGACCGCTGGTATTGATATAGCGGTAGTTCTGCACGTCCTTCGACGGAACGCCCCGCTCTGACGTATAATCGGCGATGGCACGGCGGTAGCGCTCGATATTGCCGTCCGTGATCTGCTCCGGCGTCTCCCCGGCGAGAGTGATGTTTATATCTCTCGGGTAGCGCATATTCGCGGCGTCCTCCGCGCCGAAATAAAGGCACGAGGAAGAGGAGATCATCACGAGGATCATTGTGGCGATGATGCACACGCTCGCAAGGCCCGCGCCGTTGCGCTTCATGCGGTACGCCATGGAGGACACGGACACGAAATGCTCCGGCCGGTAGTAGTATTTCTTATTTTTCTGCAGCACACGGCAGAGCAGCACGCTGCCTGCGACGAGCAGAAGATATGTGCCGATAATAACGAGGATCACGGCCACGAAGAACCATACGATCGCGTCAAGCGGGTTGGTGATGCTCACGGCAAGGTAATACGCCGCGGCGAGGATCACGACGCCCGCAAGGCCGAGCAGCCAGTTTGCCTTCGGCGGCTTTTCGCCGACGGACTCGCTGCGCAGCAGCGCCACGGCGCTGCTGCGCCCGACGCGGACGACCGTGGAGAGCCAGATGACCGCGAAGATGACGGCGTACAGTCCCAGCGCGCGCGTCAGGGAATCAACGTCGATGCGGATGCGGTAATTGATATCGCCGCCGAGCATATTGACCAGTCCAAGCTCCGCGAGCTTCGAGAGGACGATGCCGAGCGCAAGGCCGAGCACGAGCGAGAGCGCGGCGGTAATGAGGCTCTCCCACGTGACGATGCGCGCAAGATTGCGCTTATTCATGCCAAGGACGTTATAGAGTCCGAATTCCCGCTCGCGGCGGCGGACAAGGAACGAGTTGGTATAGTAGAGAAAGATCGCGGAGAACACAAAGATCACAAAGCTGCCGAGATTGAGGATCTTTCCGGTGGTGTTGGAGCCGCGCGGCAGCAGCGCGCACGTCTCCGGCGAGCCGAGGAACGAGAGGATATAGAACATCATCACCATGCAGATGCACGTGAGCAGATACGGGGTAAAGAGCCGCTTGTTCTTGCGCAGGCCGTCCCACGCGAGACGCGGATAGAGAGCGGTTTTCATCGCGCCTCACCGCCTCCCGCGAGCATCGTGAGCGTTTCGGAGATGCGCTGGTAGAAGAGCTCGTTCGTGGCGTCGCCGCGGTAGAGCTGGTGGAACACCTCGCCGTCGCGGATGAAGAGGACGCGCCCGGCGCAGCTCGCGGCCTTCACGGAGTGCGTGACCATGAGGATCGTCTGCCCGCCGCGGTTCACCTCGCCGAAGAGACGGAGCAGCTCGTCCGTGGATTTGCTGTCGAGCGCGCCGGTCGGCTCGTCGGCAAGCAGGATGCGCGGCTTTGTGATGAGCGCGCGGGCAACGGCGGCGCGCTGCTTCTGGCCGCCGGAGACCTCGTAGGGGTATTTTTTCAAAAGCTCGCGGATGCCGAGCGTTTCCGCAATATCGATGAGGCGGGTGCGCATCTCATCGTAGCTCTTGCCCGCGAGGACGAGCGGGAGATAGATGTTATCCTCGAGCGTGAACGTGTCGAGCAGGTTGAACTCCTGAAACACGAAGCCGAGATGGTCGCGGCGGAACGTGGCGGCCTCGCTTTCGCGGATCTTGGTAAAGTCCCGCCCGTCGAGCAGCACCGTGCCGGCGGTGGGCTTGTCGAGCGCGGCGAGAATGTTCAGAAGCGTCGTTTTGCCGCTGCCGCTCTCGCCCATGATGGCGACATACTCGCCCTCGTTCACGGAGAAATTGACGTTGCGGAGCGCCTCGACCGCATTGCCGCCGAAGCGGGTCTTATATACTTTTTTCAGCCCGGAAACTTCCAGTAAACTCATGAGAAATGGACTCCTTTCGTTTTCTGGCATCAGTATAAGCGAAAAAGCCGACCCGTTCCATCGGATCGGCTTACACTCGCACGGCAAATCCAACATTTCTGTCACATTTACTCTACGGTGATCTTCTTTTCTTCCAATTCGATGCGGACCGTCGTTCCCTCGCCGGGGCGCGACTCCGCCGTGATCGTGTGGCCGAGATTCTGGCATATGCGACGGCAGAGATAGAGCCCGATGCCGCTCGCGCGCTTGTCCGCGCGCCCCTGCAAGCCGGTGTAGCTGCGCTCAAAGACGCGCGGCAGATCCTCCGGCGCAATGCCGATGCCGGTATCGCGGATGCAGAGCGTTTTCGGCTCTTCAACGTACACGGAAACGCCGCCCTGCGGCGTATACTTCAAAGCGTTCGAGAGCACCTGCTCAATGACAAACGAGAGCCACTTTTCGTCCGTGAGGACGCGCACGTCCGTGGGTGTATAGTCAAGCGTCAGGCGGCGCGCGATGAACTCCCCAGCGAAACGCCGGAGCGCCGGACGGACGATATCATCGAGCTTCGCTTCGCGGAATACATAGTCCGTCCCCTCGCCCTCCAGCCGGAGGTACGTGAGCACCATTTCCACATACTGCTCGGTGCGTCCGAGATCGGCGAGAAGGCGGCGGGAGAAGTCGCTGTCCTCGCTCTGGAGCCGGAGACGCATGGCGGCGATGGGCGTTTTGATCTGGTGCGCCCAGAGCGTATAGTATTCAAGCATATCGGCGCGGTCGGCGGCGGCCTTTGCCGCGGCGTCCGCGCTCTGGCGGCAGAGACTCTGCACGATCGCCTGATAGTCTGTCTCCGGCACGCTTGCCGCCGCCGGCAGCACGCCGATGAGCTCCGCCGCCGTGGTCTCCAGCTGGGAAAGCTCCCGGTGGAGCTTATATACGCGCCGGAAATCCAGCGCGAGCGCCGCGAGACCGAGCAGCAGCGCGAGCGCGCACGGATACGCCACGGCGCGCAGCGGCAGATGGAAGAGAGCGAAGGATACGCCGAGCAGCACCGCCGCCAGCGCAAAGAACAGCAGCACCCCGCGGCGGCTTTTGATATAGTCTCCGAGCAGCTTCATTTTCCCCCCACGGCGTAGCCCACGCCGAACTTCGTTGTGATGAAATCGTGCAGCCCTGCGTTTTCGAGCTTTTTGCGCAGACGGCCGACGTTCACGGTGAGCGTGTTCTCGTCCACGAAGGAGTCCGTCTGCCAGAGCGCTTCCATGAGCTTTTCGCGGCTGACGATCTTCCCCTTGTTCTGCATCAGCGTGAGAAGGATGCGGTATTCATTTTTGGTGAGAGCGATGTGCTCATCGGCATAGGTGAGCGTATTGTCGCCGGTATTGAGGATCGCCCCGGCGTGCTCGAGCACGGGCGCTGCCGCGCCGAACTCATACGTCCGGCGGAGGAGCGCCTGCACCTTTGCAATAAGAACATTTGTATCAAAGGGCTTGGCGACGAAATCGTCACCGCCCATGTTCATCGCCATGATGATGTTCATATTATCGCTCGCCGAGGAGATGAATATGACCGGCACGGAGCTCACCTTGCGGATCTCCGCGCACCAATGGTACCCGCTCATGTACGGAAGCGATACATCCATCAGCACAAGATGCGGCTGCACGCGCGCAAACTCCGCCATAACGGCGCGAAAATCGACGGCGCACGTGCAGTCCATCGCCCAGAGCTTCATCTGCGCGCAGATGGCGTCGGCAAGGCTGCGGTCGTCCTCGACAAGAAAAATGCGGTGTTCCATGATCCACTCCCCTTTCCGGCTACACTATACCAGCGCTCGGGAGCGTGTGTCAACCGACCGGGCGGATATAAGAAAACCGCAGCGCGTAGTGTCGCTGCGGTTTTTGCTATTAACCCACAAGGAAGCGCGAGAGGAATTCGCGCGTTTTCGGGTTCTGTGGGTTTTCAAAAATGTCTTTCGGGCGTCCCTCTTCACAGATGACGCCGTCGGCCATGAAAACGACGTTGGTGGAAACGTCTCGCGCGAATGCCATTTCGTGCGTCACAACGATCATCGTGAGCCCGTCTTTTGCAAGAGATCGCATAACATCGAGCACCTCGCCGACCATCTGGGGATCGAGCGCGCTTGTCGGCTCATCGAAGAGCAGCACCTCCGGCTCCATCGCGAGCGCGCGGGCGATCGCCACGCGCTGCTTCTGTCCGCCGGAGAGCTGCGCCGGGCGGGCGTGGATGTACGGCGTCATGCCGACGCGCCCGAGATATTCCATGGCGATCTTCTCCGCCTCCGAGCGGCTGCGCCGGAGCACGGACATCTGGCCGGTGACGCAATTTTGGAGCGCCGTCATGTTGTTGAAGAGATTGAAGCTCTGGAACACCATGCCGACCTTTGCGCGGTACTGCGAGAGATTCATTTCCCGCGCGGTGATGTCCTGCCCGTGGTAGAGCACCTGGCCGGACGTCGGCGTTTCGAGAAGGTTGATGCACCGGAGCATCGTGCTTTTGCCCGAGCCGGATGCGCCGATGATGCTGAGCACCTCGCCCTTTTCCACGCTGAGATGGATATCGCGCAGCACGGTATGGTCGCCGAACTGCTTTTGCAGATGCACAAGCTCCAGGATCTTTTCGCCCATGGCTCAGCCCTCCCTCGTGGTTTTGATGTGGATCTCGGCGGCGCTGTCGCTCTGCGAGCCGAAGATCACATAGCTGTCGTTCCCGTCGAGCTTACGCTCCGCGAAGCGCAGCAGCCGCGTGACCGTGAATGTCAAAAGGAAATACAGCACGCACACGACAAGATATGTCTGGAACGTTTCAAAGCTCTGGCGCTTGATGATCCCGGCAAAGTAGTAAAGCTCCGTCACGCCAATGACGTTCAGCACCGAGGTATCCTTGATATTGATGACGAACTCGTTGCTCACCGAGGGGAGGATATTTCGCATGACCTGCGGGATGATGACCTTGAACATCGTCTGCGAGTGGGTCATGCCGATGCTCATTGCGCCTTCAAACTGACCTTTATCGATGGAGATGATGCCGCCGCGGACGATTTCGGCCATATAAGCGCCGGTATTGACCGAAACGATCAGAATACCGGAAGGGATGAGCGGCAGCGTATTGCCGCCGGAGGCGAAGGCGTAGCCCCAGTAGATGACCATCGCCTGCACCATCATGGGCGTGCCGCGGAAAACCTCCACGTAAACGGCGATGACGGCATTTAAAATCTTGTGCAGCACACGCACGAAACCGTTGCGGGAGTACGGCGCGGTGCGGACGATGCCGGTCAGAAGACCGATGGCAAGACCGGCCACGGTACCGGTAAGCGCGATGAGCATCGTGTTGCCCACGCCGCGGAGGAGCTGCGGGTAGTATTTGACGGCTATGTTGATAACGTCCTGAAAAAAGCTCATGGCTGTTTACCGGCCCTTTCGGTCAATTACTTGCGGATGATGACGACGAGGTTGGATTCGTAATAGGTATCGGTGAAGTCGATCTGCTCGGCGCGCTCAGCCGTGGGGCTCATGCCGGCGGCGATAGCGTCGATCGCGCCGGATTCCAGCGCGGGCAGCAGCGAATCCCACTCGATGGAGTAGATTTCCAGATTCATATTGAGACGCGCGGCGATATACTTGGCGATCTGCACGTCGTAGCCGTTGGCGTAAAGGCCGTCCTTGCCCTCGCCGGAGATGGGCACCGCGCCGAAGGACGCGCCGGAAATATCCGTCCAGTTGTAGGGCTCATACGCGCACTCCATGCCGACGCGGAGCGTGCCGGTCGGGTTCTCCGGCTCCGCGGCGCTCACTGAAAATTCGCTCACTTCCCCGCCGGAGCTGAGCGAGACGATCTCTTCCATGAGCGCGCTGCGCTGCTCATCGGTGATCTCCGCGAGAATGGCGTTGATCTGCTCGCGCAGCTCTGAGCCCTTCGTCAGGCCAATGGCAATGCCGACGTCGGACGCCGTGGCGGTGAAGCCGGTCTCATTGTTCTTGAAGGGGAGGAACGTGAGCGTATCGTCGCTCTGGCAGACGGAGAAGGCCGTCGGCTCTTCGGCGATGTAGCCGTCGATCGCGCCGCTCTTGAGCGCGGTCAGAAGGTCGGCGAACTCGGGATAGGTGGAGCCCTGCACGTTTTCGATCTGGTTCAATGCATCGGCGTGGAACGTTCCGGCCTGCGCGGCGATCTTCATGCCCTGAAGATCGGCGATCGTCGCAGCCTCCGTGATGCTCTTGCCGGTGCTGTCGGTCGTTTCCGTGCTGCCGCATCCGGCGAGCAGACCAAGGCAAAGGGCAGCTGCCATCAGCAGCGCAAGGATGTTTCTTCTTCTCATGATTTCTGTCTCCTTTTCGGAAATATTAAATAAGCCTGCGACCCGATGTGGTATCGCAGGCTTTCCGAAAAATGAGATTCAAAAAAGAAAATCAAAAACCGGTTTCCTTTGATAGCTCTCCACAAAAACTGTGACAGTCCGGCGCTTATTGGGCGTCGTCCCAGCAGCGGCACGGCGGCAGCCATGCGGTGCTTCGGCGGAATTGCCTTTCCCTTGCCGCCGCCTGCCGGCGTGTGCTGCAAGGTACTTTTCGTTTCCGCGACCTCTATCAGGTGCTTTCTTATTTTATGCACGGATTATACGGCGGCATACTCCTTCTGTCAATACCGCCGCAGCATTTTCCACATTTTATCTCTTTACATTGATAAATTCGCCGGTATAATTATGCACTTATGACAGAAAGGAGTGCCGCCGGAGCCCCGGCGGCGCTTTCGCATTCTTCACTTTTCCCATTGGGCGAGCATGGTGCGCATCCAGTCGGCAACGTCCATGCGGTACACCGCGTTGAGCGTTTCCGGTCGGAAAACCTCTGCGGCGCTTCCCGCGGCGGCGATCTTGCCGTGGTCGAGCAGCACGCCGCGGTTTCCATACATCCGCGCGAGTGAGAGATCGTGCACGACCGACACCACGGCGCGATCCCCTGCGGCGAGCCAGTCGCGCACGAGAGAGAATATCTGCTTTTGATACACAAGATCGAGATGGTTCGTCGGCTCGTCGAGCAGGAGCAGTCTCGGATTCTGCGCAAAGAGCTGCGCTAAAAAGACGCGCTGCAGCTCGCCGCCCGAGAGCGTGAGCACCGACTGGCGCGCAAGGTTCGCCACGCCGGTGAGCTCCATCGCCTCGGCAACGCTCCGCTCGTCCTCGTCGCTCCGGCGGGAGAAGATGCCGGGGGCATAAGCATAGCGCCCGAGCCGCACGACCTCCTCCACGGAGAAGGCGTAGCCGACCGTATGGTGCTGCGCAAGGACGCCCATGCCGCGCGCAAGGAGATGTGCGGGCGTTTTCTGCACGCTTTTCCCTTCAAAGAGCACCGTTCCCCTATACGGCACGCCACGGGAGACGGCGTTCACGATCGTGGACTTGCCCGCGCCGTTCGGCCCGATGAGCATGAGCCAGTCGCCCGGCTCTACGGAAAAACTCACATCGTTCACAATTACAGCGCTGCCGAAGCGCACCGAAAGGCTTTGTACGTCCAGCATACTCATTTTTCTCCCCTCCTTGTCCGGATGAAGATGACGACGAAGAGGATCGAGCCAATGAACGACGTGACGACGCCCACGGGCAGCTCGCGCGGGTCAAAGAGCGTGCGCGAGAGAAGATCGCAGAGCATAAGGAAGATCGCCCCGCCGAACGCGCTCGCGGGGAGCAGCCGCCGGTGGTTGGGGCCGGTTATGAGGCGCACCATATGCGGCGTTACAAGTCCCACGAAGCCGATCGTGCCGCCGACGGATACGCAAACGCCGATGAGCGCCGACACCGCGATCATGACCGTGAGCTTCACGCGCCGAACGTTCACGCCGATGTGGCGGGCGTTGTCCTCGCCGACGGCAAAGGCGTTGAGCTCGCGCGCACAGCCGAAGAGCACGCCGCCGAACACAATGAGCGCGCCGAGCAGCACAAGGACATGGACATATCCCCGCCCCGCGAGCGAGCCCATCGTCCAGAACGTGATGGACTGCACCTTATCGGGCGCAAACGTGATGACGAGCGAGAGGACGCTCGAAACGAACATCGAATAGATAACGCCGATGAGGATGATCGTGCCGGTAGAGAGCGATCCGTCCAGCCGGTAGGCCAGCCCCAGGATAATGACGAGCGAGAGGAACGCGAAGAGCATCGCCATGCTCATCGTTCCAGCGAGGGGGATGCCGGGGAGCGTTATGCCGAACGCGATGGAGATCACCGCGCCGAGCGACGCGCCGGACGATACGCCGAGCGTCGAGCCGTCCGCCAGCGGGTTTTTCAAAAGCCCCTGCATCGCCGCGCCGCACACCGAAAGCGATGCGCCCGTGAGTGCAACGCACAGAACACGCGGCAGGCGCACAGAGAAGACGATCGTTGCACTCATTCCCGTTCCTGTGCCGCGCCCCGCGAGGGCGTTCCACAAAAGGTCAAACGTCTCGCGCAGCGGGATCTTCACGCTGCCGAGCGATACGCATACGAGCAGCGTGAACACCGTCGCCGCGGCGAATGCCAAATACGCCGGAAGGCCAAAGCCCTCCCGGCGTACCGTGGTTTTATTTTTTTGTGGCTCAGGCCGCCTTGTCATTGGCCTCAACGCCGGCAACGAAGTCAGCGAGCATCTGCGCGCCATCCGCCAGACGCGGCGCGGGGCGAGAAAGCTCGTTGTTCTGCAGGTTGAGAATGGCGCCGTTCTTCACGGCGGTCACGTTCTCCCAACCGGCGCGGGAGGCGATCTCCTCCTCGGGCGTGGGGCCCTCGCCGTAGTACATGGTAATGGTCAGGATATAATCGGGGTTGCGCTCGAGCACCTGCTCTTCGCTGATCTGCGCCCAGTCACCGACATCGGCAAAGCAGTTCTTGAGTCCGAGCAGCTCGGCGATCTCATTCATGAACGAGCCGTTGCCAGCCGTCCAGAGTCCCCACTCCAGCGGGGATACTTCAAAGTAAATGCTCTTTTCGCCGTTGCCGCAGACGCCCTTGAGGGACTCGAACTTAGTTTTCATACCGTCGATGATCGTTTCGGCCTCGTCGTTCTTGCCGAGCAGCGCGCCGATCATGCGGATGGCGGTATAGGTGCCTTCAATGTCCTTCGCATCGGAAACAACGACGTGAACGCCGGCTTCCTCGAGTGCCTGGACCTGCTCTTCGGTCTGCGCCATCGTGCTCATGACGAGCACCTGCGGCTCGAGAGCGATGATCTGCTCGATGTTGGTCTCATAGCCGGACTGCACAGAGGGGATCTCCTGCACCTCGGCGGGGTAGTCGCAGTAGGTGCCGCGGCCGACGAGCAGATCGATGCCGCCGAGCGCGCAGATGATCTCGCAGTCCGATGCCGTGAGCGCAACGATGCGCGTGGCGGGCTCTTCGAGCGTGATCTCGCGGCCGGTCATGTCGGTCACGGTGACGGTGGTGTCCTCCGCGGGGGCTTCGGTGGCCTCCACTGGGGCTTCGGTCGCTTCGGCCGGTGCTTCCGTCGGGGTGGGTTCGGCGCTCTGGCCGCAGGCCGCGAGCGAGAGCAGCATCACGGCTGCCAGAAGAAGGGCGAGGATCTTTTTGGCGTTCATATCTTGAACTCCTTTAAAAAATATTCAAACAACCAGCCTTCCGGCGCAAAAAACGCCGCCCTCTCTCGGAAAGGGCGGCGGATAACGGCGATGGATCGCACAGCAATGCCCCCGTCCCAGAAGCTTTCATGCGAAAACAGGTTTCCCGGCTTGGCATCATCCTACTCAAGCCCCTTCCCGCCTTTCGGCAGTGGCACCGGCTTTTTCGTCCGCTTCACGGTTACTGGGATAGCCCGGAATTTTCATCCGTGTTCCCTCGGCAGGGTCTCCCCTGACGGCGTCTTTCGACGCGGATCCGCACGCTGTTTGTTTGTGGCCATACTATATCGGTTTCTCTTTCGGATGTCAAGGCGGCAAACCGGCGCTTTCGGTATTTTACCAAAAAGCGCCGGTTTTCTTCCAAAGAGGTCAATATACGCTGGTAAGGATCTCGCCATAGGACGGATACGGCCACGCGGCGCGATCCATGATGAGCTCCGCGCCGTCCGAAAGCTCGCGAAGCGTCTCCATTTCGGGGAGAATTTCGCTGCGGCAGATCTCCACGGCAGACTCGGTGGAGAGGCATCCGTCGTCAATGCGGCGTACCGCTTTTTCGAGCGTTTCCGCGCCGTCCCAGAGCTTTGCCGCGCGCGCGGAAAGCTCCGCCGCCGCCGTTTTCTCGTACCGGCAGGCGCTCTCGCCGCAGAGCTTTTTCTTTTCGTGCGCCGCGGCGGCCAGCGCGCCGGTGAAGCGGCTCATCGTGGGGAGCACGTCCTTACGCAGCATATCGAGCAGCGTGAGCGCTTCGATGCGCACCTCCTTGGCATAGTGGTCGAGCACAATCTCGCAGCGGGCGCGCAGCTCCGTTTCGCTGAACACGCGGTTGCGGCGGAAGAGCTCCACGTTTTTCGCATCAAGCAGGTGCGGCACGCAGTCCGGCGTTGAGCGATAGTTGCAGAGGCCGCGGCGGGCGGCCTCGCGCACCCATGCTTCTTCGTAGCCGTTGCCGTTGAAGATGATGCGGCGGTGCTCACGGATGGAGCGACGGATGAGCTCGTGGAGCGCGCCGTCAAAGTCCGCGGCGCCCTCCATCTCGTCGGCATAGCGGCGCAGCACGTCCGCCACGGCAGTATTGAGAATGATGTTGGCCTCGGAGATCGACTGCGAGGAGCCCACCATGCGGAATTCAAACTTGTTGCCCGTGAAGGCAAAGGGCGAGGTGCGGTTGCGGTCGCTCGTATCCTTCGGGAAGCGCGGCAGGACATGCACGCCGACCTTGAACTGCACCTTTTCGCCGGTTTCGTACGGCGTGCCGTTCTCGATGGAATCGAGAATACCGGTGATCTCATCGCCGAGGAACACGGAGAGGATGGCCGGGGGCGCTTCGTTGCCGCCGAGACGGTGATCGTTCGACGCGCCCGCCACGGAGATGCGCAGCAGATCCTGATATTCGTCCACGGCCTGCAAAACCGCCGTGAGGATAAGCAGGAACTGCGCATTCTCCTCCGGCGTGTCGCCGGGGTTCAGGAGGTTTTCTCCCCGGTCGGTGGAAAGAGACCAGTTGTTGTGTTTACCGGAGCCGTTCACGCCCGCGAAGGGCTTTTCGTGCAGGAGGCATACCATACCATGGCGGTCGGCCACGCGCTTCATGCGCTCCATAACAAGCTGGTTGTGGTCGGCGGCAATATTTACCGTGGAATAGACGCACGCAAGCTCGTGCTGGGCGGGGGCAACCTCGTTGTGTTCGGTCTTGGCAGGGACGCCGAGCTTCCAGAGCTCTTCGTCCAGCTCGCGCATGAACGCCGCCACTCTCGGCTTGATCGCGCCGAAATAGTGGTCGTCGAGCTCCTGCCCCTTGGGCGGGCGCGCGCCGAGGAGGGTACGGCCGGTATAGATAAGGTCGGGACGCTGCTCATAAGCGCTGCGGTCGATGAGAAAATACTCCTGCTCCGCACCGGCGTTCGCGCGCACCGCGGCGGTCTGCGTGTCGCCGAAGAGCTTCAAAATGCGCAGCGCCTGAATGTTCAGCGCATCCATGCTGCGCAGCAGCGGCGTTTTCTTGTCGATGGCCTCGCCGCCGTAGGAAGCGAACGCCGTCGGGATGCAGAGAACGCCGTCTTTTACAAAAGCGTAGCTCGTCGGGTCCCAGGCGGTGTAGCCGCGCGCCTCAAACGTGGCGCGAAGGCCGCCGGACGGAAAACTCGAAGCGTCCGGCTCGCTGTGGATGAGCTCGCGGCCGGAAAACTCCGGCAGCGCGCCGCCGTCCTTTGCCGGGGAGAGAAAGCTGTCGTGCTTTTCGGCGGTGATGCCGGTCATCGGCTGGAACCAGTGGGTATAGTGCGTCGCGCCCTTTTCGATGGCCCAGTCGCGCATCGCCTCGGCGACAACGTCCGCCTCGGCGCGCGTCAGGCGCTTGCCGTACTGCCGGGCCGAGCGCAGCGCGCTGTAAATCTCCGCCGGGAGACGCTGCTGCATGACGGCGTCCGAAAATACCATGGATCCGAATTCTTCTGTCATACCGCTCATAAGCCCTGCTCCTTCTATTTAATGTAATGTATAGAGTAACGAACCCCTCCGTCACGGCTGCGCCGTGCCAGCTCCCCAATTGAGGGGAGCCAAGTGAGTTTGCGAAAAACGATCTTGTCTCTCCTATCAGGGGAAGTGGATTTTGCCAAAGGCAAAAGACGGAGGGGTTGCCCCCGTCTTTATCACTTTAACTTGCTCACTCTACCCTGCGCCGACGATTTTGTCAATATTGCCCGCGATTTTTTATTGACAAAGGCGGCTCCGTTCCGTATAATTCGTGTGCGTAAAGGTGAGCAATGGCGTTCGCCGACGCGGTTTACCTGACCGCGTAGGCGAAGCTTTTTTTGTTTATTATTTAAAAAATCTATTCTGCGGAGGCTATTTATGACCGGAGAGACCGTATTGATCCTGGATTTTGGCGGGCAGTACAAGGAGCTGATCGCGCGCCGCGTGCGCGAGCACGGCGTTTATTCCGAGATCCGTTCGTGCAAAATGCCCGTGGAGGAGATCTGCGCGATGGCGCCGAAGGGCATCATCTTCACCGGCGGGCCGGACAGCGTATACCGCGACGATTCCCCTACCTGCGATAAGGCTGTGCTGGAGCTCGGTATCCCGGTGCTCGGCATCTGCTACGGCATGCAGCTCATCTGCCATCTCTGCGGCGGAACGGTCGCGGCGGGTGACAAACGCGAGTACGGTGTATTCCCCATCACGCTCGACACGTCTCTCCCGCTCTTTTCCGGCTGCACTGTGCCGACGGATGTGCTCATGAGCCACACCGATCTCGTCACGGCGTTGCCCGAAGGCTTCCGCGCCGCCGGTCACACCGATCTCACGCCCGTGGCGGCGTATGTGAACGAAGAGCGCCGGCTCTACGGCGTGCAGTTCCACCCGGAAGTGACCAACACCGTGCAGGGCAATCTTATTTTGAAAAACTTCCTCTTCGACATCTGCGGCTGCGCCGGGGATTACTCGATGGAGAGCTTCCTCGAAACGAAGATCCGCGAAATTCGCGAGCAGGTCGGCAGCGAGAAGGTGCTGCTCGGTCTCTCCGGCGGCGTGGATTCCTCGGTGTGCGCGGCGCTGCTCGCGCGCGCGGTGCCCGGCCAGCTTACGTGCATTTACGTTGATCACGGTCTCATGCGCCAGGGCGAAACGGAGGAGATCCGCTCCGTATTCGAAGATAAGGCGCTCGACTTCCGCTGCGTGGACGCCGCCGACCGCTTTCTCGAAAAGCTGGAAGGCGTGACCGATCCCGAGCAGAAGCGCAAGATCATTGGGCGCGAGTTTGCTCTCGTCTTTGAGGACGAGGCGAAAAAGCTCGGCAAGATCGGCTTCCTCGCGCAGGGAACGATCTACCCGGACGTCGTTGAGTCCGGCACGGGCTCCGCAGTCATCAAAAGCCACCATAACGTCGGCGGGCTTCCGAAGGATCTCGGCTTCTCCGGCGTCGTGGAGCCGCTGCGCTATCTCTTCAAGGATGAGGTGCGAAAGCTCGGTCTCCTGCTCGGTCTGCCCGAGAGTCTCGTAAACCGCCAGCCGTTCCCCGGCCCCGGTCTCAGCGTGCGCGTGCTCGGCGAGATTACGCGCGAAAAGCTCGCCATTCTCCGCCCGGCAGACGCCATCGTCCGCGAGGAAATCGGCAAGTGTGGCTGCCGCGCCGACCAGTATTTCGCGGTGCTCACCGGCGTGAAGAGCGTCGGCGTCATGGGCGACGGACGCACATATGACTACACCGTCGCGGTGCGCTGCGTGGAAACGAGCGACTTTATGACTTGCGTGTTCGCGCCCCTGCCGTGGGATGTGCTGCGGCGCATCTCCTCGCGCATTACGAACGAAGTGCGCGGCATTAACCGCGTTGTCTACGACATCACCTCCAAGCCGCCCGCGACCATCGAATGGGAGTGACCGTGCCTTTGGAGGGGAAGCTCTCCGGCGAGGCGTTTGCTTCCCTTCTCCGGACGTTTTCGCTGCCGGAGGGGAAAAACGTGCGCTTTGTCGATTCCTCGCACGGCGAGGACGATCTCCGGCACAACTATATTATCGATAACGCCTATGTGCTGCGCGCAAACTTGCAGCCGGTGATGACGGACGCGAGACTTTGCGAGCTCAACAGCCTCATCGACCGTTACCGCGCCTTTGGTCTGCTTGCGCCGCGGTTTCTCCCCGCGGCGAACGGGCACTATACCGCCGAAGCGGATGGGATGCATTGCTATGTATCCGAATATCTCGATGCGCCGCTCGCAGACGACAAAAAGGCTACCTGCCGCAGCGCGCTGATTGCGCAGCGGCTGGAGCTTGTCTGCCGGTTTGCCGCGCACTACCGCGGCGAAGAGCTCTCGGAGACGCGCGCGATGTATTCGCTCTTCAAGCTTGCGCCGTATGACGAGCCCTACGGCATCGACGAAAAGCAGTCCAATTTCAACGATCTCACCGCCTCGCTCCGCGAGAGCGGCGAGCGAGAGCTTGCCGCGGCGCTCGAGCGCCGGTACGGTGAGATACGCGCCCGGCTTCGCGCCATGTGGGATGCGCTGCCGGAGTGCTTTTTCCAAGGCGACGAAAATTTCTCCAATCTCTGCGTAGATGCGAACGGCCGCATCATCGGCCTTTTCGACTTTAATATGGCGGGCACGGACGTAATCGCCAACTATCTTGCAAACATCGCTTTTCAGGGCAATTTCTTCTATACGGAGGAGCGGTTCATTGCGGATACCGCACCGGAGCTTTTTCACGCCATTATGGATTCCTATGCGGAGAGCACCGCGCGCATCCGCGCGCTCTATCCGTTCACGGCGGAAGAGCTGGACGCCTACCGGCTGTGCGCAAAGATCGTGGTCATATCCGGCTATGTCAATACGGCGGCATTTTCGGAGTTTCTTTCCCGAGAGGAGACGCACGCGAAAACGGTAGAACTGCTGCGGCTCATTCTAAGGGAATTTTTGCAGGAAGAGGACGAACCATGAACGCATGGAAGCGGCTGGACGAGCGCCTTTCCGCAGGAAAGGGACGCACGCTCTGGCAGTTTGTGAAATTCAATCTCGTGAGCCTCACGGTGACGATCTTGCAGCTTCTGCTCGCCAATCTCCTGCCGCTCGCATTTGACGGCGTCGTCTCGCCGCTGCCGCCGCTGCTGCGCGGCATATTCCGCGCCGAAACGCTCTTCCCGGACGGCTCGAAGTATGTGGTGAACGGCGTTGTCACATGGGGCTATGTGCTGCCGTTTCTGCTCGCGAACGGGCTTGCCAACATCTACGGCTACTTTATCAACATGAAAACAACGTTCCGCGGCAAGGGTACCCGCGCGGGGTTTGCGGTATATCTCGCGATCCTCTTCGCGCTCATTCTCTTTGCCACATGGATGCAGGGCGCAATCGTCGCCGCAATGGCGGAAAGCCGCATCGCGTCCCTTTCGCGCACGCTCGCCTCGTTCGGCGCGGGCGTCGTGCAGACGGCGGTGCTCTTCCCGCTTGAGAAGCTTGTGCTGTTCCGGCCAGCGCCGGACGGCGGAAAGGAAACAACATGAACGAAAAGCTCTTTGCCTATATTGCCGCGTGTCCCACGGCGTTCCATACCTGCGCCCACAGCGCGGATATGCTGCGCGAGTCCGGATATACCGAGCTTTGCGAGGCACAGCGCTGGGAGATCGTTCCCGGCGGCAAATACTTTGTCACACGAAACGGCTCTTCCCTCATCGCGTTCCGCGTCCCCGTCGGAGAGATCCCAGGCTTCATGATGACCGCCGCACACGGCGACAGCCCGGCGTTCAAGATCAAGGAAAATGCGGAGCTTTCGGACGGAAACTATCTTCGTCTCTCCGTGGAAAAATACGGTGGAATGCTCTGCGCCCCCTGGCTCGACCGGCCGCTTTCCGTGGCAGGGCGCATCGTTGTAGCCGAGGGCAACACGCTCTCGGTAAAGCTCGTGGATCTCCGCGAGCCCTGCGCAATCATCCCGAACGTCGCCATCCACATGAATCGGAACGCCAACGACGGCATGAAGTACAATGCCGCCGTCGATATGCTGCCCGTATGGATGAGCAGCGAAAAGGGAAGCTTCCGCGCCGCCGTCGCGAAGGCCGCCGGAGTTTCAGAGGACGCCATCGTCACGGGCGATCTCTTCCTTTACGATCCGCAGAAAGGCGTCACGCTCGGCGAATACATCTCGGCCCCCCGACTGGACGATCTTCAATGCGCTTTCTCCTCGCTGACGGCGTTTCTCGCCGCCGGGGAGAGCCGCGCCATCCCCGTCTGCTGCATCTTTGACAACGAAGAGGTCGGCAGCGAAACGAAGCAGGGCGCGGCATCCACCTTCCTTTATGATACACTCACGCGGCTGTGCGCCGCGCTCGGCATGGACGGCAGCGAATACCGCCGTCTCGTGGCGGGCAGCTTCCTCGTCTCCTGCGACAACGCGCACGCCTTCCACCCCAACCACGGCGAATTTGCCGACCGCAACCACACCGCGCGCATGAACGGCGGCGTTGTCATCAAGTACAACGCTAACCAGCGCTACACCTCCGACGCCGTTTCCGCCGGCATCTTCCGCCGCATCTGCGAGAGCGTCGGCGTGCCGGTGCAGTATTACGCCAACCGCGCCGACATGCCGGGCGGCTCCACGCTCGGCAACATCTCCAACACGCAGGTATCGCTCAACGCCGTGGATATCGGTCTCGCGCAGCTGGCGATGCACTCGCCCTTCGAGACCGCGGGCGCAGCGGATACCGTCTCGCTCGTCAAAGCTCTCACCGCCTTTTTTGAACATGCCCTCGTTGCCGAACGCGACGGGGTCTACCGCTTTCTCTGAGGCATAACTGCCTCCCGGGGAAGGGAGGCTCACCTCCCCTCCCCAAATTTTTTTGCTTAAACTTTCGTATATTCATCCTTTGGGAGTGTGAAAGATATGACAAAGTACATTTTCGTCACCGGCGGCGTTGTTTCCGGCCTTGGCAAGGGCATCACCGCCGCCTCGCTCGGCCGTCTTCTGAAGGCGCGCGGGTTCAAGGTCGCGGCGCAGAAGCTCGACCCCTACATCAACGTTGACCCCGGCACGATGAGCCCGTACCAGCACGGCGAGGTCTACGTCACCGAGGACGGCGCGGAGACCGATCTGGATCTCGGCCACTACGAGCGCTTTATCGACGAGGACCTTAACAAGTTCTCGAACCTCACCACGGGCAAGGTGTATTCCCACGTGCTCGAAAAGGAGCGCCGCGGCGAATATCTCGGCAGCACCGTGCAGGTCATCCCGCACGTCACCAACGAGATCAAGGAGTTCATCTACCAGGTCGGAAAAAAGTCGGACGCGGACATCGTCATCACCGAGATCGGCGGCACGACCGGCGATATCGAGAGCCAGCCGTTTCTCGAGGCCATCCGCCAGGTTGGGCTTGAGGTCGGGCGCGAGAATACGCTCTACATTCATGTGACGCTCGTTCCGTATCTCAAAGCCTCGGGCGAGCACAAATCCAAACCGACGCAGCACTCTGTCAAGGAGCTGCAGGGCATGGGCATCTCGCCGGATATCATCGTGCTGCGCTGCGACGAGCCGATCGAAGACGAGAATATCTTCCGCAAGATCGCAAACTTCTGCAACGTGGAGCCGGACTGCGTCATTGAGAATATGACAATCCCGGTGCTCTATGAAGCCCCCCTCATGCTGGAAAAGGCGCGCATGGGCGACACCGTCTGCCGCAAGCTCGGTCTCGGCCAGCCGAAGGCCGATCTGGCCGAGTGGGAGGAGATGGTCAGTCGCATCCATGGCCGCACGAAGCGCGTGCCCATCGCGCTCGTCGGCAAGTATACGCAGCTGCACGACGCCTATCTCTCCGTGATCGAGGCGCTGCGCCACGCGGGCTATGTTGTGGGGACGCACGTCCCCATCCGCTGGGTGGACTCCGAAACGCTCACCGAGGAAAACATTGAGGAAAAGCTCGGCGGCGTGTGCGGCATTCTCGTGCCGGGCGGCTTCGGCGACCGCGGCATTGAGGGCATGATCCTCGCGGCAAAATACGCCCGCGAAAAGAAGATCCCGTATCTGGGACTCTGCCTCGGCATGCAGATCGCCGTCATAGAAAACGCGCGCAACGCCGCGCATCTCACCGGCGCGAACTCCCGCGAGTTTGACGAGCACTCCCCCTACCGCGTCATCGACTTCATGCCCGGCCAGAGCGACGAGATCGCCAAGGGCGGCACGCTCCGTCTCGGCGCATATCCGTGCGACGTGATGCCCGGATCGCTTCTCGAAAAATGCTACGGCGCGCAGCACATCTCCGAGCGTCACCGCCACCGCTACGAATTCAACAACGAATACCGCGATGCTCTCACCGCCGCGGGGCTCGTCCTTTCCGGTCTCTCGCCGGACGGGCGGCTCGTGGAGGTCGTAGAGCGGCACGATCATCCGTTTTACATCGGCGTGCAGTACCACCCCGAATTCAAGTCCCGCCCCAACCGGCCGCACCCGCTCTTCCGCGGCTTTGTCGCTGCGGCACTTTCTCTTTTCGAGTCGCGCGAGTGATCGCCGTCCGTGCAGGAAAATCTGTTGACGCTCACCGGCGGATAGTGGTATTATAAAGTGTCAGTTTATTGCGCAAAAACGCAAGACTTCTTTTGATTTCAGAAAGGACTCTTTTATGGGAAAATACTTCGGCACTGACGGTTTCCGCGGCAAGGCCGGCGAGGTCTTGACCGCCGAGCACGCTTTCAAGACCGGTCGTTTTCTCGGCTGGTACTACGCGAACCGCCACACAAGCGGCACGGCCCGCATCGTGATCGGCAAGGATACGCGCCGCTCTTCTTACATGTATGAGAGCGCGCTCGCCGCGGGCATCACGTCCTCCGGCGCGGACGCCTATCTCCTGCACGTCACGACGACGCCCTGCGTCAGCTTTATCACGCGCACCGAAAACTTTGACTGCGGCGTGATGATCTCCGCGAGCCACAATCCCTATTGGGATAACGGCATCAAGCTCATGAACGGCACCGGTGAGAAGATGGACGACGCCCTGCAGGACGACCTCGAAGCCTACATTGACGGCGATCCCAACAGCATTCCCTGGGCGGTGGAGGACAAGATCGGCCGCACGATCGACTTTTATTCCGGCCGCAACCGCTACATCGGCTATCTCACAAGTCTCGCCACGCGCTCGTTCGGCGACCGCAAGGTAGCGCTTGACTGCTCGAACGGCAGCGCGTGGATGATCGGTCGCGCGGTGTTCGACGCGCTCGGCGCGAAGACCTATGTCATCAACGATAAGCCCGACGGCGTGAACGTGAACCTTCGCTGCGGCTCCACCCACATTGAGGGCTTGCAGCAGTACGTCCGCGAAAACAAGCTCGACATCGGCTTTGCTTTCGACGGCGACGCCGACCGTTGCCTTGCCGTGGATGAGCTCGGCAATGTGGTAAACGGCGATCAGATCATGTACATCTGCGCCAAGCACATGAAGGCCAACGGCCAGCTGCCGAGCAACACCGTCGTCACGACGATCATGAGCAACTTCGGTCTCTACAAGGCGTTTGACCGCATCGGCATCGCCTACGAAAAGACCGCCGTGGGCGACCGGTATGTCTATGAAAACATGAAGGCCAACGACCACATGCTCGGCGGCGAGCAGTCCGGCCACATCATCTTCCGCAAGTTTGCCCACACCGGCGACGGTCTCATCACCGCGATCATGCTTATGGGCGTGCTCATCGACACGCAGCTCCCGCTCTCGGTGCTGGCTGCGGAGGTGAAGATGTACCCGCAGGTGCTCAAAAACGTGAAGGTGGACGATAAGGACGGCACGCTCGCGGACGAAGCCGTGAAGGCCGCCGTGGATGCGTGCACCGCCGCGCTCGGTGACGGCGGGCGCGTGCTGCTGCGCAAGAGCGGCACCGAGCCCGTGCTGCGCGTCATGGCCGAGGCCGGGACGACCGAGCTCTGCGAGCAGATGGTGGACGCCATCATCGCCGCGATGGACAAATCTGGCCATCTCATTGAGGTGAAAAAGTAATGAAGCTCACGATTTCGGATCTTTACGATCTTGACCATACGCTCGCAGCCGACTATCTGCGGCAGTTCACGTATCCCTGGGAAGCGCTCGCCGGTATCGGCGAGCTCATTCCCGCTCTCGGCGCGGCGCTCAGCCCGGACGAATACGACCACCCTGAGGAGGGCGTGTGGGTCGCGCGCGACGCGAAGGTCTACCCCACTGCGTATCTCGGCGCGCCGTGCATCATCGGGCACAAGACCGAGGTGCGCCCCGGTGCCTTCATCCGCGGCAACGCGCTCGTCGGCGATAACTGCGTCGTCGGCAACTCCACGGAGCTCAAAAACGTCATTCTTTTCGACAATGTGCAGGTGCCGCATTATAACTATGTCGGCGACTCCATTCTCGGCTACAAATCCCACATGGGCGCGGGCTCCATCACGAGCAACGTCAAGAGCGACAAGCTCCCCGTCGTCATCCACAACGAGGGCGAGGAGATCGAAACCGGCCGGAAGAAGGTCGGCGCGATGCTCGGCGACCATGTCGAGGTCGGGTGCAACAGCGTCCTCAATCCCGGCACCGTGATCGGGCGTGACGCAAACGTTTACCCCACGTCCTGCGTGCGCGGCGTTGTGCCGGAGCACTGCATTTATAAAGCCAAGGGCAATATTGCCGTGAAAAAATAATAAAAGGAGAAGATGTCTTGAAAGTAATCGTCGCCGAAAATCACGAGGAAGTCAGCCGTCTTGCCGCTGACATTCTGGAGGAAACGGTCCGCGCGAACCCCTGCTGCACGCTCGGTCTCGCCACCGGCTCGAGCCCGGTCGGCATGTACCAGGAGCTTTCGCGGCGCTGCCGCGAGGAGAGGCTGGACTTTTCCCGCGTTCACAGCGTGAATCTCGACGAATATGTCGGTCTCGCCCCCACCCATGAGCAGAGCTACCGTTATTTCATGGACAGCAATCTTTTTGACCACATCAACATCGACAAAGCCAACACCTATGTTGCGAAGGGTACCGGCGATGTGGAGGAAAATCTCCGCGAGTTCAACGCCGTGCTCGACCGCACCGACATCGACGTACAGGTGCTCGGCGTCGGCCCGGACGGCCATCTCGGCTTCAACGAGCCGGGCGACACGCTCTGCGACGGCGCGCACAAGGAGGTGCTTGACGAGAGCACCGTCGACGCCAACCAGCGCTTCTTCGCCTCCCGCGACGATGTGCCGCGCTACGCGCTCACCATGGGCATGGGCAACATTCTGCGCGCGAAGAAGCTTCTCATGATCGTCTCCGGTCACAAGGAGGACGCGATGCGCCGTCTGCTGCTCTCCGGGAGCATCGACCCGCATTGCCCGGCAACGTTCCTTCGCCTGCACCGCGACGCCGTGGTGCTGCTTGAGCGCTCTCTCGCCGAGGCGATTGGCTATAAAGCCTAAGCTTCAACTAAAAAAGCTCCCCTGCGGGTCACGCCCGCGGGGGATGCCCTGTTTTTCTTTTACTTTTGGAGGATAATCTTTTATGTGTGGAATCGTAGGATTTACCGGCTCCCAGGCCGCGGCGCCGCTGCTGCTGGACGGGCTGCGCAAGCTCGAATACCGCGGGTATGACAGCGCCGGTATCGCCGTGCAGAAAGACGGCGTTCTTCATATGATCAAGGCCAGCGGCCATATCGACGCGCTCGCGGAAAAAACACAAAACGGTGCGCTGCTGCCCGGTACCTCCGGCATCGGCCACACCCGCTGGGCAACGCACGGCGCGCCAACCGACACAAATGCGCACCCGCATATGTCTGCCGACGGCAAATTTGCCATCGTCCACAACGGCATCATTGAGAACTTTGCCGCGCTGCGCGACGAGCTCAAGGCCAAAGGCTTCGTATTTCAGAGCGAGACCGACACGGAAGTCATCGTGCACCTGCTCGATATGTACTATACCGGCAATCTCAAGGCCGCCGTGCTGCACACCGCCGCGCGGCTCGAGGGCTCCTACGGTCTCGGCGTTCTCTGCGCCGACCAGCCGGGGACAATCTGCGCCGTCAAGATGGCGTCGCCGCTCGTGATCGGCGTGGGCGTGGGTGAAAACTTCTTCGCCTCCGACGTGACCGCGCTCGTGAGCCACACCAAAAACGTGATCTATCTGGAGGACGGCGAGTTTGCCGAGATAACGCCCGACTCCATTTCCATTTTCGACAGCACCGGCGCGCCGGTGCACCACAGCGTTTCCCGTATCGTCTGGGATATCGAAGCCGCGGAAAAGGGCGGCTACGAGCACTTCATGCTCAAGGAGATCATGGAGCAGCCCCGCGCGCTCAAGGCCACGATCGCCCCGCGCATCAAAAACGGGAATATCGTCCTGGACGATTTTGACGAGGCGTTCCGCGCCGACTTCCGGTACATCAACCGCATCGTCATCACCGCCTGCGGCAGCGCGTACCACGCCGGGTGCGTCGGGCGGTATATGATCGAATCGCTCTGCCGCGTGCCGGTGGAGGTCGATGTGGCGAGCGAGCTTCGCTACCGCCGCCCGATCGTGGACGAGCACACGCTGCTCATCGCCGTATCGCAGTCCGGTGAGACCGCCGACACCATCGCCGCCATCCGCGAATGCAAAGCGCACGGCGCGCGCGTGCTCACGATCGTAAATGTCGTCGGCAGCACCGTGGCAAAGCTCGGCGACTATGTAATGTACACCTGGGCCGGCCCCGAAATTGCCGTTGCCACCACGAAGGGCTATACTACGCAGATCGCCGTGCTCGACCTGCTCGCCGTCTGGATGGCCAACGAGCGCCGCGCGATCACCGCGCAGCGATACTCTGAACTCGTCGCCGGTATTACGGAGCTGCCCGAGCGCACGCAGCGCAGCATTGATCTGAACCCGCAGGTCAGCTATCTTGCCGAGCGCTACAGCGGCAACAGCTCGCTTTTCTTCATCGGGCGCAACATCGACTACGCCGTCGCGCTTGAAGCCTCGCTCAAGCTCAAGGAGATCTCCTACATCCACTCCGAGGCATACGCCGCCGGAGAGCTCAAGCACGGCACCATCGCGCTCATTGACCCTGGCCGTCTCGTTGTTTCGCTCGCGTGCTATGAGGAGCTGTTCGACAAGACGATGTCCAACATCAAGGAGGTCAAGGCGCGCGGAGCGAAAGTCCTTGCTGTGGTAAACGAGGGCAACCGCCGCGTGTTCGCTGAGGCGGACGATGTGCTCTTCGTCCCCGTGACCGACCCGCTGCTCTCCGCCATCCCGGAGATTTTGCCCCTGCAGCTTTTCGCTTACCATGTCGCCCGGTGCAACGGCTGCGACATTGATAAGCCCCGCAATCTTGCCAAATCCGTCACCGTGGAGTGATACGCATGAAAGACGTTTACGAAAATCCCCTGTGCTCGCGCTATGCCTCCGAGCAGATGCAGCACCTCTTCTCCCCGCAGTGGAAGTTTTCCACGTTCCGCCGTCTCTGGCTCGCGCTTGCCGAGAGCGAGCAGGAGCTGGGTCTGCCCATCACAGACGAGCAGCTCGAGGAGATGCGCGCACATCTGGACGACATCGATTTTGACCGTGCCGCCGAGTATGAGCACCGGCTGCGCCACGACGTGATGGCGCACATCCGCACCTTCGGCGACGCCTGCCCCAAGGCCGCAGGCATCATCCACCTCGGCGCTACGAGCTGCTATGTGGACGACAACACCGACCTTCTGCAAATGCGCGCCGCGCTCAAACTCATCCGCGGCGAGCTTCTCGCGGTCATCGACGCGCTTTCCAATTTTGCCGCGCGCGAGGCCGACACGCCGACGCTTGCCTGGACGCACTTTCAGGCCGCGCAGCCCACGACCGTCGGCAAGCGCGCCACGCTCTGGCTTCAGGATTTTCTGCTCGATCTCGAGCAGCTGGAAACGGAGCTCTCCCGCCTGCCCATCTCCGGCTGTAAGGGTGCGACCGGCACCGCGGCAAGCTTTCTCGCGCTCTTCCACGGCGACGGGGACAAGGTCCTCGCGCTCGAGAAGAAGATTGCGGAAAAGATGGGCGTTCCCAACTGCATCCCCGTCGCCGGGCAGACGTACACGCGAAAGCTTGATTCCTTCGTGATGAACGTTCTCTCCGGCATCGCGCAGAGCGCCGCCAAAATGGCGACTGATATGCGCCTTCTCGCGCACCTGCGCGAGCTGGACGAGCCGTTTGAGACCGAGCAGGTCGGCTCCTCCGCGATGGCCTACAAGCGCAACCCCATGCGCTGCGAGCGCGTGTGCTCGCTCAGCCGGTACGTTGTGAATCTCGCATCCAACACCGCGGACACCGCCATGACCCAGTGGCTCGAGCGCACGCTCGACGATTCGGCGAACCGCCGTCTCACGCTGCCGGAAGGCTTTCTCGCGTGCGACGCCATTTTGACGCTCTGCGCCAACGTGGTGCGCGGCTGCAAGGTCTATCCGCGCGTGATGGAAAAGCACCTGCGCGAGGAGCTTCCCTTCCTCGCGACCGAGAACATCCTCATGCGCGCCGTGTCGCTCGGCGAGGACCGCCAGAAACTGCACGAGATCATCCGGCAATACTCGGTGCGCGCCGCCGAGAGCGTCAAGCTCCGCGGCGAAGACGGGCATCTGCTCGATATGCTGCTCGCCGACGAGCGGTTTCATCTGACGAGCGAGGCTCTGGAGGAGCTTCTGGACGTCCGCCAGTTTGTCGGGCTCGCGCCGGAGCAGACGCGCGCCTTTCTCGAAACTCATGTTTATCCCGTGCTGGAAGCGCGCCGCGGCGACATCGCCGGGAGCGTTCCGGTGCGTGTCTAAAAAGCAAGGAGGATACAAAAATGCTTACTGCTGTTGTCGGAATCAACTGGGGCGACGAAGGAAAGGGCCGTATGGTCGACCTGTTCTCCGCCGAACATGAGATCGTTGTCCGCTATCAGGGCGGCAACAACGCCGGTCACACCGTCGTGAACGAGCGCGGCAAATTCATTCTCAATCTGCTGCCGTCCGGCATTCTGCGCCCTGGCACGGTGAACGTTCTCGGCCCCGGCATGGTGCTCGATCTCGAACACCTCACGAAGGAAGTTGCGCACATCCGCGAGCAGGGCGTGGAGATCAAGCCCGAGCATCTGAAGATCAGCGACCGCGCCACGATCTGCATGCCGTACCACAAGATGATGGACATTCTCGAGGAGGATCGTCTCGCGGACAAAAAGTTCGGCTCCACGCGCCGCGGCATCGGCCCGGTGTATGCAGACAAGTATATGAAGAAGACGCTGCGCACCGGCGATCTGCTCTTCCCGGACAAGCTGCGCGAAAAGCTCGCCGATCTCGTCGAGTGGAAAAACATCACCGTGCAGGGCTACGGCCATGAGCCGGTGAGCGTTGATAAAATGTACGAGTGGCTGGAAACCTATGCCTTCCCGTGGCGCGAGTATCTCTGCAACACGACCGAATATCTCTCCGAGCAGGCGGACGCGGGCAAGAGCATTCTCTTTGAAGCTCAGCTCGGCGCGCTGCGCGACATTGACTTCGGCATCTACCCCTACACCTCGTCCTCTTCCACGATCGCGGCTTACGCTCCCATCGGCGCGGGCATCCCGGCCAAGCGGCTGGACAGCGTTGTCGGTATCATGAAGGCGTATTCGAGCTGCGTCGGCGAAGGCCCGTTTGTCTGCGAGCTATTCGGCGACGAGGGCAACCGTCTGCGCGAGGCCGGCGCCGAGTACGGCGCGGCCACGGGCCGTCCCCGCCGCGTGGGCGGGTTTGACGTTGTCGCCTCCCGCTACGGCGTGCAGATGCAGGGCGCGACCGAGCTTGCGCTCACGAAGCTCGACGTGCTCTCCGGCTGGGAGAAGATCCCGGTCTGTACCGGCTACGAAGTAGATGGCAAGGTGATCCACACCTTCCCCGTGGAGACCGTGCTCGAGCGCTGCAAGCCCGTGTACGAATACGTAGAGGGCTTCTCCGGGGATATTTCCGGCTGCCGCAAGTTTGAGGATCTGCCCGAAGCCGCGCGCAATTACGTCCGCTATCTCGAAAACGCCGTCGGCTGCCGCATCGGCTGGGTGTCCGTGGGTGCGGGCCGCGAGGAATATATCCGTCTATGAAAAAACTGCGCGTATTTTTCGCGTGCGTCACGAGCCGCCTTGCGCGGCTCGCGCTGCGGCTCCTCGGCCGCGGCGGCACAGCGCTGCCCGGAAAGGCAGCGCTGCGCGTATATCCGGGGCTGATGCGCGAGCTTGGCCGCGGCGTGGAAACGGTGATCATCACCGGCACGAACGGCAAAACGACGACCGCCGGTATGCTCCGCCACATGCTCGACAAAGCCGGAACGCCGTATTTCTCCAACCGCTCCGGTGCGAATCTCACGAGCGGCATCACCGCGGAGTTCATTGAAAATGCGAATCTTCTCGGCAAGCCGAAGAAGACGCTCGCCGTCATCGAGTGCGACGAGGGAAACTTCCCCGCCGTCGCCGCGGCGCTCCAGCCGCGCGCGGTAATTGTGACGAATCTCTTCCGTGACCAGCTCGACCGCTACGGCGAAGTGACGCACACGCGCAATCTCATCGCCTCGGGCATCCAGAAAGCCCCCGGCGCGGTGCTCTGCCTGAATGCCGACTGCTCGCTCACCGCGTCGCTCGGCTGGGACGTGCCGAACGAGACCGTGTATTTTGGTCTTGAAAACATTTCCAGCAACACTGTGCCGAACGTTTCGGATGCGCCGCATTGCCTGCGCTGCGGTGCGCGCTACGCCTACCGGCGGCACACGTTCGCCCATCTCGGCGAGTGGTACTGTCCGGAATGCGGCGCGCAGCGCCCCGCGCCGGACATGGCCGTGGAGAGCGCGGAAGCCCTCCCCGGCGGCGGCAGCGCCGTTTCGATGCGCACGCCGGAGGGGACGATCTCCTTTGATCTCGCGCTCCCGGCGCTCTACAATGTCTGCAACGCCGCCGCGGCGCTCACCGCCGCGCGCGCCATGGGCTGGGATATGGACATCTGCCGCGCCTCACTCGCCGATTTCGGCGCGGTGTTCGGGCGGATGGAGCAGCTCACCGTCGGGGAAACGAGCGTCCGCATCGTGCTCGTGAAAAACCCCGCGGGGTGCGACCGCGCGCTGGAGTTTCTCGCCGCGCAGAGCGAGGACATTCTCCCCATCTTCTGCCTGAATGACAACGCTGCCGACGGCACGGACGTCTCCTGGATCTGGGACGCCGATTACGAAAGGCTTTTCGCCGCGCGGCGGTATGCTGCCATCGGCATTTACGGCGTGCGCGCGCAGGACATGCGGCTCCGGCTCAAATACGCCGGGGCGGACGATCGCACCATCACCGTATACGACACGGCGGATGAGCTTGCCGCGGCGGTGCAATGCGCCGGAAAGCCGGTCGTCGTGCTGCCGAACTACACATCCATGCTCACGGTGCGCGACAAACTGTCTGCGCTCGCCGGCGGAGGGAGGTTCTGGGAATGATGGAACTGAACATCTGCCATCTGTACCCGGATGTGCTCAACCTTTACGGCGACCGGGGCAACATCGCGTGCATGAAAAAGCGGCTCGAATGGCGCGGCATCGGCTGCACCGTGACGGAGCTGCCGCTCGGCACCGCCGACGATCTCACCGGGTACGATCTTTTCTTCATCGGCGGCGGGCAGGACTTTGAACAGACCGTGCTTCTCGCCGATCTCCGCGCCGGGCGCGCGGAGAACATCCGCGCCGCGGCGGAGGATGGGAAAGCGCTCCTTTGCATCTGCGGTGGGTATCAGCTTCTGGGCAATGGCTACCGCACCGCAGCCGGGCAATGGTGCGATTATACCGGCATTCTGGATTTTACCACCGAGGGCTCCTATGACCGGCTCATCGGCAATTACGCCTACCGGCTCGGCGAAGAATCCGGCGGCGGCATCGTCATCGGGTTTGAAAACCACGGCGGGCGCACGCGCCTGGGCGCTTCGCTCACGCCGCTCGGCACGGTGCTGCGCGGTCACGGCAACAACGGCGAGGACGGCACGGAGGGTGTGCGGTACAAAAACGTGTACGGCACCTACAGCCACGGTCCGCTCCTGCCGAAGAATCCGGCGCTCTGCGACGAGATACTGCGCGGCGCTCTCTGCCGCAAATATGGCTCCGCGGAGCTTGCCCCGCTCGACGACAGCGCCGAGGAGGCCGCCCGGCAGGTCATGCTTTCGAGACTTCATATTCTCTAAAAGGAGGGAATTTCATCATGCGAAACTATGAAAAGGAACTGGAAAGCCGCATTGCCTTTATCCGGCAGCTGCTGAAGGAAAGCGGCTGTGAGGGCATCGTTTACGGCAACAGCGGCGGCAAGGACAGCGCGCTTGTCGGCATTCTCTGCAAGAAGGCGTGCGACAATACCGTGGGTATCCTCCTGCCCTGCGCCACGACGCAGAACTATGGCAGCGACACGGACGACGCGATCCGCGTTGCAACGCAGTACGGCATTGCCTACCGCACTGTGGATCTCACGGATACGCGCGGCGCGATCGTCGCCGCGCTCGAAAAGTCGGGCGTCGAGCTCAACAACGCCGCCGTATCGAACATCGCCCCGCGTCTTCGCATGACGGCGCTTTACGCCGTTGCCGCCGCCGAGCACCGGCTCGTCGCCGGAACGGGCAACCGCAGCGAAGCGTACATGGGTTACTGCACCAAGTGGGGCGACGCCGCCGCGGACTTCAACCCCATCGCCGATCTGAGCGTGACCGAGATCTTTGAATTTCTTGACTATCTCGACGCGCCGGAGACCATCCGGCACAAAGCTCCCTCCGCCGGGCTTTTCGAGGGCCAGACGGACGAGAAGGAAATGGGCGTCTCCTACGCCGCCATCGACCGCTATATGGACGGAGGCGCCGTGACCGACGCCGAGCGCGCGATCATCGAGCGCTTCCACCGCAACAGCGAGCACAAGCGCGTCGGACGAAAGGATTACCGCGCCAACTGAATCCATGCCTATGCAAAAGGGCGCTGACCGGCTTGGTCAGCGCCTGTCGGCTCCGAAAACCATCACAAGGGGGCGATTTCGTTTGGTGGAAAATCTTCTTCGTGCTTTTCGGCGTTTTACATCCTTTCAGATCATCATACTCGGCTTTGCCGGAGTGATCGTTGCAGGTGCGCTGCTGCTGATGCTTCCGGCGGCATCTGCCGCAGGGGCAGCCACGCCGTTCACCGACGCGCTTTTTACTTCAACGTCGGCGGTCTGCGTGACCGGTCTTGTTGTCCGCGACAGCGGCAGCTACTGGTCTCCGTTCGGGCAGAGTCTGATCCTTCTGCTGATCCAGATCGGAGGTCTCGGCGTCATCACAATGTCGGCAACCTTTCTGATGCTTGCCGGGCGGAACATTTCCCTCAAGGAACGGAGTGCCATGCAGGATGCGCTTTCCGCTCCGTCGGTCGGCGGCATTGTGCGTTTGACGCGTTTTATTTTGGAAGGGACTTTTATCGTTGAGCTCACCGGCGCGCTTGTTATGCTGCCGGTTTTCTGGCGGGATCACGGCTTCCGCGGAATCTGGATGGCGGTATTCCATTCCGTCTCCGCGTTCTGCAACGCCGGGTTTGACATTCTCGGCACGGCAGAAAGGCCGTATCCTTCGCTGACAGCCTATGTCGGAGACCCTGTCGTCAATATCACCGTGATTTTTCTTCTCGTGGTCGGCGGGCTCGGCTTTCTCACCTGGGATGATATCCGAACGCACCGGTGGCGGCTGTCCCGCTATCGGATGCAGAGCAAGGTCATTCTTGCAACGACCGCCATTCTGCTTCTTTTCCCCGCTGTTCTGTTCTTCTTTACGGAATATTCCGCCTTTCCGCTGCAAAAGCGTATTCTTGCTTCGCTCTTTCAGTCTGCCACACCCCGGACGGCGGGCTTTAACACGACGGATCTTGCCGCCATGAGCGACGCATCCCGCGCCGTTATGATCCTTCTCATGCTGGTCGGCGGCGCTCCCGGATCAACCGCCGGCGGAATGAAAGTCACGACGCTTGCCGTGCTTGCGGCAAACGTGCATTCCATATTCCGACAGCAGGAATCGCCGCAGCTTTTTCACCGCCGCGTCGACAGCCGCATTGTAAAAAGCGCTTCTGCCGTTTTGCTGCTGTATTTGACGCTGTTTCTCACCGGCGGGTGCATCATCAGCGCGGCAGAAGATCTTCCGCTTGCCGTCTGCCTGTATGAAACAGCATCCGCCATCGGGACGGTAGGCTTGACGCTCGGCATAACGCCGCAGCTCGGACAGCTTTCTCATTGGATACTGATCCTGCTGATGTTCTGGGGGCGCGTCGGCGGTCTGACGCTGATCTACGCCGCCTTCGCCGGACACAATCGGTATCACGCAGTGTATCCGAAAGAAAACATTACCATCGGGTAATCGTCTTTTTAAGGGAGGATAGAATATGAAGAACATTCTTCTGATCGGATTGGGACGCTTCGGACGCCATCTTGCCATGGAGCTGAACCGTCTCGGCCATCAAATCATGGCAGTCGACAGGGACGAGGAGCGTGTCAACGAGTGCATGCCGTTTGTGACCAACGCGCAGATCGGCGACAGCACACGATTGGAATTTCTGCGCTCGCTCGGCATTGGGAATTATGACATCTGCTATGTTACCATCTGCGGCAGCTTTCAGGATTCTCTGGAGACAGTTTCGCTTCTCAAAGAGCTTGGCGCAAAAACCGTTGTCGCGCGCGCGGATCGGGACGTTCAGGAAAAGTTTCTGCTTCGCAACGGCGCGGACTACGTCACCTATCCCGAAAAACAGCTTGCCAAATGGTCGGCCACCCGCTACACCGCCAACCATCTGTTCGACTACATTGAGCTGGACGACAGACATGCCATTGTGGAGGTCGCCGTCCCGGAACGATGGGTCGGTCAGACCGTCGGCGAGCTGAACATTCGCCGCAAATACGGGATCAACCTGCTGGGCTTAAAGAAGGACGGAAAAACCGATGTATCCGTCACTCCGGACACCCATCTCACAAAGGATGTTACGATTCTCGCCCTTGGTGAATATCAAACGCTGAAAAAGTGCTTTGCTCTCTAAAAAGCAAATGGTTGGATGCAGTCATCCCGTAAGGATAACTGCATCCAACATTCATTTTTAAACCTTTATTTTTTCATTGCCAGCCGCACAAAAAACCGCACGAGCGGCGCGGTGCAGCATACGCCGATCAGCACGCCCATCCCCCACGAGAAGGTCGGCGCGAGCGCCGTCTGCCAGACGGCAATCGCGGTGAACATCACCGCTATCGAAAGGCGTGTATCGGCAATGAGATCGCGCACGCGCCGGTATACCAGCGCACGGTTGAACACCGTCACGCTCGTGCCGACATTCCATGTCTGCGGGAAGAAGCTCACGGCGAGCATCAAAGCGTCGCACAGAATGCCGACGACCGGCATGATCCAGAGCGTTCCCCGGCTGCCGTAGCCGTCGATCTCGCCGTAAAAATTATAGTGCGACGGTATCTCCGCCGGGAGCTGCGCATACCGCACGGCGACATACACGATCCCGGCAAGCAGAATGGCGGGGGCGGCAAAGAACACGATGCGCTGATAGAGCGTTTCCCGGCAGCCGCAGAAAGCATCGATCTCCGCTCTTTTCATAACGCTTTTTCACCTCTTTTAGATATCCAGCTCCGGCGGCTTATCCAGCTCGTCGGAGACATACTTTCCGTTTTTCTTCCGCTGGCGGACGCATTCGGTGAGCAGATACTCGATCTGCCCATTCACCGAGCGGAAATCGTCCTCCGCCCACGCGGCGATCGCCGCGTACAGCTTCGGGGACAGGCGCAGCGGCACCTGCTTTTTCCCGGTTTCCGTTTCCGCCATATCAATACAGACTGCCCGAGTTCACGACGGGCTGCGCGTCGCGGTTGCCGCAGAGCACGACGAGGAGGTTCGAAACCATCGCCGCTTTGCGCTCGTCGTCGAGCGTGACGACGTTGTTCTCACTCAGGCGCTCGAGCGCCATTTCCACCATGCCGACCGCGCCGTCCACGATCATTTTGCGCGCGTCGATGATGGCAGACGCCTGCTGGCGCTGCAGCATGACCGCCGCGATCTCGGTTGCGTAGGCAAGATACGTGATGCGCGCTTCAATGATCTCAATGCCCGCAGCATCGACACGCTGCTGGATCTCCTTGCGGATGCGCTCGGCCACGATCTCGCTCGAGCCGCGCAGACTCCCCTCGTCCGCCACGCCGTCGCCGGTCGTGTCGACGTTCGGCGCGACGTCGTAGGGGTAGATCCGCACAATATTGCGCAGCGCACTGTCGCACTGGAGAGAGAGGTATTCCTTGTAGTTGTCTACGTCAAAAACGGCCTTCGCCGTGTCCACCACGCGCCACATGACCGCAATGCCAATCTCCACAGGATTGCCGAGACAGTCGTTGATCTTCTGGCGGGAGTTATTTAGCGTCATGATTTTGAGCGAAATTTTCTTGTTCCCGGCAACTTCCACCGAGCCGCTCGTCTGTCCGGCAGCGATCACGATGCCGTTCTTGCCGCCGTCCACATCGCCGCTCTGGCTGAGCTTCGTGTTCGCCGCGGGGTTGACCGCCGAGCAAAACGGGTTTACATAATAAAAGCCTTCACCCTTGAGCGTGCCGATATACTTACCAAAAAGCGTGAGCACCAGCGCTTCCTGCGGCTTGAGAACGCGCAGACCGCACAGAGCGATCCAGCCGAGAGAAACATACAGAATACCGAGAACAACGAAGAAAACACGGCCGCGCACCGCGCCGTAAACAATGGCGAGAACCGCAACGACGAGCAGCGCCAGATACCCGAGCAGCACGGCCATACCGTACTTCCGGCCGGTAAAGATCTTTTCCTGCATGACATTCGCCTCCATAAATTGTTTTGATATCATATTGATATCATATTTTTCGGGCGCTGTCAAGAAAAAACTGGAAATTCTCCACGGGCAGCTTATAAATATGTGCAGCATGCGAAGATATCCGGCAGGAAAAGCCTTTCGGGACGTCATTTTGAATAATATTTATTTTTCCGCTTGACATTTCGATCTTTATGAATTATTATCCAAATATAAATGAAATATATCGCCTTCCGCATCACCGGGTGCGGGTCAGAAAGGTGTCCGGGCAATTCCGCAGGTACGGCGCGCAGGCGCTATAAGGAATGCCCCGGACACCTTTTGCTTATATCCGGAAGCGGCGGGCGGAAAGGAGAATTATTATGTATATCAAGCCGTTCGCTGTGGAGGAATGGATGAACGAATGGGAGGTCGGCGCGCGATACAATATTGCGGAAACGTGCGTCGATTCCGTGTCGCTCGATGAGCTGTTCGCGCTGACCGGCGAGGACAAGGCCGCCTTTCTGGCTTCTCTCGCCGCGCGCCGTCTGACCTACGGCGACATTGAGGGCGCACCCGCGTTCCGGCAGGGCATCTGCTCGCTTTATAAAACGATCCAGCCCGAAAACATCGTCACGACGCACGGTGCGGCGGGCGCGAACCATCATGTGTTCTGCTCGCTCGTATCGCCGGGCGACCGCATTATCAGCGTTCTGCCGACGTACCAGCAGCTCTACTCCATCCCCGAATCGCTCGGCGCGAAAGTAAAAATTCTCCCGCTGAGCCGCGAAAACGGGTATCTCCCCGATCTGGACGCGCTGCGCGCGCTTGCCGTGCCGGGGACAAAAATGATCTGTCTCAACAACCCCAACAACCCGACCGGTGCGCTCATGAGCCGCGAAATGCTCGAAGAGATCGTGCAGATCGCGCGCGAGGCGGGCGCGTACATTCTCTGCGATGAGGTCTACCGCCATCTCTCGCAGTCGGACGAGTGGAGCGAGTCCATCGCGGATCTCTACGAAAAGGGCATTTCCGTGAGCAGCATGTCGAAGGTGTTCTCCCTTGCCGGGCTGCGGCTCGGTTGGATCGCCACGCACGACAAGGATGCGCTACGCGCACTCATTTCGCACCGCGACTATGATCTCATCAGCGGCGGCATGATCGACGAGGCCATTGCCGCGCTCGCTCTCAAACACAGCGACAAGATGCTTGCGCGCAGCCGCACCATCGTGCGGGAAAATCTCGCCATTCTCGATGCCTGGGTCGCCGGGGAAAAGCACGCGAGCTACGTCAAGCCCCTCGGCGGCACAACGGCACTCGTCTACTACGATTTCGACGTGCCGTCCTACGAGCTGTGCGAGGAGATGTACCACAAGACCGGCGCATTCGTCACGCCCGGCGACTGCTTTGAGCAGCCGAAGAGCATGCGTATCGGCTACGCTTACGGCAAGGAAGCGCTCGTAAACGGGCTGAAAGCCGTGAGCGAGTACTTTGCCTGGAAGGAAAAGGAGCTGAAAGCATGAGCGTCATCCGCATCATCGGACGGGAAGACATCAAAAAAGTATTCACCGTGACCGCGGCGCTCCGTGCCGTGGAGAGCGCCTACGCCGGGAAGTCCGGAGGAACGGGCAGCGTATGGCCGATGGTCTTCCATGAGTTTGATCCCGGCCACACCGATCTCGACATAAAATCCGGCGATCTCGCGACTGCAGGCGTGTACGGAATGAAGGTCGTTTCATGGTACGACTCAAACGCCGAAAAGTCGCTCCCGGCGCTTTTCGGCACCTCGCTTCTCTTCGATCTTGCCACCGGTGAGCCGAAGGCACTTTTGAATGCCGGCCCCATCACGGCGCTGCGCACCGGCGCGGCCGCCGCCGTGGGCGCAAAATATCTCGCACGCAAGGACTCGAAAACGCTCACGATCGTCGGCTGCGGCGAGCTCTGCCCGTACCTTGCCGCGGCAGCGATCTCGGCGATCCCGTCTTTGGAGACCGTGTATCTCACGAACCCGCACCGTCCGGAAAAGGCTGCGGAGAGTCTCGCCGCCGTGACGGAAAAGACAGACGCCCTGCTCAAAGTGTGCGACCACAAGCGCGCCGCAGCAATCACTGCCGAGATGGACACCGCCGCTGCCGTCAGCGCGAGCGATATCGTTTTCACCGCCACCTGCGCCAAAGCGCCGGTCGTGAAGCGCGCATGGGTCAAGCCCGGCACGCACCTGAGCTGCATCGGCGCCGACCTGCCCGGCAAGCAGGAGGTCGAATCAGCCGTCCTCGCCGCTGCAGCCGTATATGGCGACGACACGGCGCAATGCTTCGCCGTCGGCGAGTGCGAGCTGCCGCACCGCGAGGGCGTTCTCCCCGCTCTCGCCGGGGAGCTTGGCGAAGTTATTCTTGGTGAGAAGGCCGGGCGGACGAGCGATACGGAAATCACCGTTTTTGACTCCACAGGCATCGCATTGCAGGATATCGCCTCCGCCGCGATCATTCTCAAAGCGTGCGAAAAACAGGGTCTCGGTACAGTCTGTGAAATATAAAGATAACAGCTCGCCCCGGACGGGATCGTCCGGGGCGAGCGGTGTCAAGCAATTATTCAACGTGGCCGTCGAGG